>Ga0209385_1000031_pt1 | contig 48492 bp, 40 predicted proteins | sample NGEPerB_FD_184506 | JGI IMG/M metagenome (GOLD analysis project Ga0209385, IMG submission 184506) | Arctic peat soil microbial communities from the Barrow Environmental Observatory site, Barrow, Alaska, USA - NGEE PermafrostAB12-B... | ecosystem: Environmental > Terrestrial > Soil > Wetlands >... | reverse complement strand
TTCGTCGTCCGCGTTGGGTGCCACCACGACGTTCACCGCACGGCTGTAGTGGTGCTCGTAATCGGCCGTGGACGCACCGAAGGCAGAGAACGCTGCCGCGTACGGGAAGGTCAACACCCCCTTCAACGGCAGGTGCTCGGTATAGCCGCACACGTGGCCGGGACCCGCCCCGCCAAAAGCAAGCAAGACGTAGCCGTCGAGTTGGCTTCCGCGCAGGGACACCAGTCCGGTCACCGTCTCGCGCATCTTCGCATCGATGACGCGCCGGATCCCGTCCGCGGCGTCCTCGAGGCTCAGCCCAAGGGGCTCGGCGATCTTGGTCTGAATCGCCTCGCGAGCGGCCGCCACGTCGAGGCTGATCTTGCCATTCAAGAGGCCGCGCGGGTTCAGGTAGCCGAGCACCAGGTCGGCGTCGGTCACCGTGGGCTCGCTTCCGCCAGCCCCGTAACAGACGGGGCCGGGACGTGATCCGGCCGACTCCGGACCGACCACCAGACGACCACTCAACTCGTCGATACGGCTGATCGTGCCTCCACCGGCACCCACCGAATGCACGTCCATCATCGGCAAAGACAGCAGCATTCCCCCCAGAACCGGCTCGCGGTCGATGCCGATGAAGCCATTGGACACAAGACCGACGTCGAAGCTGGTACCGCCAACGTCCGTGGAGATCAGGCTCTCAAACCCGTAGAGTTCGCCCATGGTCCTGGTGCCGACCAGACCACCCACCGGACCGGACATGGCGGTGTCGATGGCGCGAACATGACGGGCCGGGGCGAGTCCACCGGCGGACTGCATGACCTGCAGGTCACCTTTGAATCCACCGGCCTTGAGATCCGACTCGAGGCGCACGAGTGCCCGCAGGGTCGACGGACCGGAAAAGGCCTCGATAACCGTAGCGTTGGCACGGGGCAGTTCGCGCAAGGTCGGACTCACCTCACTGGACAAGATACAGGGAATTGCGCCTGCGCCGAGGGCGTCCAACTCCTTCAGGATTAACTGCTTGCTGCGCTGTTCGTGATCGTCGTCAAGGAACGACCACAGATAGACAACGACAATGGAGTCGACGCCGAGGGCCACCAGATCTCGCACGGCTTCGCGCACATCGTCTTCACGCAGAGGGATCACTTCGTTGCCGAGTGAGTCGACCCGCTCGGAAATACCGCGCACCCAGTTTCGTCGGATGAGCGGAGGTTGGTGACGGTGCACCACCGGGTGGATGCGGTCGACTCGTGTAAGTTGCACCCAACTCTGCTTGCCTCGCTCCATCAGCAACAAGTCTTCGAAGCCCCGGGTAATCAGCAGACCGGGCTTGCCACCGTTGCGCGTCAACACCGAGTTGAGGACCGTGGTGGCACCATAACCAACGACTTCTAGACCCCCGAGGAACTCCGCGCGTTCAAGACCCAAGGCTTCACGAGCCATGTCAAGGGCCGACATGAAACCCGACGCAATGTCTTCAGGGGTGGTGGGTGACTTCCCGAGCGCGAACTCGCCGGTCTCGGTGACGACGAAACAGTCGGTAAAAGTTCCACCAACATCCGAGTAGCACACCACCGGCCTCGAACGAGTTGCCATAGCATTCCTTTCGACTCCCGCCCCCACTGGCAGCGAGCTCACTGCTTACAAGCCTGTCCGAGGGCCAAAGACCACTGCCTCGCAACCTGCGTTTAGTGTACACACTGAACACAGTGAGTGCAAGTATGTCATTACTCATTCGTGACTGTCCTAAACACCAACTAAACAACAGAAATGTAGCGGCGCCGTTCCCAATCCGAGGAGTTCGCGAGAACTTCTTCGAGTTCGGGGCGCAGCATGTCTTCATAGAGATCGGCGGTAGTCCCGAGCAGTTCGCGCGCCGCAATGCTCTTGGAAAAGACCGCCATAGCCTCGATGAAGGTCGCGGGCAGGTGTTCGGTCACCTTTTCCTCATGGGCATTACCGACGACGGGCGGAGCCAGTTCCAACTCCCGGTGTATGCCATCAAGGCCGCTGGCGAACTGACCCGCGAAGGTGAGATAGAGGTTGCAGTCGGCCGAAGCGTCTCGTTGTTCGATCCTCGTTGCACCCTCGGACCCGACAATCGCGCGAACCGCCACAGTTCGATTGTCTATCCCCCAGCAGATGGGCGACGGGGCGAATGAAATGCCGGCTCGACGATGGTAGGCGTTGGGGTTGGACGAACCTAAGAGCGACAATTCGCGTATGCGCGCCAGCAAGCCCGACAGGTAGTTGCGAGCCAACGGGCTCAACTGGCCCTGCTCGTGCATTACATTCTTGGTGCCGACCCACAGACTCTGGTGGACGTGCAGACCACTTCCCGCTTGCTCGGTCCAGGGCTTCGCCATGAATGTGGCATCCAGACCCGACGAGCGAACAATCTCTCTCGAGAAGTAGCGCGATAGCACCGTGTAATCAGCCGCCTGCTGAGCGGGTGCGTGGCGGATATTCAACTCAACTTGTCCACCCGAAAACTCCGGGTTCATCGCCTCGACAGGGATTTCGGCCGCGAGCAGTTGGCGTCGTATCCGACCAAGCACCATCTCGAGTTCGCCGCCCTTGGTTACCGAATACTGGTTCACGTCAGTCCATAGCGGTTGACCGGTCTGGGGTTCCATCAGGAAGAACTCGAGTTCCGCCGCCGCCTGGATCCGGTAGCCCTCGCGATTGAACCTGTCGAGAACCCGCGCCAGCACGCTTCGAGAACACCATGCGCTCGGCGAACCATCATTGTCAACCAGTGAACCGACGGCCAGGCCGGCGTCAGCGCTGAAGGGATTTGGTCGCTCGGTCGATCGGTCCGGCACCAGCAACAGGCTCCCGGGTGTAGTCGATGGCGCCACGTAACCGGCGCCCACGGTCGCGATAGGAATCGGAACGCCGTCGTCAGCTTGCTCGTCACGCACTCGCGTCACGTGACAACGCCCGAGCAGGTCCGTCCACGCGACGTCCAACCAAAGGGCGCTCATGCAACACCCCAGTACCGCTCTATTTCCCAATTCGTGACGGCCAATGCAAACAGGGCCGCCTCGTGCTCAAGTAGGGGAACCGTATTCTCAAGGAACGAAGCGCCGAGCCAGTCACCTAACCATTCGCTCTCGTGCAACTGCGCGGATCGCGCGAGGTCGTCGATGCGCGGTCCCTTGGCTCGCGTGCCCTGCGTCGCGGCGCCCACAGCGGCGAGAACGGTGGCGAGAACGGTGGCGCCGTCAGCTTCCGCACTCGCGCTGACGCTCACGAGGGACCCATCGCGATCAATGGATTTCACCATGGGGATGTCGGCTTTGCGCATGGCGTTGACCGACGGAAACAACAGTGGCCTCGCCTCGGCGAGTAACTCCTCCAATAACTCCTTTGAGAATTCCACCGACGGTGCGACCGCGACCGTAACTTCCAGTAGCGCCGGTTCGCTCGCTCCGGGACGCCTGGTCATGAAGATTGCTTCGCCGCCGCGCAGTCGCGCCAGTTCCTTCGCCGAGCCCTTGGCCACTACGATCGCTTGCGCCAGTTCCAGCGGCGTGACGTTATCGAGTCCCAAGCGAAACGAGCCGGGGTCAAATCCCGGATGGCAGTAACGCACGGGCACCCACGAGGCTGTCAGCGCGTCGAGCCAGAGATACGGCAGATGTCCCGTCTCACCTACGACCATGGCGCGCAAGGCGTTGGCATCGCGGTCACGGAATGCCCCTGACAATTCCGCCGAAGCCGTAGCGGCGAAACCCTGGGCCTCCAGTCGTCGCAGGACTGAAAGCAGTACCGCCGTCGGTGCCACCGCAAGGACCTCGCCGTGGTGATCGCGGGGCACGCCAAACACGAACGCTTCGCCAGGGCGCCAACCCATTGGTCTGGCTTCACGCGGGTCGAGGGTCACGTGCAGGTCCGGATAGCCCGTCGAGTAGTTCGAGAACGGCGTCTCTTCGATGACCCCGCACTGAATGTCACAGACAATCATGCCGTCACAGAAACCGAGCGTTGTCGACCCGTGCTCCACGAAGTCCTTCGCGGGCACGCGCTTACCCCTCCACGCACCGAGTCGATCGGCAAACGAGAGAGCCACCGTATCGATGCGACCGCTCGCCACTTCACCGGCCAGCCAGTCTGCGCGCATCTTCGAGGCGCTCATGCTTCAGGATTCCTGACCAAGACTGCCACACCCATGCCGCCTCCGACGCAAAGGGACGCGATACCGAACCGGATCGAGCGACGACGCATTTCGTGGACAAGTGTGACCAGAATTCGCGTGCCCGAGTTCCCCAGTGCGTGACCCAAGGCAATTGCTCCCCCGTTTACGTTCAGGCGACTTTCGTCAAGATCAAGTTCGCGAACGCACGCCAATGTCTGAGCCGCGAACGCCTCATTTATCTCTAGAAGACCGACGTCGTCCAGGGAGAGTCCCGCGCGTGAGAGTAGTTTCCTAATAGCGGGCACTGGACCGAGCGAGAAATCCGCCGGCGCAACGCCGGCGACGGCAGTCGCCACGACCTGTGCGAGGGGCTTCAGGTCAAAGTGTCGCGCTGTGGCCACATCCGCAACGACCAGCGCGCTGGCGCCGTCGGCCACGCTCGATGAGTTTCCAGCCGTAATGTCGGGGCAACCCGCGAAATAGCCCCGCAATCCGCTCAGAGCTTCTAGGGTCGACTGACTCCGAAAGGTCTCGTCACGGGTCATCTCTCCCGCGCCAGTCGCGACGGAAAACACTTCATCGTCGAAGCGGCCCTCGTCCCAGGCATTCGCGGCCCGCTGCTGGCTGCGCAGGGCGAATTCGTCCATTTCTTCACGACGGATTCCGTAGTGGCGTGCCGTTTCCTGCACGCCTTCAGGCATTTCAATCATGGTGCCGTTGGCTTCAAGCTGGGGGTGCTGGGGCCCACCGGCACCGCTCCACATAGCGTTGCGTCCGCTCAGGATGCCGGGGTACCTCTCATTGACCGGAATCGCCACCGGCCAGGTCGAACGACTCATCACCTCGACGCCGACCGCCACACCCGCTTGCGCCGATCCGAATCCCACCGCGTGCGCCAGTGACGAAAAGGCGCTGAGACCCGATCCGCAGTAGCGATTCATCGTAAGGCCGCTCGTCGACGTTGGAAGACCAGCCAACAAGGTGGAAAAGCGCGCTACGTTACCCATTGCTTCGCCCGAGGCGTTCACGATCCCCGCGTGGACCTCGTCAATCGCATCATCGGGCAGTCCCGAGTGGTCAACGGCATTTCGAATAGCGCTCGCCGCCAGGTCGTCGGGGCGGATCCCCGAAAGGCTTCCCCAGTGGCGCCCCATGGGGGTGCGTCGACCGGCCAGGATCAGCGGCAATTCCAGCGTCATTGATGTCCCCGGTGTCAAGCGCTCTCCCGATCCCCCGTGGAGAGAAAATGGCTGACCTCGTTGCGCGCAGTCACGAGATGTTCAACGAGTTCTGACTGGAGCGCCGCGCTGTCACGATCGCGAATGGCGCTGATGATGGGCTGGTGATCGTCGGCGAGACCAGGCACGTCATCACGCTTCGCCAACTGACGGCGAAAGACGCGACGACTCATGGGCTGCTCCCAGGTGTCCCTGATGATCTTCACAATCAGTCGGTTCGGGCAGGGCTCGATGACCGCCATATGAAATTCCCGATTGAGGTCGTATTGGTCGACGTTGGCGAACAAGGGGTCCTTGATGTTGTCGTTGATCTCTTCGAGCCGACGCAGAGCCGCGGCGCTGAAATTCGGCAGTGCCAAGAGAGCCCCCTGGACCTCGAGGCTCAGACGCACTTCATAGATGTCGAGGACGTCGCGCTCGGAAAGCGCCTCGACGACGTAACCGCGTGCGCCGACGCCACGGACCAGGTTCTCCTGAGCAAGTCGCAACAGGGCGTCGCGCACCGGCGTGCGAGAGACTCGCAACTGCGCCGCCAGGTCACCCTGAACCAGGTGCGTGTGATCGGGAAAGACACCATCGCAAATGGCGTCTCGCAGGACCAGGTAGACCTGCTCCGACAAAGGTTCGCTATCCAGAAACCTGGATCCCGGCTTTAACTGCAAACTCTCAACACCTGACATAAGCACCCCTGTTCTTGGTATGCAATGTATACGTATTGGAAAGCGAATCGAACAGTTGGCTGCCCCGTAGTAAGGGGTATTCATCAAACTGCCACCGCAACTTTCCGATCAGAAAGTTCCCAAGTTCCCAACTCGGTGGGTGGTCGTGGCGAGCAGACCTGGCGGATTGAATTGCAAACGAATTGCCAACCGCATTGCGTTGGTATCTCTTCTCCTGCACTCTTCTGCCATGGTTACAAATACGGGTCATGGACACTAGATCTGTTCGCGACGCTCGGCCAGCGTGGACACAGCCACGAGCACAACCACGAAGGCCAGTAGGACAAAGGCGATGGCGGACCCCAACGGATAATCGCCGGTCGCCCCGAACTCGCTGTAGATGATATTGCCAATCATCGAATTATTGGGACCGCCAACGAGCAGCGGCGCCACGAAGTCGCCCGCTGCCAAACCGAGGGTGAAGGTGGCGCCCGCGATGACCCCCGGCAACGAGAGCGGCAGAACGACCTTAAAAAATGTTCCAAGGCGCCCGACTCCCAAGTCCTTTGACGCGTTGATCAGACTCTCCGGCACTCGCTCGAGCACCGAATAGATCGAGAGGATCATGAACGGGGTGAAGATATGGGTGAGAGTGATAATTATCGCGGTACGCGAGTAGAGAATGCTGTTGAGCGACGAGTGGCCCAGACCGATGTGATTGAGCACCGAGCCAAGCAATCCGTTGTTGCCGAGGATAACCTTCCACGCGTAAGCCCGCAGTAGGTAACTGGCCCACAGCGGCACGATGACGAGGGTATAGACGAGCATGCGACGTCGGCGAAGCTTGAATGCCAATAAGTAGGCAACGGGAAAGCCAATAAGGGTGGCGAGGACAGTGACCATCATGCCGTTTTCGATGGATGTCAACAGGACCGGCAGGTAGATGTTCCCCGCGAGTGACTTGCCAAAGAGCACGGCGGTGTAGTTCTGCAGGTTCCAGTTGTGCAGCGTCGACCATAGGCCCGCCACCCAGAAACTCTGCAGCAGCAAGAGAATGTAGGGGAAGGCGAGGAAGAACGCCATCCAGCCAATAATCGGCAGACCCAGCAGTACGCCACCAAAGCGACGCCGTTCGCCCCGGGTCGCCATTTTGGCCATGTCGTCAAATGATTCCTCGTTGCGAAGCTCCGGCGCCAGTCCCGGATTGGTCAGGGCGCGGCTCACTTCGGGAACTCCCCCATCAGCGTTACGCCGCGGGCTCACGCCTGCCCCATTGGATAAACGCAAACTCGAGACCCCTCAAGCTTCAGCGCGACCGACGTCCCGGGCAACTCCGCAGCGCCGCGTGGGACCAACGCCGACACGATCGTGTCGCCGGCCACCATGGTGAGGTGGATCGAAGAGCCCACGAGCATTGCGTCTCGAACGGTAATGGGAGAATCGGCCATTGGTATCACGCTCACGTCCTCGGGACGCACACTCACGCACACCTGGTCGCCGACTCCCACTTCCTGGCGACAAGACCCCTCGATCATTCCCATGACCCCCAGATCAACCGTCACTCGACCGCTGCGACAGTCGCGCGCCAGACCGCTCACCAGATTGGTGTCACCCACGAACCCGGCAACGAATGGCGATGAAGGGTTGTCGTAGATTTCCTCGGGGCCACCCAACTGTTCGATCCGTCCTTCGTTCATCACGACGATGCGATCACTCATGGTCATCGCCTCTTCTTGATCGTGGGTCACGTAGATGAATGTCACCCCGACCTCGTGGTGCACGCGCTTCAACTCCAGCTGCATGGCCTTGCGCAGTTTGTAGTCGAGCGCCCCGAGCGGCTCATCGAGCAGAAGGACCTTGGGTTCCATAACGAGCGCTCGCGCCAGCGCGACGCGTTGTTGCTGACCCCCCGAAAGCTGGTTGGGCTTACGATCACCCAGGTCCGCTATCTCCATCAGCGCCATCTTCTGGCCGACGCGCTGGCGAATCTGCGCCTTCGCTACGCGCGCGTGGCGAAGGCCGTACGCAATGTTGTCGTAGATGCTGAGATGCGGGAATAGCGCATACTGTTGGAAGACGGTATTGACCGGACGCCGGTACGGCGGTTCGTGGGTGACATTCTTGCCGGCCACGTAGACCGCACCGGAATCCGGACGCTCAAAACCACCAATCAAACGCAACGTCGTCGTCTTGCCGCAACCCGACGGCCCGAGCAGCGTAATGAACTCCCCGTCGGCGACGTCGAGTGAAAGCCCCTTCAACGCCTCGACGGAGTCGTACGACTTGGTCACCCCGTCGAGGCATACGGCCAACGAGCCAACCGCGTCGGAGCGGTTGCTTCTCTCAGGGCGGCGAGCGTCAATAGCGTTCATGATGCCGCAAGCACCGCGTTCATGATGTCGAGGTAGGACTGACGACGAGGCACCCGCTTCCAGAAGTTCAACTTGGAGATAAACGTCGGATCAGACAGGTGATACGAGTCGCGGTAGATCGACGGGACCTTGTGCACGGCATTGGTATTGGTAATCCCGTACCCGGTGTATTTGGCAATGTCCACCTGAGTTGTGGGACTTTGGATGTGGTTGAGCCATGCCTCGCAGGTTCTCACCTTGTTCGAGGTCTTGGTGATCATCCAGTTGTCGAACCAGGAGGTGGCGCCTTCCTTCGGAATGATTTCGGCCGCAGGGTAGCCTGATTGACGCAGCTGGTTGACGGTCAGTCCGCCGAAGGATTGTCCGATGATGACCTCGCCGCTTTCGAAAAGTTGGGAAAGCTCGGCCGCCGTGCTCCAGTACTTTCGCAGCATCGGCTTTTGCGCGATGAGCTTGGCTTTTACTGCCTCGAGTTGTTTGTCGGTCATCGTGTACGTGTCCTTGTAACCGAGCAGCAAACTCGTGGTCCAGAGCATCGAAATGTCCTGCCACATCGAGATCTTGCCCTTGTACTTTGGATTCCAAAGATCCGCCCACGAATGAGGCGGCACTTTGATCACCTTGGTGTTGTAGACGAGCGGAATGAACCCCCACGCCATTGGCACCCCGTAGTGCTTGCCGCCGACGTAAACATTCGGAGCGGTCAGAAAGAAGGGGAAGGTGGTCTTGGCATTGGGCACATTCGCCAGGTTGATTGCCTGAACCTGGTTGGCCTGGATGAGTAGTCCGGTGGTATCACACGACGGGGTGACGAGATCGTAGAGACCAGGGTTACCGCGCAACTTTGCGACCAGTTCGTCATTGGAGCCAATGAATGTCGAGTTGATCGTGACGCCGGTCTGTTCCGTAAATGACTTCGTGAAGTGCGGATCGGTGTACCCCTCCCAGCACAGAACGTTCAGAGAGTTCGCGAGTTTTCCGGTTTTCGCGGCACCGGCCACGCCCGTTTCCCACATACTCGCCGTGACCAGAGCGGCCGCGCCGACAGCGGCTCCCCCGAGAAGTTGCCGTCGCGAGAAGTCTTGAGCCCCATCTCCGTATATCTTCATTTGATAACCCCCTTCATGTTGTTTGATTCTGGAAACTGGAGACTTAGGATTTACGGTCCTCACGCGAAATCAGTCGCGCGAATATCACGACGACGATGCCTCCGACCACGGCCACCATGGTGGCGAGCGCGTTCAACTCAGGCAGTTGGGCGCCAGTGCGTAACGACGACCAGATAAACATTGGCAGGGTGTTGCTTGCGCCGATCGTGAAGATCGTGACTGGAATCTCGTCGAACGAGAGCGTGAAGGCGAGCAGTCCGGCCGCGATAATTGCGGTTTCGATCGAAGGCAACGTGACGAAGAAGAAAGTGCGCAGTGGCGGAACGCCCAGATCCAGTGACGCGTGCTCGGGCGAGCGCTCGAGCCTGAGAAGTCGCGCGTACACGGTTGTCAAAACGGTCGAAACAAGAGCCGTGCCGTGGGCGAGCGTCACCGTGATGAGCGAACGCTCGAGCCCGATGATCTGGAAGAAGGTCTGGAACGCGACGCCGGTGATGACGCCCGGCAGGATCAGGGGAAGCAGCACGAACTTCTGGAAGATTCGTCTTCCGGGGAAGTTGTAGCGGTCTACGAGGAGCGCCCCCGGTACACCTACGACGGTGGCGATGGCCACAGCCCCCAGGGCGACAAAGACCGAGTTGCGTACGGCGACGAGGAGCGCAGTGTCGTGGAAAGCCTGTTGGTACCACTCGAGGGTGAAGTGGTGCAGCGGCAACGCGGAAACCGTGTTCGAAGCAAACGAAAAGACGGCGAGCACGGCGAGAGGCAGATAGAGGAAGAGAAACACCAGCGTAGTCCACGTAACCAGGGCCCAGGTCGAGGCTCGGTCGGACATGAACGTCGCTCGCAATCGCTGTTTCAACTTGCGCCCCCCGACCGCTGCATTTACTGAATGCAAGGTATACAGTAACCTATTATGCTCTGGTTCTGCTGTCAAGCGAATCCGGGAAAACTTTGGAATCAAGTGCTCTCGAGTAACCGGAGGCGAACGGACGTTTGTGGTCTCTTGACCTATCGATGGTTGGGACATGCTGTTTTGGTAACGAGCAAGCCTTAATCGGAGCCTGTGCCTCAAGCAACGACCATTCCCGGCGCCAGTACGGCCGAGAACGACCCCGCTCGTTGACGTAAAAGGGCTCAGTGCTCAAAACCGGCAGTGGAGTCGCGGTGCGTGACTCTTTTGCACCAAATGGAAAATTGGGACAGGAGTTGAGAACCACCTACTCCAAACGCTCACGCCGAATGAACGTGATCTTCGTCGCACCAGGAGCAACGGCGCCACGAACCCTCGCCTACGTCCTGGTTGCGCTTGCCAACGCCCTAGGTTGCGGAAATCGACGTAGCCCCGCCGCCGTCAACTACGAATTCTCCCCCGGTCAAATAACTCGATTCGTCAGCTGCGAGAAACACGATCATGTTGGCCACGTCCTCGGGTTCGGCGAGCCGGCCAAGGACCGACATGCTTTGGCCCAGTTCCTCCAGGGTCCCCCTGACCATTGCCGCACCGTAGACGGCCATGGCGGTGTTCACGTACGTGGGGTGTACCGAGTTAACGCGAATGTTCTGCGCACCAAGCTCTGCGGCCAGATCCTTGGTCATAATTCGTACTGCGCCCTTGCTCGCTCCATAGAGGGTATGGCCAGGTGTCCCGATGATCCCCGCGACCGAGGACATGTTGATAATTGACCCTCCGCCACGCTCAGCCATGTAAGGCACGACGTACTTCGAACCCAGGAAGACGCTGGTGACGTTGATCGAAAAGAGCTTGTTCCATTGGTCCAGCGAAGTCTCGGCCAACGGAACGATGACGAAGATCCCGGCGTTGTTCACGAGAACATCGATCCCGCCAAAATGTTCCTTCGCCGAGGCCAGAACCCGTTGCCACTGCACTTCTGAGACCACGTCATGAGGCAGAAAGATCGCTTCTCCCCCTTCGGCGATGATCCGATCAGCCGTTTCCTGACCTTGCATTGGCCGAATGTCAGTGGCAACAACCTTCGCTCCGCACTCGCCGAAGAGTTCGGCCGTGCACCGGCCGATCCCCGCACCGGCTCCCGTCACAACGACAACCTTGTCAGTAACGGTCATCATGGCCTTCTCACTCTTATCCCTTCGACGCATGGTGTCACTCTGTCAGCCACCACGACAACCGCAGACTCGATTCGACTGCGCGACTCATTCAGTCGATACTCTCCAATGATGTCATGTGGCAGATGGCCTAACAGAACCGCGCCGTACCATTGCCATCTTTGGCGCGACTTTCCAACCCACAGCTATTGGCCGAAGCAACGAGGAAACGCCTATGTCGAGCACCGCTTCCCGGCGGCCCTCGGGGTCCTGCCGGTTTCCGGCGTCGTGATGACACCAACCGCGGCGTCGCTGATTCGATTGATTGCAGTCGTCGTGTCGGATTACGTCAATACGGGTCGCTAGTTTCTAGCGAGTTGTGTAGCCGCCGTCAACTACGTATTGCGAACCCGTGACGAAACTCGCTTTGCGCGAGAGTAGGAAGAGCACCAAGTTGGCGACCTCCGTCACGGTTCCGATGCGCCCAGTCGGGTGCAAGCTAACAAGCCCGTTGTAGTCTGACCGCGGCAAACTCTCCAGCATTGGCGTCTCGATGTAGCCGGGATGCACCGAATTGATGCGCACTCCTTGGTCGGCGTAGCCCAGTGCAGCGGCCTTCGTCATGCCGGCTACTCCATGTTTGGCGGCGGCATAAGGAGCCGCATTGGCGTCGCCAACCAAACCGAGGATTGAAGACATATTGACAATTGCGCCGCCACCAATTTTCAACATTTCGGGGATTTCGTAGCGCATCCCGTAAAACACTGAATCGAGATTTACTGCCATCACCCGCTTGTAGTCATCTATATCGACTTCAGCCAGGAGACCGTACGGACCCTCAATTCCAGCGTTGTTCACGGCGAGGTTCAGCCCTCCGTAGTGTGCCACCGTGATATCGACCGCGGCCTTGACGTCTTCGGGAATACTGACGTCTCCCGCCACCGCAATCGAGTTCCCACCAGCGGCTCGAATTTCGTCTACGACCCGTTCAGCCACCTCGATATTGAGGTCATTCACCGCCACGCTGGCGCCATCCAGGGCCAGAGCGAAAGCGATCGCCTTGCCGATGCCCGAACCACCGCCCGTAACCAGCGCCACTTGACTCTCGAATTGCTTTTCTATTTCTCGCCCCTTCAATCACTCGTGACATCAGCCACCTAGATCTACATTTGGTCAAGTTGTGCTAGGTCGAAGTACTTCAATTGTCCGCGAAACCAGATCGTCCGAGGAATTGTCTACTCCTTCACCATCCGGGAGTCAAACACCTCGCCGTCGCACTTGGCAACCAAGCGCTCTCAACACCTGGACTGATTTCGCTTTCGTTGACATCCTTGACCTGCCAAACGAAAACTTTACCCGCGGAAGTGTGGACCTCAGACCCTTCCTCTAGTTCGAGATATATGGTCGGGCATGAGGACACCTAAACGAGGAGGTCTGCGTGTGCGTGAACGATTCAAGCCACCACTCGCTCTTGGCGTTGCTCTTCTAGTACTTCTTTGTGCCGCAGCGCTAGTAGTAATTCACAGTTCGAATCACTCTCAGGGAGAACAGCAGCGCGCATTGTCCGCGACCATCTGTTCGTCTTCCTCAAACGCGCCATCGTGTCCCGAGGTGATCGCCGTGACGCAGGTAGGAACAACGCCACAACAAATTTCCAGGTTTCTTACAAATTTGTGGGCTACCAATTCAAAAAGCGGTTCCCCGATTCTTGGGGCCCACGAATTGCAGCGATGCGGGTATCCGGGATCATCTCACCCTTATCGGATTACGTGTGTGCTGTGGTCGACCGGAACCAATCAAGACGTCCAGGCGATAAGGGAAGTGTTCGTATCGTCTCGACTGTTTACGACTGTAACGATTGCCAGTTCGTAGGGCGGTTCAGTGGCGTCATTCTTGTTAAGCGATACAAGCGCGTGTCGGCCTTACGGCTCGAACCCGCGTGCTGAACGTTTGCAATGGCGGCTTCAAAAATCCCACGTTCTATCCCACGGACCGATCCGACACCACCGGACGGATCTTCTTTGAATCTCGGACAAATCCGACACTACCGGACCATTTCGACCATCCACATCCCTCTTTTAATCCCAAGGTGCCGGGATTGAGACCCGGGCGGCCCACCAGCCAGGCGCACCAGTCTCACTGGCCCGCCAGGAGTTCCGGAGCGCTGGCGGCCGACAATTGCCAAGAAAACCCACGCCTTGTCCCACGGCGGAACCGACGTACGCGGCCGTTTGAATCGAAGGTGCGCGATGCTGATCGAATGTCGGCGCAACAATTCAATCCAGATCGGTTCGTAACGCTACTCACCCAATGCGACAAACCATTTCAAAGACAGCCTCTGAAAGATTCGTACTCTCCAACTTTGCCAGAGTGATTCACATCAAAGGCGCAAGGTGAGCAGTCGTGACGATTACTTCTTGGCCGCCTCGTAGTAGGGATTGGCACCGGCGGCGTGGTCAGTGACATCGATGATCCTATTGATTTCGTTGACCGACTCTCGGATAGCCACTTCGATCCCTTGACTCAATGTCACTGCCGCCATGCCGCAGCCGGCGCATCCACCACTCAAGCGAAGATACGCAGCATCACCCTCGACAGCGACGAGTTCGGCCCGACCGCCATGCGCCGCAATGCTTGGGTTGATCTGTTGTTCGAGGACCTGCAGAACCCGTTGTGCCACATCCCCACTCAGGTCCGCCGGCGGAGCGGCCATTTGCGGGCTCGCGCCGACGGGGCGGGGCGGTCGGTTCGGGTTCTCGATGACCATTCCGCCTTGGTCACCGTCGGGATTGACGTCGAAGACCGAGCCTCGAATCTTGTCAACGCTGTCGGCTGGAACCACGATTGTGAGTCCGCTTCGCTCGGTGGTCCAGTCATCGAGTCTGGCCTCGCCAACCGCCTGAAAGTAAATGCCGTAGGTGTAGGCGCCCTCGCTTGAACCGGCGACCTCGATCCACAGAGCCAGTGACTCGCCACCGTCCTCTTGGGAGCGCAATTCCAGCACCATTTCCAGAACCGCGTCAGTCGTGTGCAAGACGGCTGCGTTATCGGGATCGCTGTGAATAATCGTGCCTCATCTCGACGTAGGTGAACTACGGCCATCATAAAGGGGTGCCCCGAATTTTATTACTGCTGCCCACCGCCACTTACCGGGCCACGGCGTTTGTCGACGCCGCCGCTCGTCTCGGAGTCGACGTGGTGGTTGGATCCGAACATCGTCAGGCTCTGTCCCACTCCATGGGTGACCGAGCAGTTGTGGTCCCCCTTAGCGATGTCGACGCTGCGGTGAGCGTTATTGCGGCTCTGCATCGTCGCACACCGCTCGACGCAGTGTTAGCGGTAGACGACCAGGGCGTGGTGATCGCGTCTGCTGCGGCCACGCATTTGGGGTTGCGCCACAATCCTCGCGACGCGGTCGCCGCAACCCGGGACAAGTCCATAATGCGCGAACTCTTGGCGGCCGCTTCGCTGCCCCAGCCGCTGTACCGGATTGTCCCTTGGGGCGGCGACGTTGTCGTTGCCGCCGCGCAGATCGGGTACCCGTGCGTGGTCAAGCCAGTGTCACGCTCGGCCAGTCAGGGCGTCATCCGGGTGGACGACGCCGCCGAAGCTGGCGCGGCCGACATCCGCATTCGTGCCATGCTGGCGAACTGTCGCGAGTCCCTGCTCGTTGAGCGCTTCGTACCGGGGGACGAGGTCGCCGTAGAAGGTCTGCTCACGTCGGGACAATTCGAAGTACTGGCCGTGTTCGACAAGCCCGATCCCCTCGACGGCCCCTTCTTCGAAGAAACGATCTACGTTACGCCGTCACGCCAGCCTCGGGCAGTCATCACCGAGATCGAGACCACCGCCTCTCAAGCTGCTGCCGCTTTGGGGTTGTGTGAGGGCCCGGTCCACGTAGAACTGCGAATCAGCCCCGGTGGCGCCGTGACCGTTCTCGAAATTGCAGCCCGGTCCATCGGGGGCTTGTGCGCGCGGGCTCTGCGGTTCGGGGCGGGGGTGAGCCTCGAAGAGGTGATCATTCGACATGCACTCCGTATGGGTCTCAACGGCGTCACTCGCGAGGCACAAGCGTCGGGCGTGATGATGCTTCCAATCCGCGCAGCAGGAATACTCGACCAAGTGGCGGGACAGCAGCGTGCTCTGGCAGTCGAGGGAGTGGTTGGTCTCGAGATCAGTATCGCTTCAGGGCGTCCGGTGGTGCCTCTACCGGAAGGCGACCGTTACCTGGGGTTCATTTTCGCCCGCGGAGCGACACCGCAAATTGTCGAAGCGGCCCTCACACGCGCCGAAGCGTGTCTCGACGTGCGCCTGCGCTGACCCTTGTTGAGCATCGATATCGGTCCGAGAGGGTTGAGGCGTTGTGAGGGGCGAAGTATTCACCAAAATGAGGTAACTAAACCATGGGACGAGTCAGACCGCCAACCCTCAGCGGTCCCCAGTCCCATTAGGTCACGTCAGTGAGCAATGCCACCGAAAGACCGCTCTCAGACGAGCCGTATTGTTAGTGACTACTGTTGTTAGTGACTACTGCACAATGCCCCACATACGGGGTATATCGCAGTGGTAACACGCAACACAACCCTAGATCGCATCGCGGAGCTCGCTGAAGAGCAGTGGGGCCTCGTGACCCGCCGTCAACTCAAAAACGGCGAAATTCCAGCAACGACGCTCGAGCGCCTTACGGCTCCAGACTCACTACTGAAGCGAGTCGCCTACGGCGTCTACCGGCTCGTGGGTTCACCGGTACCGGATCACATGGTACTGCGGGCCGCGCGTGGCTCCAACTGGCTCCCGACGTCCCCGCATGGGAGCGCACTCCCGCAGAGGGCGTGGTGTCGCACCGATCGGCGGCGGCGCTCTATGGGATAGGCCACCTCCACGCGGACCGGCACGAGTTCACGCTGGCCCAGCGCAAGCAGAGCCGACAGCGAGATGTTCGTCTTCACCGGCGCCCCCTCGCGGAAGGAGAATGGATTCATCTTCGCGGACTGCCGTCGACCCGGCCGGCACGAATCGCCTCTGATCTGCTGTACGACCACGAGGACCCTGGGGCCGTCGCTCAGGTCATCGCCGACGCCATCGGCCCGGTCTTCGATTACCCCGGAGCCTTCGCGGCGAGCGTCGCCCCCCACGCCGGACGATTCGGACTGCGCCGCGACGATGGGCTCGCCCTCCTTCGCTGGCTGCTCGAACTCGTCGGTGATGAGGAGACCGAGAAGTGGCTGCGAGAGGCGCGCAACTCGATGACGCACTCTCGCCCTGATCCGACTCACCCGCCTTCAGCGTCACGACCGAGGCTCGCGACATGAGCGAACGCCAGCGTACCTATTCGAGTCCCGTGGCCTTCCGTCGGGCGCTCACGGACAAGCTCAAGGTAATCGCGGAGACCAGTCAATGGAACCTCTCGCAGCTCCAGCGCCAGATGGCGTACGACCGCTTCTTAGAGCGGCTGTACCTCGTCGATGACGGGTGGGTCGTGAAGGGTGCGACGGCGCTCCTCGCCCGCGAAATTGGCGTTCGAGCCACAATCGATGTCGACGTCTATCGAGCGGCGCAACGTCAAGTTGCCGAAGCCGACATCGGTCGAGCCGCGATCCATCAGGACTCGGATCATTTGTAGCCCAGAACGATGCGTGGTCAACAATTCAGTTGACTGATCTCCGAGGATCCTTCCCCATGGCATGAGGTCGCTTTCCGTGTCAAACAGGCATAGCGTTAGATCCTCTTGGACAGTTTCATCGGAGAATGTGTAAATCAATGCGCGAGACAACTGGCTCTATTCTGAGAGTTCTCAGACTCGTAGTTGCGTGCGGCCTCTTGGCGACGGTCCCCATGAGTCTCGGCACTGTCTCGGCTGCGCGCCTGAAAAACAACGCTTCAGCATCGTCTGCATACGTGGCGATTGGAGATTCCTACGCATCGGGCGAAGGCCTGCAGTCCAATGCGACGACGTACATTTCTCCCTCGAACAATGACGGATGTCATCGAAGCGTGACGGCATATCCCGTCTTGGTGGCGGCGAGCCTCAACGTAGATCTTGGTCAATTTGATGCGTACGGGTCCGGTGGCTTTGTGGCGTGCTCTGGCGCCACATCAAAGGACATCTTGAAAGGAGAAAATGGCGAGCCGGCCCAACTAAGTGCACTGTCGTCAGCTACGCGTTGGGTCACGGTGACCGCCGGAGGCGATGATCTTCATTTTGCAAATGTCCTGCTCGCGTGCTTAGACCTCCGTGCGAGCGTCACAGTCCATCGGACGACGAGGAGCTACACACAATCGGGCATCGTACGTGAGAGCAAGACGTGTGATGAGTACCTCGCCAGTGCGAACTCACTCTTCGACGTAACGAACGGAACTTCCAAAGAAGTGGCCGCGCTTGAACACGTCTACCAGCAGATCTTCGTTCACGCACCAAATACTGTGCTCGCGGTGTTAAATTACCCGCAACTCTTCATCGAAAGCTCTCCTGAGTTCTGTCCCGTCGCCCCCGGAATCAGTCTGTCCTCAGTATTCAAGGTGCATTCCGCTCAATTGAACGTTGGCTATTCAACGAGTCAGATCTCACAATTCAATCGCGTGGAAAATGAATTGAACGCCGCCATAGCAAGTGCCGTCAGTGACGTGAGCGCACTGGGACACGATATTCGACTGGTTGACGTCAACATCCTCACTAGGGCCGAGGCGATTCCCTGCAATCTCGCGACCAACGGGCGATCCGACATGAATGCTCTTCGATATTCTGTGGGTTCGCCGCTGACGACAATCGTCAAGAACTGTCACCTCGACTTAGCACACCTTCTTTCGCTACGGCCCTTCGTTTCGTGTCCCTCGTATGAAGGAGCCGTATTCCTGCAGCACATTGTGGCGAACGAAACTTTTCATCCGAAACAGAATGCGAACGAGACGATGGCGCGAGCTGTTGAAGCTCTCTTCAATCAGGTTTCGCCGACAACGACCACACTGAATCCTTGAAAACAAACGACCTGCACGACCAGACCGACACCACGCAACCATTAGCAAGCTTCTTTTAATCCCAAGGTGCCCGGGATCGAGACCCGGGCGGCCCACCAAACCATCGCGACAACTCGTCCTCGTGGGCCCCAATGGTCGGGGCTTCTACCAACTCGAAGAAAAAGTCTGCGGATACAAGAAATCTCGTCTACACAAAACCCGGCGCGATTCAATCTTTCCCGGCCACCGACTTTCGACAACAAGTGAACCCATCGTGACCATCCGACCGGGGCCGTCGTCGTCAGCGACGGACACTCAGGCGATCACTGGCGGCAACCACAGCGATCGCCCTGAAGCAAAGGGACTATCGACCCTTGTCATCGGGTCGTCCAAGCAACCACAGTCTTGATGAAGCAGAAGCGATGGACGGCCGGCTGCGTCTGCGCTCGATGAAGGGGTTCCTAAGAAGCTCGCTGACTCGAAGAGAACGCCATCACCAGTAACGATCAAGGGAAAGGATAAGCAATGACGACAATCAATTCCGACGCAACCATCCCAAAGCCCAGTCACTCACTCGAAGCAAGCGTGACTGAGGCCGCGGGTACCATGAAAGCGATCTACCAGCGCCGCGCCGTTCGGAAATATGACGACAAGCCGGTGAGCCACCAAGACATCCAATTGGTGCTGGACGCCGCTATCTATGCCCCCAGTGCCGTCAATTGCCAGCCGTGGGTCTTCGTCGTCATCCAGGAGCGGAAGGTCGTCGCCCGCTACGCCAAGGAGGGAAGGCAACTTTTGCTCAATGAGCCCCCCGTCGTTGAGGTCGTCGAGAGCGGGCTGCCGGACATGGATCGGCTCCGCCAAATGGCCTCCGGCCCAGACTTCGAGTTGTTCCACGGCGCTCCAGCCTTGGTCGTGATCTACGCTACAAGTGCCGATGGAGTGCCGGACTGCTTTCTCGCTGCGCAGAACTTGATGCTGGCGGCGTGGACGCTCGGCCTCGGAACCTGTCCGATCGGTTTGGCCCGCCCCTTGTTTAATCGAGCCGAGGTGAAGGAGGAGTTGGGCGTATCACCGGAGTGGCCCTGCGCGCTGCCGATCGCCGTCGGGTGGCCTGATGGCGAGACTCTGCCGACCTCTCGGCGCCCGGCGCAGATCATCGCCTGGAAATGAGCCCGTCAACGAAGCCAGGCCGAGAGAGCCGGACCAGCGTTAACTGTTCGAAGGGCCCGTTGCCAATGGTGGAACTTCCGCTCTCAGAGGTCTATCAACTCCTCGAACCCGGTCCTGTCGTTCTGCTCACCACGGCCCAGAAAGGCCGAACCAATGTCATGACAATGTCCTGGCTCACGATGGTCGAGTTCGTGCCGCCGCTGGTAGCCTGCGTCGTGAGCAGCGACGACTACAGTTTTGCGGCATTGGTGGCTGAGCACGAGTGCGTCATTGCGATTCCCGCCGTGGAATTGGCGCCCGTCGTGGTCAGGGGAATTCGTCGGGCCGCGCGGTTGACAAGTTCAAGAAGTTCGGACTCACGCCACGGCCAGCCGAGTCCGTGGCACCGCCCCTCATCGCCGAATGCTTCGCTAACTTCGAGTGCAGGGTTGTGGACACGAGCTTGGTGGATAAGTACAACCTCTTTATCCTCGAAGTGGTAAAGGCCTGGACGGATCCCAAGCAGAAGCAACCAAAGACCATCCACCATCACGGGTATGGGAACTTCGTGGTCGACGGCAAGACCATCACGCTGAAATCGAAGATGCCGTAGACCGCAAGACCGCGCATTCGCTGGACCCATCGTGTCACCTAGGACGATCTCAGCCCCGTCTGCGACCTCAAAGCACGGTGGGCGAGCTAATGGTGGTCGACGCCACGGGTCCGAAACGAGCCTCATTTCAGACCTCATATTTCTGCAACGGGGCTGCTGAAGGATTGCTTGTCACCTTGACAAGTGAAACGTCAGCGACCCCGACCATCTCGCGTGTGAACGGCGTGTCACCCGTCGCTCACATGTCGCTCACATGTCGGTCATCGCATTGATGAGCGCGGGTAACGTTGTCGCCGGACTCGAAGAGACGTCACGACAAGCGCAATAGATTGGGTTTCAATGACGAACTATTCTTCCGGCTTTGAGATGGCTCCAGAGTGCTCGCGTCGTGGTCCGCGTAGGTCGGAGACTGGTTCTCTTTTCTCGACGTTGGACTATTCGGCGCATGCTCATCGAACACGCCGGGACTTCTCGCGACAATCATGGTGTCCAACGAGGGTGGCCCAGTGACGACGGACGACTCCGCGTCCATTCGCGAACTCGCCGAACAACTGGAGGTACTGCGTGAGGAGATGCGCCAGCGTTACGTCGACGCGGCCGACGCCCTCCAACGGGTCCTACCTTCCCACCGGCTCAGCGCCGCAAACCTGATTGACTACCTCACGCTTCGCCACTTCGAACTACGCGAGATCCAAGAGTCGCTCGCGCAACTCGGTCTCTCCTCTCTTGGTCGTGCCGAAGAGCACGTCATCACGACGCTCGAACGTGTGATCGACAACCTTCACGTCCTCGCCGGGGACGAACACGGGCGACGGACCGAATCGGCGGTCAGCTTCGCGGAGGGTCAGCGGATCCTGGCGGCGAACAGTTTGGCTCTGCTTGGCCCAAATCGGCCCGGCCGGCCGGCTCGGATCCTCGTTACCATGCCAACCGAGGCTGCTGTCGACTACGGACTCGTTGCCGACCTCGTGGCTCGTGGTATGGACTGCGCACGAATCAATTGTGCACACGACAATCCCGATCAATGGCGCCGCATGGCCGAGAACGTCCGCCGGGCCGCCGAAGCGTTTGGACGCCCATGTCGTGTGCTCATGGACCTACCTGGACCCAAGCTGCGAACGGGTCCGATCCAGCCCGGGCCCCGAGTGATCCGGCTTCGCCCCAAACGCGATCAGATGGGTCGCCTCATCGCGCCGGCAACAGCCGTGTTGTACTCCGATGATCCCGCGCAGTGGGCGACGCCGCTCGAGCTCGAGTCCGCGACCTTCATCCCCGTCGAGCGCGAATGGCTCACGCTGCTTCGCCCGAAGGACCGTGTGACGTTAAACGACACCCGCGATGCCCAACGCGAAGCCATTGTCACGCGTGTGACCGACACCCACGCGACGGTTGAGTTCGCGGACACGACGTATGTCGCGACCGGGATTCGACTCATCGCGCCGGGAGGCCACGAGACACGCGTGGGACTGCTTCCGGCCCTTGAGCAGAGCATCGTCCTTCATCCCGGCGACGTGCTCACCCTCACCCAAGACCTCTCGCCAGTCGATCCTCGCGAGCTGTGCATTGGTTGCACTCTCCCCGACGCGCTGGCGACAACGCGCACCGGTCAGCGAGTACTCTTCGACGACGGCAAGATCGGTGGTCTCGTCGTCGACGTGCGTTCCGGAGAGATCGACGTCTCGATCGTGAGCGCCGCGCCTAAGGGAACCAAGCTGCGTGCCGAGAAGGGCATCAGCCTGCCCGACACCGACCTCGACGTCGCGGCGCTCGGGCCCGAGGACCTGAGTCTCCTGCCCGTCATTGCGGAGTGCGCCGACCTGGTGGGTCTTTCCTTCGCGCAACGCGCCGACGACATAACCGCACTACAGGGCCACCTCAAGACGATCGGCGGCGCCGGACTCGGCATCGTATTGAAGATCGAGACGGTCCGTGGATTCAATCGACTGCCGGAGATGCTCCTGGCGGCGATGGCGTCGGAGCGGGTCGGCGTCATGGTGGCGCGCGGCGACCTCGCGGTCGAGTGCGGATTCGAACGTCTCGCCGAGGTGCAGGAGGAGATTCTGTGGCTCTGTGAGGCGGCCCATATTCCGACGATCTGGGCGACGCAGGTTCTCGACCAGTTGGCACGCACAGGTCGGCCATCGCGAGCTGAGATCTCGGATGCGTTTATGGCCGGCCGAGCAGAGTGCGTGATGTTGAACAAGGGACCTCACATCAGTGAGGCGGTCACTGCACTCGATGACATTCTTGGCCGAATGGATAGCTACCAGCACAAGAAGACGGCGCTGTTGCGACGACTCACCAGCTGGTCGCAGACGCCGACGTGACGCGATGTCGACCGCACCACGAGCACCGTGGCGGATAGGGCCAGGAATGCTCGATCGGTGAAGAGTGGGCCAATCGATTGGCCACCTATGGAAGAGCATCGCGGACGCTTCCCACGTGATTCGACTGTTTGAGTCGCGACGGGTTTGTCGGAGACAAGTCTGTCTCCAACGTGATTAGGCGTAGAGACCGGTGCAGGATCGGTTGACGGTGTCAGCTCACGTCGGATTTCGTGACTTCGTGGTCGTCAAGGACCACTACGTCGACAGTCACGAGCCGCCTGCCTCTATGACGGACAACTCGTCATTTCGACCCGAAAACAGGAGTTTCATGTGTGCTTGACATACCAAGCAAATGCGGTGTATACTGTTCTTGTGCCGGAGACGCCGCGCACCCCTAGCGTGAGGAACTCACTATGGACACCACCGCGACAACCAAGAAGCCGACGGACAAGAAGATCAACACCGAGAGCGCGAAGGCGCAGGACCAGGTATTGGACGCCATCAAGCGTTCCCAAGACGCCACCCTGCAAATCGTGCAGGCGTGGTCCGACAGCGTCGCCAAGTTGACGTCAAACTTCCCTGAACTGCCGAAGATGCCTGTCGTTGACGCGCTTCCCAAGCCCGACGAAGTGACGGACCAGTTCTTTCACTTCGCCCAGCAGGTCATGACGACCCAGCAAGAGTTCGTCAAGAAGCTGATCGAAGCACTGCCCAGCCAGGACGTCGCTTCGAAGTAACGAAGTTTCGCTACACCCGGCTCCGCCCCCTGGGGCCGGGTGTAGCGACGTTGTTCACGGGTGTGCTACACATGCCAAGCATCAGATAGATACAGTGTGCTCACGTGCGAGAGCGAAGACCAAGGAAGCGACAGTGGCCACCCAGACCTTTTCACCCTTTGAAGTCCCGGCAATCGCCCGGCACCCCCACGAGCAATTGGTGGACGCGCCCACGCAGTATCACCGGTTCTCGCTCGACCCCGCTACGGCGTGGATCCAGGGCACGCCCACATTTCGGCTAGCCACGGACGCACCGGTTATTGCCGGCCTCGCGTCCGCCGCCACGATCGCCTCCGCCGACGTCGCGCAGGTCATCAGTGCACCGCGCGACGTGACGCTACCCGTCACTCGAACCTGCGCGCCTCGTAAGTTGACTTCTGGCAACCGGAGCGATCGCCCATGACCACGACCAGCGGACCCGATCCGACCGCGCAAGAGAACCCTCGTCAGATGCTGGGCGACTTCATTCGGATGCAGCGCCAAATGGCCAATCTGTCGTTGCGTCAACTCTCGGCCCTGACCGAGATTTCCAATCCGTACCTCAGTCAGGTCGAGCGAGGGCTTCACGAGCCGTCGATCCGAGTACTCAAGTCGATCGCCAACGCGCTCAACGTTTCGTCGGAAATCCTGTTCGAGCAGGCCGGATTGATAACGAACACCGAGGAAATGGGCGACGAGGCCACCGAGGCCGCGATCCGGATGGACCGCCGCCTCAGCGAAACCCAGCGCCACGCGTTGCTCGGCGTCTATCGAAGCTTCCTCGCTTCGGGCGAAGGGGGCGGTTGACCATCCCAGGGAGCCCACGACGTAGGGAACCGAACGGCGTTGCTCCACGCTCGATGAGAATCGAGGGGTTGCCTGTCATAGCAAGCGCTCGGTGTGTAAGTTTGCCAGAGGTGTCCAACGGCGCCCCGATTCGGAGGATCACGAAAAGGTGAGTAACGAGAGCGGGTCCGCCCAAGACGCCACGGCGCAGTTCCAAGAGCAGTTGCTCGGTGCGATCCAGACGGCCCAAGATGCCACTTCTGCGTTCGTGAGCGCTTGGTTCCAGGGAGCTTCCCAAATGGTCGCCGCGATGGCCACTCTCACTCCTCCCGAGCCCGTGGTCACCCTCGAGTCGAATCAATTGATGGCGTACATGAACCAATTGTTCTCCTCGCAGCAAGAGTTCCTGACGGACCTGGCCGACAAGGCTGATCCCGTGTCGTTCATGGGGTCGCTCAAAGCGGCCCAGGCTGCCCTGGTCGCCAAACCCGACGAGGTCAGTGCAGCCGCCGCTCGCCTCGCGATTGGCATCGACGCCGCGGTGCGGGCGACAATCGCGCGAGCCAGCGGCGAAAGCGTGACGCTGCCGATCCAACCTTCCAAGGGCGACAAACGGTTCAGCGACCGGGCCTACAGCGAGAACCCGCTGTACGTCCTGCTCGTCCAGCAGTACCTGCTCGGTTGTCAGTACTTCGACGAACTCCTCGACGCCGCGGAGCTCGAAGGGATCGAAGACGCCAAGGCCCGCTTCGCCACCAAGTTCATCCTCGACGCACTCGCTCCGACCAACACCCTGTACGGAAACCCGGCCGCGCTGCGCGAGGCGGCGGACACCGGCGGCGAGAGCTTGATTCGCGGGGCGAAGAACATGTTCGACGACGTGAGCAATAACGGCGGCTGGCCACGCCAGGCCGACAGTTCGGGCTTCGAGGTCGGCGTCAACCTCGCCGCGACGTCCGGGGCCGTTGTCTTTCGCAACGAGTTGATCGAACTCATCGAGTACCAACCCCAGACCGAGAAGGTCTACGACGTGCCACTGCTCTTCTGTCCGCCGTGGATCAACAAGTACTACATCATGGACCTGGCGCCCGACAAGAGCCTCATCGAGTGGGCGATACAGCACGACCACCACTGTTTCGTCATTAGCTACCGCAATCCCGACGAAAGCATGCGCGACCTTGGTTTCGCCGACTACCTCCATCTCGGCCTGATGGACGCGGTGCGCGTCATCCGAAAGATCACCGGAGCGCCAATGGTCAACACGGTCTCGCTGTGCCTGGGTGGAACACTCAGCGCCATCGCACTGGCGCGCGAAGCGGCGGCCGACGAACACTCATTGGGTGCGGCCACCTTCCTCAACACCAACACGGACTTCAGTGTTCCCGGCGTCCTCGGACTCTTCACCGACGAATCCACGATCGCCGGTCTCGAAAAGCAGATGGAGCAGGCGGGCTACCTCGAGGGCGAGGACATGGCGCACGTCTTTGACGTGTTGCGCGCCAACGACCTCGTATTTCAATACGTCGCCAACAACTGGCTCCTCGGCAAGCAACCTCCCGCCTTCGACCTCCTGGTGTGGAACAGCGACAGCACGCGAATGCCCGCCAAGATGCACTCGGAGTACCTTCGCTCGTGCTATCTCAACAATGAATTCTCCCAGGGCGCCTACACGATCGACGGCTACACGTTGAATCCAAAGTCCGTTGAGGTCGAGACGTACGTCGTCGCCGCGATCAACGATCACATCGTGCCGTGGGCGTCGGGCTACAAGACCGCGCAGATGTTCTCCGGCCCGAACCGGTTCGTCCTCACCACCCAGGGCCACATCGCCGGCGTCGTCAACCCTCCGAATCCCAAGGCGCAGTACTGGACCAGCGACGAAAGACCGAGCGATCCCGAAGAGTGGAAGCACGGAGCGCAACTGGTCAACAGCACATGGTGGATCGACTGGACCGAATGGATAAGCACTCGCGCCGGCAACCTCATATCCTCGCCCAAGGACCTCGGCACCAAGAAGTACCCGGTGCTCGAAGCGGCCCCCGGCAGCTACGTACGCGAGCGAGCACGAGAGGGATGAGCGCCGCCTCGATGCAGACCAGCGTCATTGTCGTCGGCGGGCTCTCCCTACGCGTTCAGGTGCAAGGTGAAGGCGCGCCCGTGCTCTTGCTCAACGGTCTCGGTCAGCCACTTGAGAGTTGGGATCCGTTCGTTGGCGCGCTCAGCGGGCGAAGGGTCATTCGCTTCGACGCGCCCGGAGTGGGTGAGAGCGTGATGCCATTGCTGCCACCTTCAATAACCTCGCTAGCCTCGATCGCCGCGGCGGTTCTTGACGAAATGGGTGAGACGAACGTGGACGTGGTGGGCTTCTCGCTCGGTGGCGCGATTGCCCAGCAGTTCGCCCACGACTATCCCTCGCGAGTCAGGCACCTGGTACTGATCGCCACGTCGTGCGGACTCGGCGCCACACTGCGACGATGGGAAAGTGGTGACGTCCTGACCGCGCCGTCTTGGGGCGCGAGCGTGACCGGGGTGTTCTCGGCGTGGTGGCAGGCACTGGCCATCGTCAATTGGTCGAGCATCCCCTTCCTCGGCGGCGTCAGCCAACCATCGTTGGTGGTCAGTGGCCGCCACGACAGGGTGACGCCCCCTTCGAACGGACGGGTGCTCGCCTCGCGCATCCCCGACGGCCGCCTGGTCATTCTTGACGCCGATCACGAAATGCTGCAATCCCCAGCGGCGGTCGAACTCGTCCGCGTCGTCGAGCGATTCCTGGGAGAAACTGAATCCGTCGACCCCGCGCCGATCGAGGGTCATCCAGCCATTCTCCATTTCGCCATCAATTTCGCCTAGCAACGTATGAATCCTTGAAAGGGTAGACAGTGATCGAATTACGTTTGGACGGACGGGTGGTTGTCATAACCGGGGCCGGCGGCGGGCTGGGGCGTTCGCACGCCTTGGAACTCGCTCGCCGAGGCGCTCACGTGCTGGTGAACGACTTGGGCGGTGCGGTCGACGGCAAGGGCTCATCGGCCACAGCGGCGCAGCGCGTGGTTGACGAGATCACGGCCTTCGGTGGCATCGCGGTGGCGAACCACGACAGCGTGGCGACGCCCGAAGGGGGCGAGGCCATCATCCAGGCGGCCATCAGCGCCTTCGAACGCGTCGACGTACTCATCAACAACGCCGGCATCCTGCGCGACAAGGCGTTTCACAAAATGGACGCCGAGTACGTCAACGACGTGATCGATGTGCACCTGAAGGGTGCTCTCTTCGTGACCCAGCCGGCCTTTCGCCACATGCGAGAGCAACACTACGGACGAATCATCAGCACCAGTTCAGCGTCGGGACTCTTCGGCAACTTCGGTCAGGCGAACTACGGGGCCGCCAAGGCCGGGCTGGCTGGTCTCACCCGAGTGCTCGCCATCGAAGGCGGTCAGCACGGCATTATGGCCAACGCCATTGCACCGATCGCACTCACGCGCATGACCGAAGGCATCCTCGGCGAACTTTCCTCGAAGGTCTCGGCGAGCTCGGTGAGTCCGCTCGTGGCGTTTCTCAGTAGTGAGGAGTGCTCGGTCACCGGACACATCTACTCGGTGGCCGGTGGGCGCATTGCACGAATCTTCATCGGTGAAACCGAAGGCGTCGTGCTCAAGGAGAATACGGCCGAGGCGATTCTCGCCCAAATCGACGCCATCGACGACGTCGATCCGACGCGCTTCCACGAACCATCATCACTCGACGGCGAGACCACGATCATCGCCAAGGCCCTCGCCGAAGCGTCCCAGTAGTCACCTCTTCGCCGTGATGAGTGGCGCACGCACTATGTCAACCAACTGGTAGATAAAACATTTCTCTGCTGGCCGAATGGCGCCTCACTAGGGTGATGAAGAGGTGGAAAATGACTGAGCAGAGAGTGGCGTTAGTCACCGGTGGGACCCGTGGAATTGGTCGAGCGATCACGATGGACTTGGCCGAAAACGGCGTGCACGTCGCGGCGAGTTATCAGACCAATACGGACGCCGCACAGGCGGTGATGGATGAGGCCGCCGAACGCGGTTGGTCGGTCAGCGTGCATCAGATGGACGTCAGCGATCCCGACGACTGTATTCGTTACGCCAACGAGGTGATCGAGACCTACGGCCACGTCGACTACTTGATCAACAACGCCGGCATCAACATCGACCGCACCGTGCGACGCATGACGATTGACGAATGGCACAAGGTCATGAGAGTCAACATCTCGGGTTGCTTCTACATGGTGAAGGCGGTGATCGAGCACATGGTGTCGCGAAAGTCCGGACGGATCGTCAACATCAGTTCGATCATCGGCCAAACCGGCAACGTGGGTCAGGCCAACTACGCGACCGCAAAGTCCGGCCTTCACGGACTGACCATGTCATTGGCGCTCGAACTAGCTGGCAAGGGCATCACGGTCAACGCCGTCGCTCCGGGCTTCATCAGCACCGATATGCTCGAATCAGTTCCCGAGAAGGTCATCGAGCAGATTGTCGCGCGCATCCCGGTCGGGCGCCTTGGTCGACCCGACGAAGTGGCGTTCGCGGTGACCAATCTTCTGAGCGACCGCGCGGCCTACACGACGGGCGCAGTGATCACGGTCAACGGCGGGCTCGACATGTAGGTTCGTCGCACGGACCCGCCGCGTCGGTTGCCGGCTGGTTTCTGTTTGCGGTCTTCATTCGGCCAAGACGCTGGTGGCATCTCGAGTTCGTTGACGGGGTCCGAAATCTTGGACAATCACCTGCACGACGTCGGCTGGTGTGCGCATTGCGCTGTCCGAGGGCCAACCAGGAAGTGGACGAAAGCAAGATTGGTGTTGCTGGGCACCACCTGGTTGGGAATTTCGTGAGGTTGCGCGTGATTGCGTGCGATCCTTCCATGGTTTCCAACGACTATCGAGTTGCGTACACAACTCTTTGAACCTGACTTTGGCGTGAATAGTCGGACGTTGCAGTTCCGAGGGGGCGGGTTCACCCGTGCCCATCGGCATGGTCGCTCGCGACGTCGCCAGGGTCCTTCGACCCTGCACTGGTGACCAACCTGGTATTACCATCGACTTGGCGCTTTGTCATTCGAGGGCACGGGGTTCAGTACTGCAGCCGGATTACCAGAAAGAGGAGATAGATCGTGGCTTTTCCCAGCGACCTCGAGATCGCGCGAGCGGCTCGACTGATGCCGATCACCGACATTGCCAAGGATATGGGAATCGACGCGAGGTTCCTCGAGCTCTACGGCGAGGGCGTCGCGAAGATCAAGTTGGCCGCCATCGACGAGCTCGCGAGCCGTCCGAAGGCGAAGTACGTCGTGGTCTCCGCCGTGACGCCGACGCCGCTCGGCGAGGGTAAGACGACCACGACGGTCGGCCTCGGCCAGGCGATGCAGTACATCGGCCAACGTGCCACCATCGCGATCCGCCAACCTTCGATGGGGCCCACGTTCGGCATCAAGGGCGGTGCGGCCGGTGGAGGTTACAGCCAGGCAGTCCCCATGGAGGCCTTCAACCTGCATCTGACCGGTGACATGCACGCCGTGACCGCCGCGCACAACATGCTCTCGGCAATGATCGACAACCACCTGCAGAAGGGCAATGAATTCAAGATTGACGAGCACAACATCACTTGGCGACGGGTGCTTGACATCAACGACCGGGCGCTTCGAAATATCGTGATCGGGCTCGGGACCAAGGATGACGGTGTACCGCGCCAGACCGGATTCGACATCACCGCCGCCTCCGAAGTCATGGCGATCCTGGCGCTCTCGACGTCGCTGCGCGACATGCGCGCTCGCCTCGGGCGCATCGTCATCGGGTACACCGGCGACGGCGAGCCGGTGACGGCTGAGGACCTGAAGGCGGCTGGAGCGATGACGGTGATCATGCGAGAGGCCATCAAGCCGAATCTGCTCCAGACCATCGAGAACACCCCCGTCCTCGTCCACGCGGGGCCGTTCGGCAACATCGCGCACGGTAACTCCTCGATCGTCGCCGACCTCATCGGCATCCACGCGGGCGACTTCCTCATCACCGAAGCCGGCTTTGGGGCCGACATGGGAGCTGAGCGCTTCTTCAACATAAAGTGCCGCGTTTCGGGACTGACCCCCGACGCCGCCGTGCTCGTCACGACGGTGCGAGCGCTCAAGGTCCACTCCGGCGGGCATCGCGTCGTGGCGGGACGCCCGCTGCCGCCGGCCATCCTCGAGGAGAATCCCGACGAGGTCCACGTCGGGGGGGCGAACCTGCGTAAGCAGATCGAGAACATCCAGATCCACGGCGTGAGTCCCGTCATTGCCATCAACGCATTCCCCGGGGACTTCGCCTCCGAGCACGAGGCCATTCGCGAGATCGCCGAGTCGATGGGCGTGCGCGTGGCGGTGTGCAACAACTTCGCCGATGGGGGCAAGGGAGCGACGGAGCTCGCCGAGGCGGTCGTCGAGGCGGCCAACGAACCGAGCCGGTTCCACGTGCTCTACCCGAGCGAGACGCCGTTACGCGAAAAGATCGAGACCGTCGCGACGAAGGTCTACGGCGCCGCCGGTGTTGACTACCTGCCGGCCGCGAGCCGCCAGATCGACTCCTACGAGAAGAACGGCTTCGGGAATCTTCCCGTGATCATCGCGAAGACCCACCTGTCCATCTCCTCGGACCCGTCACTTCGCGGTGCACCGACCGGTTGGCGCATGCCGGTGCGCGAGGCGCGCGCCTCGGTCGGCGCCGGGTTCGTGTACCTCATCTGTGGTGACATGCGCACGATGCCCGGTCTGTCGGCGCACCCCGCCGCCGAGACCATCGACATTGACGAGAACGGCGAAATTGTCGGACTCAGCTAGCGAACCGGCGTATCTCGAGACATCCCTCGGGCGTTTCTTCGGGCTCGTCTCTCGTGACGAACCAGCACCCGCCGGCGGTTCGGTGGCGGCCGTGGCGATTGGATTGGCCGCGGCGCTCTGTGTGAAGGCGGCGCTCCTCTCCACCCGCCAGATGCCCGACGCGCTCGATATCGTCGCCGCGAGCGAGTCACTTCGCGACCGTGCAGGCGTGCTCTGTCAAGACGACGCCGACGCCTACGGCCTCGTCATCGAAGCGTTGCGCCTGCCCCGCGAACCCGACACCAAGGGCCGTCAGCGCGCGATTGCTCTGGCGCTCGCGCGCGCGAGCGACGTCGCCGCGGAAATCGCAGCAATCGCCGCCAGCGTGGCCGACATAGCGGCACGGATCGCCGAAAGCGGGAACCCGAACCTGATCGGCGACGTCGTCACCGCGGCACTCATCGCCGAAGCCGGCGCCCGCTCGGCAGACGCGCTCGTGCGGATCAATCTCGCAGGAGAACCCAACGCCAGCATCTTCACGGCGCTCGCAGAAGTACTCGAACAGGCAGCGCGGGGTTCGTCTCGCGCGAGGCGCGTTCTCGAGCTCGACTAACCGCTCGATCCAATCGCCGCGTGATCGGTGGCGTGAGGTGTCAGGGCGTCGCCCAGCAGCCGGATCGCGTCGAGGACCAGCGGGTCGAGGGCGGCGAGATCGGTGTCGTCGAGCAACTCGACTCGCATGCTGGGCGGCCAGAACCGTTTGATGTGGTTCGCCACCTCGGTGGCGGCTTGGACGGGTGGATGGTGGCTGAAGTTCGCGGCGATCTGGTTCGACATCCGCACGAGGTCTCCCCGAGTCACGGTCTCTTCGCCGCGGCGAGGCATCGGAACGTCGTCGTCGTTGGTGAGAGCCGGCATAGTGAACTTCTCGGTGACGAGTGGAGCGCTCAAGCGCGCCCGTACCTGCACGGCCGTGACCTTGTACTCAGGACAGTTGGTGGCCCAGTCCGAGTACTCGGTCGTCACGACGTTGGCTCCGCCCACCGGATAGTGGAACGTGGTGTAGACAACACCCGGCGGCACGCGGTCGGTGACCGTCGCGCGCAAGGCGGTCTCGCCAACGCGGCTCGTGAGTGTGGTCCAGCCACCGTCGACGATGCCGCGTTCCTCGGCGTCGTGGGCACTGATCTCGAGGACGTCCTCGGAATGCCACGCGACGTTCTGCGTCCTTCGCGTCTGAGCTCCGACGTTGTACTGGGTGAGGATCCGTCCGGTCGTGAGCACGAGGGGGAAACGACGGTTGGTGCGTTCGTCGGTGGCGATATAGGGGGTCTCGACGAAGCGACCCTTGCCGCGCACGAACTGGTTCACGTGCATGATCGGTGTACCGAGCGGTGCGGCATCGTTGCAGGGCCACTGGACACTGCCGACCTCGTCGAGCAGCTTGAACGAGACCCCGGCGAAGGTCGGGGTGGTGAAGGCGATCTCGTCCATGATCTGGCTGGCGTCGTCGTAATGCATCGGGTAGCCCATTGCGTTTGCGAGGTCACAGACCACCTCCCACTCCTGCTTGCCATTCTTGGCGGCCATCGCGGGTCGCACCCGGTTGATGCGCCGCTCGGCATTGGTGAAGGTCCCGTCCTTCTCCAAGAAGGACGTCCCGGGCAGGAACACGTGCGCGAACGCGGCGGTCTCGTTGAGGAACAGGTCCTGGACCACGCAGAACTTGAGCGATGCGAGTGCGCTCTTCACGTGCTTGGTGTCCGGGTCGGACTGGGCGATGTCCTCGCCCTGGACGTACAGTGCCTTGAAGGTTCCCTCGAGGGCTCCTTCGAACATGTTGGGGATTCGCAGACCGGGCTCGGCGCTGAGCTCACGTCCCCACGCGTCTTCGAACTGGTGACGCACGTCGTCGCCCGAGACGTGGCGGTAGCCGGGGAACTCGTGGGGGAACGAGCCCATGTCGCACGACCCCTGCACGTTGTTCTGACCTCGCAGCGGATTGACCCCTACGCCGTCGCGACCGAGGTTTCCCGTCGCCATGCTCAGGTTCGCCATACCCATCACCATGGTCGAGCCCTGGCTGTGCTCGGTGGCCCCGAGTCCGTAGTAGATCGACGCGTTCGGCGCGCTCGCGTACAGTCGCGCGGCGGCGCGGAGGGTACCCGCGGGAATGCCGGTGAATTCCTCGGTTGCTTCGGGGCTGTACTCGGGCGAGGAGATGAAGCTCGCCCACCGCTCGAACTCCTCGACGTCGCAACGCTCGGTGACGAAGTCAGTGTCGACCAGTCCCTCGGTCACCACCACGTGGCAGAGCGCGTTGACGACCGCGACGTTCGTGCCCGGGCGCAACTGCAGGAAATGGGCCGCCTCGACGTGGGGGCTGCGCACGAGGCTGATGCGGCGCGGGTCGATCACGATCAGCTGGGCCCCTTGGGCGAGGCGACGCCTCATGCGCGAGGCGAAGACCGGGTGGGCGTCGGTGGCGTTGGCCCCGATCAGCAGTATCACGTCGGAGTGCTCCACCGAGCGAAAGTCCTGGGTGCCCGCCGAGGTGCCGAAGGTCTGACCGAGTCCGTAGCCGGTCGGCGAGTGGCAGACGCGCGCGCAGGTGTCGACGTTGTTGTTGCGAAAGCCCGCCCGGATCATCTTCTGGACGACGAACACCTCTTCGTTGGTGCAGCGCGAGGACGTGATCCCCCCGATGGACTCGACCCCGTACTCGGCCTGGATCTCCTTCAGACGCGACGCCGTGTAACTGATCGCCTCCTCCCAGGAGACCCTGCGCCACTCGTCGGTAATCGACGCGCGCACCATCGGGTGCAGCTGGCGGTCGCGATGCGAGGCGTAGCCCCAGGCGAACCGGCCCTTCACGCACGAGTGACCCTCGTTGGCCTTGCCGTCCTTCAAGGGCACCATCCGTATCACCTCGTCACCACGAAGTTCGGCCTTGAACGAGCAGCCGACGCCGCAGTAGGCGCAGGTGGTGAGTACCGTGCGCTCGGGCGCGCCCGCGGCGATGACCGTCTTCTCCTGCAGTGCCGGCGTGGGGCAGGCCTGCACGCAGGCGCCACACGACACGCACTCGGAGGTCATGAACGGCTCGCCCGCCGACGCCACCACCTTCGAGTCAAATCCCCGGCCGGCGATGGTGAGAGCGTACGTACCTTGTATATCGGAACACGCACGCACGCAGCGCGAGCAGGCGATGCACGAAGCGGGGTCGAAGGTGAAGTAAGGATTGCTCTGGTCCTCGCACGCCGCCAGATGATTCTCACCGTCAGAGCCGTAGCGCACGCCGGCGAGCCCCACTTTCGTGGCGACGGCGCGCAACTCGCACTCGACGTGGGCATCGCTCACGAGACAGTCGCTCGGATGGTCGGACAGGTAGAGCTCGATCACCCCGCGGCGCAGCTTCTCCAGGCGCTCGGACTGGGTCGCCACCTGCATGTCCGCTTCGCACGGAGTGGTGCACGACGCGGGGGTACCCTTGCGACCGTCGATCTCGACGAGGCACAGCCGGCAGGAACCGAAGGGTTCGAGCGAGTCGGTGGCGCAGAGTTTGGGGATGTCGAGTCCCGCCAGGGCGGCCGCACGCATCACCGACGTCCCGGCGGGTACCGTGATCGCCACGCCGTCGATGGTCACGTGGACTTCCTCTTCAGCGTGACGAGCGGGTGTGCCGTAGTCGACTTCCTTCAGCAAAGTCATGACGAGGTGCCTTTCGATCGAAACAGGTCTTCGGGAAAATATTGGAGGACGCTGCGCACGGGTTGGGGGGTGAGCCCGCCCATCGCACAGAGCGAGCCGTCGGTCATCAACTCACAGAGGTCTTCCAGCAACGCGACGTCGGCGGTGACGTTCTCACCGGCGACGATCCGGTCGATCAGCTCGACGCCGCGTACCGCCCCGACCCGACAGGGCGTGCACTTGCCGCAGGACTCGACGGCGCAGAACTCCATGGCGAATCGAGCCTGGGCCGCCATGTCGACGGTGTCGTCGAAGACGACGATGCCGCCGTGGCCGACCATCGCCTGCGCCTGGGCGAAGGCCTCGTAGTCGAGGGGTAGGTCGAACTGCGTGGGCGCGAGGTAGGCCCCGAGGGGACCACCGACCTGGACGGCGCGGATCGGTCGGCCCGAGAGGCTCCCCCCGGCGAACCTTTCGAGCATCTCCGCGAGGGTCATCCCGAAGGCGGTCTCGACGATGCCACCTCGCGCGACGTTGCCCGCCAACTGGAAGACCTGGGTGCCGCGCGAGCGTCCCACGCCGAAATCGCGGTAGAACTCGGCGCCGCTGGCCAGCACGACCAGGACGCTGGCGAGCGAGAGCACGTTATTGATGGCGGTGGGCTTGGCGAAGAGCCCCTCGATCGCGGGCAGGGGCGGCTTGGCGCGCACGACACCGCGCTTACCCTCCAGGCTGTCGAGCATCGCGGTCTCCTCACCACAGATGTAGGCCCCCGCGCCGACGCGGATCTCCAGGTCAAACCGGTAGTCGCTGTCCAGTAGCCGCGGGCCTAGCCACCCCGCTTGGTACGCACTCTCAATGGCGGCGCGCATCGTCGCGACGGCGTCGGGGTACTCCGAGCGGATGTAGACGAAGCCCTCGCGCGCACCGACCGCGATCCCGGCGATCACCATCGCCTCGATCAGCATGAAGGGGTCGCCCTCCATGAGCATGCGGTCCGCGAACGTCCCGCTGTCGCCCTCGTCGGCGTTGCAGACGACGAACTTCTCATCCCCCGGTGCGGCCAGCACCGTGGCCCACTTCACTCCAGTCGGAAAGCCCGCACCGCCGCGACCGCGAAGACCGGACTCGGTGACCTCGTCGCAGATCTCACCCGGTTCCATGGTCAACGCCCTTCGCAACGCGATCAGTCCCCCGTTCGCTTCGTAGTCCTGCGTCGACAGGGGGTCGATGACCCCGACCCGACTGAACGTCAGACGGTCCTGGTCCGCGAGCCAGGGAATCCGATCGGTGGCGCCGTGACCGAGCTCATGGACGGCACCTTCGAGGAAACCCGCGTCGAAGAGGCCGACGACGGCATCGGTCGTGACCGGACCGTAGGCAACGCGACCCTGTGCGGTCGCCACCTCGACCAGCGGTTCGAGCCACATCATCCCGCGCGAGCCGTTACGAACCAACTCGACAGCTGCGCCTCGACGGAGCGCCTCGTGCACGATTGCGTCCGCCACTTCATCGGCGCCGACGGAACGGGCCGACGAGTCCCGGGGCACGTAGACCGTGGTCACGACGGCTCCCCGATCGCCACGCTGTCACCAATCAACTGGTCCAACTTGTGGCCGTGGACCCTTCCGTGCAGACGGCCGTTGACGCAGACCGTGGGGCCGAGCGCGCAGTTACCCAGGCAGAAGACCTCGTCGAGGGTGACCGACCCGTCGGGCGTCGTCTCGCCGAATCCGAGATCGAGCGAACGGGTGGCGTGCTCGGCGAGGGCGTGTCCGCCGACGGACTGGCACGCCTCGCCTCGACAGACCTGGATCCGCACCTGTCCCGGAGGACTGGAGCGCAGATCGGCGTAGAACGTGACCACGCCGTACACGTCGGCGCGTGAGAGGTTGAGTTCGTTCGCGACGAGCGCGACGGCCCTCGGGTCCACGTACCCGAACGCTCCCTGCAGGGCGTGCAGCACGGGCAACAACGGTCCGCGCCCGGTAGCCGCCGCGCGGATGATCGACAGTGCAGTCTCCTCGGACCAGTCCTCGCGCCGCGTGGGCGCGGGGTACTCGGCCGGGGGCATCACGGTCATGGTGTCCTCATCCCCGCGGGTGCCGCAGCCGCCAACAGCCGCTCCTCGCCCGCGTACACCACCATCGAGGGGTCACGCAGGAATCCGACGAGCGTCATGCCCGCCTCCTCGGCGAGGTCGACGGCGAGTGACGAAGGGGCCGACACCGCACACAGCATGGGGATACCGGCCATGACCGCCTTCTGCACCAACTCGAACGACGCTCGGCCCGAGACGAGCAGGACGGTGCCGCGCAACGGCAGTCGCCCTTCACGAAGCGCCCATCCGACGACCTTGTCCACCGCGTTGTGGCGCCCGACGTCCTCGCGCAACACGAGGAGTTCACCGGTCTCGCCGTCGAAGAGGGCCGCCGCGTGGAGTCCGCCCGTCTTCTCAAACAGCTTCTGAGCGCTGCGCAACCGTTCGGGCAGGGAGGCCAAGAGATCCGGCGTGACCCTCAGCGGATCGTCGCGGACTTCGAAGGCCGAACGTGTCCGCACCGCGTCGATGGAAGCCTTGCCGCACAGTCCGCACGAACTGGTGGTGAAGAAGGCGCGAGCGACGCTGTCGTCGGGAGGCGCCACACCACTCGCCAACGTGAGATCCAACAGGTTGTAGCGGTTGAGCCCGTCGGTCGCGCCGGCGCAGTATCGCATGGCAGAGAGTTCCTCGGGACGCGTGAGGACCCCCTCGCTCACGAGGAATCCCGCTGCCAGGTCGAAGTCAGCGCCCGGGGTTCGCATCGTGACCGCCAGCGACCGACCACCGACGCGCAACTCGAGTGGTTCCTCGCCGGCCAAGCTGTCCGATTGACGCTTCGGCGACTCGCCTACGGTGACCCGTAGAACTAATCGTTCTGCCGTCAACCGAACCATGTTCACTTCCTTCTTGGTCGAACTTGCACTCGACGCGTAGTTGAGTGTGAACGCTTCATGCTCTGATGCTGCTTCTCGTCTCCACTGCAGATCTTTCCGCGATCGCGCACGCGCCCGCACGCTTCTACGAATCCAGGACACCCGGGTGTTGCGAACGGTAACCGGTCGTCCAACCAGTCTGTCGCAAACCGGTGGCTGACGCTACTCATTCCTTCGGGCTTTCGACGTCGGTTGACCGTTGGGCAACGCGCCCCGCAGCGGAATCTCGGCACCATACGCCAGCGTCGAGCCGGAGTAGAGCCGGAGCTTCCCATACGTCGTGCCAAAACGCGGGTCGACGAGACGTGGGCGCCGGCGCCTTCGGGCAGTTCCCTTGGCGACACCCACTCACGTCGAAGAGGCCATCCTCCCCACCGGGGCGAGTCAGCGCACGCACTGCGACACGCGAGGAATCGTGATCGGCGCCGCCACGTTCGTTGTTCGAACGGCGGATCTCCCGTCGAGGGTCCCTGCGGCGGCCGTGGTGGTCGGTCCGGGAGTCAGGACTCCCGACCGCGATCGGGCAGTCACTGCAATCAAGGCTGCCGCTAGGGACGGCTTCGCCTCACTCGCCGAGTAGACCCTTCTTCGATTCCTTCTTCGCGTGCTTCTCGTTACGCTTTTCCTTCAGCGACTTGCCGACCTTCTTGGCGTTGTGCTGGCTTGGTTTCTTATCGGCCATTGTGACTCCTCTAGCAGGCGACGTCATTGTTGGCGCCGTCGAGATCACACTCTGAGAGTGACCGTCGATGGGGCCGTGTGACGTCGAGGGACAACTCTCCGAATTGCAATCTCAATACTGACCCTAATCTTTGCCCACCACCGTCGGGCCCTTCCGGCATGATTGAGACGATGCGCGGTCCACGTTGAGAATGGCGACGTCCCAGTCAGCAATGCCGTCAACCCTCAATTCGCCATTCGAACGGCCGTCGAACGTGGCGCATCTCCTTCGACCCACGAGCGCGACGAAGCAGGCCCCACGTCGCGACGACGCTTGACGTTGGCCACCGGCTCGCGAGCTGCGCCAGTGACATCTGATCACGTCGCCGCTCAGTGCCAACGATCAACGCACGCCCAGCGGTGCTCGTTCATGTCGCAAGACGAGCGAGCACGTCAGCGAACTCAAGCGCCACCGGTTGCAGAATCGTGAAGTACGAGTACCCCCAACGCTCGCGGCGGGCGTGAAGTCGTTCGACGATCTCGCCCACGTCGCCCACCAACACCATTGGTGACGCTCGAACGTCTTCTTCGTCCGAGTCGAAGTGCTGGCTGAGGTCGCGCACCATCGAAACGGAATCATTCGTCACGTGCGCAAACCGGATCCAGGCGTGCAACTCGAGGTCGGAGAACCTCTCGCCGGCGGCCTCTCGAATCCACGAGAGCTTCTCGTCAATCCTCGATGGAACGCCGTCGAGCGTTGCCTCAGCCCTCGCCTCACTGGTCGGCAGCGACACGTTCACCCCGACGATGTCGGCGTGCGTCGCCGCGAACGTGAGCATGCTCTTGCCGCCGCCGGCGATAAAAAGTGGCGGACCGCCGGGGGTGCGCGGGGTTGGGACGCCCTCGAGAGCGGAGATGTTGTAATGCGTTCCTCCAAAGGTGAACGGCCCCTTACCCCAGAGACCGCGCAAGACCGCAACGTACTCAATCATGCGATCGACGCGCACTCCTGGAGGGTCCATTGCTATGCCTGACGCCTCATAGTCGTCAACCATGTAGCCCGCACCCAGGCCGACCTCGAGTCTGCCGTTCGAGATGAGGTCTATCGTCGCGAGTTCGCGAGCCAAGACAGCCGGATGACGAAAGTCCGGATCGAACACGGCGCTCGCCACTCGGAGCGAGGTCGTGGCCACCGCCGCGCCGGCCATCGCGGCGATCGGCCCGTAGCCCTCGTCGAAGTGATCTGAAACGAACAGCGTTGCGTAGCCGAGGTCTTCCAGCTTTCGAGCCGACGCGGCCCACGACATGCCTTCGAACGGCTCGAGCATCTCGACGCCGAACCTGAACTGCCGTGGATGCGCCAAGTCCTGCTCCATCTCTTCGCACCGCCGAATTCTCACCACTGTACGGCAGCGTCTTGCCGAAAAGCACCCTGGTGGCCGGCGGTAGTGTTGGCCGTTCAACGCGAGCCCTGTCGGCTGCAGCCACTGCTTGCGTGGAAGCAGTCGACCCGAATCGTTCGGGCAATTCCGTCAGAGACCTGCGAGTAACCCGGCGATCAGAAGAACACGTGCTAGAGCTCGAACCAGTCACGGATCAAAGCCAGAACTTGATTGTCCGTGAGCGCTTCGAGGTCTGAATCGATCGCACCTATGACCTTCTGGGCGACATCGGGATGCTTGCGCTCCCAGTACTGCGTTAGATGCAACATCTCGTCGGACTTCCCCCGACCATGACCGACCAACACGATCTCCGACGCCCCCTCGACCGCTCGGGTTATCGACTCGTAGAAGGCGGGGTTGGAGTGATCGGTGTCATGCCCATGATGGTGTTGGGCCTCTCGAACATGGTGGTGGCGCGACATCTCACTCGGTGCGTGGATGCTCTCAGGCTTGACGCCCGGCTCGTCGCCGCTGGTCCACACTCGCGCCTCATCTCGCATGATCGCAACCGTCATCAGTCCGCCATCGCCTTCGCTCATGGGCAACCTCCCGTCGTACTCAACCTATCCATTTACAGGACGCGCGGCACCACTGGAGTTCGCGTCCAATCGAGCATCGACGTTCAGGTGCGAACGCCAACGCCCTCTTAGGCCAACGTCATGGCGCTGCTTTCGGGCAGGCGAACCAATAGCAATAACGTTGGCATGATCGGTAGGAACGTCAAGAGGGCGGGCAGGCGCAGCCCCGCTTGACCCGAAGCGTGCACGGCGTCCCCCAGCCAGCCGAACAGCGCGAGACCGGCGACGGCCCCGACCACTCCGGCGACCGTGATCCACCCCGCGGCGGTGGCGCGAAAACTGTGGGTGAAGATCTCCGTGCTCAACGCGGTCATGGCCGGTGACAGGATGCCTCCCGCCCCGACGCTGAGCACGTAGCCGATGACGAAGCCGACGCGACCGCCGCTGTAGGCGTACGTCGACGCCACCGCCGTCGCCACGACGCCGAGCCCCACCGTCCAGCGTCGACCAACGACGCGGGCCAGCCGCTGGCCGACGAGCAGTCCCGCCAAGCCGACGAGACCGCTGAACACGACCACCGTCGCGACGGCGCCAGGGCTCATCTTCAGGATCCCTTCGCTGTAGACGAAGGTGAAGCCACCGGCGGGACCCGTAATCACTCCAATGGTGAACGCCACGGTAGCCACGATGGCGAGTCGGCCGAGGAAGTCCCCCGGTACGGCGCCCAGACGGGCCAGCGGCACGTCGGCCGAGCGGGGCACCGGTTCGGGGACCGAACGTAGCAGCGGCGCGATCACGAGCACCGGGACGAGGGCGAACGCGAAGAGCCAGCGGAATGAGCCCGACCCCCGAATGATCCCGTGGAGTACCGCCGAGAGACCGGCACCGATGCCTGCTCCGGCGGCGATGATCACCAGGCGCTGAATTCGTAAGGCGGTACTCGCCAGTTCCACGGTGATGACCTGCACCAACGTCAACGCCGCCGTCAACAACGGATGCGCCAGGGCGAAGCACAGAACAAACACCCAGTAGCCGGGACTCAGTGCGGCCGCGGCTGTGACGAGCAGGCCCAACACCAGCGTGCGCCGTAGGACCTTCGTGCGACCCCATCGATCCGCCAGTGACGCGAGCGGTAATGCCCCCAGTGACGCCACGCGAAAGATCGCCAGCCCGAGGCCCAGTACCGAACCCGAGAGCCCCACCACACTCGCCAGCGATCCGCTCGTCGACGGGTGGCCGAAGTGGCTGGCCACGTCGTTCAACGAGGTGGTCGCGCCGAACTGAGCGAAGCTGGCGACGAGCGCCACCGAGAAGAGAATGATCGTGACCCGGTCGGGTCGGCGAAGAGTTGAGTTCGTGGCCACGACCTCAGTCACGTCGCCCGTCCCTGGCGACGTCAGGCGTCACGTACCTGCGTCTCGATCGTCCCACCCGTTCCACGCCCACCGGTCTAGAGGAGTTCCATTGCACGATGCAATGTTTCGGTGACGTCCTCATAACTCATCTCGGGACCGAAGAGCATCGGCTCACCGATACGCACCGTGACGCGACTGCGTTTCTTGGGCCACTTGGCGTGCAGCGGTACCGTGCCGGCGAGGCCGACGGTCTTGAGGGGAATCACCGGAACGCCCAGACTGACGGCGAGCAGCCCGATGCCTGATTTGAAGTCCTGCAACTCGGCGGTTCGACTGATGGCGCCCTCGGGGGCGATGAGAACGTTCCACCGGCGATCGATCATCTCACCGACGTACTCGAGGCTCGGCATATATGGCTCGCTGCGGGCGAAACTGAAGCCGGCGAAACAGAGGCGCACCAGGAAGGCCAGGACCCGGTGAGCACGCAGAACGTCGTCGGCCGTCGCGACGGCCAGTCGCTGGCGGATCTTCGGTGGTAGAGCGTGGTAGATGACGGGTCCGTCGAAGTCATCGCAGTGGTTGAAGATGAAGATTGCCGCCGTGTCGAGTCCATCAAGTACGTCGACCCCGACCACCTCGGTGTTCACCCACATACGTACGATGGCGTGCAGCACCCCGTCGCGAAGCCCGTTGCCGATGAACCGTACCCAACGCCAGTAGGGCCAGACCGGAGGTCGAGGCACTTCTTCAACCGGTCCTCCGTGCTCAACGAGTTGGCGCAACCGCGCGACCGTGGTCGATGGCGTGACGCTCTCGTCGGAGATGGTGATGCCGAGTTGCTCTTCAAGGAGTGACACCACGGTGAGTCGCCGCAGTGAATCGAGGCCGATGTCGGCCAGGTGGTCGGACTCGGCGATCGCTGCGTGCGCGTCGTTCAGACTCATTCGAATGACGTGCATTAGGGGGTCGCTCGTCGTCGCTGCGCTGTCGCTCTTCGTCGGTTCCCCTTCGTTGGTGACATCCGCCCATACCTGCACTTGGCGGCGATCAACCTTGAGCAAACGCGTTCGGGGAAAGTCGATGTTCGGCCAACGCCGCCAGGTGTCGACGTGCTGAAACGACTCCAGTTGGGAATTGATCTCGGCGATGACGCCAGTGACAACCTCATCTGGTTCGTCGGAGGTGACGACCGCCACGACCGATTCACCGTGGGGACCCTTGACCCCGACGGCGCACAGGTCCCGAAGGCGCGCATCCCCGTGGGCGACCAGTTCAATGTCCTCGGGAAAGACCTTCAGGCCGCTGCTGCGCACGATCGCGAACTTGCTTCTTCCCTGAATGCACAACCAACCGTGGTCCAGGCGACCGACGTCACCGGTCCGGAACCACCCATCGTCGGTGAACGCCTCGCGGGTGGCGTCTGGGTTGTGCCAATACGCACTGAAGACGCTGGCGCCCCTGGCTTGGATCTCATCGTCCTCGCCAATGCGTAGCTCCACGTTGTCGAGGGCGCGTCCCGGCGAGTCGAGGTGTCGTCCGCTCAGATCGTTGCAGGTGAGGATCGGTGAGGTCTCGGTGAGTCCGTAGCCCTGGACCATTCGCACGCCCATCCGCTCCCAGGCCGTCGAGACGTCGCTCGGTAAGGGTGCTCCCCCGGTGATCACGAGATCCAGGTGACCACCAAGGCGTGCGTGAACACTGTGAAAGAGCATCCGTCGTACCGGGAACGGAAGATGGCCCGCGATCCTGGTGGCGACCGAGAGGGTTCTCGCCTTTCCTTGCGCGTCCGCCGCTCGCTGGATGCGCTCGAGCATCAGTGCCAGCAGTTGCGGTATGGCCAGCATCATGGTGATCTCGTAGTCCATCAAGGCTCGCGAGATGGCGAGGGGTGTCACCCGAGGAACGTAGAAGATGCCGGCGCCGCGTGACAGGACGGCGAGACTTCCGGTCAACTCGTACATGTGCGACAGGGGCAGGACCGAGAGGAGGCGCCAGTCGGCTTCTATGGCAATCCGTTCCTGAATACCCGAAATGTTGGCGAGTACGTTCCCCTGGGTCAACACCACGCCCTTCGGATCGGCGGTCGTCCCCGAGGTGAACACGATAAGGGCCGGCCAGTCGGGCTGGAGCTCGATCCCGGGAGCATCGCTGGGCTGACCCTCGATGAGTGCCTCCAACTCCTCTAACCGGAAGGTCTCAACCGACGCGGCGATACCCAGATGTTCGAACTGGTTCAGAAACACAATCTTCGGCTCCGTCTCCTTGACGAACCGCAGTGTCGTTTGCGCAGAACTGTTCACGTCGACTGGCACGAGAACCGCACCCAAGAGCAGCGTCCCGAGCAGCAATTCGACCCACTGCGGTGAATTGGCGGCGATCACCATGACACGGTCTCCCCGTTCCACCCCTTGCGCGGAGAGAAAGTGTGCGGCTTGGTAAGCGCGCGACTGCAACTGGCGATGAGAGAGTCGTTCGACCTTGAGGAACGATCTCGTCGTCAGGGCCAGGAGGTCGCGATACTCGTCAAGACCGGCGACGTACTGGTCGAAGTCGCGATAGGTCATGACGCAACTCGAATGGCCACCGCGATTGCGTACTCACCATCATGGGATATCGATACTTCGAAGTGCTGGGTTCCAACAGTTGCGTGTGGTCTGCCTGAGGCGTCGTGGGTGATCTCGATGTCGATCATGCGTGGCGGAGGTGCCAACGACGCTTTGATTACCGCCTCCTTGGCCGCCCAAAGTCCCGCCAAATGTTGAACGCTCTGATTTTGCACTTCCGTCTCGCGAAAGGTCATTCGCCGGAGATGTCCACCGCCGCTTTCCAACAGCCGCTGGAACTCGGGGACATAGACGAGATCAATTCCGATCATGCTTCACGCCTCAGAACGATGCGATGGCCGCTGGCAATGCGAAGTGCTGGCTCCTTGAGACGTTGTTTACACCCTGGCCCGTCAGCTTGAATCCTAGGTCTCGCGAAAGGTTCAGAACCGGGAGCGGATCAATGATTCCCACGCGAAATGGGCAGTTCGAACGCGACCGGAAGTGTGCCTTGCGATCGGTCCATTCCACGACGCGACGTTGCGTCGCGAACTGTTCGACGGTTCGCTCTGGAAGGGGTCCAAGCGACGGCACCAACTCAAATGCGTCCTTATTGACTTAGTAGCACCGCAAATGCTAGCTTTTCCCTCGAATAGGGTTGCAAACATGAACAGAACGCGTCAAGAATCGGCTTGTCCTCGACTGGTATCGACGAACGCGACTCATCCGCGTCTTGATCTTTACGTTCGACTGAAGTGACCGACCAAGGGGGGATCCAGTTGATGGCCACCAGCAAGTTTCGTCGCGTAACGAGGCGCCATGGCATCGCCCCGCCTACTGGTGGTCGCGCGTCGCTCGTCGCGTTGGCGACCGTCGTCTCCGTTGTCTTCGGCGGAGCCATCGCTCCGTCGATCGCGAACGCCTCGTCGACCAAGCATTCCGGAACGGTCGACGTGCTCTACGCGGGATCGCTCCTCGATCTCATGCAACAGCAGATTGGCCCCGCATTTCACAAGGCCACGGGTTACACGGTCACTGGCTTTTCAGCCGGCTCATCGGCACTCTCCACCGAAATAAAGGGTGGCACCGAGGTCGGCGACGTCTTCATCAGCGCCTCACCTACGGCGAACAGCAGCCTCATCGGCGCCTCAAACGGGAACTGGGTCACGTCGTATCAGGAGTTCGGTCGCTCACCACTCGTGCTCGGCTACAACCCTTCGTCAAAATTCGCCCAGGCCCTTAAATCACAACCCTGGTACAACGTCGTTACTCAACCGGGCTTCCTGCTCGGTCGCACGGACCCGGCGACCGATCCCAAAGGTGTTCTGGCAGTTGGCGCGCTGACGGGCGTCGCGCTCAGCTACAACGTTCCTTCGTTGGCACCCCTCGCGACGTCAACGTCGAATGTCTTCGCCGAGACCTCGCTCGTGGGCGAGCTCCAAGCCGGACAACTCGACGCCGGATTCTTCTACCATGTCGAGGCGAAGGCGGCCAATTTGAAGACGGTTCCGCTGGTGGGTACGGGGCTCTACGCGAAGTACACGATCGCGCTGCTCAAGAACGCGCCCAACTCCGCCGCCGCAAATGCTTTCATCTCATTCATGTTGAGCAAGGCTGGCCGAACGATCTTGAAGGCAAATGGAATCGCGCCCATTGTCCCCGCAACTTCATTCAACAATTAGCCCGTCTCGGCAACGGCCACGAACAAGCGTCGAACAACCAGCTGGTGTCCGGCGAGTGAACGGCTAGGACGCGTTCGCAAGCGCTTGTGGGGTGTTCGAGACTTCCCTCGCGACGCCGTGGGGTAACGAGGGAAGTGAACTGACACGAGTCACCGGACCATCGTCGCCAAGACCACGACGAGCGGCACTCACGTCGAGACCACTTGATCCGTCGTGAAGTAGCCCGCGCCACCTTTCGGCGATCGCGTGGGCGATGGGCGCGACTTCCTCGCCAGCGGCGGCCCCCACCAGGTCGAGGTCTTTGAGGGCCCAGTCCAACGTGAAGTCGGCGTGGTAGTCCGCGTCAGTCATCCGGGCGAGCTTGGCGAGCGCGTACTTCGACGCCAGGGCGTTATCGCGCAAGGCGTCGAACAACGCCGCGCTCGGTACGCCGAGTCGCTGCGCGAGGGCCGACGCCTCGGCCGCGCCCTCGGTCTGGAACGCCAGCCACGTGTTGAGCACGAGCTTCAGTCGACTACCCGCACCTGGCGAACCGAGCCAGAGCGTCGTGCGGCCCAGCGCATCGAAGACCGGTTCGAGCAACGCCAACGGCGCGGACGGGCCCGACGCGAGAATGAGGAGTTGACCGTTCTCCGCCGGCTCGCGACTGCCGGACACCGGCGCGTCGACGAAGGTGACGTCCGCTCGCCGACGTCGCGTTTCTCTCGCCATCCACTCGGTGGCGGCGACACCTACGGTCGCCATCTGAGCCCAAACGGCGTCCCTTTCCATGGCGTCGATGACGCCTCCGGCGAACATGACGTCGGAAGTTGCTTCGATCGTCGGCAACATGGTGATGAGAACCTGCGCGTCCCTGGCGGCGTCCGGAGCGTTCTCGAAGAAGACGGCGCCACGTTCCACCAAGGGCGTCGTCGTAGTTGAATGCCTCGACCACACGTGCACCTCCATTCCCGCACCGAGGAGGCGGCGAGCCATCGCCGAACCCATCGTTCCCGTTCCGATCACCGCGACGCGCGTGGCCGCCTCATTGACGTGATGTGCGTTCGTCATTTTCTTGTTCCTTTCATCAGACTCCGCTTAGATCTCTTTCGATGCGTGACGCGGCCATCGTTCGCGAAGAGCAGCAGCGCGCGCGAAGCGACTGCAGTCTCGAAACCGAACAGCGGACCGCCAAAGAGTGCAAACGCGGCGGTCCCGACGGCACCAGAATCGACCGTAGCGACACGAGCTGACTCGCACTTCCCTGCGTGAATCGACCTTGTCGATCGAGAGCATTCGTTCGTGATCACGAGTAGCCCCTCACACCGTCTCGGGCGAGGGACCGTACGCCGGTTCCGCGTCCACCATGATCTTGTCCACGCGATCGAGCACCTCTTGGTCGAGGTCAATATCGGCCGCCGCCAACGCGTCGTCGACGTGGTCGGGGTCGCGCGTGCCGACGATGGCGACGTCGACCGCGGGGTTGGCCAAGGTCCACGCAACCGCCAGCTGGGCCAGCGTGATTCCCAACTGCTCCACGGCCAGTTCGCGCAAGCGCGCGACCGCTCGAAGGTTTCGCTGAAAGGACTCGCCCTGGAACATCGAGCTCTTCGATCGCCAGTCCTGAGGCGGGAAGCAGGAATCAGGTCCGAGCCGTCCGCCGAGCAATCCGTGGGCCAACGGTCCGTACACGAGGACGCCGATGTCCTTCGCCGCCGTGTAGGCCAGCACGTTCGATTCAATGTCGCGCCGGAAGAGGTGGTACGGAGGTTGCACTGTCTCGATCGCCATCGTGGCACCGAATTCCTCCATCTGTCGAACGCTGAAGTTCGACACGCCGACGTGACGGATCTTGCCGTCGGCGACGAGGTTCGCGAGCGCCTCGGCCGTCTCGTCGAACGGCGTCGACGGGTCGGGCCAGTGCACCTGGTACAGGTCGATGTACTCGGTGCCCAGCGCCTTGAGACTGGCGTCCACCCCCTCGCGGATCCACGCCGGGCTGGCGTCGCGTACGACGCCGTTGGCACTCGGACGAAGTCCGCCCTTGGTGGCGATGACTAACTCCTCACGCGGCAACAGGAGCAACGCCGCCGCCAAGAGCCGCTCGGACTGGCCGAAGCCGTACGCCTGGGCCGTGTCGAAGAAGTTGACGCCCTTGTTGGCGGCGCGTCGGATGGCTTGCATCGCCGGGACCGTGTCCGTCGGCCCCCAGTCACCGCCGAGCTGCCAGGTGCCGAACGCGACCCGCGAAACCTCGAGACCGGTCTTACCTAATGTGGTGTACTTCATTGTGTCCTCCTTGTCGTGATTTAAATGTCGGTTGTTGCTGTCATGAGATCCCTTCGCGACCTCGGGCGTGGTCCGTACCACGCCACCACGCTGCCGCCGAGTCCGACCAGCGCCGCCACCAACAGCGCCACGCGATCACCACTGAGCGTGGCGGTGCCGGCGCGGGCGCGCGCGCCCTCGGCGATGGCGATCAAGACGGCCACGCCGATCGCGGCGCCGACCTGGCGGGTGGTGTTCACCACGCCGCCGACCAGACCCTGGTCCCGCTGCGCGACGCCGCTGGCGGCCATGACCGTGGTCCCGAACGCGGTGCCGACCGTTCCAAAGCCCACGAGCACGACGGCGAGGAACAGCAGGCTGTAGTGACCACTCGAGGGA
>Ga0209385_1000028_pt1 | contig 50470 bp, 44 predicted proteins | sample NGEPerB_FD_184506 | JGI IMG/M metagenome (GOLD analysis project Ga0209385, IMG submission 184506) | Arctic peat soil microbial communities from the Barrow Environmental Observatory site, Barrow, Alaska, USA - NGEE PermafrostAB12-B... | ecosystem: Environmental > Terrestrial > Soil > Wetlands >... | reverse complement strand
GGGTTACTACCCGTATAGCTGGGGGTGGGGCTGGGGCTGGGACCCCTTCTACTCCTCGTGGTGGTGGGGAGGCCCGAGCGTCACCATCGTGACGGGCGGCGACGGCGATGCGGACGGAAGCGTCGATGGAAGCGTCGAAGGAAACGTGGGCGTGCCAGCGCGCACCGGCCGTTACGCGGTCGTCAAGACCGACGTCTCGCCCGAGGAAGCGCAGGTCTTCCTCGACGGCAAGTACATCGGAAGCGCCGACGACTTCGACGGCAGGCCCGACTACCTCTACCTCGGAGCCGGGAAGTACCACCTCGAATTCCGGCTTCCGGGATATCAGACGCTCGCGACGGATCTCGACGTCTCCCGCGGGCAGCGCGTGCGTCTCGACCAGAAGCTGAAGCTCGAGCCCGGCAAGAGCGCGCTCGACCAGTTCGCTCCCGAGTCGAAGGGCACGCCCCTCGGCCGCGTCTTCACGAAGGGTGGTTCGGAGGCGGGCGGTCCCGAGGCGGAGGAAGAGGCCCCGCCGGCGCCGCGTCGCACGATCCGGCGCGCGCCCGCGCCGCGCGACGACGGATGGAGCGATCGCGGCATGGCCTCGGCGCCGCGCCAGCGGGCACCCGAGGCGCGGATGCCCGAAGAGCGGATGGACGTGCGGCCCGAGCCGCTTCCGCGCCCCGCGGGCAACCGCGCGCGCATGAGGTTCAAGGTCACGCCCGAAGACGCGGCCGTCTACGTCGACGACAAGTACCTCGGCGCGGGCGAAGACCTCGCCGCCAATCCGCGCGGCGTCGTCACGGATCCCGGCACGCACTCGATCACCGTCACGCGCCCCGGCTACAAGTCGAAGACCGTGGGCGTCACCGTGCGGATCGGCTCGCCGGTGGACGTCGTCGTGGAGCTCGAGAAATAGATCCGCTGCGCGACGCGGCAGAGGAGAAGAGGGCCCGGGAAACCGGGCCCTCTTTGTTGTCTGTGGACGGCGGCGACCCAGGAGGGATAAGCTCACGCCAACTCGTACTCGAAACTCGTGAAACGGTTGCTCCGGCCCTCCGGAGGGTGAGATGTCGTTTGATCGATCGTGCCGTCGCGGCCCCGCACGGCTGGCTCTCTTCCTCGCCGTCGCGGCACTCGGCGCGCCGGCGGCGGCCCAGCTCGCCCGGAATCCTGGCGAAGGCGGCGCGGATGGTGACGAGCGACACGAGCGCGACGACCCGGCCGGGCGCGCGGAATGGAACGCGATGCTGCGGCGTGACCGCGACGGCCGCGTTCTCGCGGAGAACAGGCTGAAGGCGCTCGACGCGACGTGCCAGATGCCGGTGGATTCCTCGATGGCACAGGCGCCCGCCGGGAGCTTCACCCGCTCGGCGGTCGGCCCTTCGGTCCGGTCGAGCTACACAACCTCGGGGACGGCCTGGCAGTCACTCGGCCCGCAGCCGATGCAGTCGTTCGTCTCCGGTCGCCGAAACTGGGGCGTCGTAGCCGGCCGCGTCGACGCGATCGCGATACACCCGACGAACCCGAACGTTATGCTTCTGGGCGCTGCGACGGGGGGGATCTGGAAGTCGACGGATGGTGGTGCGTCCTGGCGGCCGGTCGCGGATACGGCCCCGGCTCTCGCAATCAGCAACATCGCGTTCTCTTCGGCGGATCCTTCCGTCGTCTTCGCCGCGACGGGCGAGGCCGACAAAGCCGGGTTTGAGTTCACGCCTTCACAGTCGCTTGGGACCTATCTCGGGGGCGGCCTGCTCAAGTCCACCGACAGTGGCGACTCGTGGATTCGCGTGGACACCAACCTCCCGTCCAATGCAGTGCTCTCGCGCGTCTTGCCGCATCCGGCCAACCCTAACCTCGTCGTTGTCGGGGTGTACGTCTCCCAGGATGTCGCGGGGAACGGATCCGTCGTCGGTGGCCTGTTTCGTTCTACCGACGGCGGCGTTACGTTTACACGCACGCTCCAACACACGGTTTCGGACCTGGCCCTGGATCCGAATTCGTCTAACCGGCTGTATCTGGCCACCGGTGGGTGCGGGAGCTGCGGCCCGAGCGGGGTCTACGGTTCGACGGACTTTGGCCAGAGCTGGAACGCCGCTTACACCTATGACGCCGGAACGGTCATCGGCAACACGAAGCTCGGGGTTAGCCGGACCAACCCTACGGTGGTTTACGCATCATTCATCGACTCGAGCAACGTGCATATAGGGATCTATCGATCCGGTGACGCCGGCGTCAACTGGTCAAAGGTCAGTATCGACCCAACTATGTGTCCGGCAGCAGGTTCGGGCAACGGCAACAACCAGTGCTCATACGACCACTGGATCGCTCCCGACCCGAACAGCCCATCTACCGTCTATTTCGGCTCGATCGACCTCTACAAGAGCGCGGACGGCGGCGCAACCTGGTCGAACATCCTGAACGTTTACGCGGGCACTGGGCCCACCGCGACGACTCACCCGGACCAGCACACCGCGGTGTTCTCACCGTCGGGTGCGCTCTTTCTCGGCAACGACGGCGGCGTTTACCGCAGCGACAACGGCGGCGCCTCGTTCCAGAGCCTGAACTCCACCCTGACGCTCGCCCAGTTCAACGGCATCGCGCTTCACCCGACGAACAGCTCGTTTGCGATGGGCGGCACGCAGGACAATGGGAACCAGCTGTACACGGGCTCGGCGACGTGGAGCGACCGCACTCAGGGCGACGGCGGGTTCAACTTGATCAGGCGTGACGCGCCTTCGCAGATTCTCTCGGCGCACTACAAGGCCTTCTTCGAATACTCCGCGGACTCAGGCACGTCGTTCACCGATGCGACCGCATACGGGAAACTCATGGATGCAACGACCGGAGATCCACTCGAAACGATGGCGTTCTACGCCCCGGCAGCGTATTGCGGAGCGCACCGGGGACCGCCCTCTTCGGCACGAATCGTGTGTGGGCGAACTCGACATTTGGCCAGAGCTCGGGCGGTTGGGCCGCACGATCCCCGGCGAAAATCACGAACTCGTACTTCACGACGCTGGACGCTCCGGGGGGGATCCTGGACCCGTGTGGGGTGGCACGACCACTGGGAGCATCTTCTTCTCGACGGACGGAGGAGCCACATTCGCCTCGCGCTTTTCCGGACTACCCGCGGCCCCTGTGACCCGGGTCCTGTCGGTCACGGCTGACGGGCGGAGCGCGTCTGCCTCCTTCGGTGGCTATCTCGGCCTGCCCTCGAAGCACGTCTTCCGCACGACCGACGCGGGTGTGACGTGGACGAACATCTCGAGCAACCTACCGGACGTCCCGATCCTGGACATCAAGGTCGACCCTACTGACCCGACCGACATCTTCCTCGGGACCGACGTCGGAGTTTTCCGCTCGACGAATGGCGGCGCGAGCTGGGTGACATTCAACGCCGGCCTTCCTAACGTCCCCGTCTACGGCCTCGCCTTCCATCCGGTGACGAACGATGTCTGGGCCGCGACGTATGGCCGGGGCGTGTGGCGTGTGACGAACCCGGTTAGCGCGGGCCCCGTTGCGAACTTCTCGTTCAGTCCGCCCTCGCCCCTCGCCGGCCAGTCCGTTCAGTTCACCGACACTTCGACCGGCGGGCCGACGTCGTGGTCGTGGGACTTCGGAGATGCGGGCGTCTCGACCTCCCAGAACCCGACGCACACGTTCGCCACCGCGGGCTCCTACCCGGTCTCGCTCACCGTCTCGAATTCCGGCGGGTCGAATTCGACGACGAAGAGCGTCACGGTCACGTTCGCGGGCGCGAGTAGCTGCGTCGAGGACGCATCGACTATGTGCCTCGTGGCTGGGCGCTACCGCATCCGCAGCCACTGGAAGAACCAGTACGGGGGCGGCGCCGTGTCGATGTTGTCGAAGGCGAAGCTGACCGACGTCACGGGCGCCTTCTGGATCGCGGACTCGAGCACGTACGAGTATCTGCTTCGGATCATGACGGGCACGAACAACGGACGAGCCTGGATCGCGATCCCGACGTTCACGGACGTCGAGTTCTGGATCGACGTGACGGACACCCGGACGGGTCAGTCGAAGGAATACCACAGTCCGGCAGGCAACCAGACGCTCCTTTACGATCCGACCTTCTTCGTGTTCCCATGACGACAAACGGCGCGCGCCACATAGAAAGGACATCAGTCATGAAGCAATTCGAATCCGTTTTCACGCGGGGACTCGTCGTTGGGGCCCTGTGCCTGACGGTAGGGATCGCGCAACCCGGCCGCGCAGAAGATGCCACGCAGCAGCTCCCCGAGCCGGCGTTTCTGCGCGTTGATACGACGCGGAAGCCCGTCGTGGAGGGAGGGATCCCGAAAGAGGTGGCGACCTCGCCGAACCTCGCCCGTTCGGTTTACAGGCCGGATTCGGCTTTGCCCTATCCGGATTTGGCGGCATCCGCAAACGGTCCGAGCAGCGCGGTGCCCAAAAGGGCCCCCGCGATCACGGGCTCAATCAACATCGAGGGCAACTCTTTCTACAACCTCGCCGCGACGACCGGCTACTTTACGGTCGACCGTGTCGCGAATCATCGCTCGAGCGGCACTGGAACGCTGCGGCTCGAGCTGTGGGCGACGGCGAATTCCCCGGCGAGCGGTTCCGTCTTCGGTTATCAGCTCGCGACTTACTCGTTGGGAACGCTGCCGGTGGGCGGTTTCTTCTACAATATCAACTCGGGGACGTTCAATTACACGCAACCCCCGGCCGGCTGTTACTACATGAGTCTTCTCCTCACGGAGTTCGATGGCTCGGCCTATCCCTACTTCGACTACGCTGTCTTCACGAATCGGCTGACCTTCGGGGGGGGATCGTGCTCCGGCTGCACCGAGGACGCCTACACGATGTGCCTCATCGGAGGGCGGTACCGGGTCACGAGCCATTGGAGGAACCAGTACGCCGGCGGAGCGACGGCGAACCTCTCTAAGGCGAAGCTGACGGACGCGACGGGCGCGTTCTGGATCGCGGACGCGAGCACTTACGAGTACCTGATCAGGTTCAATACTGCGACGAATAACGGCAGGGCGTGGATCGCGATCCCGACGTTCACCGACGTTGAGTTCTGGGTGGGGGTGACGGACACTGTCAACGGGCAGACGAAGGAGTATCACAGCAATCCCGGGAACCAGACGCTGATCTACGACCCGTACTACTTCGTTTACCCGTAATCTCTCTCCCTGGTGCGAGCGTCACGACGTGTGAATCGCCGTGATCGCCTGCTGGTTCTTCTTCGCGAACGGTTACGTCCAGAATCTTTCTCGACACGTCATGGCCGAGACGTGTGCGACGCCCTTCCTCGTCCTCGCGACGCTCGCGTTCGTTCGGGCGGAGCGCGCGCCGCGAGGAAGGAGATGCGGGAGACCGTTAAGATAGGGTCATCCCATGTGGAATCTCCTGAAGGGTCTGAGGCGGGAGCGCAGCCGCAACGTCGACGAACATTTCGTGCCTGGTCGCGGTACGAACCTTCGCGACGCGATCCGGGCAGGCGAAAGAGACGCGGTTCATCACCTCATCCGGTACGAGTGGGCTGCCCGATGCCTCGCCGACTGGCCGGTCAGGAGCCTTCTCGACCTGGCTACAGGCTCCGGTTACGGCGCGCACGACCTCGCGGCACGTCTTCCGTCGACGAAAGTGACCGGAGTCGACTACGACGCGGACGCCATCGAACAAGCGCGCGCTAGGTATGCGATGTCGAACCTCGAGTACCGGATGGGGGATGCGACACGCTGGGCCGAGACGATCGGCCCGGAGACGTTCGACGCGATCGTGAGCTTCGACATGATCGAGCACGTTTCCCACCGAGAGATCATGATGGAAGGGCTCGTGCGGCACCTGGCGCCGGGTGGGACCCTGCTGCTCTCCACGCCGTGTGGAGAGCTGGAGACGGCCCTGCGCCCCGTGTGGGCCCACCATCGCATCGAGTACTCATCCGCGAGTCTCTACGACTTCGTCCGCCGGTACTTCGCGGTCATCGTGCGGCCCGAAGACGCGGAGTTTCCACACCGCGACGTCTTCGACCTTCTCGACGGAGGACCGGTCACCTATCTTCTGAAGATGAACCCGGTCGTGTGCCGCGAGCCGATCGTCGTCGAGAACCCCTACCGGTGACGAGTTGACGGCCGACGAGATCCGCGAGGGGTTGAAGGATCGCCTCCCGCCTCTCCTGCTTGCCGCGTTCGCCACACTCGGGGTGCTCCCGGTCGTCCGGTCGCTTCTCGTCGCGGACCTGAACTGGTGCTACCCGTACATGACGGCCGACTCATACGACTGGATCAGCAACGGCCTCTTCTGGTCCGGCAAGCCGGTCCTCGCGAGCCTGCGGCCGCCGGGGCTGCCCTTCATCATTGCCGGGCTCTCGAAGGTCGGGTTGCTCTCGCTGCTTCCCGTCATGAGCTTTCTGTTCCTCGGCCTCTCGACTGCGCTCCTCTACCTCCTCCTGCGCGAGCGGCACGACCCATGGATCGCTGCGGCGGCGAGCTGGTTCTTCTTCGCGAACGACACCGTGCAGGACCTCGCGAAGTACGTGTTGGCTGAGACGTACGCGACCCCGTTTCTCGTCCTCGCGGCGCTGGCCTTCGTACGCGCGGGCCGGAGCCTCCGGTGGTACCCCGTAATGGGCGGCGCGCTCGGCGCGGCGTTCCTCTTTTCTTACGCCGCGGTTCCGGCCGGCGTCGGGCTCGCCCTCGCCGTCTTGGCCGTGCGGGCCGAGGATGTCCGGAGCCGGGAGCTCTGGAAGGGCGTCCTGGCCACCATGGTGGTCGCGCTCGGTTGGTTCGCGGTTCGCACGTGGTTCCATCGTGTGCACCCGGACGCTCCCCGGCACGACTTCGAGGCCCTGCTGCGGCCGACGCTGTCCAATCTGACGGCGTATGCGATATCGGGCGCCGCTCTTCTCGGTCTCCTTCTGCTTCCGCTTTACGCGCTGGGCGGCCTTCGGGCCCTCGCCGGCGATGCGGCCTCCCGCCGTTACCGTGCCGCGTCGTTTTTCGCGGCCTCGACGCTTCTCGTCTTCGTCGTTTTCCTCTACGACTGGGCCGACAAGCGCTTCCTCGTCTACGTCCTGCCATTCTTCACGTGCGCCCTCGCGGAAGGGTTGGAGGGCCTTCGGACGTACGCAAGCCGTGGGCGGATTCCGGCAATCGCCTCGTCGGCTCTCCTCGCCGCGTGTCTTCTCTGGAACCAGATCCGGTATCCGACCTACGGCTTCGGGTACCTGGCCCTGTCTCCGATGCACTTTCTCGAGGCGACTCGCACGACGACGCGCACTCTGAACACCGAGCTGCACCTGACGGGCGCGCGCGTCGTGCGTCTTCACGAGACCCTGGCTTCGGCCTTTTCCCGCGGGCTCTTCGACCCCCGTTCGAGCAAGGTGCCGTGTGTCCTCGCCGATCCCGGCTTCGCGTGCCTCGGGACGCTCAAGAGTGCTGCGGACAGGCTCCTTGGGGCAGGGCAGCCGATCGGATTCCGGCCGCCCCGGAACTGGCCCGCGGACAGGATCGTGAGCTTCATCCGGCTCCGAAACGTCCTCCAGAGGCCCATCCTCGATCCGCCGGCTGCCGACGTCAGCCTTGCCGGCGTCGAGGTCGCTCCGGGCGCGGACTTCTCCCGGCCTCCCTTCGAAGCCCGCTGCGGGCCGTACGTTCTCGTTCGGACGCGCTGACCGTACAATTCCGACGTTTGAGCCAGGATTCGTTCGAGGCGCTCCGCGAGGAGCTCGAGAAGGCGCGCGCCGAGCTTTCCGAGGCGCACGCGCGCATCGCCGCGATGGAGATGAGCTTCTTCTGGAGGCTGCGCAACGCGTGGTGGAGACTGAAAGGCGGCTTCGCCGGCGGCGCGTCCTCCGGCGAGCGGGGCGCCCCTCCCGCGGCGGACCCCGGGCTCGTGCATGTTCCCGGCTTTGCGCCCGTTCGCTTCCGCGACCCCGCCTTGGATCGCTCGACGGATGCCGTGGACGTCGTCGTTCTCGCGCACGACGTTCTGCCCGTTCTCGAGGAGTGCCTCGGAGCTCTGCTTCGGCACGCGCGTCCGCCATACAGGCTCTTCCTCGCCGATCCGGGTGTGTCGCCCGCGGCGCGGAAATGGCTGGAGACTTTCGCGCGCGAGCAAGGAGCCACCCTCGTCGAGGGCGAAGGCGCCTTTCAGAAGGCGCTCGACTCGGGCGCGTCACGCCATGTTCTCCTGCTCGACGGCCGCGTTCGCGTCGCGGCGGACGTCCTCGACCGGCTGATCGCCTGCCTCGACTCAGACAGAGAAACGGCGGGCGCCGTTCCCCTCGCCGCGGACGTCCCGGACGCTGGCCCGGCCTTCGAGCGCGCCGCACGCGCGCTGGCCGACACGGACATGGAGGCAGAGCCCGCGACTCTTCTCGCCGCCGAGTCGGCCCGTCTCTTTCCCCTGCTCGAAGAGGGCGGGGGCTGCGCCGTTCTCGTGAAACGCACCGCGCTGCCCGAGGGCGCGGAGCGGTCGCCGCAGGAACTTCTCGTCGTGCTCCGGGCGGGCGGGAAGCGCGTGCTTCTCGCGGACGACACGTGGGTAGACGGAGGCGCGGCGGCGGCTGATTCCGGGGTGAAGAAGAATCGTGTCGTCGCCGGAATCGCCGCGCGCCTCGCGGTTCTCCCCGAACGCGCCGGGCTGCGCGAACGCGCGCGCGAGCGCTTCGAAGGCAAGCGCGTCTTGTACGTCCTCCCGGTCCTCGAGCGCGGGGGTGGGTCGAACGTCGTCCTCTCGGAGGCGCGGGCGATGACGCGGATGGGCGTCGAGGCGCGCGTCTTCAACCTCGTGGGGCACCGATCCGTCTTCGAGAAGAGCTATCCCGCGCCGGGCCTTCCGATCGTCTACGGTCGCGAGTCCGATCTCGTCGAGGCCGCGCAGGGGTTCGACGCCGTGATCGGGACGGCTCACTACTCGGTGCCGTGGATGGTGCCGCTCGCGAAGTTGTCACGGCCGCCGGTGCTCGGCTACTGCATCCAGGACTACGAACCGCTCTTCTACGCCGAAGGCTCGGAAGACTGGAAGCGCGCGTTCGCCTCGTACGGACTCGTGCCGGGTATGAGGCGTTTCTCGAAGTCCGCGTGGAATGCCGACGAAGTCATCGCCCGGACGGGCCTCGACTGCGCGCTCGTCGCCGCCAGCTTCGACGCGGAGGTCTTCCGCCCCCGGCTGCCGGAACCCGCCGCGAGCCCCGTCAGGATAGCCGCGATGGTACGTCCCTCGACGCCGCGGAGGCAGCCGGGCCTCACCGTCGACGTGATGCGGGCCCTCGTGCAGAAGCTCGGCGACGGAGTCGAGATCATCCTCTTCGGATCCGAGCGGTCGGATCCCGCGTTGCGCGCGTTTCGCCTCGACTTTCCGCACCGCTTCGCCGGCGTCCTCGACGACCGGCAGCTCTCGGCGCTCCTGTCGCAGGTGCACGTCTTCGCGGATCTCTCGACGTATCAGGCGCTCGGCGTCGCCTCGCTCGAGGCCATGGCATCGGGAGCCGCGGTCGTCGTCCCGAAGGCGGGCGGAGCGGGAACGTTCGCCGAGGCCGAGATCAACGCGCTCGCCGTCGACACGTTGTCCCAAGGCGCCTGCATCGCGTGCCTCGAACGGCTCGCCACCGATGGGACACTTCTCCGGCGCCTCGCCACGCGGGCGATCGCCGACGCCGGCCTCCATACGCCCGACCGCGCGGCCGCGGGCATCCTCGAGGTGCTGTTTGGCGAGGCGTAGGGTCCACGTGCTCCACGGGTTCTATGGCGCGGAGATTCCCTACAGCTGCACATACATCCGCCTCCTGTGCCCGCTCTCCCACCCGGCCCTCGCGGAGAAGATCGAGCTGACGCACGGAACGGCGGAAGCCATCCCCGATTGCGACCTCCTCGTCGTCGAGCGGCACGTTCTCTGGCCGTACGAGAGGCAGCTCGACGGATTCGTTCGCGTACTTTCCCTGTGCCGGCAGAGGGGCGTCCCCGTCGTCTACCAGCTCGACGACAACCTGCTCGATCTCCACCGCGACGAGCCGTGGGAGACGTACCCGGGAAACTCGCTTCGCGGGGTCGTCGCGTTTCTCGCGCGGCAGGCCGACGGAATGATCGTCTCAACGCCGGCGCTCGCGGAGCGCGTGGCGCGGCTTCGCAGCGGCGTCCTCGTCGTGCCGAACGCGCTCGACGAACGGCTTTTTGGCCCGGCACCGGAGCCGTACGCGCCACGCTCGTCGGCGGTCACGATCGGCTACATGGGCACGCTGACGCACGAGGCCGACGTCCGCATGGTGCTCGCGCCGCTCCGGGCGCTCCTCGCGCGCTACGCCGGAAGTGTGCGTCTGGAGCTCGTCGGCGGAGCCACGGGCCGGAGGATGGCGTCGCTCTTCGAGGGCCTGCCGTTCCGGATGCGGGATCCGGGAAACGAGGACCCGTATCCGAAGTTCGTCCCGTGGATGCGGCAACATCTTCGCTGGGACGTTGCAATCGCGCCGCTTGTGGACGACGCGTTCACGCGCGGCAAGTCGGATCTCAAGTATCTCGACTACGGAGCGCTCGGGATTCCGGGCGTCTTCAGCGACGTCTGCCCCTATCGCGGCACGGTGCAGCACCGCGAGACGGGGCTCCTCGCCGCGAACGAGCCCGAGGCATGGGCGGAGGCGCTCGAGGAGATCGTGAGCGACGGGGCGCTTCGGGCGCGGCTCGCGGAGGCCGCGAAGGCCGAGGTGCACGGAAGCCGCATGCTGAGGACAAATGCGGCGCTCTGGCGCGACGCGATCAAGACGATCGTGCCGGGGTTCTTCGGCTAGGCTTTCATCCGTCGACGCGTCTTTCGCAGAATGTTCACGGACGCGGCTCCTTCGGTGTCGAACTCTCCTCCTGGACGTTCAGCTCGATACGCGGAGCTTCCCAGAGGAGGGGCGCGCCCGGCGCCTGGGTTACCTCTGAGCCGAGAGAGAGTTCCACCGTTCGTCCCGCAAAACGGGAGAGATCGAGCGCGAGCTCACGTTTTTCGCCGCGGGGGAGAAACACGCGTGACGCGATGGTCGGGACATCAGGGCCGGCCGAAGCAGAGATAGCCGCCCCTCGGGTATTGAAGGATTCGTCGGGGTTGGTTCGAACCACGGTACGGAAACGCGCCGTGCGCGTGCCAGGCGGCACGTCCACGCGCCAGGTCACGGTCGCACCGGGCGACAGGACCAGGTCGAGCCGGCGGGAGTCCTCGATGTTTCCCGGGATCTTGCCATCCCGCGAGAAGAATGACGGCGCCGACGCGGGGTCGAGGCGCACGCGCCCGAGCGGGACGTCGTCCTGGAGAAGATACGTGCGCTGGAGAAGATACGTGCGCTGGAGGAGATACGTGCCGCGAGGGCCGACCAGGAGCGCCAGCCGGACGTTCTCGTCCCACGTGCGCCACATGCCCGCGTACACGGGCGTCTGCTGGTTCCCGACCGCATAAACCAGCGGGAGGCCGGCTGCCCACGACCTCCAATCCTCGAGCCCGGCGAGCCAGGGTGCAGGCGCGGACTTCATGTCGAAGTCGCCGAAGACGACGGCGTCGAATTCCCCGCTCCGGGCCAGTTGCCTCATCTCGGACCACGGGGCGACCGTGAACGCGGCCCTCGCACGGCGAAGCTCCGCCGGAAGGATGGCGAGCTCGCGCTCCACGAGGACTCCTTTTCCGGCCCATCGGTCTCGCGCGAGCTCGTCCACTAGGAGAACGCGTGTATCCGTGTGACGCCGCATGCGCCAGGCCTCGAGGAGACCGGGAGTCAGGCCGACGAGGAGAATCGCGGCGGCGAACGCGCGTGCGCCGCGCCAGCGCACAAGCGGTGACCTGTCGCCGAACAGGCAGGAAGCCGCGACTACGAAAGGCGGCACGAGCGGGAGGGCGTTCCGGAATGGCTGAAACCCGTACCTGAGGAGCGGCGCGAGGAGGAGGCCGCCGAAAGCGACCCATGAGGCGACCGTCGGGCGGGTCTCGCGGCGCAGCGCAAGGAGGGCGAGGCCCAGAAGCCCGAAGAGCGTGAGGAGCCACCCCGCCTCTTCGGGGGCGAGCGCCTGCGGGAAAAGGCCCCGCGTGCTCGGGAAGGTGGCGTAATCGTGTGCTTGCGCCACGAGGCCCGCCACCACCTGCCGGGTCCTGAAGACGAGCGCGGGCATCGCGGTGAGCGTCGCGAGAATCGCCGCGAGCGCGGAGAGGCCGGCCAGCCGTACGCGCTCGAAGGAGAGACCGCCGGGCGCGAACACGGCCACGAGAATCACGATAAAGACGGCGCCGGCCGGATACTTCGTGGTGGCGGCAAGACCCGCCAGAGCGCCCGCGAGGAGCGCGTGGCGCCGGGTGGCGATCGAGGACGGCCCCTCCTTTTGGAGGATGGAACGCAGATCCTCGGCGGCGAGGAGCACGCCCGCAACGAATGCGGCCGACAGAGTATCGGTGATCACGATGCACGCTCGCTGCACGAGGGCCGGGGTCATGGCGAGAAGCAGCCCGGCTGCGATGGCCGCCGAACGACCGGCGAGCCGGCGCGCGAGCGCCATGCCGAGGAGAACCGTAACGAGACTCGCTGCGGCGACGACGCCGCGCCCCGCGAGAATGACCGCGGGCGGAGCGATGAGGTCGTAGAGGTCTCCCTCGGGCGGAAGGTCCGCAGCCAGCGGCCGTCCGTGAACGAGACGGTAGACGGGCCGCGACGCGTGCAGGACTGCGGCCGTCAGGTACATGGACAAAGACGGGTACTGGTACCACCCGGGATCCCACCCGCCGGAACGCACGAGACGCGTCGCCGGATGGAGGACGCCACCCTCGTCGACGTACGAGATGTACGGGAGACCGGAAAAGACGAGCGGCAGCCTCAGGACCGCGGCGAGCGCCAGAATCGCAATCGTAGAGGCGCGGTTCCCTGTGGCCGTCACATCGTCCTTTTCAGCGCCAGTTCGATCTTCGGCGCCTGGAAGACGAGCGGGGTCCCGCCCTCGTGCGTCTCTTCGGCGGCAAGGCGCAACGTGATTCTTTTTCCGGCCAGCGCCAAGAGGTCGATCGACAGGGGCCGCGCCGTTTCGCGAGGAAGGAACGCGCGTTCTTCGAGGAAGACCGACGAGCCTTCCGCCGTGACCGAGACGCGCGCGCCTCGCCCGAGCATCGGGTCGCCCGGGGCCGCCCGGATGACCGTCGAGAATGTGGCGCGGCGCGTGCCGGAAGGAAGGTCGACGCGCCAGCTCACGGTCCCACCGGGCGAGAGGACGAGGTCGAGTCGGCGGAAGTCGTTGACGTCGAGCCGGGTTCTGCCGTCGTCCGAGAAGAAAGACGGCGCGGACTCGGGCTCGAGCCGGACGCGCCCGAGAGGGACGTCCCCCTGGAGGAGGTACGTGCGGCGCGGTCCGAAAACGGAGAGCCGGTGCCGCTCCAGCGGTTCGCCAAGGCGAGCGAGCTCACCCGAATGCCCCTCTTCCCCCCATTGAAAGACACGGGCATGGCACTCGGGCGGCGCCGTCCGCCACTCCCTCAGGCAGGAGGCGGAAACGGGCGCTCGCGACGGAAGGTAATAGGACTTGTCCTCCCAGGTGCGCTGCACGGCGAGCGTCAGAAGAGCGACGACGAGGATCCCTCCCGCCCGAAAGGGAGCGGGAGCGGCGGCGAGAAGCATGAGCAATCCAGCCCAAAAAAAGGCCATCGGTGACGCGTACCAGGCCGCGACCGCCGTGCGGACCAGGGCGATCTGGAGCGCCACGAGCAGTGTCCACGCAATCAGGAGAAGGGGGGCGGTCCGCGCGAGAACCTTCGTCCCGAAGAGGATCAGTATTGCGGCGAGCGTGAGTAACCCGCCGGCGCCGATCGCCTGCGACCACCGGTTAGGGTCGGCGTGGGCGATCCCGTTCACGAGAGGACGACCTAGAAGGTCGAGGAAGAGCCTGCCTTTCGTCCCCCAGGAAACGGGGCCGGCGGCGACGCCCGACATTCCTTTTGGCAGAAGCCACGCGTACTGGGCAAGGCCGGCCGCCGCGCCGCCCGCGAGGACGGCCCACGCGGCAGCTCCGCGCACTCGCCCGACGACGAGGGCCGCGAAGAAGGCGGGCCACGCCACGATCCCGCCACCCCACGACCACGAGGCGAGGACGCCGCCGGCCGCCACCCACGCCGCGAGAACGACCGGGCGATCGCTCCTTTTCGCGAAGCCGAACACGCCCATCGCAATGCCGAGTTGGGCGAGTCCCATCTGAAGCGTCGACTCGCCGTACGTGAAACTCGAAACCTTCGTCGTCGAGAAGAGGAGGAGCGAGAGGAGCGGCAGGAGAGTCCACCGCGCGCGAGCGGGAAGGGACGCCGCGATCAGCGCGAGCGTCGCCCCGGCGATCAGGAGGCCGAGAGCCAGCTCCACGCGCACGTCCCACGCGAAAAACCGCGCGTTGAGAGCGTAGATCGGGATCAGGGTGAGCGTGGAGTGACCGCCCCAGATCCACGCCTCCCGAACGAACTTCTCGAGAGAGCAGGTCCCGTCGAGCATCGAAGCGACCAGGGGAACGCGGCCGAAGTAGTCGTTCGAGAGGTTGTTCTCGCCGTTCGTGAAGACGATCCAAGCCATCCGCGCGGGCGGGAGCAGGGCCAGGAGCAGGGCCACGCTCCTCCCGAGGGCGGAAGGCGGCCGTTCGCCTTGTGTCACAGTCCCAGCGCGAATGCTTCTGTCGCGAGCTTCACGTTGCGGCGCGAGTCCGTGAGGCTCGCCGCCAACGAGAGAGCGTCCGAGGCCGCGTCGAGGAGGCGCGCGGCCGGCGCCGCGCCGAGGCGCGCGAGGTCCGCGAAACGCTCGCGGAAGAGGACGTAGCGCCCCGCGGGGTCGACGGGCGCCGCCGCGGCGTCGCGCAGGAGCTGCGCGAGGAGCTGGAGGCGGCGCACCGCCTCGGGGCCGTCGTCTTCACCCAGCAGCGTCGCGAGCGCGAGCGCCCACGACAGAGAGCCCGTGAGGAAGACGCCGCTCGCGGCCTCGAGGAGCGCATCGCGCACGGCCCGTGCCTCGGCCACGTCCAGCTCCGCGGCCTCGTCCACGTCGTGAGGGAGGAAGGCGGCGCGGGCGGCGGCTTCCTCCTCGCCGAGGCCGCGGCCCCGGAGGGCGGCGGCGGTTTCCTCGCGGGTGGCGCCCGGGACCGGCCGGAGCGCGACGCGCGAGAGGATCGTGGGCGGCAGGAGGCGCGGGCGTGTCGCCGTGAGGATGAAGCGCGTCTTCGTCGGAGGCTCCTCGAGGATCTTCAGGAGCGCGCTGAAGGCCGCGGCCTCGGTGCGATCCACGTCGAGAAAGAGAATCGCGCGTCGCGCCGCCTCGTAGGGGAGCCGCGTCGCGTCGGCGGCCACCGCGCGGACGAGCGCGGTCGGCAGCGTCGTTTCCTTGCCTTCGTTTTCCTCGAAGGGCGGGGGATTCACGCGGCGCCGCCTCTCGGGTGCCGCGACCATGAGATCGGGATGCTCGCGGCGGAACACGCGGCGCGCCACCTGCGACTCGGGGTCGAAACCGGGACCGCAGATGACCTCCGCCGCGTCCTCGAGCGCCAGCGCCTCGAGCCGGCGCGACCCGGGGCCCGCGAGAAGGACGACGGGGGCGCGGGCGCTCATCCGCGCTTTCCCGTGCGTCCGCGCCCGGGAGCGAACAGAGCCTCGAGATCTCTTTCCAGCCGCGCGAAAACGGCGTCGGGTGTCCCTTTCGCATCGAGAATCCGGAAGCGCCGCGGCTCCTTGCGGGCGCGGCGGCGATAGGCGGTCCTCACGCGGCGGTGGAACGCGATCTCCTCGCGTTCGAACTTGTCGATCTTTTCGCGCCCGGAGCCGCTCCTCTCAGCGACCCGAAGCAGCGCGACCTCGACGGGACAGTCGAAGAGGTACGTGCGATCGGGGACGCGCGGGCACCACCGGCGGTGGAGCTCGTCGACGGCCGCCTCGCTGAGGCCACGGCCGGCGCCCTGATAGGCGCGCGAGGAGTCCGCGTACCGGTCGCAGAGGACGGCGGTGCCCGCGGCGAGGGCGGGCTCGATCGTCTCGAAGAGGTGCTGCCGCCGGTCGCCCACCATGAGCAGCAGCTCGGCGCCCGCCTCGACGTTCTCTCGCGCGTGAAGGAGGGCGTGCCGGACCCGCTTGCCGAGAGCCGTTCCGCCCGGCTCCCGCGTCGTCAGGACGGCATGCCCCCGGGCTCGCAGCCAGTCGGCGGCGCGGTTCAGCTGGGTCGTTTTCCCACAGCCCTCGATCCCCTCGAATGTCACGAAAAGCCCGCGGGTCACGACGCCTCAATTCTCGCACGCGAGAGGGGCTCCCGTTCGGGAACGTCTCTGGCACGCCGTTCGTATACTGACTGCAAGCATGTCGGTTCTGTCGCCGGCTCCGAGCAGCCCGGAGGGCGCGGCCTCAGTACCCGGCCGCTCGCTGAGGCCGCTCCTCGTTTTCATCGGCGTCGTCAGCTGCCTGCTCGCGGTGCTTTCGGTCGTGGACATGTTCATGCCGAAGGCCTACGACGGCGTCGTGCCCGATCCGTACTCGACGGGGGGCATCGTCGTCCGGGATCTCGTGCCGGGCGGGGCGGCCGAAAAGGCGGGCCTGAGGACGGGCGACACGGTGCTCGGCATCGGCCACCGCATGCTCAACAAGGCGGCCGAGGCGCCCCCCGAGCTGCGCCGCCATGTCGCGGGCGAGGCCGTGGACTACCTCGTGAGCCGCGGGGGAGAGGTCTTCGAGACGAAAGTCGTCCTCACGCCGTTCCGGCTGGGGTCGGCGTCCTATTTCTACTTCGCGTTTCTGGGCCTTCTCTTCTTCGTCCTCGGGGCCTTCGTGGTCTCGCGGCGTCCGGACGACCCCGCCGTGCAGGTCTTCTACGTCCTGTGCATTCTCTTCATGCTGTTCTTCATCTGCCGGCTGCGCCCGTCCAGCTACTACTGGATCGACTACGTCGTGCAGGTGGCGGGGACCCTCGCCCTCTTTCTGCTGCCGGCGGTCTTCCTCCACTTCTTCCTGCTTTTCCCCGCGAAGAAGACGTTCCGGTTCGCCGAGCGCGCCGCCGGCGACGCGCCCGCGGCGCCGTGGCTCGGTGCGCTCCAGCGCTTTCTGAACCGGTCGCCCCTCCTCTTCACGCTCCTCTACACCCTTCCGCCGGCGCTCTACGTGCTTCAGATGGCGGGTGCGCGTCACGGCGGGACGCGGCGCCTCATCTACGGGGCCCCGACGCTGAACTGGATCCTCCTCGCGGACTACCTCATCCTCGGGCTCCTCGCGCTCGCGCATACGTGGTGGACGAGCGAGGACCGCGCCGCGCGCCGGCCCATCCTCGTTCTTCTCCTCGGAACCGTGGCCGGCATCGTGCCCTTCGTCGTGTTCGCCGTCTTCTTCCCGTCGCTGTTTCGCGAGGACCGGTATCTCGCGTGGGGCGTCGTCCCGATGGCGCTCATTCCGCTCACGTTCGCGTACGCGATCGTGCGGTTCCGACTCTTCGACGTCGAGGTCATCATCCGCAAGTCGCTCGTCTACGCGACCCTGACGGCCGTCGTCACCGGCTTCTACGCGCTCTGCCTGGTGGCGGGCAACGCCCTCGTGTCCACCGTCTCGTCGTCGACGCTTTTCTCGTCCCCGGCGTTCGCGTTCGGTTTCGGCCTCGTCGTCGTGCTTCTCTTCGACCCGCTCAGGCGGCGGATGCAGAGCGTCGTGGATCGCGTGTTCTTCCGCGACCGCGCGGACTTCCAGCGCGCTCTCCTGGACATGAGCCGCTCCGTCGTGTCGCAGCTCGAGAGGCCCAAGCTCCGAACGCTCCTGACATCCCGGACGGCCGAGCTCCTCAGGCTCGAGAGCCTCGATCTCCTCCTGCCGCGCGGCGAGGACGGCGCCTTCACCGACGGGACGTACGCCGACCTGCCGGGCGGCGACGGCGCGGGACTTCCCGCGCTTCCGATGGGGGCGGTGCTGCCGCGTCTCGTGCTCGAGAAGGGCGTGCCGGTCCGGCTCGCGGAGCTCGACGGCTGGACTCTCGACGCCGATTCCCGCGCCTTCGTTGCGGCCGCCAGGCGCCGGCCCGTCACGGTCCTGCTGCCGCTCGCGACGCACGGCAAGCTCCTCGGGCTCCTCGCGGTCGGGCGCAAGCGGTCGGAGGAGGAGCTTTCGCGGGAGGACCTCGACCACCTCCTCACGATCGCGAACCAGGGCGCCCTCGGGCTCGAGGCCGCGGGCCTGCACGAAGAGCTCACGCGGCGCGCGGAGATGGAGCGCGACCTCGACATCGCGCGCGAAATCCAGACGAGCCTCTTCCCACGCGAGCTGCCGCGCGTACCCGGCGTCTCGTTCTTCGGCGTGAGCCGGCCGGCCCGAGTCGTCGGCGGTGATTTCTACGACTTCCTCGAGGTGGATGGCGACGTGCGCGATGGCGGGCGCCTCGCCCTCGTCGTGGGGGATGTCTCCGGCAAGTCGATTCCGGCCTCCCTCCTCATGGTCGCGGCGAAGGAGATCGTCTACGCGCGCGCGATGACCGATCCCGATCCCGGCGTCGTGTTCCGAGAGTCGAACCGGCGCCTCTACGACATCAAGCGCCGGATGTTCGTGTCGCTGGCGTACTTCCTCCTCGATCCGAAGGCGCTGTCTCTCACGTATGCCTTCGGCGGACAGCCGACACCTCTGCTCGTGCGCGCCGGCGGGGGCGCCGCGGTGGAGATTCCCGCCCCGGCGAACCGGCTTCCTCTCGGCGCCTTCCGCGAGGTGCCTTACGACACCGTCACGTTCTACCTTTCGCCCGGCGACCTCCTTCTCTTCTACACCGACGGCCTCAGTGAGGCGATGTCGGCCGAAATGGCACCGTACGGGGACGAAAGGCTCAAGGCGTCGTTCGTCCGCCACGCCCGGCAGCCGCTCCCGGAGCTCGCCGACGAGCTCCTCGAGGACATCCGGCAGTTCACCCAGGAGGCCGAGCAGTACGACGACCAGACCTTCGTCCTCATGCGCATCGAGTGAGAACTCCGGTGCCGCCGGCGCGTATCATCAATGGGCCGCTTTGGCGGCCTCAGGAGGCCCCATGGCATCGACGTCCCGCCGCTCGCTGCGCCCGCTCGTCGTCACCCTCGCGGTGATGGGGCTGGCGGCGGCCGGGACCGCCGGGGCGTTCTTCCTCAGGAGCCGCCGCGACGTCACGACGTCCTCCGAGCAGGCCCGGAAGGCCTACAACGAGGCACGTGAGAACGACTTGAAGATGTACGAGCGCGAGGCGATCTCCGGGTACGCGACGGCGCTGCAGTACGACCCCCATTTCGTCATGGCGACGCTGCGGCTCGCCGACAAGATGCGCGGGCGCGATCCCGACCGGGCAAAGTCGCTCCTCGCGTCGGCGGCGCGCTCGAGGGACGAGATCACGCCGCGCGAGCAGCTCATGCTGCGGATCTACGAGGAGCGTTGGGGGCGGCGGGACGTCGCGGCCCTCGGCGCGCTCTACGACGAGTACTTGCGTCGATTCCCGGATGATCCCGAGGGCTATCTGATGCGGTGCAACTTTCTGGCGATGCAGAAGCGCACTGCCGAGGCCCTCGCGGAATACGAGCGGCTGCTCACCGTGAATCCGAACTACGCGATCGCCTACAACACGCTCGGGTACGCCAGCGCGGCGCGCGGCGACTTCGCGAAGGCCGAGGATTATCTCAAGCGCTACCGCTACCTCGCACCGGACCAGGCGAACCCTCTCGACTCGCTCGGCGAGCTCTACGCTCACATCGGACGGTACGAGGAAGCCGAGGACGTCCTCAAGAAGGCGCTCGCCGTGAAGAGCGACTTCTCTCCGGCTTACGGCCACCTCGGGACCGTGGAAATCGGTCGGGGAAATCCCGCGAAAGCCGCTCAGTACTTTCTCAAGGCGTCGGACGAAGCCACCCAGCCCTTCGTGCGCCTCGACTTCCGTTTCTACGCTTCGATCGCGCTGCTCGACGCGGGCGACGAAGCGACCGCGCGCAAGGAGAGGGACCTCCTGGGGGCGGAAGCGGCCGGCCTCCCGCCCGGATCGGAGGCGGAGCGGCTCGGCGCCAAGATCGCGCTTTATCAGGCGGCGTTTCTCGCGATGAAGGGCGAGACGACGGGACTCGACGCACTGCTCGTGTCCGCGGCCGCGCCCTACGAGAAGGAGCCTGACACCGAGAAGAAGGACGCGGAGCAAGGTATCACGCTGATCCGCGGAGTCGCGGCGGCCCGGTCCGGCCGCTGCGAGGAGGCAGTGCCGCTCCTTCGGGGAATCCAGCAGCCGGAAGGCGAGCTCAGCCTCGGGGGAACGGAGTACTACCCGGCAAAGGACTTTGCCCGCGTCCTCGTGGCCGGCTGCCTCCACCAGCTGGGGCGCAACGAGGAGGCGGAGAAAGAGCTCGAGCCGCTTCTGAAAAGGAACCCGCGCTTCGCGCCCGCCGTCGCCGTCGCTGCGCGCATGGGGCCGGGAAGGCCGGCCGCCGAAGCCCGGGCCGCCCGCGCTCCGGGCGCACCCTGAGCCGTCGATGAGCGGAGCCCGCCCGCCCGGGCGAGATCTCGAAGCTTTTGCGCTCAAGAAGAAGGTTCTGCGCCTCGAGACCCTCTATGACGTGAGCCGCTCGCTCACGTCGACGCGCGAGGAGAAGGCGCTTCTCGAGGAAATCCTCGCGCGGGCCGTTCCGGTTCTGGACGCGGCCCGCGGTTTCGCGGCGGCCTTCGAGGACGCCGAGGGCTCGGGGACGGTCGCCTCGCTCGGGCTCGAACCCGAGCCGGGGCCGCTCGCGGTCGCGTCGGACCCCTTCGTCCTCGACCTCGCGCGCGCGAAGACGTCGCTCTCGCGCGGCAGAGAGACCGTCATGGGCACCGGTGTCGAGAGCGTGGCCGGGGTCCCCCTTCTCGCGGGAGGCCGCGTCGTCGGCGTGCTCGTCGTCCTCGATCGCGAAGCGCGGGGCGGCGACCTGCCGTCGTTCGACGAAGAGGATCGCCGGTTCCTCGTTTCGCTGGCGGGGCTCGTCGCGCCGGCGCTCGAGGCGGCGCGACGCCTCCGGACGCTCGCCGCCGACCTCGACCGTCTCCGGGAGGAGAACCGCTCGCTCAAGGGCAGCCTCGGCGTGGACGAGATCCTCGTGGGCGACTCGCCCGCGATGCGGCGCGCCAAGGATCTCGTCGCCCGCGCGGCGGCGTCGCGGGTCAACGTCCTCGTCACGGGCGAGAGCGGCACGGGCAAAGAGCTCGCGGCGAAGCTTTTGCACGCGGGCTCGCCCCGCCGCGAGGGTCCCTTCCTCGCGCTCAACTGCGCGGCCGTCCCCGAAAGCCTGCTCGAGAGCGAGCTGTTCGGGATCGAGCGCGGCGTCGCGACGGGTGTCGAGGCGCGGATCGGCAAGTTCGAGCTCGCGAATGGCGGCACGATCTTTCTCGACGAGATCGGCGACACGCCGCTCGCCATCCAGGCCAAGCTCCTCCGCGTCCTGCAGGAGCGGGAGATCGAGCGCATCGGCGGCCGCGCGAAGGTGCCCGTCGACGTGCGCGTCGTCTCGGCGACGCACCAGGACCTGCCCGCGGAGATCCGCGGCGGGCGATTCCGCGAAGACCTCTTCTACCGGCTGCGCGTAGTGGAGATCCGGATGCCCGCTCTGCGCGAGCACAGGGAGGACATTCCGCGGCTCGCGGGGCACTTCCTCGGGCGCATCGCCGAGCGCGACGAACGCCGGGCGCCTTCGCTCTCGCGCGACGCCGTGAAGGCGCTTCTGGACTATCCGTTTCCCGGCAACGTGCGCGAGCTCGAGAACCTGCTCGAAGGCGCCGCGGCGCTCGTCGCGGGCGACACGATAGAGGCCGCCGACCTCCAGTTCGGCATCGCGAAGGAAAGCGGGCTCGAGCTGCACCCCACGTCCGTGGACCTCCGGAACGTGGAGAACGCGCACATTCTCCGCGTCCTCGCCCAGGTGAAAGGCAACAAAAGCCGCGCGGCGAAGCTCCTCGGGGTCAGCCGGCGAACGCTGTATCGGAAGAGGATCTAGGGAGACTCCTTCCGGATCAGTCTCCCGAGGGCGGCCCGGTCCGGTGCCAGGAGCTCGGCGATGCGCTGGGGGTTGACGTCGGCGACGATGATCTGGCCGACCTCGGTCGTGACCTCGCGGAAGATGCCGTGGACCTTCATCTTCGCGGCCTGATACTGGTTGTCCTCGGTGGGGGAGACGAAGTGCACCGAGTCGACCCGGAAGCGGTGCACCAGGAAGAGGTGGACGAGGTCCATCAGACGCTTCTTGCGGAGCGCCACCGCGAAGGTGTTCTGGTCGCGCACCGAGAGGATGCTGCGACCGCGCCGGTCGTGGATGGGGGCGAAGACGACGTTGGCGTGCTTCTCGTCCCCGATGCCGTAGATGCCGAGCTCGAGCAGCTCCGACCCGGCGCTGTGCGGCCGCAGCTGGACGCGGAGTGCGCCGGGGAGGCCGTAGTGCTGCGTCCACATCGCGAGCCACTCCTCGAGGAGTTTTTTCGGCACCTCGGTCTGAACGAGGTGCTGGTGCTGGGTCGAGCCCTTGCCCATCGCCATGGTGGTCGCCGTGCGCCCCGACGTGGCGACCAGCGCGGCGTCCGCGCGCGGCCCGCCGACGAGGGTCTGCGGCGTGCGGTACGGCGACTCGACCATGCGGAGCTTCCGCTGCAAGCGGGCGAGAGCGAGCATGCCGTCCTGCTTGAGGGCGGTCGCCAGCTCCTCGGCGGCGAGACCGTCGATCTGGTGGCCGCCATAGGTGATGAAGTTGAAGACGAAGCCCAGCTTGCCGAGCTCCTCGGGGAATCGCCGCATCTCCTCGTCGCTCATGCCGGTGGTGTCCCAGCTGAACGACGGCGAGAGGTTGTAGGCGAGCATCTTGTCCGGGAACTCGGCGTGAATCGCCTCGGCGAATTTGCGGGCGTCGGTGAGATCGGCGGTCTTCGTCTCCATCCACAGCACGTCGGCGAAGGGTGCCGCAGCGAGCGACTTGGCGATGGCGTACGGGACGCCGCCGCGGACCTGGTAGAAACCCTCTGAAGTCCTGGCCAGCTCGCAGTCCCAGCCGACGTCGGCGCCGAGAGAGCGCGCCTTCTCGCGGGCGGCGTAGAGCGAGGCGCGCGCGGCGAAGCGCCGCCATTCGTCGGCGCTCGTCTCGAGCGGCTCGCCCTCGCTGGCGCGGAAGTCGAGCACCTCGGCGACCGCCTCGCCGTAGCTCTCGAGGCCGGCCTCGTCCTCCCACGCCGCGAGGAAACGCGAGGCGACCCCGTCGAAGGTGGCGTCGAGAGAGATCTCCGTCCCGTCCCGATAGACCGCCACGGCCTCCGCAGCAAGGCGCAGGAGGCCTTTGCGCTCGAGCCAGGCGGAGGCGGTGGCGTGCTCGCCGTCGGGGATGGCGTAAAGCAGATGGCCGTTCAGCTCACGGGCCCCCATCTCGTGGAAGTGCCGGATCAGCGCCACGTAGCACGCCTTGTAGGCCGGCACTTCGAGGTTGGTGGCGCCGAGGAGGAACGGCTGGTCGCGCTCGTCGGCGCGGCCGTCGAGCAGGTTGGCCGCCTCGGCATCGGTGCGGGCGACGATGATGCCGGCGACTCCCATGACGTCGAGTTGGAAGCGGGCGGCATTCAGCCGCTTGTTCTGCTCGTCCTGCGCCACCAGCACCTTGCCGCCCTGGTGGCCGCACTTCTTGGTGCCCGGGCGCTGGTCTTCGATGTGGTAGCCCGGCACGCCGGACTCCACGAAGCGGCGGATCAGGTTGCGCACGTGCGGATCGCCGCCGTGACCGGTGTCGGCGTCTGCGATGATGAACGGGCGGAAGTCGTGGGCCGGCGCCGCGGCGCGCTGCGCCTCGGTCATGCGCGAGCGCAGGTAGTGCTGGTTGCGGTCGGCGGTGAGCAGGGCGCGCACCAGCGTAGCGGCCTCTTCGGGCACCTGGCTGAGCGGGTAGCTCGCGAGATCGGGTCCCGGGTCCTCGCTCGTTCCACCCTTGGCGGAGGTCGCCCAGCCGCCCAGATAGATTCCTTCGATCCCCATCCGCTTCATGGTCACCGCCTGTCCCGGCGAGTAGGGGCCGAAGGTGGTGATGCTCTTCTTCTCCGCAAAGAGATGGCGCAGGCGGTCGTAAAACGCCGCCGCGGCCTCGCGCGCCACCGTGTGGTCGTGAGCGATGGTGCCGCGCTGCTCGACGACCTGGCGCGCGGTGTAAAGGCGGACGATCCCCGCGAAGCGGGGGCTGTCGAACCACTGCTCGGTGGCGGTGACCTCCTCCTCGAACGAGTTCATGGCGGGGCTCCTTGTGTTCGTTTCAGGCGACGAAGTCGAGGTTCTCGGTGATCCGCGTCCCGTCCCGCTCGAAGGCGTCGATGTAAGCGCCGATGCGGACCTTGGCGCTGGCGACGTCGTGGTTGTCGAGGTTGAGGTTCAAAAGGTCGATGTACCAGGGCGGCTTGACGTGATGGGTGACGTAGGCCTCGACGATCTCCCGCGCGATGGGCAGGGTGGTCGCCTTCGAGTCGTCGTGGACGTCGCGGTCACCAGCGCGAAGCAGCTTCTCGTACTCCTCGGCGAGGAGTCGTGCGAAGAGCGCCGCGCCGAAGGCGTCGCCAGCGCGGACACCGGTCGCCGGGTCGTCGGCGGTGAACTTTGCCCTCTTCTGCAGCCACTCCCAGAGGATGCTGAGACGGATCTCACCGGTCGCCATGTCCTCCATCAGGTAGAGGACGTCGGCGTCGCCGAAAAAGTCTGCCGGCTTGAGCGCCACGGCCTGGAACCCCCGGCCGAAGGCGTTACCGTACTGCAGGGCGACGCTTAGCAGGTCGCGGGCTCCGCGGACAGTGCGCGGCGCCGGCTCGAGCAGCACGAGCCCGTCGACGTCCTCTCGCGTGTAGGTGAGAGGCGGAAACTCGCGCCCGAGCTGGTTGTCCTTGCCGAGCTCCTCCCACACCGACCGCAGGATGTGCACCATCTTCCAGTGCGACACCCACTTGCCGCTGGCTCCCGCGCACTGCTCGCGCTCGCCGCCGGCCTTCGCCCTGCGCATGCCTGCGGCAACGCCTGCTTCCGAGCCCACGGGGATGTTGGCCTCCATGCCACCTTGCCAGAGGGCGCAGCGGCCGCTCTGGTCGGGGGTGTTCACCGCCCGGCGCACGCGGTCCTCGTAGGTGCGCATGTAGCCGTACGTCATGCCGATGGCGTCGATATTGGGGTTGACGAAGGCCGGGTCCCACGCCATCGCGTCGGCGACGCTGTTGATGTAATCCCAGCGTCCGGTGTTGAAGCCGACGAAGTGGCGGCCCAGGGCGGCGCGGATCTCCATGAGCTGGAAGGTCGCCTCGATTTGCTCGACGAGAACGTAAGCCTTGATCGTGCCCGCCGGCAACCCGAGGTGCTGCTCGAGCGCAGCGAAGAGGTCGTTCCACAGCGCCGCCTCCTCGGCGGCCTGGATCTTCGGCAGGTAGAGAACGATCGATGCCCCCGCGGCGGTCAGGCGCTGATGGTTGTTGACCACGTAGAGCGCGAGGTCGACGATCGAGGCGGAGAAGCCGGTTCCGTCCCGCTCGCGCACGTGACGGTCATCGAGGTGCAGGCCGCGGGCGCGGAAGAGCTTGGTTGTGAAGTCGAGCTGCCGGCGCCAGTCTGCGATGATGGGCCGCCCGAAGAAGCCCTGCGCCCACTGGTTCATCTCGACCGCGACGGATTCGGCGACGCGCAGGAAGAGCGGGTCCTTGTCGATCGCCAGCCGGAGGTTGCGCTGGTTGTCGAGAGACATGGTGGTGACCTGCCCGAGGGCGTCCTCGCCATCGAACATCCAGCCGTCGGCGCCCGAGAGCAGAGCGTAGGCGACGTTGCGCAGGCCGCTCTCGGTGTTCGCCCGCGGCCTGGTGGCGGGCCCGGTGCCCTGGATCCACTGGCGCTTGAGATCGGCCGGGATCTCGCTGCCCTCGAACTTGCCGTGGCGGGCGTCTTGAACCCGGATGAGAGTGCGTGGGATCAGCGCCTCGGGCTCGAGGAAGGCGATGCGCTGGCGGCCGCTCGCTCGCTCGAGCCGCCGTGCGATGCGCGCCGCCATGAGCTCGCGCCGGTCATGGTTGAGAGGCGCCAAGGCCTCCAGCGCCTCGAGTGCCACCGGGGTATAGACCTCGGGGTACGCTTGGAGCACGCCGTCGCGGTATTCGAGCCTGGAAGTCATCGGCCGCGCAGTCTAACCCCAGACTAAACTCCCGACAGTATAGCATTTTGTCACACTGTAATGTATTGGCTCATCAGATATAAGTAATTTGCTTAGAATGGTAATATGATCAGATGCATGGCCAGTCAAATTAATGTGACATTTCGGCACAAACACCTGCCTTTGCCGTCTTTCCTTATTACCTTCTAAGAAACATAATATTTCCAACAGGTTACATTAACTTCTGCCTCCTCGGATGAGGATGCTTCCTCTGTGGCCCGCCGATTGCGATGCAAGTCACAACCGGAGGCACCAGATGTTCAGCGAGGGCGGAATCAAGGCTGTGACGGCGCGCGCTTCGGCGCGAGTCGCGTCTCCGCCGCTGCGCTCTTCCTTTCACGCGTCTCTCCCGGCTTCGCTCGTCTCCCCGATGCGCGCGTCCCGCGCAATCGTGCCGCTGCTTCTCGCCGAAGCGGCCGCCTTCGCTCTCGCTTCGGGGTCGGGTAAGATTCCTGCGTTCCTCTTCACAGCGGTTCGCGCGCTCCTGACGTTCTAAAGCTCCGAGAGGGGATTGCCGTAAGCTGATGTCGTCGGTCGAGCGTCGCGAGGTGCACCTGACCATTCCGGTCGCGCCGGAGATGGAAATCGCCGCCACGGCGCAGGTCGCGGCCCTGGGCGAGTGGATGGAGATGGGCCGCGACAAGATCGACGAGGTGAAGATGGCCGTCGTTGAAGCCTGCATCAACGCCTTCGAGCACAGCGGGACTCCGGATCACAAGGTGGAGCTCGCCTTCCGCGTAGGCGCCGAAGAAGGCGGCCGGGGCGCGTATCTCGAGGTGGACGTCGCGGACTCGGGGCACGGGTTCGATCCGACCCGCCTCAAGACTCCCGAGATCGCGGCCGCGCTGAGGTCCAGCCGGAAGCGCGGCTGGGGGATCAAGATCATCGAAAGCCTGATGGACGACGTCCGGATCGAGAGCGGCGAACACGGGACGCGCATCGTGATGCGCAAGTATCGATAAGGTATAAAGGACCGAATGAGCGAGACCTTGAAAGTCGTCGTGGACCGGCCCGATGCCACGGTGGCCGTCCTCCGGACCGACGGTTACATCAACAACACCGGCGGCGAGGAGATCGCGAAAGAGGCCTATGCCCTTCTCGGGTCAGGGGTGAACCGCCTGCTCCTCGACCTCGAGAAGACGAAGATCGTCAACTCCATCGGGATCTCGATTCTCATCGAGATTCTGGAGAAGCTCCTCGATCAGGGGGGAAAACTGGCCTTCTGCCGGCTGACGCCGACGATCGAGAAGACGTTTCAGATCATGGGGCTCGCTCAATATGCACGGATCTTCCCCGCTCCCGAGCCCGCCCTCGCCTGGCTCCGGGGCGAGTCCGAGTAGCGCGGCGCTTTCCGCCCCCAAGGCGCATGCGGGCGCGGCGGTCCTCACCGCGCACGAAACGCTTGCGGCGCTCGACCCTTTTTCCGACCGCGAGCGGCTCTTTTTCGGAATCCTGACGGCCCTTCTGACGGCGGCACAGGCGGGACGCGGTGTCCTCGTGGATCCCGCGCAGCCGGCCCGATCCGCATGCGCCGGACTCGAGCCTCCTCTCTCGGTCCTCGAGGCCCTCGCGGTGCGCGCGGCGAGCTCCGGCCGGGTCACGGATCCCCTGTCCGAAACGGTCGCTAGGGCTCTCTTCGACCAGTCGGAAGCCGACGGCGGGGGCGGCGAAGCTCCGATCGCGATTCCCCTCACGGTTCAGGAGAACGCGCTGGCGCTTCTGGTCCTCGAGAAACCCCCCGTCGATCCGGTCGGCTTCGCCTCGGTGACGGCGCACGCCGCGCGCCTCCTCGACTCTTTGCGCATGGCCGACAAGGTGCAGAAGGCGGACTTCGAGCTGAAGTACCGGGTCTGGGAGCTCCAGAGCCTTTATGACGTTGGGCTCTCCATCGCGGGAACTCTCGACCTCGACACTCTCGCCGAAGACATCCTCTACAAGTCGATCTCGCTCCTGAACGCGCGTACCGGAACGCTCATCGTGTGCGACCGCGCGGCGGACACCCCCGTCACCGTGCGCCATCTGGGCGAGCCGCTTTTGGACGGCGAGTCGGCCCGCCTCCTCCCGTCGACGGTGCTCCGCTGCAACACGATCCAGGACCGCGTGGGGCTCCTCGCGAATGCGCCCGCGGAAAAGCTGCTCGCCGTGCCGATCCTCGCCGAGGGGCGCTGGCTCGGCGTGCTCGTCGTGGCGGACAAGGAGAACCGCGACGGCTCGATCGACGATTTCACCGAAGCCGACGAGCGCGTCGCGTCGCTCTTCGCGAACCAGGCCGCGATCGCGCTCGAGAACGCGCGCCTCCATCGCGAGGCCGTCGAGAAGGAGAAGATGGAGCGCGAGATGGAGCTCGCGGCCTCCATCCAGAGGACGATTCTTCCCGACACGCTCCCGGACGTTCCCGGCCTCGTCATCTCGGGCGCGAACCGGCCGGCGAAACAGGTCGGGGGCGACTACTTCGACGTGTATCCGCTCGCGGACGGACGCACGGCTTTCTGCGTGGCCGACGTTTCGGGGAAGGGCGTGCCGGCGGCGCTTCTCGTGTCGACCGTTCACGCCTGCCTGCATCTTCTCGTGCCGAACAACGCCTCGGACCTGCCGGGTCTCGTCGCGCGCGTGAACCGCCATCTCGTGGGGTTTTCCTCGACGCGCAAGTTCGCGACGCTCTTCATCGCGGTCTTCGACCCGGCGGCCGGAACACTCACCTACGTGAACGCCGGGCACAACCCCGGACTCTGGATCTCGCCGGGAGGCGTCAACCTCCTGCCAAGCGGGGGAGTGCCCGTGGGGATGATGCCGGGCGTCGTTCACAAGCAGGCGTCGATCCGCGTCGCGCCCGGCGACACGATCCTCTTGTATTCCGACGGCATCACGGAGGCCCTGAACAGCAGCGACGAGGAGTTCGGCATGGAAAGGCTCACCGCGCTGGCCATCGCGGGACGGATGCAGGCCCCCGCCGAGCTCTCGCGGTGCATTTTCGGCGCGGTGAACGACTTCACGACCGGCGTCGCGCAGTACGATGACCAGACGGTCCTCATTGCCCGCGTCTCGGCGGCGTCTTGAGACGCGCGGGCCCCGGCCTTTTTCTGGCCGCGTTCGGCGCCCTGGCCTGCACGTTCTCCCGCGAGATAGCGATCCTGCCCCATCAGCTCGCGACGCCGGTCCCGATCGGACTCGTGAACTCGTTCAACGCCGAAGAGCAGCTCCAACGCGGGTACATTCCCGAGGTCGCGGAATTCCTGTCCAGCGCGGGCGGGCGGAGCCTCGACGCCGTCCGCTTCGACAGCCTGAGCGGCCAGGTGCTCCTCGAGCGCGGCGACTTCCGGGGCGCGGCGCCGCGTCTCGAACGCGCGCTCGCGGGAACGGGACGCGGGTCGGACCGCGCGGACCTCGCGTGGCTCCTGTCCCAGGCCGCGTATTGGGAAGGAAACTTCCTTTCCGCAGGCCGCTGGGGGCGCGTGGCGCAGCGCGAGGGCAAGCGCGTGCCCGACGGCTGGCTCGTCTTCCTCGAGTCGCAGGCCGCCCGCGTGCTCTACGGCGGCGAGTCCGCCGGCGAGCGGATCTCGTTGCCCGTCGACTTCGGGAGACCGAATCTGCTCCGCCTCCCCGTGCGCGTGAACGGGCACGCCCCGGAAGAGATGGTCCTCGACTCCGGCGCCTCGCTGTCCCTTCTGACTGAGAGCGCGGCGGCGCGGCTGGGCGTCACCTTCGTGTCCGGAGCGACCGCCTCCGCGAAAGGCCTCCATGCGACGGACCTCCCGATGCGGCTCGGCTGGGTCGACTCCGTGCGCCTCGGCGACGTGACGCTCACGGACGTCCCGGTGGGCATCCTGTCGGATGGAACGCTCACGTTCGAGACCAGGTCGTCGGGGGTTTTCCGCCTGAACGGCGTCTTGGGCGCGCACTTCATGAAGGAGTTCGACTGGCGCCTTGCGTACGGCGACGGGCTCGTCCACGCACGGCGGCTCGACCGGCGCCTCGTGCGCGGCTCGAAGGACCAGAATCTGTTCTTCCGCCGGATGAAACCCATGGCGCGCGCGTCAATCAACGGGCAGCCCTGGTCGCTGTTTCTCCTCGACACGGGTTCGGAGCCTTCGATGATCACCCGCGGCGGGCTGCGAAAGACGCGTCTCTTCGAGCCCGAGGCGGCATACCCGGTGACGCTCGAAGGGATCGGGCAGTCCCGCGTGTCGTGGGCGAAGATCTCGAACGTGACTTTGGGCGTGGGCGCATACATGGTGCGGTTCAAGGACATCGTCGTGAAGGAAGAGGCGGACGGGATCGAGGACGGCATCCTCGGAGCGTCGTTCCTGTCCCCATTCGACGTGGAGATCCGCTTCGGCGCCATGACGCTCGTGCTCGAGAACCCGTTGGAGCGCCACCTGCGCGAGACGAAGGCGTCCCCGCGGGAGATCGCACGATAGAATGAGGCGCGTGCAGGAGCGCCATTTACGGGGAGCGGCGGTGGCCGCCGCGCTCGCGGCAATGGGCGTCCTCCACGCGGGAGGCTGCCAGGGTCCGGCTGATCCCATGCAGAAGAAGCGGAACGACATGGTCGAGCTCCAAATCGCGGCGCGTGGGATTCGGGATCCGCGCGTCCTCGAAGCGATGCGCACCGTGCCCCGCCACCTTTTCGTCCCGCCCGCGGAGGAAGCGTCCGCGTACGACGACCGGCCACTTCCCATCGGGAGCGGCCAGACGATCTCGCAGCCCTATGTCGTGGCCTTCATGGCCGAGCAGCTTCGCCTGACCGGGAAAGAGAAGGTCCTCGAGATCGGGACCGGCTCGGGCTACTCGACGGCGATCCTCGCGTCGCTCGCCGCCCGGGTGTACTCGATCGAAATCCGCCCCGAGCTCGCGCACGAGGCGAAAGAGCGTCTCGCGAAGCTCGGCGTGAAGAACGTCGAGCTGAAGGCGGCGGACGGCTATCGCGGCTGGTCCGAGGAAGCCCCGTTCGACGCGATTCTCGTCACCGCCGCTCCTGAGCGGATCCCGCCCCCTCTCCTCGAGCAGCTCGCCCCGGAAGGGCGGATGGTCATCCCCGTCGGCGCGTTCTACCAGGAGCTGAAGGTCATCAAGCGGCAGGGCGGCGGCTACTCGGAGAAAAGCGTCCTGCCCGTGCGGTTCGTGCCGTTCGTGGGTGAGGCCGAGGGCGCTCCGCCCCCGGCCCGCGACCCCGGAACCTCGCGATGAGCGCCGGGACGGCGCTCACGAATCCCTCGGCCCTCCTCGAACGCGTGCCCATAAGGGAGCGCGGCGCGTCGCTGACGCGCTCGGCCTGGCGCGTTGCGGTGACGGCGGATGAAGGCACGGGCACGATCGTCCGCCTCGAGGCGTCGGACGGCGCGGTTCATTTCCGGGGCGACGGCCACTTCCTCGGCTGGAGTCGGGAAGAGATGGAAGTCGCGTGGGAGGCGATGGCGCACTCCGATGCCCCGCCCGAGGCGGAATTTCCGCAACTCGGTTGACACTCTGAACCGGCGCGTCGAAGCTGACATGTCCATGAGCGACGAAACACCCGGCAAACGTTTTCCTTTTGGAGGATTCATGCGATTTTCGACCCTCACTCTCACGGCTCTCCTACTCGCCGGCGGCGCGGCCAGCGCTGTCGTGGCCTCCGACGACCTGACGATCGTCACGAAGCACACGCACGACGGCAAACCGGCCGGCACGAGCACGAGCTATCTCGCCAGTGATCACGTGCGAATGGCGCGGGAGGACGGACACGAGACGATCGTCGACTTGAAAACCGGTGTGATGACGACGCTGGACGGCAAGAAGAAGACCTACTACACGGTCACGAAGCAGGATATGGAACAGATGGCGGTCAAGATGCAGGAGCGGATGAATACCCCGGAGATGAAGAAGGCCATGGAAGCCATGCAGAGCATGAGCGGCGGGATGTCGACCTCGTTCGACGTGAAGAAGACGGGGGCGACCCGGAAGGTCGCGGGCTACGGCTGCGAGGAATGGGCGATCACGATGGGCACTCTCTCCACGATCAAGGAGTGCGTCACGAGCGAGTTGCAGTATCCCGCCCACGCCTGGGACACATACAAGGAATTCTCCGAGAGCATGAAGAACATGACGAGCGCCTTCGGGCCCATGGCGAAGAGCGGCGCCGAGCTGGCGGAGAAGCTCAAGGCCATGAAGGGATTTCCCGTGGCGACGACGACGGCGGTCGACGTCATGGGGCACAAGACCACGATCGAGAGCGAAGTGATCGAAGTCCGGAAGGGCTCGATTCCGGCGTCCGCATGGGAGATCCCGGCCGGCTACACGAAAATCGAAAACCCCATGCTGAAGGCGTTCGAGGGTCACGGGCGCCCTCACCGCTGATCGGGCTCGCTGGGCGGGGCCTTAGATCCCCGCCCAGCCCGGCTCCAGGCGCGTCCAGCCCTCCTCGATTGCCCACAGGTCCATCGCGAGCGAGACGAGGTCGTCCACTTCGGGCAGCGGCCGGGCGTCGAGCGTGAGATCGAGCGACTTGACGTAGCCGCGGCACGTCTCGCAAGCCTCGATGCGAACGTTCTTGTGCACGTCGCTCTGGAAGCCCGGCAGCTTCGCGGGATCTTCTTCCTGGCAGGAGGGGCAGCGGATTCGGTTGAAGGGCCAGTCGGTGCCGCAGAGCCCACACACGAGAAAGCGCGCGCCGCCGTTGGTTTCGGGGAGCTCCTTGCGATACGAGACGATCGGAGCCGATCCGCAGGCGGGGCAGTGGCCCTCGTGCCGCGGGCACTCGAGCGTGACGCCCCTCGAGGCGAGGATCTCGGCGAAAGGCCGCAGGAACGCCCGCGACAGATAGTCGTCCCGGGCCTCGCGCTCGCCCTCCCAGTAGACACGGAGCCGGCTCGCGGACGTGGTCTGGTCGTCCTTCGAGCGTGCCTCGGCGGCCTCCGCGAGCTCGGGCGGCCCGTCGGCGGCGGCGAAGGCGAGCAGGGGCGCGAGGAGATCGACGATGCGCGGGAGATCGCCCGCGCCTCCCGAGAACGGCGTTTCTTCGTGGCGGGATGCCACGGCCGCGGCGAGGCGGCCCTGCAGGCGGAACAGCTTCGCGGCGAAGATGAGGGGCTCGGCGACGGCAGGGGAAGAGACGGAGAGAGCCTCCGCCCGGGAGGCCCTTCTTTCGAATGCCTCGGAAACGGATGGCAATGTGGCCGCGCCTACTTCTGCCCCGTCACTTCCCGATACCAGCGCGGATGGTGGAGCCGGGCCCACGCCTTCGTGACCGTGCCTCGGACCATGGACCCGAACGTGCCGGGCTCGGCCGCCGTGCCGAGGTAGACGTGCCAGATGATCGCCGCGACGAAGAGGATGAATGTGAGGTCGTGGAGCAGGTACGACAGCTCGCGGACTATCTGGGGAAAACTGAGCGGGAACCACATCACGACGCCGGATACAAGAAGTCCGAGCGCGCCCAGGGAGACGGCGAAGAAGAACAGCTTCTGCCCTCCGTTGTACTTGCCGACTTGGGAGTCGTCGCCCTGATACTTCAGGTACTTCATGACGCCGCTCCCAAGCCATTCCTTCTTCTCCGCGGGCTCGAGGTGCATGTCTTTCAGCCAGTGGAAGAACTGAACTGCGGAGATCAGCGTGAACGCGACCCCCGCCCACGGGTGAATGACCCGGCAGACCGAGAGGCCCCCGAAGAGGTCCGCCATCCAGCGGAAGAGGGGCGTCCAGATGGGCATGCCCGTCAGGATGTTTACGAAGAAAGTCAGGGCTACCGCCCAGTGGATCAGGCGGGACGCGAGGCGATGGCGGACGATTTCGTTGCCGACGGCAACGTCTTCACGATCGCGGGCGACGGTTACCGCGTCGTCCATCGCACGGTCGCGGATCGGGACAGCGCTCATGGTGTTTTCTTCCTCTCCCCGCTCACGCCTGCGGGAGGTTGGTGTCGGAATCCGCCGAGCCCTGCACTTGCTTGGCGCCGAAGTTGAAGTAGTGACCGACAGCGGCAATGAACGCACCGGCGATGGCGAAGAGACCCAGTGGCCGCACGATGCTCTTCCAGAACTTCACGCCGAGCGGCACGTGCGGGTCGCGTGACAGGCCGTACCATTCCGGATGGTCCGCGTACGCGAGCACCGTGACGACGCCCGTCCCGCCGACGCCTTGCGGGTCGTAGAGCGCGGCGGTCGTGAAGCCGCCCTTCTTGAGCTGATCCACGCGAAGACTCCCCAGTCCGACCATGTCTTCCTTGGAGCCGAAATGCAGGCACCCGGTCGGACAGGCCTTGATACAGGCGGGTTCGAGGCCCACCGAAACGCGGTCCACGCAGAGCGTGCACTTCGCCATCTTCCGGGTCTTCGCCGAGAAGCGCGGCACGTCGAACGGGCAGCCCGTCTCGCAATAGCCGCAGCCGATGCAGTTGTCCTGATTCACGTCCACGATCCCGTTGGCGTACTGCACGATGGCGCCCGGTGCGGGGCAGGCCTCGAGGCATCCCGGCTCGGCGCAGTGCATGCACTGGTCCTTGCGCATGAGCCACATCAGCCCGCCCTCGACTTCGCGTTCGTCGAAGCGGATGAGATTCCAGAAGCCGGCGTCGAGCGTCGGCATCGTCTGGTAGGTACCGACCTGTTGCGTCGAGAGCGGAGGCAGGTCATTCCATTCCTGGCACGCAACCTCACAGGCTTTGCAGCCGATGCAGGTGGACGTGTCGATGTACTTGGCGACCGTGGGCACGCTTCTCATGCCCGAGGAGCTTCCCCAGACCGAGGCGGAGGAGCGGCGGATCTCGAGGCTCTGTGCGCTCATGATCGTCTCCTCCTCACGCCTTCTCGAGCTTGACGAGGAACGTCTTGAACTCGGGCGTCCACGTGTTCGGATCCATGGCGGAGGGTGTCAGGAAATTCGCGAGCGGACCGGTATGCCCCGTGTCGCCGGCCGCATAGCCCCAGTGAAGCGGGAAGCCGATCTGCCAAAACTCCTTCCCGTTGATCTTGAGAGGGAACAGCCTTTTCGTGACCATCGCGACGCCTTCGATCGAGCCTCGCGCGGAGGAGACCTTCACTTTCGATCCGTTCGCGATGCCCTTCTGCTGGGCGAGGGCGACCGGGATCTCGACGAAGAAACCGGGCTGGAGCTGGTTGAGGACGTTGGTGTGCTTCGTCCAGTAGTGGTAATGCTCCGTCAGCCGGTAGGTCGTGCACACGATCGGGAAGTCTTCCTTCTTTCCGTAGACATCCTTGTCGGAGCTGAACTTCTTCGTCACGGGACTCGAGGTGACTTTCGGATGAAGAAGGTTTTCGACCGGCGCCTCGACGGACTCGTAATGTTCGGGGAACGGGCCGTCGTTGAGAGTTGGCGCAAAGAGTCGCCCGACACCTTCCGGATTCATGATGAACGCTCCGAACTCGCCGGGTTTGCTGTCGGGCTTGATGTCGGGAACGTCGCCCACCCACTTCTCGCCGTTCCAGACGATCCCCGGCCGCGTCGGATCCCACGGCTTTCCTTCGGCGTCGGCGGAAGCGCGGTTGTACATGATGCGGCGGTTCGCGGGCCAGGAGAAACCCCAGTTGTGGAACATACCGAGTCCGGTCGGATCGGCGTTCGAGCGCCGCTGGGCGTTGTTGCCCGCTTCCGTGTAAACGCCGAGATGCAGCCAGTTGCCGCACAGCGTCGAGCCGTCGTCCTGGAGCTGCCCGAAGTTCTCGAGCTGCTGACCCGCGGTGCGGATCATCTTCGTCTTGTCCTTCGGGTCCGGAATGTCGGTGATCGCCTTTCCGTTGATCTCCTTCAGCACCTCGCCGAGGTCCGGCGCCGCGGGGTTCGTGTAGTTCCAGGTGACATTGAGCACCGATTCGGCGCCAGGGCCGCCTTCCTTCTTGTACAGGTCCCGGACCGCGAGGAAGATCCGCGCGAGGATCTCCTGATCGGTCTTGCAGTTTCCCGGAGGGTCGAGCGCCTTCCATTTCCATTGCATCCAGCGAGCGGAATTCGTGAAGGTGCCGTCCTTCTCGGCGAATCCCGAGGCCGGAAGCTGGAAGACCTCGGTCTGGATTTTGGACGAGTCGGGCCCGCCGTACTCCTTCGGGGCCTTCCAGAACGTCGCCGTCTCGATCTCGTAGTTCTCGACGACGACCATCCACTTCAGCTTCGAGAGGGCGTTGATGATCTTCGAGCTGTTCGGTCCGATTCCGACCGGGTTCATCCCGAACGTGATGAACCCCTCGGGGGCCGGCTCCTTGCCTCCGACGCGGGTGGAGGAGCCGCGATACATATCGTCGTAGATGAACATCCAGGAATAGTTGCCGTCCACCTTCGGCAGCCACGCGTAGCCGAAATCGTTCTCCTTCGTCGCGTTCTTGCCGTAGGCCGCCTTGAGGAGCGAAACCATGAACTTCGAATAGTTCACCCAGTAGTTCATCGACGCCCAGGCCTGCTTGTTGAGCGTCGTGGGTGTCGCGCTCTCGAGATAGTCCTTCAGAGTTTGTTGGGGGCCCACCGGAGTCTTGAGATATCCGGGCAGAATCTCGAACGTTCCGGCGAGGTCGGTCGCGCCCTGGATGTTGGAATGCCCGCGCAGCGCGTTGACGCCGCCGCCGGGCCGCCCCACGTTCCCCAGGAGCAGCTGCAGCATCGCCGCGCAGCGGATGATCTGGACTCCCACCGAGTGCTGCGTCCAGCCCAGCGCATACAGGATCGTCCCGACTCTCTGCGCGTTGCCGGTGGACGTGACCAGCTCGCACACCTTGAGAAACGCTTCCTTCGGGGTGCCGCAGATCTTCTCGACGGTTTCCGGGGTGTAGCGGTCGACGTGTTTCTTCAGGAGCTGGAAGACGCAGCGCGGGTTCTGGAGGGTCGGGTCGACTCCGTAAGCCTTCGATTTCGCGTCCGCCTCGTAGCCCCAGTTCGTCTTGTCGTATTCCTTCTTCCCGTCGTCGAACCCGCTGAAGAGCCCATCGTCAAAACCGTACTTTTCACCAATCAGGTAGGAAGCGTTCGTGTGGAGCTTGACGTAATCTTCGTGAAAGCGCTTCGTTTCGATCGCGTAGCGAATGACGCCGAGCAGAAAGGCGATGTCGGAGCCCGCGCGCACCGGGGCATAGAGGTCGGCCACCGCGGCCGTGCGCGTGAAGCGCGGGTCGACGGCGATGAGCTTGGCTCCGCGTGTTTTCTTTGCCTCGATCGCCCATTTGAATCCGCAGGGATGGTTCTCGGCGGGGTTGCCGCCCATGCAGAGGACGACGTCGGCGTTCTTGATGTCGACCCATCCGTTGGTCATCGCCCCGCGCCCGAACGTGGCGGCCAGACTGGCCACCGTGGGACCGTGTCATACCCGGGCCTGGCTGTCTCGATACGGCACTCCCATGGCCGTGATGAACTTCCATTGCAGGTAGTTGAACTCGTTCGTATCGGTACAGCCGCCGATCATCGCCATCCCCGGGTTACGGTTCACGACCTGGCCCTTCGCGTTCTTTTCGACGAAGCAGGTGTCGCGGGTCGTCTTGATGTGGCGGGCGATTTTCGCGATCGCCTCGTCCCAGGAGATGGCCTCCCACTTGTCGGAACCCGGCCGGCGGACCTTGGGACTGGTGAGTCGATTGGGATTGTTGATGTCTTCCCGGAGAGTCGCGCCCTTGGGGCAGAGCGTGCCGCGGTTGATCGGGTGGTCGGGATCGCCCTCCACGTGGACGACAGAGGCCGTGGCGTTCTTGGCCTTGTCGCCGAGCGTGTGGATGATCACGCCGCACGAGACCGCGCAGTAAGGACACGTGCTTCGGGTCTCCGTCGTGCGCGAGATTTTGAACTCGCGCATCTCCGCCCGCGCTTCGTGGAGATCGAAGCCGAGGGCAAGACCGCCGCCCACGCTCCCCGCCTTAAGGAAAGTACGTCGGGTGAGACCCATCCCGTCCTCCTCGTGTCTTCTGGCTGCTGAGGGGACAGCAGATCGTGTTTCGACGGCCCTGTCAAGGAATCGAGCGCAGCGTTAACGCAGAGATCGAGGCGGCGCTCAGCGATCGAGTCTTCGCGCGACGGCCACGAGCCGCTTTGCGCCAATCCGGAAAGGACGCCGATCGAAGTCTCCCCAGAGCTTTTCGATGGAAAGCCCGCAGGAGGCAAAGAAAACCCGGATGTCGGCCGGTTCCCAGGCTCGCGCGATGAAGGACGCTTCGACCTCGCTCTCCCCGCCCGTGGAAGGACGATCGCGATAGCGGTAGCGGGCGTGCCAAAGCTGCCGCGAGCCGACGGGCTGCCACTTCTCCGTGATCGAGAGCACGCCGTTGCTATACCGCAGCCGGCGCGGCGGGGGCTCGAAGATCTCGCGACGCCGATAAAGACCCTCGAGCACGAAATGCCCTCGCTCGGACAACTGTTCCGTCACGGCGCGCAGAGCTTTCCGGCGGTCGGCCGCCGTCGTCAGATGACAGAAGGGATCGCTGGAAGCGATGATCAGGTCGAACTGCCCGGCGAGAGCGGCATGGCGCATGTCGGCCGCGACGAAATGAGCCCGCGATTGTGGCGGGAGGCGCCGGACGGCGCACCGGAGCATCTCCAGGGAGATGTCGGTTCCGATGGTCGGAGCGTGGCGTGCGAGGGCGGAGGTGATCCGGCCGAGGCCTGCGCCGAGGTCCAGGATCCGCCGGGGACGCCAGTTGCGCGCCAGGCTCACCCAGAAATCCAGGTGGCTGCGGGCGAGCGACTCCTTCTCCTTCTCGTAGAAGGGGAGGATCCTTTCGTAATACCTCCGGACCTCCAAAGTCGGCTCGTGGCGCGTCACATCGCCTGTATATTCCACTTCCATGCCACGGTTGCTGTTCGTGACCGGGACGGCACCCGACGTGCCGGAGGGCAGCGGCACGCACATCGGGATCTCGGTCCTCCGCGAGGCGCTCGAGGCGAGGGGCCACAGGGTCGAAGTGCTCTCGCCACCGCCTCACAGGGGGCCGGTATCGCTTCTTCGCCGACTTCACTTCAACGTACACGCGCGAAGATTGGTCCGCGGACTACTCCCCGATCTGGATCTCATTGTCGGATTCGACCTGGATGGCTTCCTGATCCAGCCCGGCGGCGTCCGGCGAGTCGCTGCCATCAAGGGAGTCCTGGCCGACGAGTCCGGATTCGAGCGCGGCTTGCCGCGCGTGAGACTGACGGTCGAGTCGCTCCTCGAGAGACGCCACGTCCGGCAAGTCGACCGGATCCTCACGTCGAGCGCGTACTCTGCCGCCCGCATCGCGGAGGAATACGGTGTTCCGGCGCATCGGATCACCGTCGTGCCGGAGCCGATCGACCTGGTGCGCTGGCGGCAGGCATTCGAGTCGGCGCCGGAACTGCCCCGCCGCGGGAATTCGATCCTCTGCGTGGCGCACCTCTACCCCAGAAAGAACGTGGCGACGCTGCTCGCCGCGATGACGCGACTCTCGAACCAAGCGGTCCTCCGCGTCGTTGGAACCGGACCGGATCTCGCCCGTCTCGAACGTCGCGCGCGAGAGCTCGGACTCGGTAGACGCGTCGAGTTCCTCGGACACGTGGCCTTCGATCGTCTCGCCGGGGAGTATCGGCGGGCGGATATTTTCTGCCTTCCATCGCGGCAGGAGGGCTTTGGCATCGTGTTCCTCGAGGCGATGGCGGCGGGCCTGCCGATCGTCGCCGCGCGAGCGGCCGCGGTGCCCGAACTGGTCTCCGACGGCGAAAGCGGGATTCTCGTCGCCCCCGACAGCCCGGGCGACCTGGCGGCCGCGCTCGATCGGCTGCTTTCCGATCCCGGGGAGCGGCGCCGTATGGGCGAGACCGGTCGCCGGCAGGTGACGCTCTTTGACGTATCGATCGTCTCGCGGCACTTCCTCGATGCCGTGGGACTCCCGTCCTGAGCGTTCCTACTCGCGCGGAGCCTTCGTCTTCGGTGTCCAGCGGAGGATGTCGATCTTCTCCATCGTGATGAGGACGCCGCAACCGGCCTCTTCCAGGATCGGGTCAATGCGTTCGAGGAAGCCGCGGACCTTGTCTTCCGTGTCCACGATCTCGACGACGATCGGAAGGTCTTCGGAAAGCTCGAGGAGCCGGGCGCGGTGGACGACGCTCGAGGCGCCGAAGGACTCGATGCCGCGCAGAACGGTTGCCCCCGAGAGGCCGGCTGCCCGCGCCTCGTTGACGAGCACCTCGAAGAGAGGCTTTTGCCGTGCGCGGTCCATCTCGCCGATGTGGACCCTGAGCAGTTTTGCGGTCGTGACGTCTTTCATGCGTCGAGTGAAGAGAAACGACGTCTTCGGCGTGAAACGTTATCAGACGCGTAATCCTCCCCGCGCGTTATAGTTGGGGAGGCACAAGGGCGATGGAGTCCGCCTGAACCGCCTTGCGAGGGCTGATGACTCCTACCGTTGATCTGGTAGGAGTCCACCGTGTTCAAGACGTCCGACACGAGCCCGGCGAATAGCGACCTGCATGCGGCGCCGGGCGCGGACTTGGGCGACCTTGCCCGGCTCGCCATCGAGATTGGGGCGTCCGCCGTCGCCGCCGAGGCCGACGCCGTGGCGCGGCGGGTGGCGGAAGGCCGCTTCTACGTCGCGTGCGTGGGCCAGTTCAAGCGCGGCAAGTCCACGTTGCTGAACGCGCTCACCGGGAGTGAAGTGCTCCCGGCCGGTGTCCTTCCCGTTACCTCGGTCCCGACCATCGTGCGCTTCGGCGAGCGCCTCGGCGCCCGTGTCCGGTTCGCGTCAGGATCGTGGCGCGACATCCCTCCCGAGGACCTCGCGGCCTACGTCTCGGAGGAGAGGAATTCGGAGAACAAGATCGGCGTCGAGGCGGTGGAGGTCTTCGTGCCGAGCCCGCTTCTCTCCTCGGGAATGTGCCTCGTGGACACGCCCGGCATCGGTTCCGTCTTCGCCGGAAACACGATGACCACGCGCGAGTTCGTGCCGCACGTCGATGCGGCCATTGTGGTGCTGGGCGCCGACCCGCCCATCTCCGGCGAGGAGCTGTCGCTCGTCGAGGAGGTCTCGCGCCACGTCGAAAATCTGTTCTTCGTCCTCAACAAGGCAGACCGGTTGCCGGCCGACGAGTCGAACGAAGCGGCACGGTTCGCCGAACGGGTCCTGAAGGAGCGACTGGGCGCGCGCGCCTCGCCCCTCCTGATGGTCAGCGCCACGGAGAGACTCCTTTCCGGTCCGACGCGCGACTGGGAGAAGCTGGAAAGCTCGCTCGACCGACTCGCGGGAGAATCGGGCGCCTCGCTCGTGCGGGCGGCCGAGGAGCGGGCGATCACGCGCTTTCTCGAACGGCTCCTTGCCGAAATCGACGAGCAGAGAGACGCGCTCGTTCGGCCGGTTTCGGAGTCGGAGAAACGGATCCGGAGCCTCTCCGCGTCCGTAGCGGAAGCCGGGCGCTCGATGGCCGACCTCGGCTACCTGCTGATGGCCGAGGTGAACCGGCTGACGAAGAAGTTCGGGGAGGACCGCGAGGGTTTTCTCTCTTCCGCGCGCGAGCCGGCCGAACGCGAGCTGATCCGGGAGATCGATGCGGGAGTTTCGGAGGCGTCCGGCCGGCCGCTCCGGGCCCGTGCCCTGGATTCGGCGGCCGCGATCGCCCGCCGCCACCTCGACGCCTGGCTCGCGTCCGAGCAGCCCGCCGCCGAAACGCTCTATCGCGGCGCCGCCGAACGCTTCCTCGCTCTCGGCAACGAGTTTCTCCGGCGCTTCCTGAAGTCCGGCGAGCTCGGGCCCGAGACGTTCCCGGCCGAGCTGGGCCCCGAGGCCGGATTCCGGACGAACGCCCGGCTCTTTTACACGGAGCTCCTCTCCGTGGCGCAGCCGTCGGCGTGGTCGTGGCTCGCGGACCGTTTCCGCCCGCGCGCGATGCTTCGGCGCGCCGTGGAACGCGACGCAGCGGCCTACCTCGAGCGGCTCCTGTCGTCCAACAGCGCGCGCGTCCAGAACGACCTCATCGAGAGGGTGCGCGAGAGCCGGCGCCGCCTCGAGGCGGAGATCCGGTCGCGTCTTTCGGACGCGGTCCGCTCGGCGACGAGCGCGCTCGAGCAGGCGAAGGCGCGGCGGGCCGAAGGGGACGCGAGCGTGGCCGCCGAGCTGCGGCGGCTTCAGGAGTGGAGGCTGCGCGCGCAGCAGATCGGAGCTGCCGGTTGACTCGAAGAGGCGTCAGCGCGTCCCGCGTTACGTCGTGAGGACGCCGTAGAGGTCGGGGCGCCGGTCGCGGAAGAAGCCCCACGACGCGCGCTCGCGTCTCACGGCCGCGAGGTCGACCGTCGCCACGGCGACCCCCTCCTCGTCGCGGGAGAGCTCGGCCAGCTTTTCGCCGCGCTGGTTCGCGATGAAGGACGACCCGTAGAAGACCTGCCCGTTTTCGTTTCCAACGCGGTTTGCGGCCACGATGGGCGCCACGTTCGACACGGCGTGCCCGAGCATGGCGCGCTGCCAGAGGTCCCGCGTGTCGAGGAACGGGTTCTCGGGCTCGGATCCGATGGCGGTGGGATACAGAAGCACGTCCGCCCCCGCGAGCAGCATGGCCCGCGCCGCCTCGGGGAACCACTGGTCCCAGCAGATCCCAACGCCGAGCGCCGCGGGCCGCGTGCGCCACGCCTTGAAACCCGTGTCGCCAGGGCGAAAGTAGAACTTCTCCTCGTAGCCCGGGCCGTCGGGAATGTGGCTCTTGCGATAGAGCCCCATCACGGTGCCGTCGGTGTCGATCATCGCGAGGCTGTTGTAGTAGGCGTGCCCGGCCTTTTCGAAGAAGGAAACCGGGATGGCGACGTGGAGCTCCTTCGCGAGCTCCGAGAAACGGGCGATCGTGGGATGCCCCTCCACGGGCTTCGCCCATGCGAAGAACTCGTCCTTCTCTTCCGTGCAGAAGTACGGGCCCTCGAAGAGCTCCGGCGGCAGGACGACGGTCGCGCCCCTCTTCGCCGCCTCGCGCACGAGCGCCTCGACTTTCGCGACGTTCGCGTCGAGCGGGCCCGGCAGCGCGCACTGCACCACGGCAAGGGTGACGTTGTCGACCGTCTCGGGCGCGCTCACGCGGGCTCCTGCTGGCTGATGCAGTGGAAGGCTCCGCCGCCCTCGAGGAGATCCTTCGCGGGAACGGAGACGGCGCGGCGCGTGGGAAACAGCCTCGCGAGGGCTGCGCGGGCGGGCTCGTCGTTCGGGACGCCGTATGCGGGCACGATCACGGTCGTGTTCGCGACGTAGAAGTTCACGTAGCTCGCGGGCAGCGTCTTCCCGTCGCCGTCCATGACGAGCCCGGGGGAGGGGACGTTCACGACCTTCAGGCGCCGGCCCTGCGCGTCCCAGAAGGAACAGAGGTCGGCGTCGATCGCGAGGAGCGCCCGGGCGTTTGGATCGAAGCTGCCCAAGGGGCGCATGCACACGACGACTCCGGGCGCGACGAAGCGCGCGACGGTGTCGACGTGACCATCCGTGTGGTCGTTCAGGAGGCCGTCGCCCAGCCACAGGACCGACGTGCAGGCGAGCGCCTCATTGAGGCCCGCCTCGATCGCCTCGATCGCCATCCCGGGGTTGCGGTTCGGGTTCAGGAGGCACTGCCGCGTCGTGAGGCACGTGCCCTCGCCGTCCACGTCCACGGAGCCGCCCTCGAGCACCCAGTCGAAGCGGAAGGAGGGAAGGTTCGCCGCGTCGGCGATGCGCGACGACACGGCGTCGTCGTGCGGCAGGACGTATTTCCCGCCCCAGCCGTTGAAGGCGAAAGACACGCTGGCCGTCTCGCCGTTCTTGCCCTTGAGAAACACGGGCGCCGTGTCGCGCAGCCAGATGTCCCCGAACGGAATTCGGTGGAACCGGGCTCCGAGGCCGAGGAGAGCGGCCTTCGCGAGGGCCTCGTTCTCCGCGTCGGGAGCGAGGATCTCGAGCCTCTCGCCCCGGGGCTTCCCCGAGTCGGGACCCACGTCCGCGATCGCGGCGGCGAAGGACGTGAATGCCGCGCGCACCCTCTCGAGGGCGTCGCCCCAGAGATCTTCGTGGCTGGGCCACGCGAGCCAGACCGCCTCGTGGCGTTCCCACTCCGCGGGCTGCCGGAACCCCGCGACGCGCGGGGACGTCGTGGAGAGGGCCATTCTCGTCGACGTCATCGGCGGAACTATAGAGCAGCGGATCGGTGCCCGAGCCGGTCAGAGATAGCGCTGCTTGACGAGGCCGACGTGGTGGGCGACATGCCCTGCGACGATCCACGCGAGCGCCCGCACCGTGAACGGGTTCCCGCTCGCGACGCCGGACCGCGTCCAGGCGGCGTCCGGCAGGTTGCGAAAGAAGTGCGTGGTCGCCGCCCGGACGGCCCCGAATTCCGCGACGTGGCGCGCCCACGAGACCTCGTGCGCCGACGAGGCGGCGAGCGCGATTTCCTGGTCGAAATTCGGAAGCGGGGAATCGAACCGGCGTGCGAACCAGAAGGCGCGGAACACGAAGAGCCGTTCGGTGTCGTTGATGTGGCTCAGCACCTCGCGGAGGCTCCACTTGCCGGGCGCGTACCGGTGTCGGGACTTCTCCTCGCCGATCGCGTTCAGGAACGCGCGCGTCTCCTCGAGCTGGGTTTCCAGGGTCGCGCGAATGTCTCCCGAGGGGACCTTGTCGATGTACGTCGAGTAGTACGGGATCGCCTCATGGGGGGCGGGCTTCGTGGATTCGGCGTGCGGCATGAGAACTCCTCATCCCCAACGGGAGAGGCGATAATCCGCCACCATGCACAAAGCTTCAAGAGTTCTCCTCCCGAGCCTTCTCGCGGTCACCGCGCTCACCGCCGTGGCCCAGGACGCACCGGTCACGGCCGCGCAGAAAATGGCCGCGAAGGAGATCACGCCCGAGCTCCTTCGCGCGCACATCCGCTTTCTCGCTTCGGACCTCCTCGAAGGGCGTGGGCCCGCGACGCGCGGCGACCAGTTTGCCGAGGCGTACATCCAGTCGCAGATGGAGGGCCTCGGCCTCAAGCCCGGTGCGCCGGGCGGCGGGTGGATCCAGAAGGTCCCACTCGTCGGTATCAAACGTACCTCGTCGGATCCGGCCGTCTTCAAGTCCGGCAGCGGCACGCTCAGCGGCGCGCTCGGCGAGAACTTCGTCGCCGTCTCCGGCGTCCAGAAGCCGGAGTCGAAGATCAACGCCGCGGAGATTGTCTTCGTGGGCTACGGCATCGTGGCGCCCGAATACAAATGGGACGACTACAAGGATGCGGACCTCAAGGGCAAGGTCCTCCTCGTGATGAACAATGACCCCGAGGGGAGTCCGGCCGAACCGAACCTGTTCGCGGGGAAAACGCGTCTCTGGTACGGCCGCTGGGATTACAAGTACCTGATGGCCGCGAAGAAGGGCGCCGCCGGCGCGATCGTCATCCACACGACGCCGTCGGCGGGCTATGGCTGGCAGGTCGTCCAGACGTCCTGGGCGGGCGAGCAGTTCGAGCTGCCGGACGACGGCGCTCCGCGCGTTGCCGCGAAAATGTGGGCGACGGACGAGCTCGTGAAGAAGATCGTCGAGTTCGGCGGGAAGAATCTCGACGCGCTTCGCGCCTCGGCCGAGAGCCGCTCGTTCAAACCGGTCCCTCTCGGCGTGACGATGTCCGTCGCGCTCACGAGCGAAATCGGCCAGAAGGAGTCCGGCAACGTCATCGGCGTCCTGCCGGGCTCGGATCCGAAACGCGCAGGCGAGGCCGTGATCTACACCGCGCATCATGATCACCTCGGGATTCGCGTGGGCGCCAAGCCGGGCGCTGACACGATCTACAACGGCGCCCTCGACAACGCCTCGGGCGTGGCGGCGGTCCTGTCCATCGCGAGTGCTTTTCAAGACCTCGAGAAGGCGCCCGCGCGCTCGACGTACTTCGCGTTCGTGGCGGGCGAGGAGCAGGGCCTCCTCGGGTCGGAATTCCTCGCGAAGCATCCGCCCGTGCCCGCCGGCCGCATCGCGGCGAACATCAACGTGGACGGCATCGGCTGGTTTGGCAGGACAAAGGACATCGTCCTGATCGGCAAGGGCAAGTCGTCGCTCGACGCCGACATCGAGGCCCTCGCGAAGATGCAGGGCCGGCGTGTCGAGGGTGACCAGTTTCCCGACCGCGGCACGTTTTACCGCTCCGACCAGTTCAATTTCGCGAAAATCGGCGTTCCCGCCGCGTACCTGAAGAAAGGCACCGACGTCATCGGAAAGCCGGCGGGCTTCGGCCGCGAGCAGGAAGAGCTCTTCGAGAAGAACGACTACCACCAGCCGTCGGACGAGTTCCACGAGTCGTGGGACTTCTTGGGAGCGATCGAGGACGCGCGGCTCGCGTTCTGGCTCGGCTGCCGCGTCGCCGACGCGGCCGGGATGCCGCGCTGGAACAAGGGCGACGAATTCGAGGCCGCGCGCCTGAACGCGCTCGAGGCAGGCAAGTCCCGTAACTGAAGTACGATAAATGCACGGGAGGAATCGATGAACACCCGCGAATACTTCGTCCAGTGCTTCAAGTCGGAGGTCCCGAAGTTCGTCCGCGTCCTGAAGGCCGTCCCGGAGGGCGGAGCCGGATACCGCCCGCACCCGCGCTCGATGTCGGCGGGAGAGATCGTGTGGCTCCTCGCGGGCGAGCTCCACGACGCATGCGTGCTTCTCGACAAGGGCGAGGTCGGCTGGGCCCCGAACCCGGCGCCCGCGACGGTCTTGGAGGCCGTCAAGACCTACGAGAAGAACGCGGCCGCGCTCAAGAGGCGCCTCGCGAAGGTCACGGACTCCGCGTGGAAGAAGAAGGCCCGGTTCCTCATGGACGGCAAGGTCGCGTGGGAGACGTCCCTCGGGGACATGCTCTGGGGCTTCCTCTTCGACGGGATCCACCACCGGGGACAGCTCTCGACGTACCTCCGTCCGATGGGCGCGAAGGTGCCCTCGATCTACGGGCCCTCGGGAGACGACCCGGGAAAGTGACGGGCTCTGCTAAGCTCGCCACATGAAGAGACTGAGTCTCGCCCTCCCTTCTGTCCTCCTCCTTCTCGCCGCCCCGTTCGCAACCGCCGCCCATCAACCCGCCGCCGGTGAGGAAGCACCCGCGTTCTCGCTTTCGAGCCAGGAAGGGGCGGCGGTCACGCTCGATCAGAACAAGGGGAAGTGGGTCGTCCTCTACTTCTATCCGAAGGACTTCACGTCCGGCTGCACGGTGGAGGCCCACAACTTCCAGCGCGACCTCGCGAAGTACGAAAAGGCGAACGCGGTCATCCTCGGCGTCAGCGTCGACTCGGTGGACTCGCACAAGGGCTTCTGCGCGAAGGAAGGTCTGAACTTCAAGCTGCTCGCCGACACCGAGGCGGTTGTCACGAAGACGTACGGATCCCTCTCGACGTACGGGGACAAGACGTTCTCCGCGCGGAACACCTTCCTGATCGACCCGGCCGGTGTCATCCGGAAGGTCTACGTAAAGGTCAGCCCGGCGACCCATAGCGACGACGTGCTCGCGGATCTCGCCGCCTTCCAGAGGCTCGACGCAATCGAATCGCCCTCGCGGCCCCCGGAGCCGTCAACGCGGAGAAGGGCCTCCTCCTCCGGGCTCTCATCGTCGTGAATTTCGTCTGCGGCTGCGCCGCCTTCGAGGCGGTGGCGGGCGGAAAGCCTGTAGAGGCATCCGCCCGCGGCCTCGAGTTGCCCGCCCGGGTCTGAAGGCGGCTCAGAGTCGGGACCGCCCGAAGAGCCGCATGAAGAACGCGACGCCGAACCCCCAGGCGCCATTCAGAAGCAGCGCGCCGACGACGAGGTCCGGTTTCCAGCCTCCCCCGATAGGCAGGCCCTTCATCGGGAAGACGACGAAGAACGCGACGAGCGTCGGAAGGATCGCCCCGAGGACGACGGAGAGGAGCCAGTACTTCGACCCCGCGGTGCGGCGGATCATCAGCCACAGCGCGATTCCCCACACGCCGCCCCAGAACGCGAGCGACAGCACGGCGGGAACACCCATCGGGGGCGTCGGCGTCATGACCCACGGGTTGCGCGGGGTCATCCGCAATCCATGGAGGAGCGCGAGCACGCCCTGATGGAACACGAGCGTCGAGAGGAAGCCGGCGAGGAAGGCCTTCGTGTATGCCATGGCCGGGAACACTATCGCAGCAGCGCCGGGCCTGAGGACGCTCAGTCCATGTCGAGCGCGGCTTTCAGGCCTTTCATGACGAGCGAGAGCTGCTCCGGAGTCAGGGAGCCGACTTTCTCCACCAGCTTTCCACGATCAAGGGTCGTGACCTGATGACAAAGCGCGACACTCACTCTTCTCATGCCGCCCGCGCCCTTCGGCAGGCGGACGGCGGTCGGGCCCCTGGCGCCCTGGCTTTCCGACGTGGTCACGGGAACCACGATCACAGAGCGCCAGCCCGGTGTCTCGTTGAACCCATCGTTCGAGACGACGATCACCGGGCGTCTTCCCCGCTGCTCGGAGCCCGAACGGGGCTCCAGGTCGGCCCAGTGAACTTCGGCGCGTTTCAACGTTTCTTGCCGTTCTCGAGCAGATGTTCGACGGTGGCCTTCTCGAGTCCGGCATCGAGATCGGCCTCGGAGCCCGCGACGGTCGCGGCGTAGGCGGCGATCTCTTCCCGCACAAACTGGCGGCGCCGCTCGCAGAGCCACTCCTCGATGGCCTCACGCGCGACGATGGTCGCGGGACGGCGTTCTCGAGCGGCTTCCTCCTTCAGCCGGTCATAGGTTTCGCCGGTGAGCGGAAGGTGGAAATTGCGAAGCGGAGCGGAAGGCATGGCAGTTCACCTGCCATGAGATTATGGCCTCTCTGTCGCCGTGTCAACGCGTTTCGAGACGCCGGGATCGGCCTTGACAGCCCGGCGGGGCATCGCGCTCAACCGGCGCCGACTCCGCGGACACGCTCCTCGACGGCCGCCTTTGTCGCGCCGAGCGCTTGCGCGAGCGCGTCGACCGCCGTCCGTGCGCGCGCGACGTCACCGCACGTGAAGAGGTCCACCGCCGCTTCGCCGCGCTCGGGCCACGTGTGGATCGTGAGGTGCGACTCGGAGATGACGACGACGCCGCTCACGCCCTGCGGGCTCAGCCTGTGGATGTGGATGCCGAGCACCTTCGCGCCCATCGCCTTCACGGCGTCCACGAGCAACGTCTCGACGAGGACGGGATCGTCGAGCGTCGCGAATGGCGCGCCCGCGATGTCGAGGAGGAAGTGCACGCCGAGCGGGCTCATCGGATCCCCAGCGCGGCGACGGCGGCCGCGTTCGCGGGCTTGACCTTCCAGAAGAACGCGTCCCAGACGTAGTGCGTCGCCTGCGGAAGGGCGAGGAGCGGCACGATCAGCGCGAGGAGCAGCGCGCCGGGGTTGAGCGCGGGTCCGGGGAAGAGCACGGCGTGATCGTGCCAGACGAGGCGGTCCCAACCCCACTCCTCCAAGAACGCGACGAGGAGGAGGGGCGCTATGAAGGGGACGAGCCTCGGGGCCATCCGGTCCACGAGGGAGGGCGCTTCTCCCGCTTCGCGGCGCGTCTCGGCGCGGGCCTTCGACGTGAACCACACGAGGCCCATGTATGGAATTCCGTGGACGAAGACGTTCAGGACCGTGAACGCGTAGTCCGAGTCGAAGGCGACGATGCCGAGGAACCACGTCGCGGCGGTCGAGAAGACGATCAGGATCTTGCCCCACGACACGGGACGGTTCGCACGGGCTCGCGCGAGCTCCTTCCCGACCCACGCGGCGAAGATCCCCGCGTAGACCACGAAAGCGGCGCGACTGACGCCTTCGGGAAGGCCCGACAGGAAGTCGCCCCTCAGGAACCACTGGAATTTCCGGGGAAGGTGCGCGTGCCAGAAGAGAAGCGGCGTCAGGGTCGCGCCGTAGATCGCGGCGGCGTCGAGAAGGCGCCCGTCGTGACCCTCGCCGTTCTTCCGGCGGTAAAGGGAGACCCAGCCGTACTGCTGCCGGACGAAGTGAAACACAGCGAGATAGGCCAGGACGCGCCAGAAAAAGAGCGGCGAAACGGAGTACGCCGCGACGCCGGCGCACCATGCCGCGACCGGAACGCCGGCGTAGAGCCAGAGGCGCCTGGAGGCCGCCCGGCCCTCCGAAAGAACGCGCCATCCCGTGGACCAGACGTGCGCCACGTCCACGCCCACGACGGCGATGAGGAACAGCCACGGTGGAGCGTCTTCGTCGAGAAGGCCGGTCACGTGGCCGATCCCGAGGAAGAGCAGCGCGACGCCCGCCGAGCCCCCGAAGAGGAGAAAGTCCGCGCGTTTTCCGAAAAGCCAGGGAGAGATCACGCGAAGAGCCATGTTAGCCCGCGGCCATCGAGACGAAACGCGCGCCGCGCGCGGCGAGGATTCCCTCCGCCGCGCGGACTCCGGCGTCCTGCGCCTCCTCGAAGAGCGGGAGCCCGGCGGAATCGGCGTGCGCGAAGAAGACCCCGCCCTGAGGGGCGAGGTGGCGGG
>Ga0209385_1000027_pt1 | contig 51770 bp, 56 predicted proteins | sample NGEPerB_FD_184506 | JGI IMG/M metagenome (GOLD analysis project Ga0209385, IMG submission 184506) | Arctic peat soil microbial communities from the Barrow Environmental Observatory site, Barrow, Alaska, USA - NGEE PermafrostAB12-B... | ecosystem: Environmental > Terrestrial > Soil > Wetlands >... | reverse complement strand
GGTCTACGGCGGCGCGGTGAATATATTGGACGACACCTGGTAGTCGGGCATTTGACCCGCGCCGCCGTAGACCCGATCGTTGGCGGCGCTGACGCCCATGCACTTTTGGAAATCGCCCGACACGCGTCTCCACGTCGCCGTCGGCGACAGCGTGGTGGTGGTCGACGGCGTCGTCGTCGAGGTGATGACCTGGCTGGCCGCGGGAAAGAGGTACCCGAGCGCCGACGCCGTCGACGTCGTCCAACCCGACGGCAGGTCCTTCAACGTGAGATTCACCAAGCGGGCGTCGGCCAGCTCGCGGTTGGGGGACCTGGTACCCGAGAAGAAGGCGGCGATTCCGCCGCCGAAAGACGCGAGCAACACCACCGCGATCAGGACGATCACGCCGACGCGCCGTTGACGTCGCGCGACCGCTCCCCCGCGTTCCAGTACGATCTCGCGCCACGTCTCGAAGTCGTCGAGTTGTCGCGTGCGCCAGCAGTAACGCACGCCGGCGACGGTGGCGAAGAGCGCCATGCCGGCGCGCGAGCGCACCAATTGCAGATCGGACATCTCGCTCCACGGTGTCTGCCACGCGACGTCGGGAATGCCGGCGAGTTGGGTCAGTCCGCGATCGTCGGCCAACAGTGTGACGTGTTCGGTCGGCCCGTGGGGAGCGAAACTCGGTCGCACACTCCACCCGGCGCTGCGCAAGGAGGTGCTCATGAGCGCAGCGCCACCGACGCGGCGTGCGCCGCGGCGTCGAGCACGCGCGCGAGATCATCGTCACTGTGGGCGAGTGAGACGAAGAGAATCTCGTAGGCCCCCGGCGCGAGTGCCACGCCGCGCTCGAGCATCGCGTGAAAGAACGAACGGTAGAGGCCGTTGTCGCACAGCACCTTCGCCTCGGCGAAATTGGTCGGCACCGCGGCGGACTCTCGAGCGAGGTAGAGACCCATCAGTGGTCCCTCGACCGGCGTCAGCGCGACCAGTCCGCCCGATGCGACCGCGTTGGCGAGGTCGGAAGCGAATCGTGCGACGCGTCGGCTCAACTCCTCGTAGCGCTCCGGGGTCGCGAGCGCGAGAACGGTGGCGCCGGCCGCGGTGGCGAGCGGATTACCCGAAAGGGTGCCGGCCTGGTAGACGGGCCCGAGCGGGGCCAACGACGAGAGCAGTTCGCGTGATCCGCCGAAGGCCCCGACCGGCAGACCTCCCCCGATGACCTTGCCGAAGCACCACAGATCGGGCGTCACGTTGAAGTACTGTTCGGCCCCGGCGTACGACAGGCGAAAACCGGTGATGACCTCGTCGAAGATGAGAAGTGCGCCCACGCGGTCGCACTCGGCCCTCAGGCCTTCGAGAAATCCCGCTAGTGGCGCCACGAGGTTCATGTTCGCGGCGACCGGTTCAACGAGCACCGCCGCCACGGTCTCGTCCAGGGTCGGTACCACGTTGTAGGGAGCGACCAAAGTGTCAGCGACCGCGCCCGCGGTCACGCCGGCCGATCCCGGAAGTCCCATCTGGGCGACGCCACTGCCGCCGGCGACGAGCAGAGCGTCGGAGTGGCCGTGGTAGCAGCCTTCGAACTTCACGATCCGGTCACGGCCGGTCGCGCCTCTCGCGAGACGAACGGCACTCATCACGGCCTCGGTACCCGAGGAGACGAGGCGCACCTGCTCGAGTCCGGCGACACGTTCGACCATCATCTCGGCGAGGAGCACCTCGCCGGGCGTGGGCGCGCCGAAGGTCGTGCCCAACGTCACGGCCTCGCGCAGCGTCGCGACCACGTCGGGGTGCGCGTGGCCGAGCAGCGACGCGCCGTAGGACTGGACGAAGTCGAGGTAGCGCGTGCCCTCGACGTCCACGACGTAGGCACCCTCGCCGCGAACGACCGTGTAGGGCGTGCCGCCCACCGAGCGAAAGGACCGCACCGGCGAATCAACGCCGCCTGGAATGACGCGTTGGGCCCGTTCGAACCACGCCGCGTTGGTGTTCGTCAACGGCCGAGCTCCTCGGCGACTTCGCGCGCGAAGTACGTCAAGACGAAGTCGGCGCCCGCTCGGCGAACCGCGGTCAGTTGCTCGAGCGCCACCGCCGCGCCGTCGATCCAACCGTTGGCGGCCGCGGCCTTGACCATGGCGTACTCGCCGCTCACGTGATACGCGCTGATCGGCACGTCGAGCTCGCGGCGTAGATCGGCCACCACGTCGAGGTAGGTCATGGCTGGCTTCACCATGACGATGTCGGCCCCCTGTTGAACGTCGGCGCGTGCTTCGCGCAACGCCTCGCGTCGGTTGCGCGAATCCTGCTGGTACGCGCGACGATCACCGCCGTCGGCGATCTCCACTTCCACGGCGTCGCGAAACGGACCGTAGAGCCCGCTCGCGTACTTGGCGGCGTACGCGAGGATGACGGTCTCTTCGAAGCCCGAGCCATCGAGGGCGTCGCGAATCGCGCCGACTTGACCGTCCATCATGCCGCTCGGCGCCACGACCGCGGCACCCGCCTCGGCCTGGACGATCGCGATGCGACCGTAGAGTTCAAGGGTCGCGTCGTTGTCGACCGTCCCGTCACTGCGTACGACGCCGCAGTGCCCGTGCGAGGTGTACTCGTCGAGACAGAGGTCGGCCATCAGCACCAGGTCGTCTCCGAATTCGTCGCGCAGTGACCGCAACGTCACCTGGACAATGCCCTCGGGATCGTAGGCACCACTTCCGAGGTCGTCCTTCGCACTCGGCACGCCGAACAAGATGACGCCGCCGACGCCGCATCGCTGCAGGGCGCGCACCTCGTCGTGCAACGAGGACCTCGTGTGTTGGAACTGTCCCGGCATCGAGGCAATGGGTCGCGGCTCGCGCAACGACTCGGCGACGAAGAGGGGCGCCACCAGGTCCTCGGGGGCGAGCGTGGTCTCGGCGATCAGACGGCGAAGCGCCGCCGTGCGTCGAAGTCGTCGGGGTCGTTCGGCGGGAAACACGAGTCCAGCCTATTACCCACGTCCTCGTTCGCTTCGAGCGGGCCTAGGGCGCGAGCGAGTTGACCACGTCGCCGAGCGCAGGTCCCCAGCCCTCCAGCACGCGCTGGTGATCGCTGCGCACCACGTCACCGGTGGTGACGCCGGGCACGATGACCCAAGTCAATGGATTGACGAGTTCGCGCGCCACCGCCCACGCCGAAGGGGCGCCTATGAGCACCACGTCGGCGTCGTGCAGCACCGCCGCGTCGTGATTGCTCAGTGTCACCGGCAAGGTTTCGTAACACGCCACGAGCGCGACGTCGTATCCGCGAGAGCTCAGGTCGTCGGCCAACTCTTCGCGCGCCTGACTCGCCCCGAGAAACAAGACGGGACCCTTCACGATGAGCGGCGCGAGTTCGAGTGCGCGCGACGGTGACTGCGCACGGGGCGTGACGCCATGGGCCACGAGGACCTGCGAGGTCGCCGGTCCCACGCTGAACACGTCGGCGTCGTAACCGAGCGCCGCGAGGGCGATGTCCAGATACTCACGCGCTCGCGCACTCGTGATCACGAGCGACGCGAAACTCCCGTAGTTCTCCAGCGAAGCCAATTCGTGCGCGACCGTCTCGTGTTCGAGAAAGTGCGTCTCGGTGAGTGGTACCTCGCGAACGTCCACGTCAGCACCCAACCACGTGCGCAGAAGGTCGTTGTGGCCACGCTCTCGGGTGAGCGCCACGATCATCCTTGGTGACCCCTACCAGCCCGGCAGCGAGGCGCCGCCTTCGTGATCACGCAGGAACAGGGCCATCTCGGTGCCGAGCGCGCCGGCGTCGACGCCCTCGCGTGACGATCGAACGCTCCGCGTCCCGTCGATGGCGACCATCACCGCGTTCAGTGTGATCACGCCTTCAGCCACCGTCGCGTGCGCGCCCGCGGGAATCGAGCACCCGGTGCCCAATTCAGCGAGGAAAGCCCTCTCCGCCGTGACGGCGATCATGGCGTCCTCGTCGTTGATGCTTCGAACGAGGGCGCGCGTCGCCAGATCGTCACGGCGGATCTCGAGCGCCAACGCTCCTTGGCCGACCTGGGGAACGAACCACGAAGGTTCGAGCCGTTCGGCGACGCGACCTGACTCGCCCAGTCGCTCGAGCGCCGCACTCGCGGCGATGACCGCGTCCACGCCGTCACGTCCGGCGACGCCGAGTCGCGTCGCCATGTTGCCGCGAAGCTCGACGACGCGGATGTCGGGCCGGCGTTCGAGCAACAGCGCGCGCCGACGGGGCGAACCCGTGGCGACCGTCGCCCCCGGACCAAGCCCGGCCAACGAGCGGCCCACCAGCGCGTCGGCAGGATCGCGGCGATCGGGAACACTCGCCAGTTCGAGTTCTTCGGGCGTCGAGCTCGGTAGGTCCTTGGCGCTGTGCACCGCGACGTCGGCGACACCGTTGATCAGCGCTCGCTGAATCTCGATCGCGAAGACCCCTTGGCCCCCGAGACTCGCGAGTGACTCATCGTAATGTCGATCGCCACTCGTCTCGACGAGCACCAATTCGCACGCGACACCGTGCGCGGCCAGCTTGTTGCGCACGATCTCGGCCTGCAGCAACGCGAGCGGCGAGCGGCGCGTCGCCAGGCGAAGCTCACTCATAGATCGAAGAGATTGCGCGTGGCCTCGCTCAGACGGACACCCTGATCAGTCCCCGCCGCCTCCTTCAACGTGACGGTCGGTCGATGCGCGATCTTCGCCACCACTGACTGCACGATGGATCGAATCAACTCACGCTCTTGATCCGACAACGTCGCGAGCTCACGCTCGCGGCGCGTCATCTCCGTGTCCACGATCTCGTCAAAACGCTCGCGCAAGTCCTTGACGATCGACGCCGCGCCGCGCGCCCGCTGGTCGCTCAAGTACTTCTCGACGTCGATCGCGACCAACTCGCGAGCTTGATCGAGCGCCTCGTGACGATCACCGAGCGCGCGCTCGACCTGATCACGAAGATCGCCGATGTCGACCCGGCGGATATTGGCGAGGTCCTCGAGATCGTGGGCGACGGCCCTCGGCACGCCGAGGTCTACCACGAGTAGCGGCTGAGAACACTGTTCAAGCTGCTGACGCGAGATGAGCGGCGCGGGTACTTCGACCGCGACGATGGCGAGTCGCGCCGTGGCCAGGTAGGTGTCGACGCGATCGAGGGGCTGTACGGAGAATCGTTCGTCGTTGACGTCAATCGCCAGTGCCTCGGCGCGCGAGGATGTGCGGTTCACCAGCGTCAGTCGTCCGACGCGAGTAGGCGCGGCGAGGAGGCTCTTCACGACGCCCGACGCCAATTGGCCCGCGCCGACCACGACCACTTCCGCGCCGCACAGTTCGTCGCCCAGGGTTTCGAAAGCCATGGAGACCGCCGCCTGGGCGAAGCTCGTCGTGCCGCGACTGATCGCCGTCTCACTTCGGACCCGACGCCCGGTCGCGAGCGCCCGGTGGAAGAGTTCGTCGAGTTCCGCGCCCGCCGATTGTTCCTCGACGGCGAGCTCGAGCGCCCGACGCAGTTGGCCAAGCACTTCGAACTCACCGGGGACCACCGATTTCAACCCGGCCGCGACGGCGAAGAGATGATTCGCGACGCCGCGATCGAAGTGCACGGTGAGGACGTCCTGGAATTCACTCGGCACGAGACCAGTGGCGTCACTCAGGGTGAGCGTGATCTCCTCGAGCGCCCCGTGAAATCGGTCGATAACCGCGACGACCTCGGTTCGAAGGCACGTCGATACGAAGACCGCCTCGTGAATGTTGCGATGACTCACGAGGGTTCGCAGTACCTTGCTCCACTCGTGCTCGGCGACCGTCGCGCGCTCGAGGAAGTCGAGCGAGGCGTGCTCGTGATCGATACCAACCGAAATCAGCGCCACGACGACTCCACAACCTGGTTCATGCTACGAGTTTCTCGCCGCGCCGGTGGTCGCGATGCCGAGTGAGTGCAGTACGCCGCCACCCAATGGCCCCGTGCCGTTGTTGAGGTGGTACATCAGGATCTGCAGTTCGATGGAGAAGTCCACGTAGTGCACGGCCGTGCCGAGTGGCACCGTTAGCACTTGGGGCGAGAAGTTGAGCAACGCGTGAATCTCGGCGTCAACCAGGCGTTTCGCCACGTCCTGCGCCGCGTGCGCCGGCACGCACAGGACGCCGACCGTAGCGGGAAGGATCGGTTCGTCGAACGACTTGACGACGTGCCCGGCGACCACGGTACCGATCACCGCCGGATCGACGTCGTAGAGCGCCGCCAACCGGGCGCCGCGGATGAGGAAGTTCGAAGAGTTCACGAGCGCTCGACCCAGATTGCCGATACCCATGACGACCACGTCGTAGCGCCGATCGTGTCCGAGCGCCTCACCGATGCGCTCGTTGAGGACGCTCACGTCGTAGCCCGCGCCCCGCGTACCCAAGGTGCCCAGCCCGGCGAGGTCACGGCGCACGGTCGTCGGTGTCACCCCGGCGAGTTCGCCGATGCGCTTGGAATCGATCCGGCGAAGTCCACGCGCCAACCATCCCTCGGCGATTCGTTGATAGACCGGCAAACGGCCGATCGTCGGCTCGGAGAGTTTCCTCGTTCGAAGACGCGGGGTCGCCATGGCCCCACGCTAGTAGAGGGTGCTCAGCGACCCAACTGGCGACTGCGCTCGGCCGCCGCGGCGACCGCTTCGAGAAACGCCGCACGAACGGCCCGGGCTTCGAGCACGCGCAGTCCCGCCGCGGTGGTGCCGCCCGGCGACGTCACGTGGGCACGGAGCTCTTCGGGCGACTCGCCCGTCTCGACGAGCAGCGCCGCCGAGCCTTCAAAGGTCCCCACGACCAGTTGGCGTGACACCTCTCGCGAAAGACCTTGGTGCACTCCGGCTTCAATCAGTGATTCCACAACCAGGTACAGATACGCCGGCATGGATCCCGACAGTCCGGTCACGGCGTCGAGGTTGCGCTCGGTGACCCGAACGACCGTGCCCACGGCACCGAGAATTCCCTCGGCCCAGTCGAGGTCGTCCTTGGTCACGTGCGACCCTCCCGCGATGGCGCTCACGCCTTTGCCCACGAGCACCGGCGTGTTGGGCATGGACCGGATGACGGCCACCGGTCCGGGAAACGCGGCCTCGATACGCGCCGTGGAGAGACCCGCGACGACCGACAGGAGCCTCGTCACGCCGGCGATCGCCGCGACCCGGGCAGCGCCTTCGGCGTGGTCGGGCTTCACGCACAGCACCGCACCGGTGCGCGGGGCCACGTGATCGAGTTCCAGTGACGCGAGGACCGAGACGTCGGGGAACCGACGCGACAGGACGGCGCGTTGTTCGAGCGATTGTTCGACAACGGCCAACGCTTCTCGATCGCACCACGACGCCGAGAGCAACCCCTCGGCGAGCGCCGATCCCATGCGTCCGCCACCGATGATGACGAGTTCAAATGCCACCCGCCCACGCTACAAGGTGGGCGCGACCTAGCGGATCCGGCGGCGGTACATCGACGCGAGTCCCATCGACATGGCGGTCGGAAAGATCTCGTCGACGTAGGTGACGGTCGCTCCGACGAGCTCGTCGAGGCGATCGACCGTGAGTTCACCCATGGGCACCGACGTAATGAGGTAGATCCCCTCTTCGGGCCCGATCGCCAGATGCAGTCCGTACAGATCGGCGTTCTTCACCAACAGGTAGCGAAAGAGTGCTTCGCGATTCTCTTCGGGTGCGGGCATCACCTCGGTCTCGAAGTGCACCGTGCGTTGACGCAGTGAAAGCCAGATGGTGATGACGTGCTTCTCCTCGCCGCGCAGACGCAGCAACCAGTGGAAATGACCACGGTCGTCGGGCTCGTCACGATGCTCCACGTCGCCGAGCAGGCCACTGGCGTGCCACTGTTGCGCCCACGCCAGCAGCGTGGCGTCGAGTCGCTCGGCGTCGGCGCCGTCACCCAGTGGCGCGCTCGTCACACTCAGCAGCGAACGAGGCTCGATAACGCCAGCCGCTCGGTCAGTGCCGCGAGCGACACGGCGGCCGATCGCCACGTGTAACGACGCGCGAGCAGGACGGCTCCCGTGGACATGGACGTCGCGTGTTCGGGATCAGTCGCGACGACCACGGCGTCGGCCCACGCGACCGGGTCGCGTTCGGCGATGAGAAAGCCGTTGACCCCCGGCTCGATCAAGGTCATGAGTCCGCCGACGTCACTCGCCACCACCGGCGTGCCGCAGGCTGACGATTCGAGCGCGACGAGACCGAAACTCTCCGATCGCGACGGCACGAGCGTGACGTCCGCGGCCCGCATCCACGTCGAGAGCAGTTGGTGCGCCTGCGGAGCGACGAAACTGACGTTCTCAATGACACCCGCCTCGGCCACGCGATCGTGCAACTCGCGCAGCGTGTTGCCCCCGTCACTCCCCGACGGGCCCCCGACGATGGCGAGCAGGGCGTCTCGACCGCGCGCGCGCAACTCGATGAGCGTCTCGAGCGCGAGGTCGACGCCCTTCAACGCCTGGAGGCGACCGACGAAGAGCAGCAGCGTGGCGTCGGGGTCGATACCGAGCGCACGACGGGCCTGCGGGCGATAACCCGGTGCGAAGAACGCGTGCTCGACGCCCAGGGGAACGACGTGCACCCTCGAGGGCGTGGCGTTGTAGAAGCGCACGAACTGTTCCGCCTCGACGTCGCAACTCGCGAGCACCGCGTCGGCGCACGCGAAGATCGCCGCCTCCTGATGGGCCCGTTCGTCGGACTCGGCCTCGAAGGTGTGCGCCTTCACCCGCTCGAGGGTGTGGAACGTCATGAGCAGTGGGATGTTGAGCTCATGTTTGAGTCGATGGCCCGCGAGACCGCTCAACCAATAGTTGGCGTGTATGGCGTCGGGCGTGCCGGTGCAACGAAACGAGGTAGCGACCGCGTCGGTGAACTCGTTGATGAAGCGCGGCAGATCGTGACGCGTCAGGGACGTGGCCGGTCCCGCGGTCACGTGGTGGACGCGAAATCCCGGTTCGACGACCACCGAGTCGCGCACGTGGACGTTGTCGCGTCGGGTGTAGACGTCAACCTCATGACCCAGGCGCGCGAGCGCGCTGGAGAGTTCGCGCACGTAGACATTCATGCCCCCGCCGTCACCCGTGCCGGGTTGGGCCAACGGTGAGGTGTGATAGGAGAGAACGGCCAGTCGTGCCACGGGCGAAGCCTACCGGTGATCGTCAGGATTCAGTTAGTGCGTGTGGTCCCGCGCTGGAACGTTTCGACAGAACGATCCAGGACACCGAAGCCTCCTCTACCAGGCCGAATGCACGTGAATCCGTCGACGGGCCGGCGTTGTCGCCCCGGACGTCGAGCCTCGTGCCGATCCGGCTGACGCAGCGCTTCAACAGCCAATGATCGGCGTCACGAGGATCGCGCAGTACGACCACGTCGCCTGGACGCACGTGGCGCCACCGGCGAATCGCCGTCACGCGCTCTCCGGATACGAAATCCGGGAGCATCGACGAGTTGTCTACGATGATTCGTCGAACGAGGAACTCAACGAGTCGGGCCACTTCGTGAACGCTATCGGAGCACACTGACTAACCTGCGAGTAGTAGGAAGAGGCCGCCACCCCGGTGTCCGGCCGCACTAATCGAAAGGCGAAGCTATGACGCTTCTTTCACGAATCAACGCACTACTGGATGCCACGACGACTCCTCTCGTCGCGTCGGCGCACTGTGACCTGCCGTGTGGCGTGTACGACCCCGCGCAAGCGAGGATCGAAGCGCAGTCGGTGAAGGGTTGCATGGAGAAGTACAACGCGTCGAGTGACGCCGACTTCAAGGTCCGCGCAACGTTCATCAAAGAAGAACGTTGCGAGCTGGTCAAGCACCACCTCTGGGTCTTATGGACCGACTACTTCAAGGTCGAGCACCTGAAGGAGTTCCCGAACCTCCACGATCTGTTCTGGATGGCGACGAAGTCCGCCGGTGACGCCAAGAAGACCAATGATGTTACGGTCGCCGATCGGCTCCTCAGTGAGATCGACGCAATCGCCGAACTCTTCTGGGCGACCAAGAAGTAGTCGCCTCGTTGCAACGCAACGACGATGGTCGCGACGCGGTCTTCGTCGCGTTTGACTACGCCAGTTCAGGATGCGCCGGGCAGTTGGCCAAGAGCGGATTCGCGATCAATGCGTCGTCGTCGATTGGACTCGCGCAAACCTGACACGTACGATACGTCCCGGCGCGAAGACGCTCGAGAGCTTGATCGACCGAGTTGAGCGACGACTCGATGGCGAGGACACTCTCGTTGCTGAATTCGGTCATCACTAGAACCTACCGTGCACCTGCCCGTAGCACTCCAAGAACTACGATGAATCGCTCAGGGCCGCTAGCTCATCGGGAAGAGCAGGGGACTTTTAATGAGAAGTTGAGGAACTTTTCAATAAATGGCGCTACTTACCCTTCAGCGCCACATCTCTCCCCAATGTCTTGATTGTCCTTTTTCCATAAGGCCTTTCACTCTTTTTCCGCGCCCGAATGCACCGCGCGAGTAACGAGGTCAATTCCAGCCTCGTGTCAATCGGTGCAAAATCTGTGCATTTTTTTCTACGGTTCGGCGTTCCTGCTCTTGGACTTTCAGGAGATTCCCCGTCGCTGTGAGTGACGACGAATGACCACGATGTCCATCTTTCCTCCCTGGTTGGCTCACTCACTTCAGCGTCCGGCCCGGGGATGGCAAACACCGACGTTCCCTAAAGCGTGGCCATTTACCTCAACGAGGGAGCCACTGCCGGGCTCTCTCCAATCCAGTTCCTCGTAGTGGGGGTTCGCGTCAGAGAGCCGACGTCCACAATCTCCGACTGGCGACTTGAACGGTGGGCCGGTTGAGCGTCGGAGACCCGAAGCGACAGATTCACCACCTCGCACGGGCAGCTTAATAACTCCGAGTTCTGAAATGTTGTTTAACCAACGTTTACTCTTTGGTTCAGATGCTCAACATATCCACACCAACCACCTCCCTAAGGAATGCTCTCGTAGAGCTTGGAGCAGTTGCGTATCCGAGGGTCCCCGAGTGGCGACCGCACGTCGACTTAATCGCAGTAATGGTCGGTGCCGATCCAGCCGACGTTCACTTGACCGTAGGTCTCGATACCGAAACTAGTGATTTGGAGATGGTGTGGTTCGAGCGCATTCGACCATTCGAGGCCAACTTGCGTAGCGGACGACGGGCTCTTCGTCGCCAACAGCCAGTGCTAGTGCAGCCCGACCCATCGTGGACAGAGCAAGCCGAGCGCCTGATGGCTCGCCTCAGTAAGGCGCTGGGCTCTTCGATTCGTCGCATTGATCACATCGGTTCAACTTCCGTCCAGGATCTTCCGGCCAAGGACCTTATTGACATCCAGATTGTCGTTGACGACCTCGCAGTTGCCTTGGAGTCCGCCGGGAAGGCACGTCGGGCGGGCTTCGTGCACGTAGCGGGCAAATGGTACGGGGAAGATCGCGAAGGCAAGAGACACCGCGAAGAGGTCGCGGTCGATGCAGACCCCGGCAGGCCGACCAATGTGAACATTAGGCAGTTAGCCGATCCCGTCTGGAAAGAAGCTCTTCTGTTTCGCAATTTACTTCGCGCTGACACCGTTGAGCGTGACCGCTACGCACAGATGAAGCAATCGCTGGCATTTCAGGGCGTCGGCGTCGATCGCTACAGTGAACTCAAGATGCCCTACATCAGGGCGGCACTCATGAGGGCCGACGCGAGACCCTTGTGATCGACGCAGTGAGGCCAATCAGTCCGAGACTGAAGGCAGGATCTTGGGACGTAAGTAGTCGTTGTTGTCGATGATCAGATCAGACTTGGAGATTGGGCGCACTTCGGCGATGTAGATCTCCTCTGCCGGTCCGTACCGATCTCGGCGAACCCTCGTTACCTCTTCAATGCCCTCTGCATCGAGGTCCCTCCCGATTCCTCGAGCGACAGCAACTTCCGGCTCCACCTCCAGCCAGATCCGAAAGTCCCAGTATTCGTCGTACTCGGGTCGCAATGCGAAGACTGAATCCACGATCAGGACTGCGTCGTCGGGAGCGGTCACGAAGGTGGCGCGATGGTCCACGCCCGTGAGCGGATCGTGTGCGCAGAGCACGACCTCGCCACTCCCGCCGGGCCCAGCAGGAATAAGCAGGAGGTCCACGGCGGATCGGAAGTCGTAGGCATTGCGGTAGTACCCCTCGCCCGTCACGCGGTCATACCCGCGCTCGCGGGCGTCGCGCCATGGATATTTGAAGTCGTCCAGGCTCGCTCTGAGCGTTGAGCGCCCAAGCTTGCGAAGTGCCGCTGCAAGCTCGTGGCCGAAAGAAGTCTTTCCTGCGCCAGTGCGCCCGTCGATCGCAATGCGAAGCTGGCGTGAGGACAGATGGCTGATCGTGTCGGCCACGTCCCCTATGAGCCTCGTCCGAGAGACAGACGCAGGCTCGGGTTCCGGCTGCCGCCATGTGGAGACCGACTCGAACGAGGTCACGACAAGAAAGTTACACGCACTAGCCGTATCCCAGATGCGCTGGCAAGGGGCATTCAGCGAGAGGCGGGTGCGCTCCCTGATGCTCCTATGTATGTCAAGCGGCAATTCCCTGCGCTAACCACGCCCGATAGTCTCAGCACCCACAAACTGCGTCACGTCAATTTTGGATCGCCTGGTGTTGTTGGCGCCTCTGGCTTGTCGAGCTCCAGAGGAGGCGGAATCTCGACTCGTTCATTGAGCGTTCCCTTGCCACCCCAAATCCTGAACGCCCTGGGAGGGGTCTTTCCGCGATCGCGGAAGTGTTTGTAAATGCGGTGCGCGCTTAGTGCGATTACCGCATTGAAGGCCGTAACCTCCGCGTCGTCCCTCATCCAGTTGAGAATGACTTCAAACTCGTGTGCAGTTCCTTGGGGGATGTAGGTTCCGGTTCGGAATCCCTGACTCGAGAACTCGTCGATTAGATATTGAACGTCCTCGTCGTCGAGGTTCGGCTGGTGCCGCATAATTCTCACGTCCGACTTGTCGTCAAGATATTGGAAAGTCTTAGCGAATCCAATGTGGAGGGTCCAGATCGATCGAGCCACCATTCTCACGAAGTCACGGTGAGAGGCGTCGTAGTCGAAGGGAATCGTAGTGTGTTGGAGAATGATGTCCGTGGCAAGCTCATCATTTCGAGGGGATTGAACATCTTCAAGCAAGTTAACTAGGGGGCCGGCAACAGCAGCTGCGACAAGTCCATTGACGATCGCGTTGTAGATCTGTGCCGTTTGCTTCAGAGAAAAAGGGGAACGGGTGTCGTAGCCTCGAAGGTCACGAGCCTTGACTCCCTTCTCAGGGATGAGTGGTGGGCCCGAGCGACCTAGGAACTCCCACCACCATTCTTCGCTGTCGAATTTAGGCTGGTCAACTGTCATGGCTGGTCTCCATTATGCGCGGTGAGGGCAATGATTCCAAAAAGTGATCTCGCAACATGATTGAGTCGCGGGCCCGACGTGACAGAAGTACAACCTTCCACTGGCGACTGACCACCTAACGACCTTCACATCATCAGGTAGATCGGCCAAGTAAGAGCAGCGGAGGGTCGGAACTATCTGGACATCCACCAACCAGCACCCAACCACTGTGAGGATTTATTCGTGCGACCTGTGAATCTTTTCATCGCCAACGCTGGCGGAACGCTGGATGACCTTGTCGATGCTACAAACGAAGCGTTCCAGGCCGCAATCACGCCCACGCAGCTGCTACTCGGCGTAGAGGGCGTGGACGTGGTGGTTATCGACGCGCCCGAAATGACCATCCCCGAGTGGGGAGTGGGTGGCTACACCTATGGCCCCCACACCATCGTCGTAGCCCTTGACCCAGCGGCGACAGTAGATAGCCACCACATTGAGAGAACACTCGTTCACGAGTTCCACCACACAATGCGCTGGCGCGGTCCAGGTTGCGGAGGGAGCCTCGGACAGATGTTGGTCAGTGAAGGAATGGCCCAACTCTTCGAGGAGGAGGTGCTCGGCGAAGCCCCGTTCTTCAGTCGTGTGAGCATCACCGACGACGAGATCGCGGCAGCTCGTGCGGTGTTGTATGAACCCGAGTTCAGTCAGACGAAGTGGTTCTTCGGAGCCGACGGCATTACCTTTTCCTTCGGATACACCTACGGGTATCGAGTATGTAGTGCCTACGCCAATGCGACCGGCAAGCGTGCGTCGGAGCTCATCGGAGTGCTTTCACGGGAAGTCCTCGAACTGGGGATCCAGTAGAAATAAGGGTTCTGGTAGTCAGGCGGATACCCAATCTAAAAGAATCTGTTGGTGGGCCGATCTCAACAGTCTCCGACTGGCGTGTTGAGGATTGGGCATGCCGGACGTTCCATTCATGACCCCATGTATGCCATCGGCTTTAGATGCATTCGGTGATGATCGAAAGCGATCATTTTCCGCGTAAAGGTGGACTTCTTCGTTCGCCAGGAATCGTCCGAGTGCCAGTGAAGTCATTGACGTTGCTGGCGGCGTTGCTGAAGTTGTTTCTGACATTCCGCGTAGTGATGGACCGGAAGTACCGGCAGTGACGATTTGAAGGTTTACGGAATACACTGAGCCATGCCAGCGGCGCGCGAGAGGTTTGGGAACCGAGACTCTCTCCGAACTTTCGTCTCAAACTTACGTCGAAACGGTGTTCCGTGAACAGTGTTCAGACTCCTGACGCAACCGGAGACCCGGAAGGCTCCCTGAGTCACATTGCGACGGCGAGTCAATACATCGCTCTGGCAGCGATTCTTTTGCCTTCGATTGGTTATGTGGAGAGGTTATCGGCTTTGCTTGTGACTCCCCGCGTGACAAGTGAACTGCTGCCAGTTTTGGCCGGGGGCCAATCAATCCCGGACTTGGTTTCGTACGGTGTAATCCTGGCACTGCCAATTGCATTCGGAGTTGCATATGGGACATTGAGGGATACGAAGTCGCCTAGCTATGACGCTCCCGTTACTCGTGGCCAGGATATCTACCTCAAAATCCTATTGGCTGTCTTCGTGTTGGTCGCATTTCTCTTTAGTTTTTGGTTCCTTACCAGCTACTTGATACCGATTTGGATCGCCGTAAGCGAGATTTTTTGGCTGCGTCGCCAAGGAAAATTTGATTCCAGTCACGCGTGGATTGTACCGGTGACGGTTGCCTTAGTAGCAGGAGTTTCCGCGGGGCTCTTTACGGGTACGGCTCCGAGTGGCGAAGTATATTTCGCACCTCAGGCACACCTATCGAATGGCTTGTATGTGATACTGGCCACGACCGGAAATCAGTCGTATCTTCTTTCCTGCGCCTTAAAGTCAAATGTGATTTCGGTCGATGCCTCCGCTGTTGATCACATCCGATATGTTTCGGGAAACCAGAGCGATGTTCTAACGGGTTTCTATACGTTGATATTCGAGCACAAACACTTCTCGTTTGGCTTAGCGTCAGGGTGCCCTGCGAGCAAGGGCAAGACTTAAAACATGAATGGCAATTCCAGCTTTTGGTGACCTGATTCGCCCATGGGGTTTTGAATAGCACTTTGACGGTAGATATAGCCCTCGCTGGGAGCACTCGGACTGATCTTGTGTTCATCATCGCCGGGCCTTCCCGACCTAATTATTCGCTCATGGCGACTATGCCTAGTCAGTAAACGGCAGTGCCGCGCTAACGAAGGTCAGGCTGGAGCGACGCGGGGGCGCATCCTGATCACGGCACCCACACACTGTACGAGCTTGCGCAAAGGTGACAATCACCCTGCAATCACACGAGATTGATTCGATTCGAGGGTTGTTGGAGTCGGAGGGCCGACGTACAAAATCTCCGACTGGAGAATTCGGGCGTGGACTAATTGAGTATGTTGCGGTCTTCGCAACTTCCATATGGGCCGAAAGGACTCTCCAAGTTGTCCCCAAAAAGGGGGGACTTCTTCCCGATTAGATTCTCATCAGGTAGGCGGCCACGGGAATCTTGGTGAATCCAAGCTCTTCGTAGAGCCCTCGTGCGGCGGCGTGGAATGCATCATCGCCAGTGCCTATCTCAACCACTTCAACAGCATCCGCCTTCATCTGCTCTATGGCGTGGCGACAGAGACTAGAACCAATCTGCTGCCGTCGAGCGGTTGATGCTACGGCGAGAAGGAAAATCTCACCGTGGTGGGGCCTGCCCTCGATTCTCCACGACACGTAGCCCGCTATCGTTCCGTCAATCTCCGCGACAGCGACGAATCGCTTCAATTGGGGATCGTGGAGGTTTGGAACCTCATCGTGGTAATCCTGGTCCCAAGCACCGTGCTGATGTTGGAAGATCTCATCGCCCAGAAGAGGATGGATGTAGCCCTCGTAAAAGGGCCGGAATGTCTCGACGGTGAGGTCGATCAGTTCTGAGAGGTCCGAAGTCTCAAAGGGTCGGATATACATGGAATTGCCTTTCGATCTTGAGTGAGTAGAAGACGCGGGTCACCGTGGTGACCGCAATTGAAAGCCCGTCCGCGACGGATCCTCACTCAGCGGCTGCGAAAAGCGGCGTAACAGTCCATGAGCAACAAACTAACACCGGACTTCGGGCGCATGAGCGAACGGTCTCGAAGGTATTCGTCGGATTTTGACTTCACAATTACGTTCACTCGGACGCACGTTGGAGGGCCGACCTACACAATCTCCGACTGGCGGTTGAAACCGTGGCTTCGGTGACTCGACGCCATAGACACCGAGAGCGGCGACAAGTCCGATGACTCATATCAAGATAGGTTTGCACTCGTGCACCAAGCCACCTCGAAAAGCGTCAGCGTATGGCTTGGAGTAATCGTGTTAGCGAGTTCGCTCACGCTGATCGATAGCAGCCCGTCTGGAGCATCATCAACGTCCCAATCCAGCCTGAGATGCGGCTCTGATCAACTGAGCGTCGTCTGGCGTGGGACCACCGGCGGCCTCGCAGGGACGTTCGGTGAACTGTTCTGGATCCGAAACAAAGGCGCCTCCCCATGCGTCATAAGCGGATTTGCGAGTGTTGCCGTTTACTTGAAGGGCAAGCGCCTTCCTATGAAGACAAAGGACCTCGAGGGACATAACGGCAACGACCTCATGGGAGTCTCTCCCGGTCGACGAATACCTTCGATTCGGCTCTTGTCCGGAGAAGTCGCGTCCTTCTGGGTTTTCGGGAATGATGTGATGTCGACGTGCATTAATGCCGACGAAATGACTGTCTCGGTGAAATCGTTGACCGGAATCGCGTCAATCCCGGTGCCAAAAAACTACCAAGCCTGGACATATTGCGGTGGCGGGTTCGAAGTCAATCCGTTGGTCCCTGGTGTGTCCGGAAGCGATCCGTCACGCCCCTTGAGGTCCGAGATTATGCAATAAGCCGCATCTCCGAGGGCCGGCGTTGTCTTCGGCGGTACCCACGTATGGGTGGTAGATGTTGGCGACAACTCGATCACCGAGTGCAGTGCACCGAATGGCTCGTTGGCACGGGTTATCAAGTAGTAGTCCGTAGGAGGAAGGAAAATTACCCGCTTCTCGAATTGCTGGTGGCGGAGGCCGACGCATCAGTTCTGCCTTGCCGTCGAGACTTGAACTGAGACATCTAATTCAGTGACCAACTGCGCCCAGCATTGAGCGTCGTATACGTGCGCTTCCCGCCAGTTGTCTGGGAGGTACTCACTGAAGCGATCAGTGATTTAAGAACAGAGTCGTTTCGGCCCCCGAGCACATCTCTGATTGCCAGAACCGCTCCTGGCGCGAATGCCATGTACCAGTGTCTCCCTGAGTCGACCGTCACGTAAATCGTCGACTCCGGTCCGATGATGTCTCCGCGTCGATAGGCGACGGCGACTGACGGTGACAACGTCACGATGTTGCTCGGAGAACCGCCGGCCCCCATGCCGGAGGTGTCATCGAGATTGAAATAATTTCCCGCGACTCGCCATTGTTGTCCATGGTCGACTGTTGAGACTGGACATTCATAGTTGCCAATGTCTGCAAGCGCGTAGCTGTATTTACCTCGATAGTTCTTGGAACTCATCCAACCAACAAGAAGATCCTTTCTCGGGACAGTTGAGCCGAGTCGCATTGAACTTTGGCGATGATCAAGTAGGTGGCCCGCCAGGTGCTTTGGCAAGGTTGCAGCTCCGGCAGCGCCACCGTAGAGTGAGATGCTCACAAAGAGAACAGCGAGCACACCAGGCGTTAAAGTCCGCTTCATGAACACCTCCTCACGGCCATATCGGTAACCATCTACTGACCACATGTCGTGAACATGGGCACTTTTACTCTGTTCTTGAATTAAGGGCTTGAAAGGCGTATGCCGACTTCGGGGCTTTCGAGGGCCTGACTTGGCAGAATTGCAGCCTCGCTCAGCTCTCGCCCGAGTGCGATCACTGCTTCACTTTTCGTACCGCGAACAGAGATAGCGCGGCCAACAGCGCGGCCGCAATGAGGTAGAAACCTCCTTCGAAGAATTGCAGAGTCCAGAATTGATTGCCTGGTATGTACAGCTGAATGTGGGTGAGACCCAATTGCTTGGCGCAATAGGATTCGGTGAGCGACGGAGTCTCGGAAGCTTGGCAGCGATTCATGTTGGTCGTCAAACGGTTCATGAGGGAGTGGCTCGGTACGCTCTTCTCCCTTTTTGGTTCATACCCAGTCCAAAGGGGCCACGAATCCGCGGGAACACCACCTGACGAGTAGAAGCCAACCGACGAGCCCTTGCCCTGCTGGGTATTCTGCAACACGGCGACTGAAGGTGACCCGAGATTGGGGAGGACTTCAGTGGTGCAGCCCAGAAAGATTGCCGCGAAGAGAACGATGCCTACCGCGAGGGACCAGCCAGGTCGGCGAAGGAAGAGTCCGATGACGACGGCGAGCGCGAAGCAGAAGATCCCGCAAGCGACTTCGACGAAGCCCGAGATGGCAAAGATCTTCTGGGTGATTCGCGCCGCGTCGTGCGATGCGCCTACCCACCACGAAAATAACCAGCACAGCGGTGCAAGAATAACCACGAGCGATACGACGCTCGCGAGGTACTTATTCGTGAGCCACCGGACACGAGAGCCGGACTGGGTCCAGGCCAGACGAATCGTCTTTTGTTCGATCTCGTGCGCGACGGCGTTGACGCCGAGAATCAGGCCGAAGAGTGGGGCAAACGCTAAGCCGATGCTGATAACTACGTTGTTCAACTTCCCGCTGTTGAAGAGGGAGGACTGCAGGTGTTCGCAGAACGTGGCATTACTCGCGATGAGCCCGCCGAACTCACCTTTACATGGCGGAGATAAATACTCGCGCCAGAGCGTCTGCTCGTGTAGGCCCATGAGAAGCGCCCACATCGATACGACAACGGCGAGTAAGGCGAAGGCAATCACGATGGAGCGCTGCTGGCGCCATACGACCCACATCAGCGCACACCATTTTCGATGTCGTCGATGTTGTGACCATAACGATTGGGCGAACCTTCTCGCAGGTAGGCCAAGACAATCTCCTCCAGGGTTGGTCGATCGACGCGCCAACGATCGTCGTTGAAGGGCAGTTCCACCCGCACAAGGAGCGATCGACCCCGGGCGTTGTGCTGCTCGTGAATGACTGTGATGCCCGGCGGTAGCGCCAGATCACGGTCGTCGACAATCGAGATAATTCGGTGAGTCTCGACTATGTATTCGGTGTCGTCCGATAAGACCACCCGAGTGTGTGCGAGCACCACGACGTAGTCGCAGATGGCGGCGACGTCGCTCAGAGCGTGCGTGGACAGCACCACGCTCGATTCGCTGTCGGCGACTTGGCGCATTAGCAGGCGGAGCAGGTCCTCGCGCGCGACCGGATCGAGAGCCGATGCGGGCTCGTCGAGGAGCAGGAGCTCCGGTTGCTTCGACAGACAAAGCGTGAGCGCCACTTGCGCTTGCTGACCGCCCGAGAGATTGCTCACGCGCGACCGTAAGGGAATGTTGAGGCGAGCGAGATGGTCCTTCGCGACGTCCATATTCCACGTCGGATTGTTCAATTCGCCAAAACGCAGCATCTCGGCGACGCGGAAACCCTTATAAAGCGGACGGTCCTGATCCAGGTAGCCGACTCGTTCGCGCAGATGGTCGGTTCCTGGCGACGGGGACTGCCCGAGGACTCGTAGCGTTCCAGCGCTCGGTTCTAACAAACCCGCCGCCATCCGGAGCAGCGTCGACTTTCCCGATCCGTTCGGACCAACGAGAGCGGCCACTCTCCCTTTGGGAATTGTCAGCGTGCAGTCCTGCAGTCCCCAGGTGCGCCGGTAGCGTTTGCCAAGGTCAACCGCTTCGAGCACCGAGGTTTCTTCGATCAAGAGCGCACGTTGCCTTCCTGACGAAGCGCGGTACGCATTAGGTCGCTGATCGTCTCTTCGTCTAAACCGGTGCGACGAGCGTTGATGACCCAGTCGCGAAGTGCTTGCTCGAGAGAGGCGTGTTCCGCAGCGCTTGTCGAAATGTGCGAGCGCGCAGTGACGAAGGTTCCAAGACCCGCGCGACCTTCGACTATCCCTTGATGCTCGAGTTCCCGGTAGGCCCGGTGCACCGTGTTGGGATTGATCGTGATCTGGGTGACGACATCGCGAACTGAGGGAAGCTGGTCGCCGTCTTCCAAGAGTCCAGAACTCACGGCTTGACGGACCTGATCGACTATTTGGCGATAAGGTGCCAGCCCGCTTTGTGGATCGAGTCGAAAAGTGATGGATGGATGCTGGCTCATGTATTAGTACACTAGTACATGAAGTCGTTGAGATTGAACCGGGATTTTGAAGTCCAAGACTTATTAACTTCGGCTAATCGAGATCAATTGACTTCTTGCATTTTGGGGAGACCTTGTTGAAAGAAGGCTTGATGAAGTCCATACGGGTGAAAATTGTGACGGTTGTCTGTCTCGGGGTCTTCGGAATACTTGGTGCCGGATTTTTCTCAAGTGCAACTGCCAGTGGACCATCGACATCAAGCACAACTTCCGTTCCTGCGGCCAGCAACGCCTTTTGCTATCCCGCAGTTAAGTTGGTCGGCTTCTACTCGGTCAACGTGGCGCGGGCGTTGGGACTTAACAACCGCCCGTTGCCGGACCACATGACCCCTGGGATCAGAGCGGTCGTACGAGCATTAGCGAGTAGTTCGCTCTCCCTGTCTCGAAAAGCGCCAACCGCACTCATGGCGTCAGAACTTCGTCTTCTTTCGGTCGAGTTGAAGGAGAGCAAACTTCCAATCGATGTTGTCCGAGCCGAGGCCGAGTTTGGGTCAACTGGCTACCCGACACTAGGGCTAATGTGCCAATCGGCAATGAGGCTTATGACGCCAACCAACCCGCTGGGTGGTTTCAATCCGGAATGATGAAAATCAAAAGAATGTGATCACGCGACACAATTGAACCCGGGGACGTCAACAATCTAATGGGACCCGACATCATCTTTTAGGTGATGATGTCACCGAGCCGCTGGTCGGTGAGCACTGCAACAATCTGAGCGAACAGCTCTAATCGGAGAACGTGCCCCGATCAGTTGGTGAGGACGGCGGAGAAGGCTGGAGGGGTGTCGTGCCATGAGCACTGGTCCATTAGATCGCCACCGTCGCCTCGAGGTTCAAACACAAGTCAACGAACGGGAGGTGACCAAATGATATTTGTTGGAGTGGATTGGGCTGAGGCCCACCACGACGTGTGCGTCTTGGACGCGCAGGGGAAGGTGCTCGGGCGAAAGCGGATCCTCGATTCGCTCGCCGGCGTGGGTGAGCTGCACGCACTCGTGGCCGACCATCTCGGTGACGATGATGACGTGCACGAGGTGGTCGTCGGCATCGAGAAGGACCGCGGCCTTATCGTCACCGCACTCGTGTCCGCGAACTATCAGGTCTTCGCGATAAACCCGTTGGCCGCTGCGCGTTACCGCGATCGTCACCATGTCTCGGGCGCCAAGTCCGACCCCGGTGACGCCAAAGTGTTGGCGGACCTGGTCGACCGATCGCCACAACCACCGCGACGTCGCGGGCGACACGCCCCTCATCGAAGCCGTGAAGGTACTGGCGAGAGCGCACCAGAACGCTATCTGGAGCCGCCAGCGTCAGGTCAATGGGCTTCGCTCAAGCTTGATGGACTACTACCCCGGGGCACTTGAAGCCTTCGGCACGGACCTTGCGGGCCGCGACGCGGTCGCGGTGCTCTCGATCGCACCGACCCCGGCACTCGGGCGCACGCTGTCGCGCGCGAAGTTGGTGAGTACGATGCGACGAGCGGGCCGCCAGCGCAACCTTGAGGAGCGGGCCGAGAAGATTCACGACGCGCTGCACAAGGAGCAGCTGAGCCAGCCCGCAATCCTCGAGAACGCCTACGGCGTCACCACCAAGGCCACGGTGGCGGTCATCGCGCAGTTGAACGCGACGATGGCCGAACTCGAAGCGGCGCTGTCGGAACATTTTGAACAGCACCCGAGCGCCAAGATCATCCACTCTCTTCCAGGGATGGGGATGGTCCTGGGCGCCCGGGTGCTGGGCGAGTTCGGGGACGACCCGAACCGCTACGCCGATGCCAAGTCTCGCAAGAACTACGCCGGCACGTCGCCGGTGACCAAAGCCTCGGGCAAGTCCAAAGTAGTGCTCGCTCGACACAGCCGCAACAAGCGCCTGGCTGACGCCCTCGACCAGTGGGCCTTCTGTTCGACGAACTTCTCACCTGGTGCCAGGGCCTACTACGACGAACTCAAAGCTCGCGACAAGCACCACCGCAAGGCCATCCGTCAACTCGCGAACAAGTGGGTTGGCATCCTGCACGCGTGCCTAGAGAATGGCTGTCTTTACGACGAAGACGTCGCTTGGCCGAGCCCGAAAGAACTCGCCGCTTGACAAGTTAGGGGCAAGGGGTGTCTCCGACTGGCGAATTCACAGATGGCCAGATCAACTGTGAGTCGGGTCGGACCTAATCGAGCGGGGAAGTTTCCACTCGCTATGCGGCATGTCGAACCCAATTTCGACCACCATCGCTTGAAGTGAAGACATACTTTGCCGGTGCATTTCCGGTCATGGACACAGCGACCCGAATAGTTCCCACGCCGGGAATTGGTGTGGGACTCACGGAATGTGAAACGCTCACGATGGAGCTAAAGGCGAGCGAGGCATACCAATGGTGCCCCCCGTCGTCGGTGACATAAAGTGTCTGTCCGCCACGGGTATACGCGACAGCGAATTTCGCGGTGTAAGCCTGAATTGCACCGGCCCAATCTGGAGCATCGGCCCACGGCCCATGAAAGTACGGACCGTCAGTTACCCAAGTCGCGCCGTGATTAGTGGAGTACAAGGGATACTCATAACCGTTGCCGCCTTGCCCCAGACTCGCGAGGGCCCAACCGACGTTTCCTAAGTATCGTTTTGCCTGAAAACCAATCAGGCGGTTACGTGCGACGGACGTAGGCGAACCGGACAAAGACACTGGTGTACCAAAGTTCAGTGACTTGGGATTGTCTCCCGTCGCGTAAGTGAGCGGCTCTGCAGCGAAATGAGAGGGGCCGAACGAACTGTTGTTGGAAGCCGCACTCACCGGCAATAAGTCGATGAACAGGCCGGCAATAGCGGTCAGAATGGATATCACGGCAATCAACTCGCGACGTCGTCCTCTTGAAACGCGCGTGATGCCCATCTCATTGCCCATTTCATGCACCTTAATGACCATCACGTCGATCCAACATAGCGGCACACGAATCCGAGCACTTGGTCGAGATCGCTGATGCACCTCGATTTGGTGGGCCAACGTACACAATCTCCGACTGGCGAATCGCATTGTGGAACAATGCTGATCAATTGCTGCGATGTAAGAAGCAGCCTTCTCATGACATAGTTGAAATGTGAGGACGCTGGCGACATTAAGAGCAGCTGCATTTCTGACCTTTGCGGTGATGGCGATCACGTCTGCCCTAACGGCTCCAGCGGGAGCAATCGGGTCTCTCCCCTCATCAGACTTGTCTGGTCACGGATTGTCGAACATTTCTGAAGATGGCCAAGTTCGTTATGCTGCCGCATCCCCTCTCGGGCTCTGTCGATTGGAGAGCCAAGTCAGTTCGGTAACTGCGACTCGCTCGAGATATCCCAATCCAATGACGTTCACCTTCCCAAGAGTTGTAACTGGCACGAATGTAATAGCTGTTCGCGCCGCCGCGAAGGTTCTCTGCGATTTGCCCGCCATGCCAAGCGGTGTTTCCAACTGCCCCCTGGATGTTGGAATGCACTACACGTTGAAGTTCGTGGTTGGTGAAGCGGTGAGCGGCTACTGGGCGCGGTTCGTCGTTGTCGACCCTTGGGGTTGCCATACGGTGACGGGACTTGGCGTCGTTCGCTCTACGACCAACCAACTTTGGTCAGTGTTGGGCGCAGCCCTAGGGCTACGTCATGCGACTGGCGCAACCTTTGGCGGAAAACTCGTTTCCGGATAATCGCCCTTGTTGACTTGTGTCACGTAGTTCTTGGCGACGTCGAGGACAATATCGATTAAGACGCAACATGAGACAGATGGCTTCAACGGCCCGACGTGACCGGTCTGCAACCTTTCATTGGCGGTTGTCAGAGTCCTTCCGTCCAAAGGACTCGTTCAGTTGAAGTGAAAGATGAGTTTCTTCGCAGGATCAGATCCGGAACTGCCCGGAACGATGGGATGTACGTTGACCGTGCCACAAAAGTAGAAGCCTTGACCTGGTGCCAGTCGAACCACAAGTGACTTTACGTCGCCAGGAAGTTGCAGCCTCATCTCAAACGACGTAATGCAGCGTGACGCAACACCGGTGGGCCCACTGGTTGAATGATCGACTCCGTAGATCCAAAAGGATGCGGCACTCTTCGTTGACGAGAGATCAACTGTTGGCATTGACAAACCAAGCGCGAGACCACCAAAGTCGTTGCCATCCGTGCCGTGGTTCTCTGCTTGCTTGACGATGAGGGGCTGGGCATTCTTCAAGGGCTCGAATCCGTAGCCGTAGACACCAACAAACGACACATGTACATATCCGTGAATTGAACAGGATCGATTGCCCTCTCTCGTTATTCGAAAGAGATAATTGACGCTGCCCGCACCCCCTTGGAAGCTGTACTCGTCGACTCGCACAGAAGCGGCAAGGCACCGTGGCACCTTGGCCGTTTCCGCTGAGGCCGATCCAGAGCTCGCCAATGCGGGGCCAATGGAGGCAATCAGAATTGTCATAAGAAGGAATCGCCTCACGGCTTCAGTTTCGCATGCATGGTCAGCCGACAGCTATCACCCTCAACCACTTGGCCAACTCATGAGTTGTTGGACAACCTCCGGAACTTGTTGTCGCTGGCCCGACGCGACAGGAGTGCAACCCTGCACTGGCGACTAGGAGTTCGAAATCTGAAGTCAGTCACTGCTTAGGCAAGTGGCAGTTTTAGGCTGAGCACTTGGAAAGTCCCTCCAGCGTCAGAAGGTTCCTCCCGTTGATAGCGTGCCCCGAGGCTGAGCGCCAAGTTGAGTGAACTCACGTTCCCCACAAGCATCTTGATGATGGCAGTTTTGGCTCCCATCGAAGTCGAGGCATAGTTCAAAGCAAGTCGGGATGCCCTCCGAGCCACACCGTTGCGACGAAATTCAGGAAACACAACATAGGAAAGATTTACTTCGTCATGTCCGATTGCCCGCAAATCAACACCACCCAGTAGCAATGTCGAGTCAACTCTTCGGATTCCCCAGTGACGATGATCTCCCATCGTTCTCCACGATTCCTGGCAAGAAACGATGAAATCTTCAACGTCTGAGAGTTGCGCCGGTCGAGGCGCCTCGAACCACCGCCTCTGTTCTTCGTCCTCTCCCTCTAACCATTCGGGTGCGTCCTCCGCCGAAAGAGGATCGAGAACGAGGACACCATCCGTCAAAGTGTGATTGGTCACGAATCGAAATCTAATGTCCATTGTCGGAGGCCCGACGCAGAGAAGTGCGACCATTCACTGGCGAATTGACGAGTCCATTTGAAATCAATTGGTTTCGGACAGATATTCCCCGGGATGTCGATCGTTCTAAGTAATCTGAGCCGATGGACCCACGTCTCACAGCCAACCTCGAAAATTGGAACGATCGTGTCAAGGTACACGCCGAGTCTCAGTTCTACGACGTTGGAAACTGGCTCCTCAAAGCACCTGGTCCACCATTCAGAGAGATCGAAGTACTCGGAGACCTCGAAGGAAGAACACTCGTACACCTGCAATGCCATTTCGGAATGGACACGCTGCAATGGGCCAGAGCGGGAGCCATCGTTACGGGTCTGGATTTCTCGCCAGTGGCCATTGACGAAGCTAAATCGCTCGCGGACCGCGCCGGGCTAGGCGAGCGTTCGACTTTCATCTGCGCCAACGTCTACGACGCACCTCACGCGCTTTCGGGAAATCAGTTCGACGTGGTCTACATCAGCCTTGGTGCGCTCTGCTGGCTGCCGGACGTGGTGGCGTGGGGCGCAGTCGTGGCGGACCTTCTCGCCCCAGGAGGAAGACTGTATCTCCACGACGGCCACCCATTTACTTCGTGTTTCGACGATGACGGAGAGCGAGTCATCTACAGCTACTTTCAAGAGCCCGATGATCCCTGTGTCTCTGATAGTGCCTCTACCTACACCGACGGTGAAGAACTCAGCGCCATCAGAACCTATGAGTGGAACCACTCCATTGGCGAGATCGTTGGGGCGTTGCTTGAACACGGTCTCGTGCTTGATTCACTAACGGAACACGACTGGAGTCTCTTTCAGCGTTTCCCGTGGCTTGAGGCGTCGGCGTCAGGTTTGCTAGTGATACCCGAAGGCCGCCCACGGATTCCACTCTCGTTCACGGTCTTGGCCCACGCACCGGCCTAAGTCTCGAAGCCCTTACGATGCCCTGCTCGTAACACGGGTACGACGTAGCGGCCTAGTTGCGAGTTCGCGCGAACTTCAAACTCTCATCAATGATCGACAGAGCGATCTCGAGCTCTTTATCGTCTCGGGGTCCGTAGACCATAATCTCTGTTCCGAAGTCACCAAATGGGTGGATTTCGCCCCAGCCCAACTCGCAGACCTCGTTCGCCCGCTCCACTGGCAAACAGAGGTGGGTACTCGTGTCGGTCGCACCATGAATATGTACGGGCTCGAGTGGCTCTCCGGGAGACAGCGAGGTCTCTGGTGCGCTGATCTCGCTGAGACTCGTCAATAAAAGGGCTCGCGACGGTGCTGGTGAAACGGAACTATGTCCTTCAATAACTCCATCGAGCTGCACCGCCCTTGCAACCAGCTCACCCCAAAGTGCGGGCAAAGAGTTTTGATTGAGCTGTCGGTGAGGTCCTTCGTCGGAAGTCTCGGGACTCTTTCCTGCTCGGGGCTGAAGAACCATCACGAACACAAACTACTTAACACCGCAGTATCAAAATCCTGGGCGTCGGAGGCCCGACGGAAACCCACACGCGAGCTACAGCGGTCTCTCCTTGAAATTGGCCCTACAGTTTGATATCGGTCTACAAGGTCTTCTCAGTCACCCCTTCTGCTACTGCTTTATGACCACTTGACCCCGCGATCTTCCGATGAGTTGATTAAGCTCGCAACCGGAGGAACGGAAGAGCCAGATGGTCGGGGTCTTCAATCCAAAATTGCAAGACCGGATTCTTGATCGAAGAACTCGAGTCGATCCTCTGATACGGCGAAACTGAACCGATCACCGGAGTGAACGCTGTGACGCGGCTCGATGCGAGCGATGCATTCAGAATCAATCTTCCCGCTTCCCACAATTACCTCGTCCGTTCCCTTCGCTTCGAACGAGTCCTCCACCTCAACAATTGGTGCGTCGAGATGAAAATGAACGAGGATTTCTGCGCCCAAAGCTTCAACAAGATGGACGTCGCCGATAAGCACTGATCCAGTGTGTCGTGGACTTGCAGCAGGAAGATCCTCCGGTCGAACGCCCACAACCAACGCTCGACCAGCGTATTTCCGCAGACCGGGGCGACTGGCAAGTGTGGACGACGAAAGTGAGATCTTCTGACTACCGAGCGAGACCTGGTCCACGTCAGATGAGAGAACCCCTTCGAGGAGATTCATCGCTGGAGAGCCGATGAAACCGGCCACGAAGATGTTCTTCGGACGGTCATAGAGCACTTGGGGGACATCGCACTGTTGAAGGGCACCGTTGCGCAACACCGCCACACGGTGACCCAAGGTCATCGCTTCGGTCTGGTCGTGAGTGACGTAAAGCGTCGCGACACCGATTCGCTGTTGAACGCGAGCTATCTCGGCGCGAAGTTGAACTCGCAACTTCGCATCGAGATTAGACAATGGCTCATCCATCAGGAACACACTGGGATTTCGCACGATGGCGCGCCCCATGGCAACTCGTTGACGCTGGCCACCAGAGAGTTGCCCGGGCTTTCGACCGAGCCACTCAGTGAGACCGAGGATTTCCGCCGCGCCGCGGACTCGCTTATCAATCTCTTCTTTGGACATGTTCTTCATCCGAAGCGCAAAGCCAATATTCTGAGCAACCGTCATATGAGGGTAAAGGGCATAACTTTGGAACACCATTGCGACATCGCGATTCTTCGGCGGCACCTGGTTCATGATGCGTTCACCGAATCGGATGGTTCCCGAAGACACCTCTTCCAGCCCCGCGATCATTCGCAAGACCGTCGTCTTGCCGCAGCCTGACGGTCCAACCACGACCATGAACTCACCTTCGGCGATATCAAGGTCAAGCTCGTAGACGGCTTCAAAGCCGTTGGGGTACACCTTGGATACCTTCTCGAGATCAATTGATGTCATCTGAAACCCTTCAGCTCGGCGGTGCCAGGCGTCCCTGCTTGATCTTCACTCGGCGCAGCGTCGCGCAACAGAATGAGAGATGGAAGCATGGCGGTCACTCACTCCCTTCGCAACGAGGCGCAAGACCGTCCAACCACCCACCAAGGGAACCGTGCACGAAACGCCGCTGCCCTCGCGCATTGAAGTCAAGTTCGTTGACAGAGGAGTAAAGCGCCCTCCGTCGCGCCCCAGTACCGCGACTTCAGCGAGCCAGTGGCTCGGCGCGTCAGTCAGAATTTGCACGGAAGCTTGCGAGCACGTCCCCGCTCCGGTAAGCGAAGTCCAGGAACCATTGTCGCTACCCGAAAGATCGAGCAGGCTCACGACCACAAGTTCTTCACTTCGCACAACTCTCGCGTAGAGTGAGCCGGCAATCGGCTCCGGGCTGGAGAACCCATTCCACGAGACCGTCACGGACGCGTTCTCATCACTCAATTCATACCAACTTGTGTCGGTTCCCTTCTTGAAGAGATCCCGGCAGCGAAGCCCAAAACCGTGCCATTCGAGAACCTTCGCCCTCTCCTCCCCACGGAGTTGTTCGTGGTTGACGTAATACGGATGGCAAAGAACACCGTCATCATCTCCCCAGATCAAAGTGCTGGCACCGAGTGTCGTTGTCACGGCCTGGCTTAGAAGACAAGTACGCAGCGCCGAATCGCGTTCACCTGCCCACACCGGCGGATAGATGGCGAGAGTGTCACCCTGTCGCTCGCGAGTTCCGGTGCTTCGTTGGAGAAGACCTTCGAGATGACGCCATTTGTCGTTGGGTGGCCACAACTCCGCGTAGCGAAAGCCGGGCGACGTAGGTGGCTCGAATCCTCTGGGCACGCCGTTGACCTGGTTGAAGCTCACCACCAGTTCGGGCCGAGCACTGCGCACCGCCTTCACAAAGTCCGCGTAACCAGTGCTTACGCACACCTGATCTCCCCCTAACCCGAGCGCCATCCGCGGGTAACCGTAGGTGTCCAAATGAAGACCATTAAACCCGAGCGCGTCGATCGCCTTGACGTACTGATCAAGCCAGTGTCGCTGCCACTCAACATTTCCGGGATCCATGATCTGCAGCAGATCGCCCAACGACTGGGGTGCACCATCACTGCGATAGAGGCGCCACTGAGGATGCTCTTCGGCGAGATCCTGATCGGCGGCGCACACCGGTGCGTAGGCCTGGGCGACGGCACCAAGCTCTCGAATTCCTTGGATCAAACTCTCCAACGCTGCTCGATCGATGGGCCGACCAAGCGGATCGTCATACGAATTCGTCGCCGGCATCGGATAGGAGTAACTGTCCATCCAGTCATACACCTGGACAACGGTGCAGCGAAGATCACGAAGCCATTCCAACACCGACTCTCGGGCCGATTCATCAAAGGTGGTCACGAAACCCATGACGGGATCGTCACCGACGTGGCGGACGACGCTGAATATCTCGTCGGCGACAAGTACGCCATCTTTGGAACGAACCTCCAGCTCGTGCGTGCCGACCGGGAGGTTCGTGAAGCTCACCACGTTGTCGGTGACGATCCCATCGTGCGTCCGTCCAAACGCTGTTCGCACGAGGGCGCTGGCTGTCCCGTCGGGGGTGTCACGAATCACGACCTCATTTCCAGCTAGATACGCAGTGCGAAGATCAGACAACCATCTCGTTTGCATTAACGAATACCTCCTAGCGAGACACCGCGTTGGAACCAACGTTGTGAGATGAAATACACAGCCACACTCGGCAGTGTCGCGATCACTGATCCAGCAAAGAGAGGACCCCATTGCGTCGTGTGCTCACTGATGAAGAAGTTCAAGCCAATCGGGAGTGTTCGGTGCGCCGGTGAGTTGATCAATGTGAGTGCCACCACAAACTCCTCCCATGCGAAATTGAATGTGAACATCGCCACAACGGCGAGCGCGGGCGCGGAGAGCGGAGCGATGAGGCGCGAGAGCACGCGAAGCGAACCCGCACCGTCGAGACGAAACGACTCTTCGAGGTCCTTCGGTACGGCTTCGAAGAAACCCCGCAGTAAGAAGATGGCAAAGGGAAGGTTTTCGCTCGAATAAATCAAAACCAGACCCGGCAACGAGTCAGTCATGTGGAGCTTGAGCGCCAGCAGGTACTGGGGAATGATCAGCTCAACGCTCGGCACGGCCAACGCAGCCAAGAAGATGTAGAAGATGACTTCTTTCATAGGAAATCGATACCGAGCGAAGGCAAAGGCCGCCAGTGATGACAGGAGCACGGTTACCACGACGGTCCCCACCGCCACCAACAGACTGTTGAGGAAAAACCGGCTGAAACTGTTCTCGGACCAGGCTTGGACGTAGTTCTGCAGGGTTGGATGGGTCGGAACGAGTACCGGGCTCGACGTCAAGATGTCGCTCGTCGGTTGGAACGACAACGAGAGCATATAGAGGAGGGGGAAGACGGAGACCAAACCAAAAACGCACGCCATCACCAGTCGCGACTTTTTCCACGAACGAATTCCAAAGAGTCCCGGTTGCGTCGATGTTCGTTTGCGCCGCTCCTCGCGAGCTAGCCGATCCTTCGTGAGACTTCGCGAATCCTTAAGGGCAAAACTGCTCACGCGTCGTCGTTCCTTCGCATCAAGCGAATCTGCATGATGCTGAGACCGAGCACAACGACCGCCATCAACGACGCAATGGCGGCGGCGTAACTGAAATTGAAGAAGGAGAACGCCTGTTGGTAGGCGTAGGTGAGCAAAACGCCGGTTGACCCGAAAGGCCCGCCGCCCGTAGTGATGTAAACCTGCGTGAACACCTGACTCGCGCCGATGACCAGCAACACGAGAACGAACGTGATTGTCGGGCGGATATTTGGAATGACGACGTGACGCCAGATTCGTGGCTCACTGGCGCCATCAACCCTGCCGGATTCAACGAGATCACGAGGCACGCCATCAAGGGCGGCCAGAAACATGATGAAGGACCAGCCAACTCCCTTCCAGATGCTGACGAGCCAGATGACCGCGTTGCCGGTCCACGTTTGGGCCAGCCAGTCAATGTGGACGGCGTGGCCGGCGAACACAGACAGCACCGCATTCGCCAATCCGCCCTGTTGGGCGAATATGTAGGCGAAGACGTAGCTAACGACAACCCACGAGGTGACCACGGGGAGAAAGATCAGCGCGCGCCAGAGACCGCGACCGGGCAAACGATCGGTGAGAAGGGCCGCGGCAATGAGGCCGAGCAACATCTGAATCGGCACCGTGAAGAGTAAAAAAAGAAGTGTGTTCCAGGCCGCGGTTCGAATCGCTGGATCGTGAAAAATCTTTGCGTAGTTCGACCAACCCACGAAGGGATTGTGCACACCGGGAAAAATGTGCCAAGTGTAGAAACTGATATCAAACTGTCGAAGTATCGGATAGACGATGAAGAGTCCGTACAACAAAGCGGCGGGAAGCAGAAGCGCGTACGGCGTGGCGATGCGCGTCATTCGAAGTCGGCGCTGCGAAGCAGCACCCGGCGGATCAACCACCGGGTGCTGCTCAAGACCTACTTCCGCAGTTGTATTCACTAACTCCCCGCGAGGGCCGAATCTCCAGCCTGGGCCGCCGCCGCGAGTCCATCCGCAACTGTGACCTTTCCGGCAAGAATCTGCTGTAGTTCATTCGACCAGGCAGTGTCGAGAGCGCTGTAGCCCGGGCTGTTCGCACGGATCCGAGCAGTCAGGAGTTGCTTGGCAAAGACGGCGTAGTACGGCACAGCCTTCACTTCACTGGCCGCCACCGACTTCATGGCTGACATGTCACCCTGCTTCGCCATCGCCAACTGGGCGAACGGAGAGGCGAGGAACGCGGCAAACTTCTCGGCGGCAGCGATGTGGTGTCCTTGCTTCGCAACGACGGTGTCTTCACCGCCGACAGTCGAGATGGTTCCGGCCTGACCACTGGGGAACGCCGCAATACCGTAGCTCGGCACAGGGCTCAGCGCAGAGTACGTCGGCACTGCCCATGGCCCATCGATGTACATCGCGTACTCACCCTTCGGGAAGCCCTGTTCGCCTGATACCGCACTGGCACCCCCTTGGAAGTCGCTTCCGATGTACCCGGCCTTCAGCATATTGACGAGTGTCGTGACAGCGGTCTGCGTCGCGGAACTGTCCATGGACCCCGATGCCTTCGTGTATCCACCATTCGTGAACGAACCACCCATGCTCCAAATGTACGGCGCCATGTTCCAAATATCAGTACCATCCACGCCCAGTCCATATTGCTGCTTGGACGGAACGGTCAGTGTTTGCGCGTCGGCCACGAGTTGGTTGATGGTCGTCGGGGGCCCAGCAATTCCGGCAGCCGCAAAGTCGGCCTTGTTCCAGTACAGAGCTTGAGTGTTCGTATCGTCTGGAAAGGCGAAGTACTTGCCCTTCACCAATGTGGTCGCCAGTGGGCCAGGCAGGATGTTCTTCTTGATCGAAGTGAACGACTTCAACTTGCTGACGTTCTGTATCAATCCCTGCTGAGCCAGTTGTGCCACCCAACCGATGTCCGAGCGCATAACGTCAGGTGGGTTGCCAGCGGCCGAGGTCGTGATGAACTTGTTCAGCAGGTCTGAGTACGGATAGATCACCGAATCCACCTTGATGCCGGGATTCGCCTTCTCAAAGGCTGGAATGATGACTTTCGCAATCGTCGACGCTTCCTTGTCTGCAGTGTTGTACGTACTCCAGAATTGAAGGGTCACCGTCTTTGGTTTGGCTGCAGCGGCAACGCCGACACCGGCGATACCAAGCAGCGTGCCACCGAAGACGAGCGTCGAAAACGCGACGAGCAGTCGAGTCGACTTTCCAGTCCTTCCTCTAATGAATTCCTCAATTTTCATGATTGGTTACCACTTTCTACTCTCCGCGGGCACAGTGGCCCGATAGCTAGATGCTGCACACTTCATTCAGGACCAGAGGTCCTCGTCGCTATTCCCCTTCCCCCTTGTAGTTCCGTTACTTCAGATCGCTTTGGTCGCTTCCCAGTACTTCCACAAGGAATGACCGTCCTCTTCAACGCCGCGCGCCCTCGATTGACTGTGACAAGACGACGTACATCGCGTGAGACCACATAAGATCCTTGGCGGGCAAACCCCATCTCGCGACCCATTCTTGGTAGTGCTGAAGGTCGCGCTCGTCGCCACCGAACTGCTCACCGAGGCGTCCTTCGACGTCAATGCGCTCGCCGATCCAATCCCGACACCGGGTTGCCTTGGCAAGATCGCCACTGGAGAGGTAAAACAGACCGAGCGAGCTAGTGAGTACAGGCCACGACCCGCTGCCGAAGTAGACGTCAGTGGAGTAGCGCCGAATACCCCCATCGAACGTGAGCCGCCTTTCAATGAGGTTGACGGTTTGAGCGAAGTAGCGGTCGCCTGGTTCAACCATCGCGAAGGGATCGCAGAGCCAGAGCAAGCTTGCGTCAACGTCATCATTCGAACTCGACTTCACGAAATAGCCTTTATGAGCTGCGTCGTCGAGGACACGCGCGCGAATCTTCATGGCCGACGTTTCGTAGTCGGCGACGCCGAGAAGTCGGCGCGCGGCAACGAGTCCGCCGAAGACGCATGCCAGCGTCGACGTGTGCACATCGTCGCCGTTCTCTTCCCAGACGTCGTAGCAAGGACTCAGAGCAAAGATCGACAGATATCGGGCCACTCGATTGACGGAATCAATCAGCTCCTCAGGAACGCCGACAGATCCTGTGCGCTCAAGGTGTTGGCCGAGCGACCATAGCCACGTCCCGTAACCATCGATTTGGAAGTTCGGCCAGTCATCGACCATGGTCGAACCATTAAGGGCAAATCGTGCCGGCGCCATGTGCGAACGATCAAGCGCTTCTCCACGCTCGTGCTTCGCGACGACGTCATCGATAACGTCGGCGATACCAGCCACCGCTCTGTTCACCCACGCGTGATAGCGAGCAGACGCTTCGTGCTCCCCCGCCACGTCGAGCGCGTAGGCGCAGAATGATCCATCACGCAGCCAGCAATAGTGGTACTGCGCGAAGTCTGGAGAAGCGATGATGGCGCCGTTCGCCTCCTGATTATCAAGAATGGACTGGACGCTTCTACCCACCAAGTAACTGATTCCTTCGGACACCATTTCGTCAGCCATTGACAAGAGCTGCTTCGCTAGTGGCCGAAGAAAGTGAATGAGCGCGATGCCAGATTGCCTGACTCCGGTCATCGGCACCGGGCAGATTGAATGACTCGCGAAGCACCAAGGTTGCCGCCCCGACGGCCCAGGCTTCGTCGCCCCAGCTCTGCACCTTGATTTCGAGGTCACGACCAAGGTCTGCGAAGGTCTGCTCTCGAACGGCGCTGATAATTGGGTCAATGAACACGGACCCGAGTGCCGTTCCTTCACCACAGATGATGAGCAGTTCGGGATTGAGCAGCGTGACGACATTGGCCGCCGCAAGCCCGAGCTTGCGCCCCGCGGAGTCGACCACTTCAAGTGCCGCGCCGTCACCCAACTCCACGAGCATCTGAAGCTCGTCACGCGAGATATCGTGACCCTTTCGTTCCCCAACGCGACGGCGCAATGCGCCCTCGCCCACCAGCGCTTCGAGACAACCGAAACGGCCGCATTCACACCTAGGTCCGCCGGGTTCAACGATCATGTGACCGAACTCCCCGCCGGCTCCGTGGGCGCCGCGGTAGAGAGAGCGGTTGACGACGATGCCGAGACCGATACCGCGCCCCACACTCAAGGTCAGAAAGTCTTGGGCTGTTGAGGCGTCACCGGCCCATTTCTCAGCAACCGCAAGAGTCCTGACGTCGTTCTCAACCCAGAACGGAAGTTCCATTCGACGACGAAGGGGCTCGACGAGATCCACGTCACGCCACTGAAGGAGATGCGAAAACCGACACACTCCGGCACTCGTATCAATTATTCCTGAGAGACCTACGCCGACGCCAAGGACCTTGGAAGACGGCACTGCTGCTTCCCTCAACGCTCGTCTGGTCTCCTGCTCAATCGCCGCGATTGCCGCCACTGGATCGCCGACCAGGGGAACGTGATACTCGCGGCTGGCAATGATCTCAGCGTCGAGGTCGCAGACGACAGTTGTGAGTCCGTCTCCTCGAAGTTTGATCCCGACCACGTAGCCGGCTTTGGGATCCACACTTAAGAGCACCGGTGGACGTCCGCCACTCGAAGGAGCCGTCGTCGTCTCAACGACTATTCCACGCTTCATTAGGCGCTCAACAATCGCCGATACCGTCGGAGCACTCAGTTGACTCTGGCGGGCCAGTTCGGCCCGCGAGATGGAACCGGCTCGACGAACCAACTCGATGAGCAAACTGACGTTAATGTCACGCTGCAATGAACGAGAAGCCCGGGGCGGGTTGGGACGGGCCCCGGGCTCTCGTTCATTTTTCGTAACAATGGGCTCGGTCAAGGAACGCTCCGGTTGATCTGAAGCGCTGGCCTGGTTTCGTGTCATCTTCCCCCACTGACGAATCCTTAAGTAATACAGACTTACTTAATTAAGTGAAGATACTAAGTTCTTGTGACACCAATGTCAATTCAGACTCAGAGATACTCCCAATCACCCATTACCTAAAACTCCTGGTTAGACGGCTTACAGGATTCTTCCTTCATCCGCTAGTGCAACGATTCACGTTGTTCCGGTCGCAGTTCGCTGCCGAACAGATTCGACGGTCACCCGTGCATTTCTGTCATCGTGCAACCCACGAAGCCAAGTCCCGTACTTGCTTGCGGCCGAATGTGACTCACTCAGAGGCCCTCTGTGCCGCGGGCCCGACGTAACAGTTCTGCAACCTTGCCTTGGCGACTGAACACTTAGATAGGCCTCAGGTCGAGAATGGTCCGCAAGATAGCGCAATAGTGACAGGGTGGACTGATAATCAAAATCATGGGCCTACCATTGATGATACTATTCACAGTAGTTCTATGCAAATATCAAGGGTTAACAAAAATGAACCGGTTGACCTCCACGATCAAGTCGCGGCCGAGATCCGGAGAGCCATCGCCGAAGGTGAGGTCGCTCAGGGCGAGCGCCTTCCTCCTGCCGTCGACTTGGCGACCGTACTCGGCGTGAACAAGAACACGGTGATTCGTGCACTGCACATTCTCCGTGACGAAGAGCTACTCGATTTCACGCGCGGCCGTGGTGTGCGAGTAGTCGGGACACCCCAGCGCGGCGCAGTGTTGACGCGCATCGAAGAGCTACTCGACTTTGCCCGGACCCAGGGATACCGACGGGATGATGTAGTCAATTTGATTCAGTCTCGCAGTTGAAGTTGCTTTCAATTGCGCGATCGGTTACGCATTTGGTTTTGGATTATTTGAAGCGAGGATGGAAGGAGTATTCGAATGATCTTGTCACCGGCTCGTGAGGAGCATTCAGCCGAGGTGTCGGATCCGGCCGAGTTACTAATCAAAGAGGCTCACCGTGCGTCGCGTAGGCGCCGACTTCGCAACGGCCTAATTCCGCTACTCGCGTTGCTTCTAGTTGTCGGGGTGATCACGTATCAAGTTGATCGTGGCGGGCCTCCAACGCCGCGAATCGGGACCGTTGCGGCCACCGCTGCGACACCTCCGAATTCGACGGCACTCTTTTCCGTAAGCCGAAGTCTCACCTTGGCCACCGACGGCGCTGGCCCCTTCATCGTGGGAGCAGGGAACGACTCCATATTCATGGACGGCACGTTCGACCAATTAAAAGGCCAAACCTCAAACAGCCAAGTTGATGACCTCATCCGAATCGATTTGAGTACGTGGCGCATTAGCGCCGCAGCGAGGTACCCCAACGTGACCAGCGTCGCATTTGGTGACGGCGCCCTTTGGTGGGCAACGGGCCAATACGCTTTCAATATAACGGCACCCGATAACGGGCGAGTTCTGTTCAAGATTGATCCGTCAAACCTGAGTAAGGAGAAGGCCTTCGTTCTGCCCGATCGAGCGCTTCTGGTGAAAGTTGCCGGGACGTCATTATGGGTGGCGACACCGACCACGCTCATCAGACTTAACCCCGTGTCCGGGCGGATCCTGGTGAAGGATCCCTCGAGTTTCTCTCCGATCGCAATGTCATCTTCCGGCCAAGGGAAGTACCTTGACGTGCTCGGATCGAGGAGGTCGAAGGAATACTTGACCACTTACGATGCCATATCGGGACGAAGGATTACGCGACGCTTAATCCCGGGCGCTAGCGGCGGGCCGCTCGCCACGACCACGCAGGGAGTCTGGGTCAATTCCGTGAATGTCAAGAGTCACTCCACCACTGCTCGCTACTTCGAAGGTGGTCGACTTCTTCCTTCGGCGACACGAGGCGGTTACCCACCCGACATTTCGCTGTTCTCCGGGGTCGGCGTGATCTGGTTGGTCGATTCCTGGGGTCTGAGGTCGACCGAATGTCTGACCCCGTCAACTGGTCGGGTCCAATCTCGGGGTGGTCCACTGGGGGTCTACGGCTCCTTCGTGACGTATGCGGGTGGCACGTTCGTACTGTTCGATCGTGGTCTCACGGACTACTTTGCTCGCGTCATACCCACCAAGAGTTGTAGGTGAAATCCTGACATTCCTCATATCGAAGGGAACTTGGTGTCGAAGGACCGACCAACACAATCCGACTGGCGCCTCTTGGCGTGGTCGTTGTGACTCAAGCGTCAAAACCAATCGAGTCGATCGCCGTGAGGACCGGCATAGGCAAGAGGAAGGCCGTCAAGTGCCACTACAAATGAACCAGTCGTCGGGTCGCGGGGCGGCGGCAGGTTGTGACCCGAGTAGTCAATGACCCCCTCACCCTCATTGGATATCCAATGCGCTGGCAGTGAATCCACGAGATCTTGGAACTCAATACGTGCCCACCTGGGCAGGTAATTGAGAACCGCACTATGGAAAACGACGAGAGTACCTGCGCTGGGACAGGATGCCGCCGTGACTTCGAGCTTCTCCAACAAGTCGCCGCGGACCAGATTCGGAGGACTGGTGCGAACAACGTTCGCGGCCGCTTTGAGCCTCTGGACACGATGTTGCTGTTCAGGCCAAATCAGCAACTCCAGCCAATCAGCGTCTTGGCGATTCTCGACATTGAGGGGATTCAGATCGATTCCGGCGCGCCACACGATCTCTGGCAGCCGCTCTGGGAGGGGCACGTTGCCAGTCGTAGCGCAATGAAGCAGCGGCCCACCAGCGGTCTCGGAAAGTATTGGAGCATCCTCGTTGTACTGATAGTTGTAACGATCTGGGAAGAGACAGAGGCCCGCAGACGCCCCGACTTCGAGAAGGGCAAGCGGCTGTTTAAGTTCGCAAAGAACGGGTAGGAGTGTCGCACATCGTCCTACCTCGTTTGTCTGAGTGCTTCGCAACATTGCAATGGCGCGAATATCGTTCCACCTCTTGATGAAGTCTCCTCGAAACTTGGAAAACGTCTCTTGCTCGATTCCGGTGGATCGTGCAGAAGCCAGAATGAGGTTCGGTTGCCGTTTTTCTTCGGGAAGCGTGTCAATGAGTGTCAGGAGTTCATCATCAGATGCGATGCCGGCTGCCCACTCTTCGTAGCAGCTTGATTGACCGCGAGCCTCCTTCGTCGAAAAGTATTCGTACCAATCCGCGGTGTCCATTGGTGGTCATCCTAAGACGCAGACATTTCAGTCTGACTTGGCGCTTCGCTGGGCCGACTCACACAATCTGCGATTGGCGTTTGAATAATTGGGAACCCTGACGGACTAAGCGCTGGAACCAATTAGGGCCGCTGCCAGTGCTGATCGGTTATCAAGAAGCCAACGCGCACTGCGAATACGCCATGTCATTGCCCAAGTTAACTCGTGTCCACTGAACGGTTCCCCGCCACCAAGGAGTCCGTATTTCACTGGAGAGTACCCAAACTCGGTGACTCCCGAATCGACTGCCTCTTGAGCCGCAGTCCTCAAGGCCACCTCGATCATTGAGTCAGGAAGTTGCTGACGCAAACTGAGAGGGACGCCATATCCGTCACAGATCAGCCGCGCCAAGATTAAGTGCTCTTGAACGGATGGAAGCCCGTGAGATTCGGCCACATCGTCGTCAAACAATTGAGCATTGAGCCAAATCGCGTGCGCCAGTTCCCAAAGGAGCGCGACCGGCCCGCAACTATCCCAATCGACCAGGGCGATCGGGACTCCATCTCTGCAAACTAGGTTCCAGGGCGCCACGTCACAGTGACCGATGAGCCAATCGTCGCCTGGCAACGAGCGACCCCACCATGGCATCCAGACTTCATCGCCCAACGGTGTGAAGTTCCTCAGAGTGTCGTGAGCCGAACGAAGAAGTGCTCCGACCGCGAAGGCTCCCTCTTCCGATAGACCCGTTGCCGGGACGTCGTCACCTTCAATGTATGAGAGTGTTTCGAAACCATCAGAGGAAAAACCACTTCCTTCCACTCGCGGTGCACCGGAGAAGTCCTCCTCTTCCAAAAACCGCAACACCTTGTGAACTGTGGTCGTCCAAGGACGTGCAAGTCGATACACGACTCCGTCTATGAGTCGAGCCTCAGAGGATCCCCCTCCGAGTAATTCTCCTGCGCCATCCATGCTTCCCGATGGTACGCGCTGGCCGGGTGCGTGATGCTCCCTTATCTGTCAAGTCGTTGGCCCGACTCACCAGTTCTGCAAGACATTCATCCAGGAAAGTTCTTGACCAGGGAACTTTCTAAAGCCCGAGTAACGTCTTTGCAAACAGCGATTTGCAGTCCACTCACTAGATTTTTCGAAGGGTTTGCCGGATGCCAGCTCGGCTACTTACGTCGCATTCCGACATCAAGAATCACTTCGGTCATTATTGCATCGTGATTTCGAAAGACTAAAGATGTCACGACGACTCTCGATTTTGGCAACGGTCATCCTTCTGTTATTCGTGCTCGTGGCAGCTCAAGCAGCGTATATTCAGTTCTTCCACGCTTCGACTTTGAATGCCTCGCCACTGAACCCCCGCACCAATTCGTTGTCGTCGAATGCGCCCCGAGGTCAAATTGTTGGCGCTGATGGGACAATCCTTGCTTACTCATCGCCCACAAAAGGGGGGGCGACATACAGACGTGTCTACCCCTTAGGGGGCCTCACTGCAGGAGTAGTTGGATTCGTCGCGCCGCTGATTCCGTCTCTATGGGGTCTTGAGGAGGAGTACAACAGTTATCTGACGCCCCAAGCTCAACCTGCCCAGAGCTTCGAGCAATTACTTGCCCCGGTGACGTCAGCTGACAGCGTGCAAACAACGCTCTACCCGGCGCTACAGAAGATTGCACAATTCAAGATGGGCGGACAAGACGGCGCGGCCGTTGTCATTGACCCCCGTACCGGGAATGTGATGGCCATGTACTCCAACCCGACCTATCAACCCAGTTTCTTGACAGTGCCTAATCGCACCGCCGCTTTGGCGTATTTCAACAAGATCGCCAAGAATAACGTCCACGGCTTCCCCCCGCTAGGTCTGATGGCAACGCAGCAGACCTTTCCTCCCGGCTCGACTTTCAAAGTAATCACCACCGCAGCAGCAGCTATCTACAACCCTTCACTATTGAACAAGAGCTATCCAGTACTCCCGTCGTATACTCCACCGACATCAAATCAACCGTTGCTCAACGACGGTGGCAGTGCTTGTGGCGGAACGGTGCAGTTGATGTTGCCCCAGTCGTGTGACCCCGGTTATGCCCGCCTCGGTGTTGATATTGGCGCCAAGGATATGTCCCTCACCGCCAATGCGTTTGGTTACAATTCGACTCCACCGATTGACCTCCCCCCCTATCAGCCGATCGTTTCGAACGCCTTCTTCCCAACTGCCGCGCGCTTTAAATATGACATTCCATCACTGGCCTATTCAGCGATCGGTCAAAAAGATGTCCGCTCCACTGCGTTACAACAGGCGCTCGTCGCATCAGCAATTGCCGATAGCGGAACAATAATGACGCCCCACCTAATGGAGTCAATTACAGGACCCGACGGCACGCTCGTTAAGAAGTTCGCCGATTCGGTGTGGAAGAAGCCGTTAACGGCTGCTCTGGCCGGCATTATCGTTCCGCTCATGGAAGATGTCGTACAAAAGAGTTACGGCACGGCATACGGCGTTGGCTTTCTCCCCCAGGATCAAGTGGCCGCCAAAACCGGAACCGCACAAACAGGAGTGGGCAACACGAATACTGATGACTGGATGATCGCCTTCGCTCCAGCCTCACATCCGACGGTCGCTGTAGCAGTTGTTATGCCTTATCAAGCAAAAACCAATTACGGAGCAACGGTGGCCGGTCCAATAGTTAAATGTCTGATCGAGGGTGCGTTGGCTATTCAAGAACACCAACGCCCGACTGGGACTTCAACCACTTGCCCAAGTTAGGTCGGGCGCAAAATCAATACCGCGTCCAGAGACTTCCGGAGTTGCACAAACGTACGAGAGCACTCTCAACCAGGGTTGCAAACCTGTGGTGTCGGAGGGCCGACCTCAACAATCTAATGGGACCCGACATCATCTTTTAGGTGATGATGTCACCGAGCCGCTGGTCGGTGAGCACTGCAACAATCTGAGCGAACAGCTCTAATCGGAGAACGTGCCCCGATCAGTTGGTGAGGACGGCGGAGAAGGCTGGAGGGGTGTCGTGCCATGAGCACTGGTCCATTAGATCGCCACCGTCGCCTCGAGGTTCAAACACAAGTCAACGAACGGGAGGTGACCAAATGATATTTGTTGGAGTGGATTGGGCTGAGGCCCACCACGACGTGTGCGTCTTGGACGCGCAGGGGAAGGTGCTCGGGCGAAAGCGGATCCTCGATTCGCTCGCCGGCGTGGGTGAGCTGCACGCACTCGTGGCCGACCATCTCGGTGACGATGATGACGTGCACGAGGTGGTCGTCGGCATCGAGAAGGACCGCGGCCTTATCGTCACCGCACTCGTGTCCGCGAACTATCAGGTCTTCGCGATAAACCCGTTGGCCGCTGCGCGTTACCGCGATCGTCACCATGTCTCGGGCGCCAAGTCCGACCCCGGTGACGCCAAAGTGTTGGCGGACCTGGTCGACCGATCGCCACAACCACCGCGACGTCGCGGGCGACACGCCCCTCATCGAAGCCGTGAAGGTACTGGCGAGAGCGCACCAGAACGCTATCTGGAGCCGCCAGCGTCAGGTCAATGGGCTTCGCTCAAGCTTGATGGACTACTACCCCGGGGCACTTGAAGCCTTCGGCACGGACCTTGCGGGCCGCGACGCGGTCGCGGTGCTCTCGATCGCACCGACCCCGGCACTCGGGCGCACGCTGTCGCGCGCGAAGTTGGTGAGTACGATGCGACGAGCGGGCCGCCAGCGCAACCTTGAGGAGCGGGCCGAGAAGATTCACGACGCGCTGCACAAGGAGCAGCTGAGCCAGCCCGCAATCCTCGAGAACGCCTACGGCGTCACCACCAAGGCCACGGTGGCGGTCATCGCGCAGTTGAACGCGACGATGGCCGAACTCGAAGCGGCGCTGTCGGAACATTTTGAACAGCACCCGAGCGCCAAGATCATCCACTCTCTTCCAGGGATGGGGATGGTCCTGGGCGCCCGGGTGCTGGGCGAGTTCGGGGACGACCCGAACCGCTACGCCGATGCCAAGTCTCGCAAGAACTACGCCGGCACGTCGCCGGTGACCAAAGCCTCGGGCAAGTCCAAAGTAGTGCTCGCTCGACACAGCCGCAACAAGCGCCTGGCTGACGCCCTCGACCAGTGGGCCTTCTGTTCGACGAACTTCTCACCTGGTGCCAGGGCCTACTACGACGAACTCAAAGCTCGCGACAAGCACCACCGCAAGGCCATCCGTCAACTCGCGAACAAGTGGGTTGGCATCCTGCACGCGTGCCTAGAGAATGGCTGTCTTTACGACGAAGACGTCGCTTGGCCGAGCCCGAAAGAACTCGCCGCTTGACAAGTTAGGGGCAAGGGGTGGGCGGTTTCAATTGGTGAGCGCAACGAGCTCGGTGAACTTCTCTAATGGTGTCATGTAACCGAGGGTCGCGCGCGGACGTCCATTGAGGCTCCGCTGAAACTTTCGCAGTTCGTCGGCAGAGTGCTTTGTCAGGTCCGTGCCCTTGGGCATGTATTGACGGAGCAGACCGTTGGTGTTCTCGTTCGATCCGCGCTGCCAGGGTGAATGAGGGTTGCAGAAATAGATCGGTATTCCGGTCTTGATGGTGAAGTCAAGGTGTCGGCACATCTCGACGCCTTGATCCCAGGTGATTGAGCGTGAGAGTTCCTTTGGCAGACTCTTCACGGCCTTGCGCATGGCCTTCTCGACGTCGATGCCCGTTCGTCCATCGGGCAAGTGCAATAACAACGTCAGTCGCGTGGTGCGCTCGACCAGTGTGCCGACGGCGCTTCGACCGCCGGCGCCGAGGATGAGATCTCCCTCCCAATGCCCAGGGACTGCGCGGTCCTCGACCTCGGCCGGTCGATCACTGATCATCACCATGTCGGTGACCTTTCCGCCCCGAGGACCCGTCTGACCTTTTCGATGTGTGCGTCCTGAGCGCAAGCAGCGGGCCAGTTCGCGACGCAGTTCTCCCCGTCCTTGAACGTAGAGAGACTGGTAGATGGTTTCAGGGCTCACGCGCATCTCGGGATCGTCGGGATAGTCCAAACGTAAGCGCTCCGAGATCTCCTTGGGCGACCAGAGTTGGCCCAGCCGCTTCGAGACTTCGGTGAGCAACGGGCCTCGACGTAGCTTCGCCGGTTTGGGACGTCTCGTCTGGTCTCGGGCGCGGTGATGGGATTTCCACACCGAGTAGTGCTCGCGACCACCGTTGGCCTTCACCTCGCGAGTGATGGTCGACGGCGAGCGGCCGAGCGACCTCGCAATCGAGCTCAACGACTGAGTCTGCGCCAGACCCGTAAGGATCTGTTCGCGCTCATCGACGCTGAGTCGGCCCGATCGTGGGGTCCAGGGATCAGCCACGCCGACGGGATTGCGACGTGAGCGGACGAAGAGCGACACGCACGATTGGTCACAGTCGAGCTGGTGGGCAATGTCCTGCAAGTACACCCCCTCCGCTCGCAATCGATGTGCCGTCTCCTTCTGTCGTTGCGTCAAGCGGGGACCACCCATAACAACCTCCTGATTAATCAACTCATCGTTGTTGATTCACAGGACCGTTGCGCTGACTCCCTGAAACCGCCGTGTCTCCGACTGGCGGATTGCGTCGTGGACGTGTCAGGAAGTCGGACCATCAACCTTCCAGTCGAAGCGAGTCCGAAAGTCCTCGAAGCACGATTGACAGACCCAATGGTTGCCATCTTGATCCGTCCAGCCTTCCAGTTGAGTGTTCGGATCATCCTCAAACACATGGTCGCCGAAGTGGACAAAGCAGAAATCGCAATGGTCGTGATCCCATTGAGGATTATCGGTTGACCAAGGCCTCCAAATGAGAGAGGCACCTTGGAGATACTTCGCCTGTCCTTGGATTCGCCAGTCATCCGTCGTCACTCGACGAGTCTGCCACTTGAAGCCAATGTTGGTGGCCCGACGTGACAAGCCTGCAACCTTCCACTTGCGCCTCACCAATGGCTCCATACCGTGTTTGCCAGGCGAGTTATCTTCGAGGAGATGAATGAGAATCGGGGTGTGTGGTTGGCAGTGGGACTAGCAATGATCTCCCTCGCCGCCAGCGGATGGGCGACAGCCGCTCTCGCCAGTAAGAGGCAGTCCGAATATCGACTTGCCTACGCTGTGCTCGGCGTCATTGGAATTGTTGGCGCCATATTGTTCATCTCCGTTGTGATTCTGATATGGAGAGCGAACAGCTTGAAGAGGAAACTCGTGAACTACAAGCACGACTACACAACGCTCCAAAGAAGGAGTTTCGAGATCGCTCAGGACGATACCAAAGCGGGACAAGAGCTTTGGGATCAGGTACAAAGTCTTAGTTCAGAAATTCGAAGATATCTTTATCGGCGAAGTCACGACACCCTCCTTCACTTTTCAATCGACTCGGAGCTAACGGAAGTCGCGTTCATGGAGGGCACGTATCCAATTGGCAAGGCGCGCACCGAAATCCAACTTCGTATCAAGCGAATTACCGAATTAACTAGCTAGGCATTCCCGATGTCTCGACTTTGACAGCTAGGAGTAGCCAACAGGCCTTGAGAACATCCGAGTGTCGGTCGCCCGACCTATTGGCTCTGCCATCTGCCACTGGCGGCTAATTCAGTCGGTTCTCGAAGTATGAGTGCGAGATGACTCAATAGGTCCGCTCGATTCGAGTCTTGCTTGTGGACGAAATCTGCACGTCGTCGATTCGTCAAGAATACCTAGTTGGGCACCGAGATATCAACAATCACCTGCTGACGAGCATGAATTATCGTGCCACCAATCGGCGAGGTAGAAACAATGTGGCCTATTGGAACTGAACTGCTGTGAACATTCTGAATAACGACACCGACGCCGAGCCCCGAGAGCTCGCCGACCGCCGTAGGGGTTATCATGCCCACGACATTGGGAAGAGTGAGCATTGTGGACGGGCACGGAATGGACGTGGCTGTCTTCACACCGTTTGCATTCTCGCTTACTGTTCCTTCTGGCATGCAAGCGAGCGTCCAAGGCGAGGCTCCAAGTCGCACGAAACCAATACCCGGATATTCGTGGCCGAGAAGCGTCGTCAGATTGCTGGCGAAAATCGGCGCAACTCGACCATCCAGAGGATCGTTTGAAGAACCATTTGGCGAGACGACGTAGGCCTTCGGAGCGTAACCGACTTCATTCGGCCCAATGTAGACGGAGAGGTAGTCGGGAATCTTGGCGTAGGGATCGCCTGGTCCCCAGCCGTAGGGCATTCCGCCCTTTGATGGACCCGAATCGGACAGGAGTCCGAATCCGTTCGTGGTGATGCCGATTACTGCAACGAGCACAATGAGCGGTGCACTGCTGGAAAGGAGCATCCGGCGACGTGTGGCGCGAAGCTCGTTAGACCTAAGTCGAAGTGCGTTGAGGACATGTTGAGTGTTCGTCCGGGCCAGAATGGTCGGTCGACGATGGAATCTTCGAGCAGAGCGACGAATTCCTCTTCGTGTGTCGCTCGCCACGTCCGCGGATACCAGCGCACCAGGCGTCGGGCTCGTTGATCCGCATTCACGACGTGCCCCAGGCGCTCGCAAGACGACCAAGACCAGTCTCGGTGACGCGGCGTTGTGCTTGAAGATGTGCCATGAGAGCCGTCGCTCCGACGGCAGTGATTTTGTACGGGCGACGCCTACCAACGGCTTCGAGGCCTTCAATCAAACCGTGATCAACAAGCCGGTCAAGGGCCGCGTACAGAGTCCCCGGCGCAAGGTGAACACCAGCGAAATCTTCAATATCCTTTGTCAACGCGTAACCGTGCTTGGGTCCGTCAGCGAGACTCGAAAGCACCAGCGTGGCCGGTCCGGAGTAGCGGCCCAATGCGGAAAGTTCGTCTGGCATATTTGAACTCTACTACGTGACACGGTATACAGTCACGGAGAGTAAATAGTGCTTGGGGCGGAGTTGGTTTCGGTGGCCCGACGCAATAGATCTGCAACCCTCCGTTGGCGGCTCTGCCTTACGGGTTCGACATAGTGAAGCGTCTAGGTGCCGTCGATACCGAACACGTTGCCGAAGGGATCCACGAACTGGGCGATCACCCTTTCGGGCGACAGAACTAATGGTCCTCGATGTTTGGTCGCCCCGAGAACCAACGCTTTATCCATCGAAGACTCGAAATCCGATGACGCGAGATACGCAACGGGAGTTCCTCCACGCGGGTTGCGCTCGTCGTCAGCCGGATGAAATCCGTATTCCGTACCGCTAGCGATAAACCAACAGAACTCGTTCTCTTCGTTGACCGTCTCGGTTGGCACACTGAGCAACTCCGCCCACCAATGAGCAACTTCGTTTGGTTTCTCGCAAAAGAACATCACGGTTCTTATCTCGCCATTCACGTCTTCGACACTACGGTGCAATTAGCGGGCCCGACGTCATCGTTCTGCAACCTCTCATTGGCGACTTCACCTATAACGGGTGCCGCTCTCAGACAACCGAGAACTCGAGCGAGGATGGGTCACGGAGCAGTTACGTCGAGACCGCTGTCCATGTCCTGCCGCCGTTTGTGGTGCGCAGTAGATAGGTCGGGAAAAGGTTTCCAATTTCGGGACCGGTTGCCTGTGCCCAACCGAGGGAGGGCGATGCGATGTACAGGTCACGAATTCGAAAGCCCTTCGGAACACTTGCCTTGGCAATGAGCCCGGCTGTACTCCACTTCTGCGTCGAAGACGGAACGACCGCTGTGTTCTTCAGCAAACGCCAACTCAATCCGCCATTCGACGAGTAGGGAGTGAACTTGAATCGCGCGTCGCCAATGAGTTCAAGCCAAATGCGGTTGCCTCCAATGGAAACGATCTTGGTGAGGTGAGAGAGGAGAATTGGCTGAGAAGCGATTACCGGCGGCGTGATGTTCGCCCAGTGACGTCCTGAATCAATAGTCCTATAGACGCCTTGGAGGTTTCCAACGATGAGTTCCTTGGGCCCAGTGGCGTCAACCTCTTGTGCCTGCAATAGATGCCCGGACGTGGAAGCGCTCACAGCCGGCATGAACGGGCCCGCGAAAATAGATGATGCGACTACTACGACTCCACCGAGCGCCATCCCGTATTTGCACCTTCGCAGCACTGTTCCAGACTAGTCACAGAGGGGGTCCGATGGGCGAAGGACTTTTCGTTCCTCACCAACTACTAAGACCTTGACGTCACAATGCTGGTGTCGGCGGCCCGACGCCACAGAAGTGCCATCTTGCATTGGAGGCTCTAGACGTCATTGCTCTGATTGGCATTGGCGGCCGCCGCTGCAGGAATGTCACTATTCGCTAGAACCAGCCAGTGAACTCTCCGACGACCCTCCAACCAACGTTTGGGATCTGCGCCACGCTTACGAAATGTGTTGAGAATCTGGTGACCGGATCAGGCTTGTGGTCAACAAGCACCACTACCGCCGCGATGGCGTTCGAGGGGACGAACCCGCCTTCTCCGCTCACGCCACCGCCCGTGCGCCGGCAGTAGTTAAAGCCAACGGGCCACTCGTGGACATTGAGAATTGTCTCTTGACCGCGGACGATCTTGATAGGGGTCAGACTTCGGGCTGCAAAATAGGCGGTGACCGCGGTTACAACCTGCGCCGAGACCGCTTTGGTCGGCCTGACTACGCCATCGTCACAGATCGGTAGCACACGAATTGTGGCTCGAGGCGTGGTCGGGTTCGAAGGGCTCGAACTCGGACCAGTCCCCTTCTCACTCTTCGCAACGACCGTGAACGTGTATGACACTCCAATGGTCAGTTCCCAAATGGTGCACGAGGTGGTCGCGGGGACGGTGACGCACGTACCACTTGCCGGATGTGAGGTGACCCCATATCTCGTCAAGGCTCTAACCCCGGTGGACGTGGGTTGCGACCAACTCACGTTGGCGAAGCCATTGCCCGCAATTGCGTGGACTGACCGCGGCGCCGAAGGCCGATTACTGTGCGCTCCATTCGCAACGATGAGTGCAACGATGACAATGGCTGTGACTGAGATCAAACCGATCGCGGTGGCTCGCTTCCGATTGTTGTAACCCATCGGTCGATTCTCCTTCAGCTAACCCTTCTACCTTGGTCTACTAGTGCAATTGCCCGCCAAGTGGAGGGGGGGCTTTCGTCACTTTGAGGTCGGAGGCCCGACGTCACCAGACTGCAACCTTGCACTGGCGCCTTCCAATCTCATGAGGCTCGAGCTCCCGGGCTGACTTAACGGGTTCGCGCATGTGGCTTCTGAAAATTCGCCTCACGATTCACGGCTCATCGAATTCGGTCTTCATAGATACTTTAATTGTTGCGGCCCTCCCAAAAGGTTTGTCACCAACAATGGGTTTCGCAGCTCTTTGAAAGGCCTCAAACAGAGCCTCCCTTCCCTCAGTCTCAGCGACGGCCTTGTCCGTCGCGTAGATCATGATTACCGCCGAAACCGAATTCGGGGCATTAGGTCGATTGAATTCATCGACTCTGACCGAACGATCTTCAGCGAGCTCACGTTCGAATGCTTCCTGAAAAGTATCGAAGTTGAAGTCACCATAAAGTTCGCCACTTATCTCAATGATCCATTGTCGAAGCTCGGGCATACGGACAACACTATGTTGACGATTGCGATATGTCCTAGGCGTCGGCGGCCCGACGTCATCGATCTGTTACCACGCATTGGCGTTTGGCGGTTGAATCCACCGTGATCCTGCAAAAGCTTGTCGGAGTCCATACTCTCCTGACCGGCAAGGTCGCGGAGTAGCGTCCCTTGTACTCGCTATGTTCGAAAGATTCACTGACCAATCCCGTCGTGTACTCGTCCTCGCCCAGGAGGAGGCGCGCGATCTCGACCACGCCTTTATCGGTACTGAGCACATCCTGCTCGGGCTAATCCGAGAGGGCGAGGGGTTGGCTCACCAGGCCCTCGGCGCTTTAGGGGTTCGGTACAAAGTGGTCCGCAAGATGGTCAAGGAAGTAATCGGGGACAACACCAACCCCTCGCTCGGGTCGCCCCCGTTCACACCCCGGGCCAAGAAGGTCCTGGAACTCTCTCTACGGGAAGCTTTACAGCTCGGGCACTCCTACATCGGTCCCGAGCACTTGCTCCTCGGGTTGGTACGCGAGGGCGACGGCGTGGCCGCCCAGGTGCTCCAAGATCTCGGAGCGGACATGGCCCGCGTCCGTGCCCTGGTAATCCAGTTGATGTCAGGTCGGCCGGGCGAGGAGCACTCTGTCGGCGAAAGAATTCCGCAGGAGCTGTTTCCGCCAGCACACTGGTCGGGAAGAGCACCTGAGCCCTTTGCTCCACCGGTAACTTCGATCGTTCACGCCGTGCGCCAGATTGGAGAGAACCTACGGCCCGAGCTTGATGCGACAACATTGGACGAACGTGCGCTGCAGATTTCGATTGATCTGTTTGGCGTGCTCCGCCAGCGTTGGATGGAACCCGACGATACGAAAGATACGGAGACATAGTTCCCCCAAGATTGCCTGGAACGTGTCGGAGGCCCGACGTGAACCCGCACGCGTCCAGATGCGCTCGTCAGCTGCGTCGTGGATTGACAGATGCTCAAAGATTCCCGGGTCTAGTGACGGCTGGACTACCGATGATGTGTCGATCAACTTCACTGACGTTCGCGCAATGACCACGGTCAGTACAGAAGTCGATCCCGTCCTTCGCCAACTGGGTTGACAGCGTCACTATGCTTCTCCCGGTCCACGTCATGGCCGCGTCGCTCACTGGACCCTCCACGTATCGAGCACCACTTGGCTCGGGTTTGGCCGTTTCCGGTTGGGCCCGGCACTCAACACTGGGCTCTCACCTCCAGTTGGGCCCCTCCAGGTCACTGAGACCAGGGCTGTCCGCAAGGCTGGTGATCGGTTGCGGAGAGCCCGAAGTCTCTTGCTGACGATCTGGTTGACGAACGACGACCATCAGCCAGCAATCGCCGTGAAACCCAAAGGGCCCTCCAACCGCGGAACCGGCAATATCCCCCGCTAGTGCCGATTGTCGATCACAGCGTCTCGTGCGTTACGGTTTCTGTTGACAACTCAAAGGACCGCACCATGGCGCACGATCGATCCGCACTCACCTCCACCGAACGCGAAAAGGCCTCCGTCTTTCACTCATGGTCGGCCCAGGCGGCCATCAACCCGATGATGGTGCGTGACGCAAGGGGCGTCTACGTCACCGCTGAGGACGGGACCACTTACCTCGACTTCTCCTCGCAACTGGTCAACACCAACATCGGCCACCAGCATCCCAAGGTCGTACGCGCGATTCAGGAGCAAGCGGGTCGGTTGACGACGATCGCGCCCCAGCACGGTTACGAGTCGCGCTACCGCGCCGCCGAACTCATCCTTGACCACTCCTTTGAAGGAGCGGCGAAGGTCTTCTTCACCAACGGTGGCACCGAGGCCGTCGAACACGCTGTGCGCATGGCGAGGCTCCACACCGGCCGCCACAAGGTACTCGCCGCTTATCGGAGTTATCACGGTGCCACCTCGACGTCCATCAACCTCACGGGCGACCCT
>Ga0209385_1000026_pt1 | contig 51983 bp, 50 predicted proteins | sample NGEPerB_FD_184506 | JGI IMG/M metagenome (GOLD analysis project Ga0209385, IMG submission 184506) | Arctic peat soil microbial communities from the Barrow Environmental Observatory site, Barrow, Alaska, USA - NGEE PermafrostAB12-B... | ecosystem: Environmental > Terrestrial > Soil > Wetlands >... | reverse complement strand
CCCACGGACGGGACGCATCCTCACCGGGATCGTGGGCGCTGGGGCTCTTCACGACCCTTGAGTTGCCCGCAGGCCGCGTCGGCCTGCAGGCCCTTCGACCAGCGGACCGTCACCGGGACTCCGCCGCCGGCGACCGCCTCCGCGAACGCATTCACGGTGGCGTCCGAGGGCCGCTTCAGGTCGGGCAGCCACTCCTTCGACTCGTTGAGCGGGATGAGGTTGACCTTGGCCGGCAGCGGACGCACGAGCGCCGCGAGCTTCACCGCATCCGCCGACGTGTCGTTGACTCCCTCGATGAGGACGTACTCGAACGTGATCTTTCGCCCCCGTTCGAGCGGCCACCGCTTGAGCGCCGCGAAGAGCTCGGCGAGAGGATACGTGCGGTTGATCGGCATGAGCTTCGTGCGCGTCGCGTCGTCCGCCCCTGAAAGCGACACCGCGAGGTTCGGGCGGTGCGGCCGGCCCGCGAGGCTCTCGATTCCGGGCACGACGCCCGCCGTCGAGACGGTCGTGCGCTTCGGCGAGACTTCCTCTTCGAGGAGGTCGAGGGCGCGCGTCACCTGTGAGACGTTCAGGAGCGGCTCCCCCATCCCCATGAAGACGACGTTCGCCGCGTGCGGGCCGAAGCCCTTCGCGCGCGCGATCGCGAGGTACTGCCCGACGATCTCGCCAGCCGTGAGGTTGCGCCCGGCACCCATCCGTCCCGTCACGCAGAACGCGCAGTCGACCGCGCAACCCGCCTGTGAGGAGAGGCAGATCGTGATCCTCGAAGCGCCGGGCGTTTCGGGGTCTGTCCACGAAGGCGTCTTCCTCGACTCCACGATGTAAACGGCTTCGATGCGCACGCCATCCGTGAGCTCGAAGAGAAATTTCTCCGTCCCATCGGGAGCCGGCGTTCGCGCGATGACCTTCGGGACTCCGATGACGAAGCCCTCCGCGAGCGCCTCGCGCATCGCTTTCGGCAGGCTCGTCATCTCCGTGAAGTCCGCGGCGCGGCGCGCATAGATCCACTGAAAGATCTGCGCGGCGCGATACGGCTCCGGCGCCACGTCGCGTACCGCGCGTGCGATGTCGAGAGGCGGAAGACCGAGAAGATCCTGCATCGGATCGACGGATCTTCGATCCCCGCAGATCCCTCTAGCTTCTCTTCGCGACCGTGGAGCGGAGGGTAACGGTCGCCGCCGGGCGGCGGCGCGCGCGGATCGGCCGCGTGGGGTCGATCCCGACCGAGCGCAGAAAGCTCAGGTCCTTGACGTTGATCTGGAAGACGGCCGTTTCGACAGTGCCGCCTTCGCCGTCCCCGACGCCACGGGCCGTCTGAAGCGCGCCGCGTCGAATGGACGGAAGGGCCGCCGACGAGCGCCGCCCGCGTTTCTCGAGCGCGACGGTGGCGTCGAGGACGAGATAAACGCCGTAGCCCTCTGCCTTCACCTTCGCGAGGATCTCGTGCACCTTCTCCGACGACGACACCGCCTCGTTGAGCGCGGCGCCGAGATCGCGAAGGTACGCGCGAACCTTGTCGTCCAAAGCCATCTGAGCGGCAATCTAGGCCGCTGCTGGCGGGGAGTCAATCGCGCAGGACGGCCGTTCGGTTTCCCCCGACGAACCGCTTTTCTTCTGCGCGAACGAGGAGCAGAATCCGACGCCCGTGCCCACGGCGCATTTCGTCAACGGCCATCCGTTCGAGCCTCCGTTTCCCGAAGGGATGCAGCGCGCGCTCTTCGGGATGGGCTGCTTCTGGGGAGCCGAAAAGAAGTTCTGGCAGCAGAGCGGCGTCTTCACCACCGCCGTCGGCTACGCCGCTGGCTCAACGCCGAACCCGACGTATCGCGAGGTCTGCACGGGCTGCACGGGGCACAGCGAGGTGGTTCTCGTCGTCTTCGATCCCGCGGCGGTCTCGTACGACTCGCTGCTGAAACTGTTCTGGGAAAACCACGATCCGACGCAGGGCATGCGGCAGGGAAACGACACGGGCACGCAGTACCGCTCCGGCATCTACACGTTCGACGACGCGCAGCGCGCGGCGGCCGAGGCCTCGAAGGCCGCGTTCCAAAGGGAGCTCGCCGCCGCGGGCTACGGCGCCATCACGACCGAGATCCTGCCCGCTTCCGAGTTCTATTACGCCGAGGACTACCACCAGCAGTACCTCGCGAAGAATCCCGACGGCTACTGCGGCCTGGGGGGAACGGGCGTCTCCTGCCCTGTCGGTGTCGCCCGGACGGCCTGAACCGGCCCTGCACCAAATCTGAGACGCCGTCTCAGCGAAACGTTAGACTTCACTGTTCGGGAGATCCACCGTGCGCTACGCCTCCGTCCGCCCCCGCTTCGAGCCCTTCCTCCTCGCCGTGGAGCGCCCCGGGCGCTACCTCGGGCTGGAGCGCAACGTCACGCGCAAGGACCTCGGCGGGATGTCGGTGACGGTCTGCCTCGCGTTTCCGGACGCCTACGAGATTGGGATGAGCCACACGGGTACGAAGATCCTCTACGAAATCGTGAACCGGCGGCCCGGCTGGGCGTGCGAAAGAACGTATGCGCCCTGGGTCGACTTCGAGGCCGTGCTCCGCCGGGAGAAGGTCCCTCTCTTCTCGGTCGAGTCGTTCGCCCCCGTCTCGGACTTCGATGTCGTCGGTTTCTCCCTCCAGAGCGAGCTCAACTACACGAACGTCCCGAACATGCTCGAGCTCTCGGGCATCCCCGTGCTCGCTTCGGACCGCGGCGATGCGGACCCGATCGTCATCGGCGGCGGGCCGTGCGTCGCGAACCCCGAGCCGCTCGCCGATTTCTTCGACGTCTTCCTCATCGGCGACGCGGAGGAAGCCCTTCCCATCTTCCTCGAGAAGGTCGCCGCCACGGTGCCGCTTCCCCGCCGCGAGCGCCTCCTCGCCTTCGCCGCCTGCCCGGGAATCTACGTCCCGTCGCTCTACGAGGTCCGCTACGACGGCGACCGCGTCGTTTCGACGACCCCCAGCGTGCCTGGTGCGCCCGAGAAGGCGCAGCGCGTCTGGGTGGAGAAGCTCTCGGCCGACGTCTATCCCGACAAGCCGATGGTGCCGTCCGTCGATATCGTCCAGGACCGGCTCGGCCTCGAGATCATGCGCGGCTGCACGCAGGGCTGCCGCTTCTGCCAGGCGGGCTACTGGTACCGGCCCGTGCGCGAGCTGGACCCCGCCGACGTCGCGAAAGCCACGAGGGCGTTCATCGACGAGGCGGGCTGGAGCGAGGTCGGGCTGCTTTCCCTGTCCTCGGCCGACTACTCGCAGATCGAGCCTCTCGTCGCGTGCCTCGCTCCCGAGCTCGCGAAGACGAAGGTCTCGATCTCGCTGCCGTCGCTTCGGGCGGAGGCGTTCTCGGTCGGCCTCGCGGACGCCGTCTCCGAAGTGAGAAAGTCGGGTTTCACGTTCGCGCCCGAGACCGGCTCGGATCGTCTGCGCCGCGTCATCAACAAGACGTTCACGAACGCGGACATGGTCAAGGCGGCCGACGTCGCCTTCTCGCGCGGCTGGGACATGATCAAGGTCTACACGATGATCGGCCTCCCGACGGAGACCGATCCCGACCTCGACGAGCTCGTGACGCTCGTCAAGAACATCCTCGCCCAGGGCGCAAAGCACGGCATCCGCCCGACGGTCAACGTCTCCGTGGGCTGCTTCGTGCCGAAGAGCTTCACGCCGTTCCAGTGGTTCCCCTTCGACGGCGTCGAGAACCTCACCCGGAAGCTCGCCTATCTGAGGGACCGCTTTCGCTCCGTCAAGGGCGCGAAGATGACATGGCACGAGCCGAAGGAGGCCGAGATCGAGGCGATGCTCTCGCTCGGCGACCGGCGCCTGGCCCGCGCGATTCTCGAGGTCTGGAAGCGCGGCGGCCGCTTCGACGCGTGGAGCGAGCACTTTTCGTGGGAACGGTGGAACGAGGCGCTCGAGGTCGCGGGCGTCCCGAAGAGCCGCCACCTGCGGGAGAAGGACCTCAAGGAGACGCTCCCCTGGGACGTCGTCGACGCCTTCATCCGCAAGCCCTTCCTCGTCGTGGAATGGAAGAAGGCTCTCAAGGAGATGCACACCGACGACTGCAAGTGGGGCCACTGCTATGCATGCGGGGTGCCGGGCGACGGGGAGGACACCGTCCTCGCGAACCCGCTGCCGAAGGATTTCGGATTCTTAGAAGGTAATAGGGTCAACAGCGGCGGCGAAGCGTTGCCTGTCGCGCAGGCGCAGGCCGCGGGCGCATCGGCCCCATTACCATTCGAAGAAAATCCTTCTCTTCCCTCCGCCTACACGGACAAGGCCAAGGGCGCAGCGTACCGGATGAAGGCGGCGCCCGACCTTCTGCCGCTCCGCGAGCGGCGGCGTGTCGGCGACGGGACCGCGGCGCCGGTGGCGGCAACCGCGCGCACGTACCGCTTCACGTTCGAGAAGCTCGGCGACGCGCGGTACCTCTCGCACCGCAATACGATGGACGTCTTCGAACGCGCGCTCCGCGCCTCCGGCGCGCCCGTGCGCTACACCGAGGGCTACAACCCCCACCTCAGGATGTCGATGGGCCCGGCATTACCCCTCGGCCACGAGTCGAAGCACGAGCTCTTCGACGTGGAAGTCCTCGACGCGCTCTCGGAGGCGCACGTCGCCACCGTGAACGCGCGGCTCCCAGGAGGCCTCCGCATCACCGCCTGCGTCGAGCTGCCGAAGGGAGCGAAGTCTCTGGGACGCGCCGCGACGGAGGCAATTTATTCCTTCACGCTTCCGAACGGCGAGATCCGCACGGAGCGCCTCGCGCTCTCGGGCACCGAGGCCACGACGCCGAAAAAGTTCCTCGAGAAGGAATACGGCGTCCCGCCCGAGGGCCAGCACGGGATCCGGGTTCGGCGCGAAGAGACCGTCCTCGCGTCGTAGACTCGCCACGATGCCCTTCACCGTCCGCTGCCACGCGACGTTCGAGGCGGCGCACCACCTCGTCGACTATGTGGGGGGGGCCGAGCCCGTGCACGGCCACTCGTGGAAGATCGAGGTTGCGCTCGGAACCCCCGCGCTCGGCGCCTACGACCTCTCCGTGGACTTCGTCCCGACGGAGGCTTTCGTGAAGGAGCTCGCGTCGCGGCTCCACAACCGGGACCTCAACACCGTTCCGCCGTTCGACCGGAAGAACCCGAGCGCCGAGAACGTCGCGCTGTGGGTCGCAGAAGAGATCGCGAAGGCCGGAGCCCTCACCGAAGGCGTCCGCCTCGAGGAGGTGACCGTTTGGGAAGGAACCCGCAATAGCGTGACGTACCGGCCGTGATCCTCCGCCCGTAAGATGCGGGCATGCACCTCGTCGCCTTTCACGGCTATCCTCTGGACCACCGGATCTGGAGTCCTCTTGCCGCGCGCGCCGCGGCCGGCACCCTCGGCCCGATCACGTCCGTCTTCGCTCCCGACTTCCGTGGGCGCGGATCCTCCCTACGCCCCGCGGCGCCCATGCACACGATGTCGCTCCTCGCCGACGACATGGCCGAGGAGATCTCCCGCGCCCTGCCTGCAGGCGAACCGTTCCTGCTCGCGGGCCTCTCGATGGGCGGCTACGTGGCGTTCGAGTTCCTGAAGCGGCACGGAGCGCGCGAACGCGACCGCCTGAGGGGCCTCGCTCTTTTCGACACGAAGGCCTCCGCGGACGACGACGCGGGCCGTGCAAAGCGCAAGGAAGCCATCGAGGCCCTCGGCAAGGACGGGATCGAAGCGGCACTCTCCGCGATGCTGCCGAAGCTGCTCGCGAGGCGCTCGAAGGGTGGGCCCGCCGAGGAAACCGCGCGCGCGATGATCCTCGAGACGCCGCCCTCAACTGCCATGGCCGATCTCGCGGGCCTCGCCGTGCGCGATGAAGGCTTCGAGGCGCTGTCCGGCTGGGAGAAGCCGCTTCTCGTCGTCGTCGGCGACGATGACGCCATCGCGCCGCCGTCCGACGCCGAAGCGATGACGGCCGTCGCGGGCCGCGCCTCGTGGGTGAGCCTCGTGACGGTGCCCGGCGCGGGGCACCTCGTGCCGCTCGAGAATCCCGACGAGACCGCGAACGCCGTCGTGGCGCTCGCGGAGCGCGCTATTTTCCCGACGCTACGCTGAAGGACGGCAGGACCGTGAGCGGCGGCGTCGCGGAGCGCGCGGCGGCCGGGAGCTCGACGGGCTGCGGAGACGGCTCGAACACGGGCAGCGTGGAGGGGCGCGGCGCCGGCGCGTAGGAGGGGAGAGGGACGCGCTTGCCGTGGGCGTACACGGGGTGGCGGCCCTTGTCTTTGTACCACTCGGCCAGCGTGGCGCTCTGGAACATCTCCTCGACGATCTTCCGCCAGCCAGCGCCGGTGTTGTAGGCGCAGAACGAGATCTCGCCGAGCTGGGTCCCGTACGGAATGATGCACATCTCCGTGCGGCGAAAGTCGTAGTTGAAGAGGTCCTGGAACCACATGCCGGCCACGAGGAGGACGCGCCAGGGGTAGCGCGCCTGTTTCGCGATCCCCATACCCCGGCCCGTGTGCCCGTCCATGACCTTGAGCGTCTCCCAGACGCCGAGGTTCTTCGGGACGCCGGCGGGGCGAATGTTGCGCGCGAGAGAGAGGGCAGTCTGGACCACCGTGAGAAAGCGGCCGCGCGCCGAATCCGTCACGACCGTCAGGTCGCGCAGAAGGCGGTCCGCGTCGAGAAGCTGGGTGACCGGCACGGCGTCGCCCGACTCGGGATGGACGAGCAGCATCGTCGCGATGCCGCAGTTCGGGTGGCAGCCGCATTTGAGCGAGCCCCACTGGGCCTCGAGGCCGCCGAGCAGGTCCTTGAGATCGGAGAAGGGGCCCGACGCCGAGAGGGGAAACCAATCGCGCATCGGCTCGCCGATTCCGGCCTGGTCCTTCACGTCGTGCGCGAGGTGGGCAAGCGTGTAGCGCTGCTTCTTGCGCGTCTCGTCGTCGATCTCCTCGTCGCGACCCGTGAAGGAAACGGGTTGGAAAGAGACGGCGTTGATCTTGTCGATGTTCCGGATCGCGAACCGGAGGATGTCGCCCACCTGGTCGTTGTTGACGGAGTTCACGAGAGTCGTCACGAGCGTGACGTCGACACCGGCCGCGTGGAGGTTGTCGAGCGCCTGCAGCTTGACGTCGTACAGGTTGCCGACGCCGCGGTGGTTGTTGTGCTCGTTGCCCACTCCGTCGAACTGCAGGTATGCGAGCCTCAGCCCCGAGTCGTACGCGGCCTTCGCGAACTGGGGCTCCTGCGCGAAACGGATTCCGTTCGTCGCGCACTGGACCGAGAAGTAGCCGATCTCCTTCGCGTAGCGCGTCGCCTCGAGGAAGAAGGGCGAGATCGTGGGCTCGCCACCCGAGAACTGCACGGAAAGCTGGCGCCGCGGCTTGATGGAGACCGCGTTGTCGAGGATCTCCCGGATGTCCGCGAAGGAGAGCTCGTGAACGTAACCCACCTGGTTCGCGTCCATGAAGCACGGGTTGCACATCATGTTGCAGCGGTTCGTCAGGTCGACCGTGAGAACGGCCCCGCGGCCGTACTTGATCGACGCCGAACCGTGGTCGTGAAGGGCGTCCTTGGCGATCTTCACGTCGCGCCCGAAGAAATTCTCCTCGAGCCGGCCGAAGAAGCGGGCGTCGCTCGCCATGAGGTCCTCGAACGTGCCGTGCTTCGGGCACGTCTTGACCATCCAGATCTCGTTCCCGCGCAGGACGATGTCCGCGGGAATCTCGCCCGGGCGCCCGTCCACGAGCTCGCGCAGCTCGCGCGTGCCGCCCACGATGGCGTCCCTCACCTCCCGTGTGCACGTCGGGCAGAGCGAGTCCGTGCGGCGCGGATAGCCGAGCGGAGGCTTCGTGCGCTGGTAGCTCTTCGGGAGCGGCTCCGGGGCCCATTCCGGATGAAACGCACGCGCGGGAATGCGGCGGTTCACGGCCTGGAAAGCGTTCCAGGCGACGTTCGCCGTCGACCGGACCGCTTGGTAGAACAGCTCGCGCATCTATCTCCTCCCGACTTGGATCGTCGCGCCGCACCCTCGGGTATGGCTCTCGTCGCGACGGCTGGATGAAGTCGGAACTTTACCACGCGTCCTCACGACACCCGCCCCCTCGCATCAAGAATGAGTCCAGTTCCGGGCAGTTCGGGGGGTCCGTAAAGGCGCTCGACGCGCCGGAGCGCAGCCTTCCCGACGGCACGCACGGCCCCGTAATTCAGGGCGGCTCCGGCAGCCGCACCGAACAGGGGGACGAGGTGCGAAGCTTCGCGCCCCACGAAGCGCGCCAGGAGGCGCGCCGCGATCTCCTCGGCGGCGCGGGTTGTGAGGCGGCGCCCCACGTTGATGCCCGCGCCGGCGGCAAGGCCGGCGAGCACCTCGAGCGCGCGCTCCTTCGGCTCCATGGGAGCGCCGTAAAGGAGATGGAGGGAGACGATGAGCCGGCTCTGCAGGACGAGGAGCGCCGTCAGCTCAGGCGCGGCCGTCGCGAGCGCGGCCCACCCGGGCGGCAGACCCGCCACGCCGCCGAGGACCGCGGCCCGGCGGGCCGCCCTCGTGACGAGGCGCTCGCCCTTCTGTCGCGTCGTCGCGTCCGGGTGCCTCGCCGCGAGCTGTCGAACGTCGCTCCGGAGGCGGTCGACGTCGAGGTCGGTCGTGACCTTCTCCACCAGCTTCAGGAAGGTCTCGGCCAGCATCCTGGGTCTATCATCGGCGCGGCCGGTGCCCCTGACAAGGACCGTCCGGACGCTCCAAGGAGGACACACGGAATGTCGATCCGAACGGCTGCTTCCCGAGCGGTCCGCGCGGCCTTCGCGACTCTTCTCGTCCTTGCCTCCGCGTCGAGCCTTTCCGCGGCCGCGAAACCGAGGCCGAAAAAGAAACCTCCGGTCAGAGCGGTGCCTCACGACTACGCCCATGCGGTGGCCATCCTCCACACCGAGCGCGGTGACGTGACGATCCGCTTCTTCTTCGACCGCGCCCCGAATCACGTGAAGAACTTCGTCGATCTCGCGGCTTCGGGTTTCTACGACGGCACGCTCTTTCACCGCGTCATCCCCGGCTTCGTCCTGCAGGGCGGCGATCCGCTGACGAAGGACCCGAAGAACGCGTTCGTCTGGGGAAATGCCGGCAAGACCGACGCGAAGGGGCTTCCGGTCACGTTGAAGCCGGAGTTCAACGAGACGGCCCACAAACGCGGCATCGTCTCGATGGCCCGCTCCTCGGCGCCCGATTCGGCCTCCTCCCAGTTCTTCATCGTCCTCAAGGATTACCCCTCTCTCGACCACCAGTACACGGCGTTCGGCGAGGTCGTAAAAGGCATGGACGTCGTGGACCGCATCGTGGCCGAGTCGAATCCGGATCCCGCGAACGCCAATCTCGGCAGGCCCCGCGCGTATCAGAAGCTGGTGAAAGTCGACATTGTCGAGGAGAGCGCGGCTCCGGCCGCGACGCCGGCGCCAGCGAAAAAGGGGTGACGAACCTCCCGGAGCTCGAGGCAGCCCGGCGTCTCGGATGCGCTCGTGAGCGTTTCGGCCTAGCCGGTGCTCCGGCCTACGTGCCCCTCGCCGGAGACATCGGCGCACGCCGATACTTCCGGCAAAAGGCCGCCGGCCGCTCTTCGACTCTTCTGGTTCTCTATCCGCAGCCGGCCTCGGCCGCGCAGGCGAACTGGGCCTCGGTCGGCGCGGCTCTCGCCGCCGCCGGCGTGCGCGTGCCCGCGCTCCACGCGGACGCCCCGGACCTCGGCGTGGCGCTCATCGAGGATCTCGGAGACCGCGATCTCGCGATCGACCTCGCCGAGGCGCCCATCGAGAACCGTTCGCGCCTCCTCGACGAGGCCGAGGACCTGCTCCTCTCGGTCCGCTCGATCTCACGGGTGGCCGCGGCGCGCAATTCCGCCTTCGATGCCGAGTTCTTCGCTGCCGAGCTCGACCACACCCGGCACTGGGCGCTCGAGAAGGGCGGCCGCGAACCACTCGGCGCGCCGCGTGCCGCCGACTGGCAGGAACTCGCGCGGGACCTCGCCCGCGCGGCGGCCGATCCCCGCGCCACCGGAGACCCCGTTCCGACGCACCGCGATTACCACGCGAACAACCTCATGCGCGCGCCCGGCGGCCAGCTCGCGGCGATCGACTTTCAGGATCTGCGTCTCGGGCCGCCGGACTACGACCCCGTCTCGCTGCGCTTCGAAAGGGCCGCCGAAGCCGTAGCGAGCGACGCCGCAGCGTATTCGGAGCCGGTTCTCCTTCAGAGAGCCTGGAAAGTTCTCGGAACGTTCGAGAAGATGATGCTCATGGGCAGGCCGTTCTATCGCCCGCACCGCGAGGCGGCGCGCCGCGTCATCCGCCGCCACACGGCGCCGGGAGGACCCTTCGCTCCCCTTCTCGCCTTCCTGTGAGCGGAAGCGCGGGGAGTATGATCCCGCCGGCAGGAGGATCCCGTGCCGAATCTCGGACTTCCCGAACTTCTCGTCATCCTCGTGATCGTCGTCCTCGTCTTCGGGGCCGGCAAGATCCCCCAGCTCGGCAAGGGCCTTGGCGAAGGCATCAAGAACTTCAAGGATGCGATGCGCGACGGCCAGTCCACCGATTCGAAGGACGCCCCGAAGAACGACGGCACCGACAAGCCCAAGTAGGTAGGCGGAGGCGGCGTAGCCGCCGAGCGGAAGGGTGAGGGAAACCCGCCTGACGGGTTTCCCGGTCAAATTAGCTGTTGTCCCGGCCTCTGATCGGCGGCTTCACCTTCAGGAGCGAGATCTTCGCCCGCAGCGTGTTGCGGTGGATGCCGAGGGACCTCGCCGCGCGGCCCATGTTGCCGGAGGCGCGCGTCACGGCCGCCACTACGTATTTTTTCTCGAATTCCTTCTTCGCGGCCTCGAGCGGAATGCCCTTCGAAACCAGCTCGTCGATGATCCGTTGCAGCTGCCCGTCGATCGTCACAGACACGTCTCCTCCCGCACACCGCACGAACGCTCGCCGTTTGGGGGAGAGAAAGCTATCACGGGAATTTCATCCCGCAACAGTTTTTTGAGGCGCGTTTTCTTACTTGAGCTCGACGGCGTCCCCGACGCCCATCGTGTCCGACATGCTCGTGATGATGGCGACCGCAGTTCGGGCTCTCGTCGTCAGGATCGAGGCCTCGCCGAGGATCGTCCGCACGCCTTCCGCGCGGCCGGACGGTCGATAAACGGTGAGGAAGTCGCCGGGATTCAGACCGTCGGCTTCTCCAAGGTCCAGGAAGACGACGGAGTCGGTCCCGACGGGAGTCACGGCGTCCCGGGTCTCCACGATGTGGCCGATCACCTTCCCGTTCGGCACGTCACACATCGTCGCCATCTGCGTCCGGCGCACGAGCGGCACCGGAACCGGCTCGAAGGGTATGACGAAATCGCCGATCTGGGTATCGGCGCACCCGTAGGAGATTTCGGCGATCGCGGACCGCTCCTGCGCGCAGATCACGCGCAGGCGGGCGGGCGTCAGGTAGACGCGGCCGACGACCTCGATATCCGAGCCCCACTTGTTCACGGTCTGCTGGGGCCGCACGATCGTGAATTCCATTCCTGCCTGGACGCCGTCCCGCTCTCCGATGTCGAGATAGACGATGTCGCCCTGCATGAAGAACGTCTGGTTCTTCTCCTTCTCGGCGCTCACGACCGCCCCCGGAAAGACCTCCGCTGGGTCCCCGAGATAACCCGAGCAGTACACGTCCGCCTCGACGCCGATCGGAATCGGCCCCGTCACCGTTTGCGGCGCCCTGACGATCCTCTCTATCCGGGACGAGATGGGGGCAGCCGGCCCTTGGCTCAGAGCGGTGCGCGGCTCGTCTGACGCCCGTAGGACGGGCGAGGCGGCGAGGAGGATGCCCGCCGTGAGAGAGGCCAGAGGATGACGCATGACGACCTCCTGCTCGAAAACGGTGCTCAGGGGACGGCAGAGCGAGCGAGAACGTGACGCAGAAGCGCTCTAAGTTACCTCATCGAAAGCGGTTGCGTCAAATCCGGTCTTTTTCAAGGAGGCTCGTCAGCCGCCTGCCGCCCGAACCGGTGCGGCCGCCAAGGCTGGCGGCGCGGGCAGTTTCCTGACGAGCGGGCTCGCAGGATAGTCGCGCGCGAGGCGCTCCCAGAGCGTTCGCGCCTCGTCCTTGTTGCCCATTTTCGTCTCGAGAAGGCCCGCCTCGTAGAGGACCTTGTCGAGGCCCGCGTACTCGGGATACGCGGTGAGGATCGTGTCCATCCGGCCCTTCGCCGCCCGCCACGCCCTCCGCCTCAGGTAGAAGTGGCCCACGAGGTACTCGTGCTCGGCGAGGAGGCCTCGCATGGCACCGAGGCGCGCACGCGATTCCGTGGCGTACGGGGAGTCGGGGAAATTGATGGCGAGCTCCCGATAGGAAGTCGCCGCCTGGCGCGTGTTCCCCTGCTCCCGGTCCGGGCTCTCTGCCTGCCGGTCCGAGCACTGCGCAACGCGGAAGAGGGCGTAGTCGGACTTCGGGTGCGACGGGTAGCGATTCCGGAAATCCTTGTACCGCACGCCCGCCTCGAGGTAACCGAGCTGCGTCTTCTCATCGAAGAACGAGTCGGCGAGGCGGAGCGCGGCCTGCCGTCCGATCGGGTCGTTCGCGTAGTTCTCGGCCACGAAACGCAGGTACTGGCGTCCCGTCTCGTACTTCTTCTTCTTCACGAGCGCTTCGCCCCGCGCGTATGCTTCTTCCTTCGGCATCGTCAGGAGCTCGCGTGTCAGCTTCGCGGCGTCGTTCGTCGTGCCGCAGCCCGACAGAACCGCGAGAGCTGCGCCGAACATCGCGGTCCCAAGGAGGCGAGGGGAAGTTCGTCGCGACATGGACTTCGGAGAATGCACGGACTTCCGCGACCTTTCAAGCACGCAACGTGCCGGCCGATCCGGCGGCCTCCCGGAGACGTCTGATCGATCCCGGCACGTCCCCTGCCGAGAAAACGGATGCGCCCGCGACGAAATGGCGCGCTCCGGCGCGGACGAGGTCGCCGATGTTCCCGGGGCCGACGCCCCCGTCCACCGCGATGGTCGCCCGCGAACCCGACCTCCGAATCATCTCCGACAGTCGCGCCACGCGGTCGAGCGAACCCTCGATGAAGGCCTGCCCGCCCCACCCCGGGTTGACCGTCATCACGAGGACGAAGTCGGCGAAGAGAAGCGCCTCGTCGAGAGACGCGAGCGCGGTGCCCGGGTTGATCGCGACGCCCGGGCTCACGCGGCGCCCGCGCGCGTGCTGAGCGAACCGGTGGAGATGCGGCTCGGCCTCGACGTGCACGGCCACGCGCGACGCGCCCGCGTCGAGGTACTGATCGAGCCTCGAGAGCGGCTCCTCGATCATGAGATGGACGTCGAAGGGCACGCGCGTCACCTTCCGAAGCGCATTCAGGACGATCGGCCCGACGGTCAGATTCGGGACGAAGCGTCCGTCCATGACATCGAAGTGAATCCAGTCGGCACCGCCGTCCTCGCACGCGCGCGCGGCCTCACCAAGCCGGGAAAAATCCGCCGAGAGAAGCGAGGGCGCGAGGGCGACGCTCATGCGCCTCCCTCGGGCGAGACGATCACGAAGGACAGGGCATCGCGCCGCGTGACCGGCGAGCCCGCGAGCGGGAACTGCCTGAGAATCGTGCCGGTGAGGGCGCCCTCGTACGACTGGCTCTTGACGCCGCCAATGCGGAACCCCCGCTCCTCGAAGGCCGTCCGCACGCGCTCGAAGTCGCGGCCGATGAGGTCGGGCATCACCCAGGCGACGTCCGGCATGCCGCGATTCACGAGCAGGTCGACCGGCGAATCGGGCGGCGTGATCGATCCGGGCGCGATTCCCTGGGCGACGACTCCGGGCGGGCCCGGCAGCCGGATGGAAGCCACCGCGGCCTCCTTGAGTCCCGCCTTCGCGACGGTGAGCGCCGCGGCGCGCGCCGAGAGGCCCGTCAGATCGGGCATCCGGACGGCGCGGGGGCCGAGCGAGAGGGCGATGCGAATCGTCTGCCCGCCCTTGACCGCGGTGTTCGCGGCCGGCATCTGGCTTCGCACGCGATGCGGGGCGACCCCGTCGTCGAAACCCTCCTGCGCGGGGTCCACCTTCACCTCGAGGCCGCGTTCGGCCGCAACGGTCGCCGCTTCCTCGGCCGTGAGGTTCGTGAAGTTCGGCACCTTGAGCGACTTTCCCGCCACGAATCGCGTGAAAGACACCCAGGTCGCCGCCGCGAGCACACCGGCCAGCAACATCGCGTAGATCACTCTTCCGAACACGCCTCCCATGGCAAATCGACTTTAGCAGGCTCGGGGCCGGCGTCCTTGACTCGCCCCCCGCGGACCGGGAGACTGCCCTCCCCATGGCGGACACCCGCTCTTCCGCTCCCGGCCCCGCCGAAGCCGAATCCCCGCCGGCATTGCCCCTCGCGCGGGCGGACCTCCACCTGCACACGAACGCGTCCATGTTCAAGTACTTCCGGGCCGCGAACACGCGCGACTCGTACAACGACCCCGACGAAACGTACCGCCTCGCGAAGAGCCGCGGCATGGACTTCGTGACGTTCACGGACCACGACACCGTGGACGGCTGCCTGAAGTTCCAGGACCGCCATCCCGACTATGCGGATTTCTTCGTTTCGGCCGAGATCGAGACGTTTTTCCCCCGCACGGGCCACCGCATTCACGTGAACGTCTTCGACCTCTCGCTCGCTCAGTGGAAGGTCGTCGACCGGAAGCGGCGCAACATCTTCGACCTCGTCGAGTACCTGAGGAGCGAGGGACTGCTCTATTCCGCGAACCACCTCTTCCAGTCGTACCGCATGCGGCAGGCTCCGGAGGACTTCTTCACGACGATGCTCGAGCTTTTCGACGTCTTCGAGGTGAAAAACGGCTCGATGGCCTACCAGCACAACGCGCTCGTCGAGGACCTTCTCACCGCGGCCAAGGAGAAGCGCGGCTCGCTCGCGCTCGTCGGCGGATCGGACGCCCACACGTATCCGCCCGTCGCCTCCGTCTTCACGATGGCGCCGGGAGCGACATGGCGGGAATTCCTTTCCTCGGTGCGCGCGGGCGAGTGCCTTTCATGGGGCGTCGAGATGGGTTTCACGAAGGTCCTCGGCGACGTCTACAAGCTGCTCGGCAGGTACTACCGCACGGTCGTGGACTTCAAGAACCCCGCGTACACGCCAACCGAGAAGGCTCGCCACTTCCTGCTCGCGCTCGCCTCCGTGCCGTTCAACGTGGCGGGCGCCCCCATCGCCGTCTACTCCCTCAACTACGCCAAGCAGCTCGCGGTCTCGAAGACGCTCAAGGCGCACTTCGGGAAGAAGGGGCTCTCCTCCCGCCCGCACCACCTGCGGCGCGAGCGGTAAACCCGGCGAGGCTACGTCCCCGCCTTCTTCGCGTACTTCGTCGCGACGTAGTCGTCGACGAGCCTCCGGAACGCCTCCGCCAGCTCCTCGTGCGTGCCCTTGAGCGTCGTGAACTTCTGGCCATCGATGTAGACCGGGCAGCTCGGCGCCTCGCCGGTACCGGGCAGCGAGATGCCGATGTTCGCGGCCTTCGACTCGCCGGGGCCGTTCACGATGCAGCCCATGACCGCGAGCGTCATCGTCTCGACTCCTTCGTAGCGCGTTTTCCAGGCAGGCATCTGCTCACGAACGTAACTCTGGATTCGCTCGGCCAGCTCCTGGAACCCCGTGGACGTCGTGCGGCCGCAGCCGGGGCAGGCGGTGATGGACGGCGCGAAGCTGCGGAGGCCGAGCGACTGAAGGAGCTCGCACGCGGCGTACACCTCCTCGCGCCGGTCGCCGCCCGGGCGGGGCGTGAGCGAGACGCGGATCGTGTCGCCGATTCCCTCGTGGAGCAGAACGCCCATCGCGGCCGCCGACCACACGAGCCCCTTCGTCCCCATGCCGGCCTCGGTGAGGCCGAGGTGCAGCGGCTGGTCGGTCTTCGCCGTGAGCTCGCGGTACACGGCGATGAGGTCGTTCGGGCGCGAAACCTTGCACGAGATGATGATCTGGTCCTTCTTCATGCCCGTTTCGAGCGCGAGCTCCGTGGACTGCAGGGCCGAGAGGACCATGCACTCGTTGACGATCTCTTCCGACGAACGGCCGAGATCGAGGTCCGTGTTCTCCTGCATCTTCTGCATGACGAGCTCCTGGTTCAGGGAGCCGCCGTTTACGCCGATGCGCACGGGCCGGCCGAGGTCGCGCGCGACGGAACAGATCGTCGCGAACTGCTCGTCGCGCCTCTTCCCCATGCCGACGTTCCCGGGGTTGATTCGGTACTTGTCGAGGGCTTTCGCCATCTCAGGGTACTTCGTGAGGAGGATGTGCCCGTTGTAGTGGAAGTCGCCGATGAGGGGCACGCCACAGCCCGCGTCGAGGAGGCGTTTCCTGATCTCCGGGACGGCCCGCGCGGCCTCGTCGACGTTCACGGTGATGCGGACGAGCTCGGAGCCCGCCTTCGCGAGCTCGAGCGCCTGCTGGACCGTCGACGCGACGTCGGCCGTGTCCGTGTTCGACATGGACTGCACGACGACGGGCGCGCCGCCCCCGACCTGCACCTTTCCGACCCGCACGCCGACGGTCTCGTGGCGCGGGCGGACCGTCCCTTTCGCCATCAGAAGTTGACGTTCTTGAGGACGTCGAAGTAGAGAACGGTCACCATGACGAGCACCAGGAAGACGAACCCTGCCTGCAGGAGCCGCTCCTTCACCTTGAGCGAGAAGTCCCGCCGCGCAACGGCCTCGAGGAGCGTGACGAAGATCTGGCCGCCGTCGAGGAGCGGAATCGGAAACAGGTTCAGGAGCCCGAGCTGAAGCGACAGGATGCCCATCAGGCTGAGGAGCGACGCGGGGCCCGAGCGCGCCGCCTCACCCGAGAATTTTGCGATGTCGATCGGCCCCGAGAACTGGCGGAAGGAGCCCTTCAACGAGACGAGCCGGCCGAGAACGGTGGCGGTCGCGCGCGTCTGTTCGCGCAGTTCCTTGAACGAGGCCTCGAGCGCGGGGAGAAGCGGCAGCGAACGACGCACCGTGTCGTGGAGGGTGGCGCCGAACCCGATCTTCCATGAGGATCCTTCAGCCCGCGGCGTGACCGGAAGCGTCAGCATCTTCCCATCCCGCTCGACGCCGAAATCGATGGGCTTGGGCCCCGAGTCCTTGAAATCGGCCGCAGCTTGCGCGATGCGCCAGACCACCGCGGCGAAGCACGAGACGTCGTGCCCATTGACCGACACGATCCGATCGCCGACTTTCAGTCCGGCCTTCACTCCCGGCGCGTTTGGCTGGAGTATTCCGATGAAGACGGGCGCGGACGCATGAAGGCCCGTGAACCCAACATCGTATTTCTTCTGCTCCTCGGTTTTCGGCTCGGGCTGAAGTGTCAGCGGAACGGTCTGTCCCTGTCGCAGAACCTCGACGGGAATTTGCTGCCGCGAGGCCAGCCCCGTGTCGAGCTCGACCTCGCGCCAAGTCGTGACGGGCTTTCCCGCGAGCTTCACGATCACGTCGTCGACCTGGAGGCCCGCTCTCTCGGCGGGGCTGTCGGGGTCCACGAACGTCACGACTGGACGCTCTTCGTAGTACTTCGGAACCTCCATGCCAATCATGAACGCGCCCGCGGTGAGGAGGAACGCGAGGACGAGGTTCACGCCCGGACCGGCGAAGAGGATGACGAGGCGCTCGAGGCGCGTGCCGGGCTGCGTCACCGACGCTTCGGCCGTACCGTGCACGACGTCGCTTTCGTCTGGGCCGAGGCCGACGACCTTCACGTAGCCGCCGAGCGGGATGAGCGAGACCCTGTAGTCGGTCTCGTTCCTCTTCCAGCCGAAGAGCCGCTTGCCGAATCCGAGCGAGAAGATCTCGACCGGGAACTTGAAGAGCTTCGCGATGAGGAAATGTCCCCCCTCGTGAAAAACGATGAGGAACGAGAGCACGAAGATCAGGGCGAGGATGTTGGTCGGAATGGTCATGAGGCCTCGGGGGTTTTACGAGGGGTAAGCGCTGGCGGTTGCCGCGCGCGGACTGGTTTCGAGCAGGGGAAGGAGTGCGGCGGCCTCGCACCGCGCCCACGCGTCGGCCTCGAGAGCGTCCGCGACGGTCGTCACGCGCGCGACGCGATGTCTGCCGAGGATGCGAGCGACCATCTCGACGATCGCGGGATACGGAATGCGCCGGTCGAGGAACGCCTGGACCGCGACCTCGTTCGCGGCGTTCAGCACCGCCGGAGCCGAGCCGCCAGTCTCGAGCGCGGCGTACGCAAGCCCCACGGCCGGATAGCGCGTCGGGTCGAGCGGGAAGAACTCGAGTTTTCCGAGCGCCAAAAGGTCGAGTCCTTTGAGCGGTGTCGGAACACGATCGGGATAGGTGAGCGCATAGAGGATCGGGAAACGCATGTCGTTCGGCGACATCTGCGCGAGCACCGAACCATCCACGTACTCGACCATCGAGTGCACGATCGACTGTGGGTGGATGACGACCTCGATCTTCTTGCCCGGCACCCCGAAGAGCCAGCGGGCCTCGATGACCTCGAGACCCTTGTTCATCATCGTGGCCGAGTCGATCGTGATCTTCGGGCCCATCTTCCACGTCGGATGCTGGAGCGCGTCGTCCACGGTGATCCCGCCGAACGTGACGAGATCGCGGGCGCGGAACGGCCCGCCGGACGCCGTGAGGACGAGCCGCTTCACTTCCCCGGGGTCCCCCGCGCGGAGCGCCTGATGGAGCGCGCAGTGTTCGGAATCCACGGGGAGGACCATGGCGCCGGAGGCGCGTGCAGCCGCCATGAGCGGCTCGCCCGCCACGACGAGGGTCTCCTTGTTCGCGAGCGCGAGCGTCTTGCCGAGCTTCACGGCCTCGTATGCGGGCGCGAGGCCGATGGACCCCACGATGCCGCCGAGAACGACGTCCGCCTCCGGAATCGTCGCCACGTCCACGAGGCCCTGGGGCCCGAAGCCCACGGAAAGGCCCGGGAACTCCTGCCTCAGGCGCGCGGCGTCCTCGCGCGTCTTCACCGAGACGACCTTCGGGCGGTGTGCGGCGATTGCCGGCAGGAGCTTGTCCAGGTTCGAGCCGGCGGACATCGAGACGATCTCGAAGCGGTCGGGAAAATGCGCGACGACTGACAGAGCCGAGTCCCCGATGGAGCCTGTCGCGCCGAGGAGGGCGATGCGCTTTTTCATCGCGGCAGTGACTCCGGCAGGGCCGTGAGGAGGAGAAGCACGGCCGGCGAGACGTACAGAAGCGAATCGAGCCGGTCGAGGAGTCCTCCATGGCCGGGCAGAATCCCGCCGGAGTCCTTCACGGCGCAGCTTCTCTTGAACGTGGATTCGAGGAGATCCCCGACGACGGCGAGGCCCGCGATGAGAAGGCCCGCTGCCGCGCCGAATACCGCGGAGCGACCGTCCCCGAAAAGGAGAGAGATTGCGAGACCGAAGACCGCACCGCCCGCGAGCTGCCCGAAGAGCCCCTCGACGGTCTTCTTGGGGCTCACGACGGGTGCGAGCTTTCTTCGGCCCCATTTTCGGCCAACGTAGTACGCAGCCGAGTCACTCGCCCAGACGGTCGCGAGGACGAAAAGCACCGGTTTCCAGCCATGGGCCCTGAGACCCACCATCGCGCCCGCTCCGAGCGCGACGTAGAGAGTCGCGAAGACGGACGACGCGGACGACGCCAGGAGCACGGCCTCGCGCGGCGACGCGAACATGACGAGCGTCGGCAGCGTGAAAAGCGCGACGCCCGCGAGGACGACGAGCATGAGCAGAGAGGCCAGATATGCCGCCGCGACGAGCGCGAGAAAGAGGCCGACACCCGCCGATTTCGGCACGATCCATCCCGCGGCCTCGATGAGCCGGTAGAACTCGAGGAGCGCCAGCGTCGTCGCCGCGGCCACGAGCAGTGCCCAGGCCCACGGCGGAGCCGCCACGAGCACCGCGAGGACCGCGGGGATGAGGATCGCGGCCGTGACCTCCCTCTGGAATCTCATCGCGACGCGGCCGCCGGATGCGCCGCTGGCGCCGCGACCTCGTTCCGCCTTTCTTCCGCCTCCGAGACGCCGCCGTACCGGCGCTCGCGCTTCTGGAACTCGGCGAGCGCCTCGAGGAAGTGCCCGGCCCGGAAATCGGGCCAGAGCACGGGCGTCACGTGGATCTCGGCGTACGCGATCTGCCAGAGCAGGTAGTTCGAGATGCGCATCTCGCCGCTCGTGCGGATGAGGAGATCCGGGTCGGGCAGCCCGGCCGTGTAGAGCTCCGATTCGATCGCGGCCTCGTCGATGTCCTCGGGACAGAGCACGCCCGCCTTCACCTTCTTCGCGAGCGCCCTCATCGCGTCGGCGAGCTCGGCGCGGCCCGAGTAGTTGAGGGCGATGTTGAAGATCATGCCTTTTCCGTGCACCGTCGCGGCGAGCGCGTGCTCGAGCTCGCGCTGGACGGAGGAATCGAGGCCGTCCATGCGTCCCACCACGCGGAAGACGATGTCGTTGTCGAGGAGCGTCTTCAGCTCGCGCCTCAGGTACTCCTTCAGAAGAGCCATGAGCGTCGCGACCTCGAAGTGCGGGCGCTTCCAGTTCTCCGTGGAGAACGCATAGAGCGTCAGCGCCGTGAGCTCGAGGCGCGCGGCCGTCTCGACCGTCGCGCGCACGGAAACGATCCCGGCGCGATGACCTTCGACGCGCGGCAGGCGGCGCTGCCGCGCCCAACGCCCGTTGCCGTCCATGATGACGGCCACGTGCCGCGGCAGGCGGCCGAGGTCGAGAGCGTCGAGAAGCGTCCGGTCGGGCGTGCCCGGCGCGGCGATGGAGTCCTTGTCGATCATTGGCATCGGGGGCGAAACACGCCCCCGGAGCCTGCATTCTATCCCGACGAAACGGGCCCGACGGTGGTGGCCGGGAAGTTCCCGGGAAGCGTCTCCGAAGGATACAGAACCTTCGCGAGCGTGAGGCCGCGCGCTTCCGCTGTTGGCCCGGGCTTCGCGAGGGCGTCCTCGGGACGAATGCGGCCCCGGCCCGCGTCCCGGAGCGTTCCCACGAGCCGGCGCACCATGCCGCGGAGGAAGCCGTCCCCGGCCGCCGTGATGAGGAGGAGAGAGTCCTCCTCTTCAACGTCCAGCCGCGCGAGCGTACGCACGGTCGTTCCGGGGTCGGAGCCCGTGAGAGAAAACGGAGCGAAGTCGCGCCGCCCGACGAGAACCGTCGCGGCGGCGCGCATCGCCGCCACGTCGAGCGGCTCGGAGGCGAGGGACTCGACGAGGCCGCGATAGGGGTGGAGGAACTCGCCGCGCCTCAGGCGGTAAACGTAGACCTTGCCGATCGCCGAGTAGCGGGAGTGGAAGTCAGGGGCGGCTTCGGAGGCGGCGAGGACCCGCACGTCTTCGGGCAGCTTCGAGTTGAGAGCACGAGAGAGATTCTTAGAAGGAATGAGCGGCGATCCTTCGGGCACCTCGACGTGGGCGACCTGGCCATCCGCGTGAACGCCGGAGTCCGTGCGCCCCGCGCCGTGGGCGCGGACATCCGACCCGAAGAGGTCCTTCAGGGCTTTCTCCAATTCGCCTTGGACCGTGCGCGCGCCCGTGCCGTCCGCGCGGGGCGCTTGCACCTGCCACCCTTCGAAGAATCTTCCCAGATACGCCAGCTCGAGCTTCAGCCTCACGGACCGATTATGGCCGCGCTCCGCGCGGCCCCCGCGCTATCGTGCGCGTCATGCCCGCCCCGACCCTCGTCGTCACCGAAATCTTCCGCAGCCTCCAGGGAGAATCGTCGTTTGCGGGGCTGCCCTGCACGTTCGTCCGTCTGACGGGGTGCGCGCTCCGGTGCGTCTGGTGCGACAGCTCCTATGCGTTTTCCGGCGGGAACACGCACACACTCGACGACGTCCTCGCCGAGGTCACGCGCCTCGGAGCACCGCTCGTCGAGCTGACCGGAGGCGAGCCGCTCGAGCAGGAGGGCGTCTACCCGCTCGCCGCGGCGCTCTGCGATCGCGGCTACACGGTTCTCCTCGAGACGGGCGGCCACGTTCCACTCGACCGCGTGGACCCACGGGTCGTGAAGATATTCGACGTGAAGTGCCCCGGCTCCGGCATGCAGTCCCGCAACGATCTCGGCAACCTGAAGCGTCTCGGCCCACGCGACGAGATCAAGTTCGTCGTCAAAGACCGCCGCGACTTCGACTGGGCTCTCGACCTTGTCGCGAGGCACGACCTCGACCGCAAAAACACCATCCTGATCTCGCCGGTCTTTGAGGGGAGTTCGTCGCCGGTCGCCGCGGATGTCGCGGAGTGGGTTCGCGACTCGAAGAGAAAGCTGCGACTGAACCTCCAGGTTCACAAGCTGCTCTGGGGAGATGTTCCTGGAAAATGAGAGAGAAGATCAAGAAAGAGATTTCTTAGAATGGCAAAGAGAGCGAGGTCTGGAGGCTCGCGCGGCGAGACGCGCCCCGGTGACGGCCGACGCATTCACCTTCTGGGAAAATCTTCTCATTTCATATCGATTCCCCATGCACCTGTTCGGGGCCGACGGACAGCGGTGGTTTTGCTCTCCGGCGGCCTCGACAGCGCGACGTGTCTCGCGCTCGTCTCCCGCTGGAGCTGGACGGTGCACGCACTTTCTTTCGATTACGGTCAACGGCACCGCGTCGAGCTGTCGGCGGCGCGCGCACTCGCTCGGAAGTACCGCGTCGCCTCGCATCGCGTGATCGCGATCCCGTCCCTCGGCGCGCTCGGCGGCTCGGCACTGACCGACCGCGCGATCCGGATTCCGAAGAAGGCGCTCGGAAAGGCGCGCATCCCCGTCACGTACGTCCCCGCTCGCAATACGCTTTTTCTGGCGTTCGCGCTCGGCGTCGCCGAGTCGAACGGGGCGACGGAGATCGTCATCGGTGCAAACGCTCTCGATTACTCCGGCTACCCCGACTGCCGCCCCGCATTCCTCGAGGCGTTCGAGCGCGTCGCGAAGCTCGGGACGAAGGCCGGCGCCGAGGGCGGGAGCTTCGCGATCCGGGCGCCGCTTCTCGACATGCCGAAAGCGGACATCGTCCGCCTCGCGCTCGCCCTCGGGCTCGAGACAGGCCTTACGACGTCCTGCTACGACCCCGGAAAGGGAGGCCGGCCGTGCGGGAGCTGCGACTCCTGCCTGCTCCGGGCAAAAGGGTTTACGGAGGCCGGAGAAGTCGATAAGTGAGAAAATCTATATACGTTGCGTTAGGTATTTCTTGACAATGTTATAAGCAGATTCTATATTTGCCTTTGATGAATATAGAACGGTTCACCCACAAGGCTCAGGAAGCCCTCCAGAAAACGGCTCAGGCCGCCCGCGCCGAGGGGCATCCCGAAGCCACACCCGAGCACCTCACCCAGGCGTTGCTCCTTCAGGACGAGGGCGTGGTGCCCGCGCTCCTCGAGCGGGTCGGTGTCGCTCCCGGGCTTGCGCGGGAGGACGTCGAGAAGGAGCTCGCGAAGCTGCCGAAGGTGCAGGGCGAAGGGGCGGAGCCGCGCTTCTCTCCCGCCCTCGTGAAGCTGATCGACCTCGCCGAGAAGATCGCGGGAGAGTTCAAGGACGACTACATCGCGAGCGAGCACCTCTTTCTCGCTCTCCTGCGCGACGGGAAGTCCAGGGCCGCGAAGATCCTCCTCGCCCGGGGCCTCTCGGAGGCCTCCCTTCTCGCCGCCCTCAAGGACGTGCGCGGCGGGAGCCGCGTGGCCGACCCCGACGCCGAGGACAAGTACCAGGCTCTGAAGCGCTACGCGAAGGACCTCACCGAACTCGCGAAGAAGGGCAAGCTCGATCCGGTCATCGGCCGCGACGAAGAGATCCGCCGCGTGATGCAGGTCCTGACGCGGCGCACGAAGAACAACCCGGTCCTCATCGGCGACCCTGGCGTCGGCAAGACCGCGATCGTCGAGGGGCTTGCCCGCCGCATCGTCGCGGGCGACGTCCCCGAGACGCTCAAGGGCAAGCGCGTCGTCTCGCTCGACCTCGGCGCGATGATCGCCGGCGCGAAATTCCGCGGCGAGTTCGAGGAGCGCCTCAAGGCGGTTCTCAAGGAGGTCGAGGAATCGGACGGTAAGGTCATCCTCTTCATCGACGAGCTGCACACGCTCATCGGCGCGGGCGCCGCCGAGGGCTCCATGGACGCGGGCAACATGCTGAAGCCCGCGCTCGCTCGCGGTGACCTGCGCGCAATCGGCGCGACGACGATCGGCGAGTACCGCAAGCACATCGAGAAGGATCCGGCCCTCGAACGGCGCTTTCAGCCCGTGCTCGTCGGGGAGCCGTCCGTCGAGGACACGATCGCGATTCTCCGCGGGCTCGCGGAACGCTACGAGGTCCACCACGGCGTGAAGATCACCGACGCGGCGCTCATCGCCGCCGCGACGCTATCCGACCGCTACATCGCGGATCGCTTCCTGCCCGACAAGGCGATCGACCTCATCGACGAGGCGGCGTCGAAGCTCCGAATGGAGATCGACTCGCTGCCGACGGAGATCGACGAGGTCGAGCGGCGCATCCTCCAGCTCGAGATCGAGAAGAAGGCGCTCCAGAAAGACGACGCTCGCCCCGCCAAAGAGCGCCTCAGGGCTCTCGAGCGTACCCTCGCCGAGCTCAAGGAGCGCGCGAACGGGATGAAGGCGCGGTGGAAGTCCGAAAAAGACGCCATCGCAGTGATTCGCGACCTGAAGAAGAAGCTCGACGACACGAAGGTCGCCGCCGAGGCCGCCGAGCGCAAGGGTGACCTGAACAAGGCCGCCGAGCTGCGGTATGGCACGCTCACGAAGCTCCAGAAGGACCTCGAGACGGCCTCCGTCCGCCTCGCCGATCTCCAGAAAAACGGCGCCATCCTGCGTGAGCAAGTGGACGAGGAAGACATCGCCGCGATCGTCTCGAAGTGGACCGGCGTGCCCGTCTCGAAGATGGTCGAGGGCGAGACGCAGAAGCTCCTGAAGATGGACGAGCGGCTGAAGCTGCGCGTGATCGGGCAGGACGAGGCCGTGCAGGCCGTGTCCGCGGCCGTGCGCCGGGCTCGCGCCGGCATGAAGGATCCGAAGCGGCCCATCGGCTCGTTCCTCTTCCTCGGCCCCACGGGCGTCGGGAAGACCGAGCTCGCCCGCGCGCTCGCCGAGTTCCTCTTCGACGACGAACACGCGATGGTCCGCCTCGACATGTCCGAGTATCAGGAGAAGCACACGGTCTCCCGCATGATCGGGGCGCCTCCCGGATACATCGGCCACGACGAAGGCGGCCAGCTCACGGAAGCCGTTCGGCGCCGGCCCTATGCGGTCGTCCTCTTCGACGAGATCGAGAAGGCCCATCCCGACGTGTGGTCCGTCCTTCTGCAGGTGCTCGACGATGGGCGCCTGACGGACGGCAAGGGCCGCGCCGTGGACTTCAAGAACGTCGTCATCATCATGACGTCGAACGTCGCGAGCCCGATCATCCAGGAGATGCAGGGCGCCGATGAGAAGGCGCTCAAGACGCGCGTCGAGGCCGAGCTGCGCAACCACTTCCGGCCCGAGTTCCTGAACCGGATCGACGACATCGTCGTCTTCCGGCGCCTCGAGCTCGCCGACATCGAGCAGATCGTCGGCCTGCAGCTCCGCCACGTCGCCGAGCTCGTGGCCGCGCGCGGCGTGAAGCTCTCGTGGACGGACGCGGTGAGAACGTGGCTCGCGCGCGAAGCCTACGACCCCGTCTACGGCGCCCGCCCTCTCAAGCGAAACATCCAGAAGCTCGTCCAGGACCCGTTGGCGTTGAAGCTCCTCTCGGGCGACATCCACGAGGGTTCCGCGGTCACCCTTGCGCTCGCTCCCGGGGGCTCGGCGCTGGAGTTCCAGACCGAGCGCGAGGACACGAAGCCGAAGCAGATCAAAATTCCGCCGGTGAAGCCGGCCCTCGACGCCAAAAAGTAGCGCGAAGGGCAGGCTAGATGGCCATCGCCCCCGCCGGCACTTCGTCCTCCTTGAAGAGGTCCGTCGAGACGTAGCGCTCCGAGGTGTCGGGGATGACGAAGACGATGAGCTTCCCGGCGCTCTCGGGGCGCTTCGCGATCTCGATGGCTGCATGCGCCGCCGAGCCGGAGGAGATGCCGCCGAGGATTCCCTCTTCCTTCGCGAGGCGCCGGGCCATCGCGAACGACTCCTCGTTCGAGACCTGGAAGGTGTCGTCGACGAACGCCATGTCGAGGTTCTTCGGAATGAACCCGGCCCCGAGGCCTTGGATCTTGTGGGGACCCGGTGCGCCGCCGGAGATCACGGCCGAGCTCGCCGGCTCGACGGCGATGATCCTCAGCGAGGGCTTCTTCGGCTTCCAGAATCGCCCCACGCCGGTGATCGTGCCGCCCGTGCCCACGCCGGCCACGAAGATGTCCATTTTGCCGTCCGTGTCGTTCCATAGCTCGGGGCCCGTCGTGGCCTCGTGAATCGCCGGGTTCGCCGGATTCTCGAATTGCTGCGGCTGGACGCCGTTCGGCCCGTACTCGGCGAGAAGGTCCTGCGCTTTCGCGATCGCGCCTTTCATTCCCATGGGCCCCGGCGTCAGCACGACTTCGGCGCCCAGGAGCTTGAGGACCTTGCGGCGTTCGACGGACATGGTCTCGGGCATCGTGAGGATCAGACGATAGCCGCGGGCGGCTGCGACGAACGCGAGGCCGATGCCGGTGTTCCCCGACGTCGGTTCGATGAGGACCGTCCTGCCCGGCGCTATCTTTCCCGCCTTCTCGAGCGCGTCGATCATCGAGACGCCGATGCGGTCCTTGACGGAATGCGCAGGGTTGAAGAACTCGAGCTTCGCCACGACCGTCGTGCCCGCCGCGATCCCCGCCGTCAACCGGTTGAGCCTCACGAGCGGCGTGTTCCCGATCAGTTTCGTGATATCTACGGCGATTTTCATGATTTCCCCCTCGGAGCGCGCCGGTTTGGCGGGCGCGCGCCTTGCTAGAAGTGGTGCGGAGAAGGTATCCAGTGCGTCCCTCTTCAGATCGAGTACGTCAGCTCCTCGCGCTCGGCCTTCACTTCGGCGACGAGACGCGCGATCGTAATCCCCGAGAGATACCGCCGATGCGTCTCCGAGAGCTCCCGGTCCAGCCTCTGGATGGCGCCCGGCATGGTGGACGGCTCGGGGCCAGGCTCGCGCCCCTCGCGCGAGTAGAGCGACACGACCGAAAGAGTCGTGGCGGTGGGCGCGAGCGGTGTCGGCCGATAACCGCCGTTGCGGCCGCGACCGGCCGCGACCCAGCCACTCCTCACGAGCGGCAGAAGAAGCTGGTGCACCGAATCGCGCGACAGCTCGAGCCAGATCGCGAGCTGAGTCGACGTCACGTCCGGGCCCGCGCGGTAGACGAGCTCGACGAGCGCCTGAACTGCCTTTTTCTGCCGCGTGTTTAGAATGGCTAAAAACCCCTTCGACTTTATCGAGTAACAATCATGCGAGCCCGCAAAGAAATGTCAAGCCTCGTCCTCCTGCTCACCGCGGCTCTCCTTTCGCCGGCGGCGCTCTCACAGCATTCAGTTCCGTCCCCTGCGGCCGCCGCGCCGGGCGCGCGTGCCGAACGGCGGACGCCGATCGTCGAGGCGGTCGAGAAGATCGGGCCGGCCGTCGTCAACATCTCTGCGGAGAGACTTGTCCAGCAGCGCCCGAGCTCACTCGACTCCTTCCTCGGTTTCGACGCGCGCCCGCGCGGCTACAAGACCGAGTCCCTCGGCTCCGGCGTGATCCTCGACTCCTCCGGCGTCGTCGTCACGAACGACCACGTCATCTCGGGCGCCTCGAGCATCTGGGTCACGACGGCCGACGGGCGCGAGCTGGAAGCGAAGCTGGAGGGCGCGGACGCGGACAACGACCTCGCCGTGCTGACGGTCGATCCGAAAAACCTCAGGGCCGCGAGGATCGGGACGACGTCGGACCTCATGATCGGGGAAACGGTGATCGCGATCGGCAACCCCTTCGGCCTGTCGAACTCGGTCACGACGGGAATCGTCTCGGCGGTACACCGCACCGTGAGGGGCGAGTCCGGGCGCAACTACTCGGACTTCCTGCAGACCGACGCCGCGATCAACCCCGGTAATTCCGGCGGGGCGCTCGTGAACATCCTCGGCGAGCTGATCGGCATCAACACGGCCATCGTGGGCGGCGCGAACACGATCGGTTTTGCGATCCCAATCGATCGGGCGCGCCGTGTCGTCGACGAGCTGCTGCATTACGGCGAGGTCAAGTCCGTCTGGCTGGGCCTGAGGGGAACGACCGTCGGGCTCGGAAATCCGCGCTCTCAATCGCGCGGACAGGGGCTCCGCGTGCGCTCGGTCTATCCCAATTCGCCGGCGGCGCGCGCGGGCCTCGAGCGCGGCGACATCGTCGTCTCGATCGACGGCCGCCCCATCGAGGGACGCGAAGACTTCGACACGGCTCTCGCCTCCGCCGGCACGGGGCGCACGCTCGCCGTCGCCTTCCGGCGCGAGGGTCGGGACCGGACGGTCCATCTCACGACCGAGCGCACGCCCGACGACCTCGGCCTGGAGATCCTGCGGCGCGAGCTCGGTGTCGGCGTGCGCGACACGCGCAGCGGGCCCATGGTCGTCTCCGTGACGCGCAATTCCCCTGCCGATGGCAAGGGCCTCGATCGGGGCGACCTGCTCCTCGCCGTGAACAACCGCAAGGTGAAGACCGTCGAGGAGCTCGCGAAATCGGTCGAAGGCGGATTCTCGCGCTCGAGCCTCGTCCTCTCCGTCTGGCGCGAGCCGTACCTCTACAGCGTCACGTTCGGGCTGGAATAGAAGACTTCAATTCCGACACGACGATGCCGAGAAGGACGAGGGCGGCCCCGGACCAGTCGCGGCCCGTCATCCGCTCGCCGAGGAAGAGCGCCGCGAAAAGAGCGGTGAAAACGGGCTCGAGCGCGAAAAGGATCGCCGCGTGCGTCGCGGGCATGCGCTGCTGCGCCCACGTCTGCGCGAGGAACGTGACGACCGTCGCCACGAGCGCCATCCAGAGGATCGCGGCCACGAGCCGCGGCGTCAGCGCCAGCGGGCGGCTTTCGGCCACGACGAACCCTCCGGCCCCCGAGAGAAACGGCACGAGCGCGAGCCGTGCCACGCCCACGGCGACCGCCGCCGCCGCGATCTGCCCGAACGAGTACCAGCGCACGTCGTGCATCGGCGCCGTCTCCGCCATCACCACGATGAGAATCGCGTAGGAGACGGCCGTCGCAACGATCAGGAGGTCTCCCCGATTCCACCCGGCCGTGCCCTGCGGCCAGGTCAGCACCGCGAACCCGGCGGCAGCCAGCACGAGACCGGCCAGGTTCTCCCGCGAGGGCTTCTTGCGTGTCATGAGGTATCCCGCGACCGGCGTCAGGGGAACCGAAAGGCCCGTCACGAACGCGGCCTTGCTGGCGGTCGTGAAAAGCTGGCCCACGATCTGACTTCCGATCCCGATCGCGAGGAGGATCCCGATGACCGCGCTGTCCCGCGCGAGGTTAGGTGTCCGCGGGCGGCCGCGCGCCAGAACGAAAAGGACGAGGCCCGCGAGCGCAAACCTCACGAGGACGAAGACGAGAGGCGGTGCCGTCTCGATGGCGAGCCGGTTCACGATGAACGTCGATCCCCAGATCGCCGTGACGAGGACGAGCACGAGGTCGGCCCGGAGAGCCTCGGGGCGGGGCACGGAAACGCCAGCCGACGGGGTCATGAGCCGCGCATCATGCCCCAGAGCGCGGCTGCTATCCTCGCCGCCCGATGACGGCTCCCCGCGTACGCTTCGCGCCTTCCCCGACGGGCTCCCTTCACGTCGGAGGGGCGCGGACGGCCCTCTACAACTGGCTCTTCGCGCGCCGCGGCGGGGGCACGTTCATCCTCCGCATCGAGGACACGGACGTCGAGAGGAGCCGCCGCGAGCTGACGGACCAGATCCTCCATGCGATGCGCTGGCTCGGCCTCGACTGGGACGAGGGCCCGTTCTTCCAGAGCGAGCGAGGCGCCCTTTACCATGAGGCCGCGGACCGCCTCCTCGCGGAGGGCAAGGCGTATCGCGCGTTCGAGACGCCCGACGAGCTCGACGCGATGAAGAAGAGCGCGGCGGCGTCGGGAAGCGCGTTCCGGTACGACGGGAGAGCGCGCGCGATTTCGAAGGAGGAGTCCGACCGTCGCGCCGCGTCCGGCGAGAAGTTCGTCGTACGTCTCAACGTGCCTGACGAGCCCCTCGTCGTGGACGACGCCGTGCAGGGGCGAACGGAGTTTCCGGCGGGCGCGCTGGACGATTTCGTCCTCGTGCGCTCGGACGGCCACCCCCTCTACCACTTCACGGTCTGCGTGGACGACGTCGCGATGGGGATCACCCACGTCATCCGCGGCGCCGACCACCTCCCGAACGCGCCGAAGCACGTGGCGCTGTTCCGCGCGCTCGGCACCCCCCTGCCCGTCTTCGCGCACCTCGGGATGATTCTCGGCACCGACGGCAAGAAGCTGAGCAAGCGCCACGGCGCGGCGGGCGTGGAGGAGTTCGAGGCGCAGGGCTACCTGCCGGCCGCGCTCGATAACTTCCTCGCGCTCTTGGGCTGGTCGCCCGGCGAGGACCGAGAGCGGATGACCCTCGCCGAGATGGTCTCGCTCTTCTCGCTCGAGCGCATCGGACCCTCTCCCTCGCGCTTCGACCACGAGAAGCTCGCCTGGCTGAACGGGCAGTACCTCCAGGAGGTTCCGGCGGCACGGCTCATCGAGATGCTGAAGCCATTCCGCGTTCCGGACCGGGACCCGGAGCTTCTCGCCCTGGCGATCGCTCTGCACCGCTCGCGCGCGCGCACGCTCGCCGAGCTCGCGCATGCCCTCGCGATTTACGGCGACGACCCGACGGACTTCGATACGGGCGGCATGAAAAAGTTCGGCAAGCCGGATGCGGCGACGCTCATCCGCATCCTCGCCGAGCGCCTGTCGGCCGCCGAGCCCTTCACCCACGCGGCGCTCGAGGAGGCCGCTCGCGCGCTCGCGTCCGAGAAAGGCCTCAAGCTCGGAGACCTCGCGCAGCCCGCCCGTCTCGCCCTCACCGGCGTTCTCGCGTCTCCCCCGCTCTTCGAGCTGATCGAGGTGCTGGGCAAGGAGACGACCCGGCGGCGCCTCCTGGCCTTCGCGGACCTCCTCGCGAGAGTGCCTGCCGCACACTGAGGAGACCATGGACGACGCCTCCAAAGCCGCGCCCCCGATTCCCGGAAAGGACTTCATCCGCGAGATCCTCGACGAGGACAGACGCACGGGAAAGCACGCGGGCCGCGTGACGACGCGCTTCCCCCCCGAGCCGAACGGCTACCTTCACATCGGCCATGCCAAGTCGATCTGTTTGAACTTCGGCGTCGCCAGCGAATATGGGGGAAAGTGCAACCTCCGCTTCGACGACACGAACCCGCTCAAGGAAGAGACCGAGTATGTGGATTCGATCCAGGACGACGTGCACTGGCTCGGGTTCGACTGGCAGGAACGGCTCTTCTACGCGTCGGACTATTTCGGAAAGCTCTACGAATTTGGCGAGGCGCTGATTCGCTCGGGAAAAGCCTATGCGTGCGACCTCTCCGCCGACGAGGTCCGCGCCTACCGCGGCACGCTCACCGAGCCGGGCCGCAACAGCCCGTGGCGCGACCGCGAGGCCGCCGAGAGCCTGGATCTTTTCCGGCGGATGCGTGCCGGCGAGTTTCCGGACGGCTCCCGCACGCTGCGCGCGAAGATCGACATGGCATCGCCCAACATCAACTTGCGCGATCCCGCGCTCTTTCGCATTCGCAAGGCCACTCATCACCGCACGGGCGACGCGTGGTGCATCTACCCGATGTACGACTACGCGCATGCGCTGTCCGACTGGATCGAGGGCATCACGCACTCACTCTGCACGCTGGAGTTCGAAGACCACCGGCCGCTCTATGACTGGTGCCTCGAGGCGCTCGACCTTCCGGACCGCCCGCGCCAGATCGAGTTCGCCCGCTTGAGCCTCACCTACACGCTGCTCTCGAAGCGAAAGCTCCTCCAGCTCGTGACGGGCGGCCACGTGACGGGCTGGAACGACCCGCGGATGCCCACGCTCGCGGGCTTCAGGCGCCGCGGCTTCACACCCGAGGCCCTGCGCGACTTCTGCAACCGCATCGGCCTCGCCAAGCGCGACAGCGTGGTCGAGGTCGAGCTGCTCGAGCATTGTCTCAGGGAGGATCTGAACCGCCGGGCGCCGCGCGTCATGGCCGTCCTCGATCCCGTGCGGGTCGTCCTCACGAACTACCTGGAAGGCAAGGTCGAGGAGCTGGACGCCGTCAACAACCCCGAGGACGCCTCGCAGGGAACGCGAAAGGTGCCTTTCTCGCGCGAGTTGCTCATCGACCGCGACGATTTTCGCGAGGTGCCCCCTCCGAAATACCACCGGCTTTCGCCCGGGCAGGAGGTGCGCCTGCGCTGGGGCTACATCATCCGGTGCGACGAGGCCGTGAAGGACCCCGTGACGGGTGTCCTCACGGAGCTGAGGTGCACCTATGACCCAGAGACGCGGGGCGGCGATGCGCCCGCGGACCGGAAAGTGAAGGGGACGATTCATTGGGTCTCGGCGGCGCACGCACTTGACGCCGAGGTCCGCCTCTACGACCGGCTTTTCTCCACGTCGAACCCCGATGCCGCGCCCGAGGGGCGCGACTTCCTCGCGAATCTCAACCCCGATTCGCTCGTTGTGAAGACCGGCTGCCGCGTCGAGCCGTCTCTCTCTTCGGCGAAGACGGGCGACGTCTTCCAGTTCGAGCGCGTCGGCTACTTCGCCGTCGACCCGGACAGCGGTCCTTCAGGTCTCGTCTTCAACCGGTCTGTCTCGCTGCGCGACACGTGGGGCAAGATCGAGAAGAGGGCACGCGGCGGCGCGTGACGGCCCGGGGGCGTCTCCTTCTCTGGGCGCCAGTGGCCCTTGTCCTCGGCTACGAGTTCTTCCTCTCGGCGCAGCCGCCGAGCGGCATGCCTGACCTCGGCCCCTGGTTCTGGGAGAAGGACAAGGTCGAGCACGCCGTCTATTTCTTCCTCACGGGCCTTCTCGCGGTCCGCGCCGCGCGCTTTGGCGAAGGCTGGAGTCGCGGAAAGACGGCCGTCTTCCTGATTCTCGTAGGCCTGCTTTGGGGCTGCTCGGACGAGATCCACCAGTCGTTCACGCCCGGCCGCGACGTCGAGATCGGCGACGTCCTTGCCGACACGGCCGGTGTCGCGCTTGCGGTGGCCCTCGGAGAAAGAATTCTCAGTAAGGTCGGATTGGGCCGAGTCGTTCGCTAAAACGATCCGAAAACGGAGGGGGTTTGGGGGAACCGATTCGGGTTCCCCCAGGACAGATTGCTGCCATGAATTCCGCGCGCCCTGGCGCGCTCGCCCGCCTTTCGGCGGGCGAATTCATGGCTGGGGGGCAGGGATTTGAACCCCGATAGCCAGATCCAGAGTCTGGAGTCCTACCGTTGGACGACCCCCCAATGCACGCAGGGCCGCGGATTATGCGGGTCCCCCTGCGTGCGGTCAAACCGCGGGCCGGGCGGCTATTGCCCCGCGAGACCGCGGAAGAACGCCGCGAGATCCTCGGGCCTTCCGCTGCCCTGATACGTCACGGAGATACCGCCCCCGGAACGCGAGGCCTTCGGGGGACGGCCCGGCCGGCCGCGCCTGACGGATGCGGCTGCTGTGCCAGCGGCCTTCGCGGGACGAACCGCGCGCTGCCGCTTCGAGCCGGCGGGTCGAAGGCGCGAGACGTCGGGTGGTCCGAGCCGGATTCCGAACTTCGAGCCCACCGCTTCAATGACCTTCTTGGCTTCGAGCACCGGGTTCGTCTTCAACATCGCCTTCGCGTACGCAATCGCGCCCGGACGGTCGATTCCGAGGCGCTTGCGCACATCCCGGATGACGCCCGCGCTGATCGTCTTGGGATTCAGCTTGAACACCTTACCGATCGCCGCCTTCACCTCGCGCTCCGTGAGCACCTTGTTCTTCTTGAGCAGATCCGTCACGAACGTGCGAATACCCGCTGGATTCTTGTCCATTCTAATGTTCCTCCCCAAACCGCAACTCTCTCACAATACAGAGCAAGAGATCAATGTTGGGGATTCCCGAAGCGGGTCCCCTGATAGAATGCCCCTCCCATGCTGGAAGACTTTCGCAACGAGCCGTTCACCGACTTCTCGCAGGCCGAGGCCCGTTCGGCCTTCGAGTCCGCCCTCGCGCGCGTCGATCGCCAAAGGGGCGTCGAGATCCCCCTCGTCATCGGCGGCCGCCGTCTCAGGACCGGCCGCCTTCTCGAGAACCGCAACCCAGCCGACCGCGCCGAGGTCCTCTCGCGCCATCACCTCGCAGACCAGAATACGGCGGCGAAGGCGCTCGAGGTGGCGGTCAAGGCCCAGAAGACCTGGGGCGGCGTCGCACCCCGCGAGCGGGCGTCGGTGCTTCTGCGGGCCGCCGCGCGCATGCGCGAGAGAAAGCACGAATTCTCCGCGACGATGGTGCTCGAGATCGGCAAGTCCTGGCCCGAGGCCGACGTCGAGACCGCTGAGGCGATCGATTTCCTCGAGTTCTACGCCCGCGAGATGCTGCGCTGGGGCGGCGAGATCCCGGTGACGCCGTACCGCGGCGAGTTCCCCGAAACCGTCTACGTCCCGCTCGGCGCGGGTGCCGTGATCCCGCCGTGGAACTTCCCGAATGCGATTTTGACCGGGATGACGTCCGCGGCCGTCGTCACGGGCAATGCGGTCGTCCTCAAGCCCGCGTCAGACACGCCGCTCGTAGCGTGGAAGGTCTTCACGGTCCTCGAGGAAGCCGGCGTGCCGGACGGCGTCCTGAACTACCTGCCGGGGCCGGGCAGCGACGTCGGCGACTTTCTCGTCGTGGCTCCCTCGACGCGTTTCATCTCCTTCACGGGCTCGAAGGAGGTGGGCCTCGGTATCCACGAGAAGGCGTCGAAAGTCGCGCGCGGCCAGCGCTGGATCAAGCGCACGATCCTCGAGATGGGCGGCAAGGATTTCATCGTCGTGGACGAAGACGCGGATTTCGAGTTCGCCGTCTCGCAGGTCGTCGCCTCGGCGTTTGGCTTCCAGGGCCAGAAGTGCTCGGCCTGCTCGCGCGCGATCGTCCACCGGCGGCTCTACAAGCGCTTCGTGGACGCCGTCGTCGCGAAGACGGCGAAGCTCACGCAGGGCCCGACGCGCGACCACAGGAACTTCCTCGGGCCGGTCGCGTCCGAGCGGCAGCTCAAGACGGTCACGGACTACGTCAAGGTCGGCAAGCGCGAGGCGAAGCTCGGGACGGGCGGGACGTGGAAAGGGCGGGTAGGAAACTTCGTCGCCCCGACGGTGTTCTTCGATGTGAAGCCCTCGGGCCGGATCTTCCAGGAGGAGATCTTCGGCCCCGTCCTCGGGATCACCGAGGCAAAGGACTTCGAGACGGCACTCGCGCTCGCGAACGCGAGCGAGTACGGCCTCACGGGCTCGTACTTCGGACGCGACCGCTTCCGCATCGCGGAGGCCAAGAAGCGCCTCCACTGCGGAAACCTCTACATCAACCGCAAGTGCACGGGCGCCCTCGTCGGCGTTCACCCGTTCGGCGGCTTCGACATGTCCGGCACGGACAGCAAGGCCGGCGGACGGGACTACCTCGGGCTTTTCCTCCAAGCCAAGAGCATTTCGGAGAAGCTATGACGGACGATGCGCGCCGCAGTCGGGGGTCCGGGGGCACGCGAAGCCAAGCCCCCGGAGAGCCCAAGTCGATCTCGGAGAAGCTTTAAAGCCCGGCTCATTTCGCGGCGTCACGATCGACTTGACGGCGGAGGCGCGGCGACTTGGGCCTTTGGGATCGGGAATGAACCGGGCGTCGCCCGCGTTCACTGCATGATGATCACGCTCCGGAAAGCGGCCGACCGCGGCCATGCCGACCACGGCTGGCTGAACACGTACCACTCGTTCTCCTTCGCCGACTACCACGACGAGCGGCACATGGGCTTCCGCGCCCTGCGCGTCCTGAACGAGGACCGCGTCCAGCCCGGAATGGGTTTCGGGACCCACGGTCACCGGGACATGGAGATCGTGTCGTACGTCCTCGAGGGCGCGCTCTCCCACAAAGACAGCATGGGGAACGGCTCGACGATCGTGCCCGGCGACGTCCAGTACATGAGCGCGGGCACGGGCGTGCGCCACAGCGAGTTCAACGCGAGCAAGACCGAGCCCGTCCACTTCGTCCAGATCTGGATCGTCCCGGACCGCGCGGAGTACGCGCCGCGCTACGGGCAGATCCGCGTCGAAAAGGCCGACAAGACGGGCCGGCTGCGCCTCGTCGCCTCGCCTGACGGCGTGGAGGGATCGATTGCCCTCCGACAGGACGCACGGATCTACGCGTCCGTCCTGGAGCCGGGAACGGAGACGTCGTTCGCACTCCCGAAGGGCCGCCACCTCTGGGTCCAGTCGCTGCGCGACACGGTCGAGGTGAACGGCCACGCACTGTCGGCCGGCGACGGCCTCTCGGCGTCGGATGAGACGGCGTTCACGTTCAAGGCGCCGAAGGACGAAACCGAGTTCCTCGTCTTCGACCTCGCCTGATCAGAGCGCGGGCAGGTCGCGGCAGCAGGCCTCGCGGCAGCGGTCGTAGACCGAGCCGCGCTTGACGGGCGTGAAGCCCGCGTCGCGGATGAGCGCGAGCATCCCCTCCTCGCCCATCTTGTTGTGCGAGCCCGCCGCGGCGACGACGTTCTCCTCGATCATGATCGAGCCGAGGTCGTCCGCGCCGAACGACATCGCGACGCTGCCGATCTTCATGCCCTGCGTGAGCCATGAGCCCTGCACGTGCGGCACGTTGTCGAGATAGAGGCGCGCGATCGCGAGCGTGCGCAGATAGTCCGTGCCACCGGCCGTCTCGACCGCGCCGTCCATCGCCGTGTTCTCCTCCTGGAACGTCCAGGGGATGAAGGCCGTGAAGCTCTCGACGCCCTCGGCGAGCGACGCGTCCTGCACGCGGCGCACGACGTCGAAATGCTGCAGGCGCTGCTCGTGCGTCTCGCCCACGCCGAACATCATCGTGGCCGTCGTCGGCATGCCGAGGCGGTGGGCCTCCCGATGCACTTCCGCCCACTTGAGAGTCGGCGCCTTCGTGAGCGCCCAGATGCGCTTGCGGACGCCGTCCTCGAGGATTTCGGCGCCGCCGCCCGGAACGGACTGGAGCCCGGCCTTTTGGAGGCGGGCGAGAACGTCCGTGATCGTCGTTTTCTCCTTCTTCGCGAGAAAGTGAATCTCCGGCGCCGAGAACGCGTGCCTGTGCACCTGCGGGTATTTCTCCCTCAGGAACGAGAGCATCTCCTCGTAGAACGAGAATGGCAGCTCCGCGTGAATGCCGCCCTGCAGGAGGATGCCCGTGCCGCCCAGCGCGATCGTCTCCTCGACTTTCCGGCCGATCTCCTCGAACGGCAGGACGTAGCCCTCCGCGTCGCCCGCCGGCCGATAGAACGCACAGAACGCGCAGCGGTAGATGCAGACGTTCGTGTAGTTGATGTTCCGGTCGACCTGGTACGTGACGCGATCGACGAGGTGTTTGACGCGCCGCACGGCGTCCGCCGCCGCGCCGGCCTCGAGCACGGTCGCTTCCCGGAAGAGCGTGAGGCCCTCGTCGAACGTGAGGCGCGCGCCACCCCGACCGCGCGCGAGCGCCGCGGCGACTCGGCGCGAGCCGCCGAGCCCCGGCACGGGCGCGTTCGGCAGGACGGCGGAATCCGCCGGAACGAGCGGCGCGGCGGACACGTCAGCCTTCCCGGCGCGGCACGAGCGGCACGCCCGCGAAAGGCGGCAGGTCGGGAGACGGGAGAAGGCCGTGGACGTGCGCGCGGCGGTAGAACTCGGCAAGGCCCTTCTCGTCCTCGGCCTCGAGGTCGTGATGGAGGTTTCCGTCGAGGTATTCGTGGAGCGCCGCCTGCCCGAGCCCCGTCCGCTGGGAGGCCACGGCGACGATCTCGGCCAGGTGCGTCTTCGCGTATTCGCGCGACCACAGGAACGGCTCCGGCGGCACGGAGGGTCGCACCGCCCACACCGCGAACACGAACGGCAGCCCCGTGAGGCGATGCCAGCCCTCCGCGAGGTCGAGGACGTGAAAGCCGGAGAGGTCCGCCTTCAGTGCCGGATCCCCGATGAGGAGGGCCGCATCGTGGTGCGCGAGCATCTCGCCGAGATCCGGCGCGGCGGTGTGGAATTCGGGTTTCACTCCGAGAAGGTCGCGAAACAGGATTCGCGCCATCGCGGCGGACGAGCGCGACGCGACGTCGAGGGCAACCGTCCTCGCGTCCTCGAGGGGCTGCCGGCTCACGAGGACGACGCTCCGCACACGCTCGCGGGACGCGATCCCCACGCCGCGCACGATCCGGATGCCGGGGATGCGCGCAGCCTCGACCGACGGCACGAGCCCGGCATCGACTTCCCCGCGCGCGAGACGGTCGGCGCACGCCGACGGGATGTCCGTCAACGCCTCGACACCTTCCACCGCCCCGCGCAGGAGACCCCACGTCAGCGGCCAGGCGTTCACATAATCCACGAGCGAGGCGCGCAGCACGGCGGTCATTCCCCTCCTAAAAATACACCACGACGGCGCCCGGGGCGGACTCGGCGACAATGAGCCGTGCCTCCCGACGCCGTCCCTCTGACCGTCTCCGTGGTGATGCCCTGCCTGAACGAGGCGGAAACCGTCGCCCGGTGCGTCGCCGAGGCACTCGCGGCCCTGGAGAGCGCGGGGCTCGACGGCGAGGTCGTCGTGGCCGACAACGGCTCGACGGACGGCTCGCACGAGCTCGCCGGGCGCGCCGGGGCGCGCGTCGTCTCCGTCGCCGCTCGCGGCTATGGCGCCGCGCTCGCGGGCGGCTTCGCCGCGGCGCGCGGCCGCTATGTCGTCATGGGCGACGCGGATCTCTCGTACGACTTCGGCGCCGTACCGGACTTCGTCAAGGCGCTCGACGCGGGAGCCGACCTCGTCATGGGCACGCGGTTGCGCGGCGAGATCGAGGAAGGCGCGATGCCGCCGCTCCACCGATGGCTCGGGAACCCGGTCCTCACCGGGCTCGGCCGTCTCTTTTTCCGCACCGACGTGTCCGACTTTCACTGCGGCCTGCGTGCCTTCCGCCGCGAGGCGCTCCTGGCCCTCGACCTCCGGACCACCGGGATGGAGTACGCGAGCGAGATGGTCGTCAAGGCGGCGCTCTTCGGCCTCGCGATCTCCGAGATTCCCGTCACGCTCCGCCGCGACGGCCGATCGCAGCCGCCGCACCTCAGGACGTGGCGCGACGGCTGGCGTCACCTGCGCTTCCTCCTCCTCTATTCGCCTCGCTGGCTCTTCCTCGTGCCCGGCCTCGCGCTCGCTCTCGCCGGCGCCACCCTCATCGTGTGGCTGCTGCCAGGCCCGCGCGCGCTCGGCCGGGCCACGCTCGATGTCCACACGATGCTCGCCGGAGCCGCGATGGTCCTCGTCGGCGCCGCCGCGATCTTCTCTGGGGTGTGCGCGAAGATCTTCGGCATCACCGAAGGACTCCTGCCGAAGGACCCCCTTCTGGACCGCCTCTTCGACCGCTGGGTCACGCTGGAAACCGGCCTCGTCGCCGGGGCGGCGTGCCTTCTCGGGGGCGGCGTCCTCGTGGGCCGCGTCGTGAGCCTCTGGGCCGGTGCGGACTTTCACGGCCTGCCGTACACGCAGACCATGCGCTGGATGATCCCGGGAGTCCTGCTTCTCGTCCTCGGAGCGCAGGCTCTTTTCGGCTCGTTCTTGCTGTCGCTTCTCGGGGTGCGCCGCCGCTGAGCGCGCGAGGAGCGCGCTGCTCCTTCTGCCTGCCCCGCGGTCCTCACGCGCTCGAGGCGAGAAGCTCCGCCACCGCAGCCTCGGCCCGCTCCTCGCGCTCGGCTCCCCGCCCTCCTACATCAGCGACGCGCCCACCAGCGTCAGCGAGAGCCGCCGCGAAGAGCGCGTGCATCTCCGCGCGCCGATCGCCCCGGTCGCGCCCCGCATCCGGGATCCACGGAAGGTCCGGGAGACAGAGAAGGTAGAGATCTCCAAGCCTCTCGGCGGCGAGCCGCTCGATCCAGGGCGGGCAGTCGCCGTAGTAGTGACGGGCGTAGACGACGGTCGACAGGAGGTCCTGGTCGAAAAACACGGCCGGCCGGGTGCGCCGGGTCGCCTCGCGCAACGCCGCGTCCGAGGCGGCGATGTGTGCGCGCGCGATGGGCTCCACGTCCTCGGGCCCGAGCAGCCCCGCCTTCGCGAGGGCGGCCTCGCGTGCGGCCTCGGGGACCCAGGCCGTGTCGTGGCGCTCGGCCAGCGCCCGCGCGAGCGTCGTCTTGCCCGTGCACTCTCCGCCCGTCAGGACGATTCTCGAGACGCTCACGCGGGGGCACCCGCACCGACGAGGTTCCGCCGCCACGCCGCGAGGCCGATTCCCGCGAGGACGAGGAAGAGCGCGTAGAGGCCGGCGGTCAAGTACAGGCGTTTCAGGACGTACATCCCGACGTAGATCGTGTCAACCGCGATCCAGATCGGCCAGTTCTCGATCCACTTCCGCGTCTGGAGGAACTGCGCGACGAGGCTGAAAGCGGTCGTCCCCGCGTCCCACAGCGGAAGCACCGCGTCGGTCTTCGAACGGAGAAAGGTCCCGAGTGCGGCGGCAAAGACGATTGCGGCCAGGGCGCAAGCCGCGAGAACGGCCCGGGGCGCGCGCGACACGACGAGCCGCCCGTGGGCTGCCCCTCCGCGCAGCCACGCCCACCAGCCGTAGAGGCACAGCGCAAAGTAGACGCCCTGAAGGCCCATGTCCGCGTACAGCTTCGCATCGCGGAAGACGATCGCGTAGATCGCGACGTTCACGAGGCCCACGGGCCAGCACCACACGTTCTCGCGCGCCGTCAGCCACACGGCGAGAGCGCCGGTCGCGGCCCCCAGGATCTCGAGAGGATTCACCAGAGGCCGAGGTCGAGTGTCACGGACACGCTGCGCGTCGCCGAGGCGTAGTAGTAGGGAATCCCGCCCGGCGTGTCCTGGCCCGCGTCGCGCGTCACATAGAGGTACGAGTACCCGCTCGGGAAGATGCGCCGGTTGTCGAGAAGGTTGTTGACGCGTACCGAGAGCCGCGGCTTTCCGGCCGCGACGAATCGCGAGAGGTCGAAACGGAAAGCCGCGTCGAGCTGGAAAAAGCGCGGCGCCTCGAGTCCCTCGGTGTCCGTGTTGTCGAGCCATGAAGCCGCGACGTAGCGGCCCGTGAGGCCGGCGGTGACGCCGGAGAGCGCCGTCGTCTCGGCTCCGACGGTCGCGACGAACGGAGGCGTCAGGAGCGGCGTGACGTCGTGGAACGTGCGCGGCGTCGAGCCAATGAAATTGCCCGCCGTGTCGTACACGTCGTAGAACTGCGTCCAGTCGCGGATCCGGGCCTGGCTCAGGTTCGCGGCCGCCGTGAGGCGCAGCGCCGGCAGCGCTTGCCAGGACGCATCCAGCTCCAGGCCGCGCCGCGCGCTCCGGTCGACGTTCGTGCGGAGGGGAAGCCCGATCGGCGAGAGCTCGCCCGTGAGCGCGATCTCGTCGTGGAACTCCATGTCGTAGAGGTTCGCCTTGAGAACGAGATCCTTCGTCCGCCACTCGGCGCCCAGCTCCACGTCCCACACGCTCTCGGGCTTCACCGCGTTGAAGTCCGGCAGGACCGAGGCGTTGTCCTCGCCGAGCAGAATGTCCGAGCGCGCCGGCTCGCGCTCGGTGCGGCCGATCGACACGTAGGCGCTGGTCCGGTCCGAGACGTCGAAGCGGACTCCCGCCTTCGGGTTGAAGAAGGTCCAGCCGCGCCCCGCCTCCCCCACGTCGCCCGAGTACGTCAGGTGCGCGTACCGCACCTGCGCATCGAGGAAGGGATGCCACGCGCCGAGGTTGCCCAGCAGCTTCACGAAACCGCTGACTTCGTTCTTGTACCCGTGATTGAGGTAATTCCGCTGCCCCGTGTCCACCTCGTCCTGGGTGTGCGTGCTTTCATAGCCGTAGGCGTTCGCGCCGGCCGTCAGGTGAAACGCTCCGAAGTCGCGGGTGTACGTGGCGAGGCCGCCGCCGTACAGCCACGAGAGCCCGTACTCCTGGAGGTCGGTGCGGGTGTCCTCGTCCGCGAATAGCCTGTACCACCCCCCCGCGCCCACGACGTAGGCCTGCAGCGAGAGGCTCGCCTGGTCTCCGAGCGCCTTGGTCCACTGCGTGGTCGTGAGGAACTCGTGGAAGTGGTCCCTTTCCTGGGGCGCGAGCGGGTTGGACCTCAGGTCCTGCGCGAGGACGTCCGCCTCCACGGCCAGGAACGCCTGCTGGATGCGCTCCTCGCCGATGAAGCCCGAGACCCGGAGCGTCGACGTCTCGAAGTCGCGGATGAGCGCGAAGTACATGCTGTCCTGCTTCACGCCCGAGCTCTCGCGAAAGCCGTCCGTGGTTTGCCACGTCGGGCGGAGAGAGAGCCTCCAGCCGCCGCCGAAGTCGCCCGTGTTCCAGTTCGCGCTCGCGCGCGCCGTGCCGAACGATCCGCCGCCGAGCTGGAGGTCCAGCGACGACGCCGCGGTCGGTTGAATGCTTTCGAAGTTGATCGAGCCGGCGTAGGCGGCCGCGCCCACCGTGGACGTCCCGACGCCGCGCTGGATCTGAACGCTCGAGAGGTTTCCGCTGAGATTCGCGAAGTCGGCCGTGTAGACGGCCGAATCCTCCGGCTCGTTCAGCGGCACACCGTCGAACGTCATGTTCAGGCGCGTCTCCCCGATGCCGCGCAGCGACAGGTACGCGTACCCCTGTCCCGAGCCGGTCTCGGAGTAGCCGGTCACGGAGGGCGCCTCCTGGAGCAGCCCGGGAATCTCCTGCCCGTAGTTCTTCGCCTGAAGCTCCGTGCGGTCGATGTCCGTCTTCGTGACGGGCACGACGTCGTCCGCGCGGAGCGCCTTCACGACGACGTTTTCCGAGACGTGAGGCATGGGAGACGGGGTCGGAGTCGGCGTCGGAGCGGCCTCCTGCGCGCGCGCGGCGGCTGCCGCCCAGACGAAGACCAGCACGGAAAGGGCCCTGAGAATTTTCGAAGACATGTGCGCTCTTTCTGCCTTTCCCTACGCCGGTTCGAGCCGGATCAGGTTCAGGGGTTTGATCTCAGGCCCTTTCGGGCCACCCCCAGGCAGTGAATAATGTGTGCCCGAAACGGCCGGGAGTCAACCCGGAAGACCGGCCGGCCGCACCATAATGAAGGCGTGACCGCGAACCTCACGCCGCAGTACCACGACGCCGAGGAGCGCTTCAAGGGCGCGGCGGACCACGCGGAGAAGCTCGCCGCGCTGCGCGAGATGACCGCTCTCCTCCCGAAGCACAAGGGGACCGAGAAGCTCCTCGCCGACCTCCGCAAGCGCCTCTCGAAGCTCGAGGACGAGGCCGCGCACCCCTCGCGCGGCGGGCCGGGGCACCGGGTCGAGGTCGGCCACGTCCGGCGCGAAGGGGCCGGCCAGTGGGTCCTCCTCGGGCCTCCGAACGCGGGCAAGTCGGCGCTCCTCGCGGCCCTCACGCACGCGCACCCGGAGGTCGGCGAATACCCCTTCACGACGCGCGCGCCGCTGCCGGGGATGATGGAGTTCGAAGACGTGCAGGTGCAGCTCGTCGACACGCCCGCGGTCGCAGAGGGTCACACCGAGTCCTACCTCCCCAACCTCGCGCACGACGCCGACGGCATCCTTCTCGTCCTCGACGTGACGGCGGACGACGCCGAGGCCGCGGCGCGCCTGCTCCACGACCTCCTCTCCCGCGCCCGCATCTGGCCGCGGGCGCGGCCGCTGCCTCCGGACGCCCCGCCCTTCCTCCAGCCGAAGCCCGTCCTCGTCCTCGGCAACAAGGCCGAGGAGGACGACGGCACGTTCGCCGCGCTCGCCCGCGAGGCGGTCGGGGCGGACCTCCCCTTCTTCCCCGTCTCCGCCGTCACCGGCGCGGGGCTCGAGGCGCTGCGGGAGATTCTTTTCCGCGAGCTGAAGCGGATCCGCGTCTACGGCAAGGAGCCGGGAAAAAAGCCCGACTTCGAGAGGCCTTTCGTCCTGCCCGAAGGCGCGACGATCCACGACCTCGCGGCGCACGTCCACAAGGAGATCGCGGAGCGTCTGAAGTTCGCGCGGCTCTGGGGCCACGCGAAGTTCGACGGCCAGCAGGTGGACCGCCACCACGTCCTCGCGGACAGGGACGTGGTGGAGCTGCACGCCTAGAATCGAGCCTTCCTACCTCGCCCTGCGGCGCACCGGCGAGTTGAGGGCGCGGTCCTCGCCGCACAGATGCTCGAGTTGCAGGCCCGGGGCTGCCACAACATCAACCTCGTGACGCCCAGCCACGTCGTCGCCCAGATTCTCGCGGCCCTCGAGATCGCCGCCGGCCGCGGGCTCACTCTCCCGCTCGGTCTCAGGGCGTCCGGGGTTGAGCGCTCAGGAGCGCCTTCCCTTACGTTTCGCGGAGGAGTCGGTCGAGGAGGATGTCTTCCAGATTCCTTCGGCCGTCGAAAACGCCAAGGACGACGACGCGCGCCTTCTCGACCCGATAGACGAGCCGGTAAGGTTTCACCAGGAGCTCGCGGTACGCGCGAAGCTGAATCCCCAGGAGCTCCGGGACGATGCGGCCGCGGGAGGCGAGCGTCTCCAACGACAAGGCCTTCGCTTCCAGCGCATCAAGAACGCGCACCGCCGCTCCCGGGTCGTCCCGCGCGATGTACTCGACGATCTCGGCGAGATCCCGCGCGGCGATCGTCGCCCATTCGACCCGGAGACGGCGCCTCATTCCCGGCGAAGCCGACGACGAAGCCGCGAGAAGACCTCCGCTTGCGGGACGACCCGCTGCGCGCGCATGTCCGCCTCACCTTGGGCGATCAGCTTCAGCAGCAGTGTGGCCTGCCGTAGCTCCTGGAAGGACTCGAAGTCCATCAGGACGCCCTTCGGCTCCCCGCTCTGCGTGATGATGACGGGCCGCCGCGTCTCGCCGACCATTCTCAGCAGCCGGGCGGCATGCGTCTTCATCTCCGTTACGGGGCGGATATCTTCAGCGGTTTTCATAGTGTAAAATATGGTACCACGTTTGGCACCGGCACAGTAGTTCTCAGCCCGCCGACATCGACCCGAGGAACTCCGCGTTGTTCTTCGTCTTGTCGAGGCGCTCGATGAGGAGCTCCATCGCCTCCACCGTCGAGAGCGGGTTGAGAACCTTACGGAGGATCCACACGCGGTTGAGCTCCTGCTTATCGAGGAGGAGCTCTTCCTTGCGCGTGCCCGAACGGTTGAGGTCGATGGCCGGGAAGACACGGCGGTCGACGAGCTTGCGGTCGAGGTGAACCTCCATGTTGCCGGTCCCCTTGAACTCCTCGAAGATCACGTCGTCCATGCGCGAGCCCGTGTCGATGAGGGCCGTCGCGATGATCGTGAGCGAGCCGCCCTCCTCGATGTTCCGGGCGGCTCCGAAGAAGCGCTTCGGTTTCTGGAGCGCGTTTGCGTCCACGCCGCCCGACAGCACCTTGCCCGAGGGCGGGCACGTAGTGTTGTAGGCGCGCGCGAGGCGCGTGATCGAGTCGAGCAGGATGACGACGTCGCGCTTGTGCTCGACGAGGCGTTTTGCCTTCTCGATGACCATCTCGGCCACTTGCACGTGCCGCGTCGCGGGCTCGTCGAACGTCGAGCTGATCACCTCGCCCTTCACGGAGCGCTGCATGTCCGTGACTTCCTCGGGCCGCTCGTCGATGAGCAGGACGATGAGCGTGATCTCCGGATGGTTCGTCGTGACGGAGTTCGCGAGCGCCTGCAGCAGCATCGTCTTGCCGGTGCGCGGCGGCGCCACGATGAGGCCGCGCTGACCCTTGCCGACCGGGACGATCAGATCGAGGACGCGCGAGGAGAGGTTCGGGGTCTCGAGGTGGATGCGCTCCTGGGGGTAAAGCGGCGTGAGATTGTCGAAGAGGATCTTCTCGCGCGCCACGTCGGGGTGCTCGAAGTTGACGGCCTCGACTTTGATGAGGGCGAAGTAGCGCTCGCCTTCCTTCGGCGGCCGGATCTGGCCGGAGATCGTGTCACCCGTGCGCAGGCCGAACTTCCGGATCTGCGACGGTGAAACGTAGATGTCGTCGGGACCCGCGAGGTAGTTGTACTCGGGGGCGCGGAGGAAGCCGAAGCCGTCCGGCAGCACCTCGAGTACGCCCTCCGAGAAGATGAGGCCGAGGCGTTCGGTCTGCGTCTGCAGGATCCTGAAGATCAGCTCCTGCTTGCGGAGTGACGGCGCGCCCTCGACCTCGAGGTCCTGCGCGATCTTGACGAGCTGCGGCATGGATTGGTTGTGCAGCGTGCGGATGTCGAGCACCGGCTCGGCGGCCAAGAGGGGAGCGGGCGCTTCCTCGACGTCGGCGGGGAGATCGCGAGGATCGATGTCGCGAGCGGCGTAGTCGGCGCCGGGGACTTTGCGTCGGGGCATGGAGTCACTCCTTCGGGGAAGGGGAAGGGAGCGCCGCGCGCAGAAGCCGCGCGAGCTCGGGGAGATGTTCGCCCGTCTCGGACGAGACTGGCAGGAGGGGGCGGTCGGGGGTCTCGTACGCGGCGGCGAGGACACGGCGGCGCCGCACGCGCTCGGAGGGCTTCACGGCGTCCCACTTCGTGGCAGCCACGATCGTCGGGACGCCGGAGTTCTGGAGAAAAAGCACCATCGAGAGGTCGCTCGGTTGCGGCTCGAGTCGTCCATCGACGAGAAGAAGGGCTCCGCCGACGGGTGTGTCCTTGCCGGTGAGCAGCTCCTCGATCATCTCGGAGAACGTCTCCCTCTTCTCTTTCGCCGTTTTTGCGTAGCCGTAGCCCGGGCAGTCCACGACGTCGAATCTCCCGCCCACGCGATACCAGAAGAGAGCCTGCGTACGGCCCGGCGTTTGCGAGACGCGTGCCACCTTCGTGCCAAGCAGGGAGTTCAACAGGCTGGACTTCCCCACGTTCGAGCGGCCGAGGACCGCGAGGGCGGGCACGGCCTCCCCCTTCGGGCGCTCGCCCCTTCCATAAGCCGGAAGGACGAGACGCACCTCGGCGCCCGCGGCGAGCGGACCTCTCAGCGCGCCGGGCCGAAAGCCGGCACCTGATCTCGCGGAAGACAACGTCGTCGTCATGGGAAGGTTCGAAATCCCCCGGGAGGGGGAGAAGAAAGATTTCTTAGAAGGTGGCGAGGGCGCGGTAGCGCCCGCAGCTGAAGCTTATCAGGTTTGCGGCTTTCGCCGGGAGAGGGGTCTCAGGGGGAACCTGGCGAAACAGGTTTCCCCTGACTCACGTCAGTGTGCGGTGGGAGGTGTCGTTCCGGCCTCGGGCGCGAGGGCCTTCGGAGCCATGGGCGTGGGCGCGCCCTCGAGCGTGAGGCGGACCACCTCGTCCACGTCCTCGACGAGATGGAACTCCATGACCGTCCGGATCTCCTCCGGCAGGTCGTCGAGGTCCTTCTCGTTCTCCTTCGGCAGGAGAATGGTCGTGATGCCGGCGCGGTAGGCCGCGAGGAGCTTCTCCTTGATGCCGCCCACGGGCAGGATCTTGCCGCGCAGCGTGATCTCCCCCGTCATCGCCAGGTCCTTCCGGATCGGGATCCTCGTGACGGCCGAGAGGATGGACGTCGCCATCGTGATGCCCGCCGAGGGCCCGTCCTTCGGGATCGCGCCCTCGGGGACGTGAACGTGTATGTCCTTCTTCTCGTAGAAGTCGGCGTCCGCGCCGTACAGCTCCGCGCGCGTCCTCACGTACGACAGAGCGGCCCGCGCGCTTTCCTGCATGACCTCGCCGAGCTGGCCCGTCAGCACGAGGTTGCCTTTGCCGCGCATGAGCGTCGTCTCGATGTAGAGGATGTCGCCGCCCGATTCCGTCCAGGCGAGGCCGGTGGCAAGGCCGATCTCGGCGGTATCGCCCTTCTTGTTCAGGCGGAACTTCGGCTTGCCGAGGTACGACGCGAGGTTCTCGGCCGTGACCGTCAGAGGCGTCTCGGCGTCCTTGCCGATGATCTTGCGGGCGATCTTCCGGCACACGGAAGCGATCTCGCGCTCCAGGCTGCGGACGCCCGCCTCGCGCGTGTACTTCTCGATGAGGCCGTACAGGGCCCCGTCCTCGAAGACGGCCTGCGAGGACTTGAGCCCGTTCTCCTTGATCTGCTTCGGCACGAGGAACTGCTTCGCGATCGCGACCTTCTCGTTCGGCGTGTAGCCCGAGAGCGGGATGATCTCCATCCGGTCCTTGAGGGCGGGCGGAATCGGGTGCACGACGTTTGCCGTCGCGATGAACATCACCTTCGACAGGTCGTACTCCGTGTCGAGATAGTGGTCCACGAAGGCGTGGTTCTGCTCGGGGTCGAGGACCTCGAGGAGCGCCGACGACGGGTCGCCCCGGAAGTCCATCGACATCTTGTCGACCTCGTCGAGCAGGAACACGGGATTCACCGTGCCCGCCTTCTTCATGAGCTGGATGATCTGGCCCGGGAACGCGCCGATGTACGTGCGCCGGTGGCCGCGGACCTCGGCCTCGTCGCGCACACCGCCGAGCGACACGCGCACGAACTTGCGGTTGAGCGACTTCGCAATGCTCTTCGCGAGAGACGTCTTGCCGACGCCCGGAGGGCCCGCGAAGCACAGGATCGAGCCTTTCGTCTCCGAGACGAGCTGGCGGACGGCGAGAAACTCGAGGATGCGCTCCTTCACCTTCTCGAGACCGAAGTGGTCCTCGTTCAGGATCTTCTCGGCGCGCTTGATGTCCCTCATCTCGCGCGTGGCCTTCTTCCAGGGCACGTTCACGAGCCAGTCGATGTAGTTGCGTGAGACCGTGGCCTCGGCGGAAACGTTCGGCATCGCCTCGAGCCGTTTCATCTCGGCGAGCGCCTTCTCCTTCGTCTCCTTCGGCATCCCGGCCTTCTCGATCTTGACCTTCAGCTCTTCGAGCTCGTCGGACTTGTCGTCCTTCCTGCCGAGCTCCTGGTGAATGGCCTTGATCTTCTCGTTGAGGTAGTACTCCTTCTGCGCGCGCTCCATCTGCTTCTTGACCTTGTTGTTGATCCGGCGATCGATGTTGATCTTCTCGATCTCGATCTCCAGCAGGTCCTGCAGCTTCTGAAGGCGCTCGAGCGGGTTCACGGTCTCGAGGAGCCCCTGTTTTTCGGCCGTGGCGATGGACGTCGGGAGATGCCCGGCGAGCATGTCGGCGAAGGCCTCCGGGTCGTCCATCTTGAGCGACGAAAGCAGCCCCTCGAACGCGAGATTGTGCGAGAGCTTCGCGTACTGCTCGAACACGGAGAGCACCTTCGACAGATACGGCGCAAGCTCGGCGGCCGACGCCCCGAGCGGCTTCGGCTCGAGCCGCTCGACGCTCACCGCGAGATGGCCGGTGCCGGCCGTGAAGGCGCGGATGCGCCCGCGCACGACGCCCTCGACCATCACTTTGATGTGGCCGTTCGGGAGCTTCAGCGACTGCACGACGGACGCGATGACGCCCGTCTCGTTGATGTCGCCCGCCGCCGGCTCGTCCACCTTGGGGTCCTTCTGCGCGGCCAGGAAAATTGTTTTCTCGGACGACGCGAGCGCGGTCTCCAGCGCCGCGATGGACGACGCGCGTCCCACGACGAAGGGCGCCATCATCCGCGGGAAGACGACCATGTCGCGCAGGGGCACGAGCGGAAGCGTCCGGTCGGCGGACGCGAACGGCTCGATGGAGGTGGGATCGCTCATCCCGCTTTCCGGAGCGACAGGATGGGAGCCGCGCGGCGGAGCACGACGTCCTTCGTGATGACGCACTCTTCGATCTCTTCCTCCGAGGGCACGCGGTACATGACGTCCAGCATCAGCTCCTCGAGGATGATCTTCAGGCCGCGGGCGCCGACGTTGCGGACATACGCCTCTTCGGCAATCTGCTCCATCGCGTCATCCGTGAAGCGCAGGTTCACGTTCTCGAAGTCGAGAAGCGCCTGGTATTGCTTGAGGAGCGAGTTCTTCGGCTCCTTCAGGATGGCGACGAGAGCCGAGCGGTCGAGGTCGTGCAGCGTGGCGACGACCGGGACACGCCCGATGAACTCCGGGATCATTCCGAACTTGATCATGTCCTCGGGATGCGCCTTCTCGAGGATGTCGCCGGCGCGCTTCTCTTTCTTGGAGACGATCTTCGCGCCGAAGCCCATGGACCTCTCGGTGAGCCGCCGGCCGATGATGTCCTCGAGGCCCACGAAGGCGCCGCCGCAGATGAACAGGATGTTCGTCGTGTCGATCTGGATGAACTCCTGGTGCGGGTGCTTGCGGCCGCCCTGCGGGGGCACGTTCGTGACCGTCCCCTCGAGAATCTTCAGGAGCGCCTGCTGAACGCCCTCGCCCGAGACGTCGCGCGTGATGCTGGGGTTCTCGCCCTTTCGCGCGATCTTGTCGATCTCGTCGATGTAGACGATGCCGCGTTCGGTCTTCTCCTTGTCCTGGCTGGCGGCCTGGTAGAGCTTCAGGATGATGTTCTCGACGTCCTCGCCAACGTAGCCCGCTTCGGTGAGCGTCGTCGCGTCGGCGATCGTGAAGGGGACCGAGAGCATCTTCGCGAGCGTCTGCGCGAGCAGCGTCTTGCCGGTGCCCGTCGGGCCGATCAGGAGGATGTTCGATTTCTGGAGCTCGACGTCGAGCTTGCGGTTCTTCTCGAAGTAGTCGATCCGCTTGTAGTGGTTGTAGACGGCAACGGCGAGCTTGCGCTTGGCCGTCTCCTGCCCGACGACGTACTCGTCGAGGAATTCCTTGATCTCGCGCGGTTTCGGAAGCTTCGTCTCGGGCTTGGCCTGGTCGAGCACCCGGTCCTCGGCGATGATGTCGAGGCAGATGTCGACGCACTCGTCGCAGATGTAGACCGTCGGCCCGGCGATGAGCTTCTTGACGTCCCGCTGGGACTTGTTGCAGAAGCTGCAGCGCAAAACGTCGCCCGTGCCCGTTTTCTTCGTCATGCCGGAATTGACCTGCCCTTTCGGACTCCAGAGGACATCTTAACGCCGCTCCGATACCCCGAACAAGCCGGAGACTCGGGACATTCCCGGGCGGGCGCCTGCGGAACCTATCCTAAATTATGCCGTCTCGCGTGAGGGCGCTTCCGCCACCGCGGCCCAGGGGAGCGCGCTCGTCTCCTGGCTGTTCCGTCAGGCCGCAACCTTGGCGTCGTCGCGGCGGCGGATGACGAGGTCGATGAGGCCGTATTCCTTCGCGGCGTCGGGCTCGAAGATGTTGTCGCGGTCCGTATCGCGCGAGATCTTCTCGACGGGTTGGCCCGTGTGGTACGCGAGGATCTCGCTGAGGCGCTGCTTCGTGCGCAGCATCTCGCGAGCCTGGATCTCGATGTCCGAGGCCTGCCCTTCCGCCCCGCCGTGGGGCTGGTGGATCAGGATGCGCGCGTTCGGGAGTGCGGCGCGCTTGCCCTTCGCGCCGCCGGCGAGGAGCGTGGCGGCCATCGAGGCCGCCTGCCCGAGACAGTACGTCGCGACGTCCGGCTTCACGTACTGCATCGTGTCGTAGATCGCGAGGCCGGCCGAGACGGAGCCGCCCGGGGAGTTGATGTAGAGCGTGATGTCCTTCTCGGGGTTCTCGGCCTCGAGAAACAGCATTTGCGCGATGATGACGTTCGCAACGTCGTCGTTGATGGCGGAGCCCAGAAAGATGACGTTGTCCTTGAGCAGGCGCGAGTAGATGTCGTACGCGCGTTCGCCCCGGTTCGACTGCTCAATGACCATCGGAATCAGCATGGGGATCGCCTCCGCTCCGTAGTGTACCCAGCTAGGCCCGCAGACCGCCGCGCGGTCCGACCGAAGACAGGCGGGCCTAGCATCTGCTACTAATTTAATGGGGGAAACACGGTCGCGTTTCCCCCTTTCCCCCTTCACGGCTCGGAAGGTCAGCTCGCGATGGCCGCCTCCGAGAGGAGGAAATCGAGGACGCGGTCGATCCGCAGCTCTTCGCGCACCCCTTCGAGGCGATCCGCCTTCACGAGCGCGCCCTTCAGGTCGCCGAACGTCAGGCCCATCGCCTGCGCCCG
>Ga0209385_1000024_pt1 | contig 53076 bp, 41 predicted proteins | sample NGEPerB_FD_184506 | JGI IMG/M metagenome (GOLD analysis project Ga0209385, IMG submission 184506) | Arctic peat soil microbial communities from the Barrow Environmental Observatory site, Barrow, Alaska, USA - NGEE PermafrostAB12-B... | ecosystem: Environmental > Terrestrial > Soil > Wetlands >... | reverse complement strand
CAGCCGCGCCGCCCCCTTCCGTCGAAGAGCGCGCGGAGTCCACCGATCCCACGCTGTCCGGGGTCGTGCCGTTCTTCACGCTCCCGATGGCGACGATGGAGGCAGCTCAGCCGCTCCCCGAGGAGAATCTGTACGCCACCTCGGCGATCCCCGTCTTTCGGGAAACCGAGATCGAGATGCCTTCCGAGGCACCGGCCGCCGCCGTGGCGCCGCCTCCCGATCTGCCCACGGAACCGCTCGGGCTCCCGCCCACGCCGGCGGCGGACTACGAGATGGACCTCGGCGCCCTCGACGACGAGCCGCCCCATCGCGACCTCGACGAGGACATCGCGGCTTTCGAGGCGTCCGGCCGAAGCACCACCCGGCCGGAGCTCTGGGACTCGCCCGCGATGAAGGCGGCCGCGGCGGCTTCGGCGGCTTCGGCATTCCCCGCGGAGCACCCGCCGGGCGACCTCGAGGCCCTTGCCGCGGAAGCGAGCCTCACAGATCTCGAGAGCCTCATCCCGCAGGCGGCGGCAGCGGCCTCCAAGTCGGCCGCGGCGGGTTCTCTCTCCGACGACGACATAGACCGCATCGCGCGCCGCGTCCTCGAGCTCTCCGGTGAGCGCATCGTGCGCAAGATTGCGTGGGACGTCGTGCCCGAGCTCGCCGAGCGCCTCGTGAAAGAGCGTCTCGAAGAGCTCGAGCGGGCCGACTAGAAAACTCCACTCGCGCTTCGTCGATGCTCGGCAAGAACTTCGATCCCGCTTCCTTCGAGATGCGCTGGTACAAGGCGCAGGAGGACGCAGGGTTTTTTCGCCCGGAGGCGGCCGCGAAGGACGCGAAGCCCTTCACGATCGTCATCCCGCCCCCCAATGTCACCGGCCGGCTCCACGTCGGGCACGCGCTCGGGCGCACACTCGAGGACGTGCTCTGCCGCTGGCGGAGGATGCAGGGCCGCGCCGTGCTGTGGGTGCCGGGCGTCGACCACGCCGGCATCGCGACGCAAATGGTCGTCGAGCGGGATCTCAAGGAGCGGACCGGGAAGAGCCGCCACGACCTCGGACGCGAGGCGTTCCTCGCGCTTTGCCGCGAGTGGGCCGGGGCGCGGCGCGGCGACATCCTGAACCAGATTCGGCGCCTTGGCGCGTCGTGCGATTTCTCGCGCGTCTACTACACGCTCGACGAGCCGCGCTCGAAGGCGGTGCGGCACGTCTTCACGACGCTCTACCACGAGGGCCTCGCCTACCGCGCCGAGCGGATGGTGAACTGGTGCCCGAGCTGCGCCACGGTGCTCTCGGATCTCGAGGTCAACCACGTCGAGAGCTCGGGCCACCTCTACTCGATCGCGTATCCGCTGGACGGGACGGCGGGCGAGCTCGTCGTCGCGACGACGCGGCCGGAGACGATGCTCGGCGACACGGCGCTCGCCGTGCATCCCGACGACGAGCGGTACGCGGGTCACGCCGGAAAGCGCGTGAAGCTGCCGTTGACGGGCCGTTCGATCCCCGTGATCGCGGACGCCTTCGTGGACCCGAAGTTCGGCACCGGCGTCGTGAAGGTCACACCCGCGCACGACCCAAATGACTTCGAGGCGGGGAAGCGGAATGCGCTCGACTCGATCGTCGTGATCGGGTTCGACGGAAAGATGACCGCGGCCGCGGGGGCCGCTTATTCCGGTCTCGACCGCTTCGAGGCGCGGAAGAAGGTCCTGAGGGACCTCGACGTCGCCGGCCTGCGCCGCGGCGAGAAGAGCCACGTCATCCCCCTCGCGCGCTGCCAGCGGTGCGACACGATCGTCGAGCCGCTCGTCTCCCTTCAGTGGTTCGTGAAGGTCGCGCCCCTCGCGGAGAAGGCCGTCGCGGCGACGGACGCGGGCGAGACGCGCTTCGTGCCCGAGCTCTGGAAGAAGACGTACGACGAGTGGATGCGGAACATCCGCGACTGGTGCGTCTCGCGGCAGCTCTGGTGGGGCCACGAGATTCCCGCCTGGTACTGCCCGGACGGCCACGTCACGGTGCCGAGGTCGGGCGAGCCCGATCCGTCCGTGTGCGGAACGTGCGGCGTTCTCGCGCTGCGGCGCGACCCCGACGTTTTCGACACCTGGTTCTCGTCGTGGCTCATGCCGCTCTCGGTGCTCGGCTGGCCGGAGAAGACCCCGGACTTCGCCCGCTTCTATCCGACGAGCGTCCTCGTGACCGGCTTCGACATCCTGTTCTTCTGGGTGGCCCGGATGATAATGGCGGGCTCCTTCTTCGACGGCCGAGCGCCGTTCGCCGACGTCGTCCTGCACGGCCTCGTGCGCGACGAGAAGGGCCAGAAGATGTCGAAGACGAAGGGCAACGTCGTCGACCCGCTCGAGATGTGCGACGAGTTTGGCGCCGACGCGGTGCGGTTCACACTCGCGGTGCTTTCGGGCACCGGCCGCGACCTGCCGTTCGGCAAGGCGCGCGTGGCGGGGTACCGCGCCTTCGGGACGAAGGTCTGGAACGCGGCGCGCTTTGCGCTGCAGATGCTCGAGGACGGGGCCGCGGTCCCGCCGGACGAGCTCGACTTCGCGTCACTCGGCACGGTGGACCGCTGGATCCTCGCGCGCCTATCGGAGGCGACGGCGAAGGTGAACGCGGCGCTCGAATCGTTCCGCTTCGACGAGGCGGCAAACGCTCTCTATCAGTTCTTCTGGTCCGACTTCTGCGACGGGTACGTCGAGATGGTGAAGCCCGTCCTTCGCGGCGCGGACGTCCCGGAGGGGGAGAAAGAGAAGACGCGGGGTGTCCTGACGCGCGTCCTGCTCGACTCTCTCGCGCTCCTGCACCCGTTCATGCCGTTCGTGTCGTGCGAGATCCGGGAGGCGTTGAACGGCGACGGTCTCCGGCTCACCATGGAGAAGTTCCCCGAGCCGTGCGCCGAGTGGACGGACGACGCGGCGGTCGAGGCAATCGCCACTTTGCGCGCGGTCGTCACGCGGATTCGCAACCTTCGGGCGGAAAACGGCCTCGCCCAGACCGAGCCGCTCGCCATCGGCTTCGAGCTGCCGGAAGGACCCCTTTCGAGGGAAATGCGCCGTCACGTCCCGCTCCTCACCCACCTTGCGCGTCTCAAGGGCGTGGAGATTTCTTCGAAGGTGGACATCGCCGGAGCGTTCCGCGACGTCGTGGCGGGCCTCGAGCTGGTCGTGGATCTGCCGAAGAAAGAGATCTCGGCCGAGGATCGTGCGAAGCTCGAGAAGGAGCTGGCGCAGCTCGAGAAGGACATGGAATCTCTTCGAAAGAGACTCGCCGACGAGAGCTTTCTTTTGCGAGCGCCGGCGGCCGTGGTCGCGAAAACGAAGCAGCAGCTCGAAGAGCTCTCCGAACGTCACAAGCGGCTCTCCGGAAACCTCGTGGAGGCGAAGGGCGCATGAGCGGCTTCGACGCTCCTCTCGAGGGCCGCTCCTTCCGGCACATCGAGAACGTGATCTACCTGCCTGCGACGCCTTCCACGAACGACGTCGCGAAGGCGATCGTGGAGAAGATGCTCGCCGAGAGCGAAGACGTCCGCCCCACGATCATCGTCGCGGGCGAACAGTCCGCCGGACACGGGCGCCTCGGCCGGAGCTGGGTCTCCCTTCCGGGAAGCTTGGCGGTCTCGGTCATCGTGCCGTGGCCGGCCGGACCCGAGCGCGTTCACCTTCCCCTGCGCGCCGGGATCGCACTCGCGCGTGGTCTTTCGCAGGCGTTCGGCCTCGACGTGCGGCTCAAGTGGCCGAACGACCTCCTCGTGAACCGCAAGAAGCTCGGCGGCATCCTCGTCGAGGCGCGCGCGAACGACGAGGGCGAGGGCTGGGCCATCGTGGGTGTGGGGCTGAACGTGAAGGGGACCAGGCGCGAGCTGGACTCTCACGGGCTTCGCGACGCTACGTCTCTCGAGGAGGCCGGTGTGCCCGCCGGAAAGCTCGGGGGGGTCCGCCCGCTCTCGTCGCTCCTCGACATCCTCGATGTGCCGCTGGCCGAGCCGGGGACGGAGCCGCTTCCGGAAGCATTCGCGTCCGTTGCCACCCATGCGCCGGGAGATGCCTTGAGCGTCCAGAACAGGGGCCGCACCGTGTCCGGCGTGTTCCGCGGCGTGAATGCGGACGGCGCTCTGCGGCTCGGGATGGGGCATGGCGAGGAAACGGTAATCTCCGGGGAGGTGGTCCTCTTCTGAGCGGGCCCGCGCCGACGCTAGCCGACGCCGGTCTCGACGAGGCCGGGTACGCAACGCGGATCGAGGACGCGTTCATCGCCGAGCGCGGCACGCCGTTTCTCGTCTCCTCGAAGGACTGGGGACTGATACGCGGCTGGCGCGAAACCGGCATTCCGGCGGACACGGTCGTGCGGGCCGTCCGCGAGGCGTTCGAGAGGCGCCGCGCCCGCGGGCAAGCCGGAAAGATCTCCTCCCTCGCGTACTGCGTGAGCGCCGTCGAGGAGCGGTGGGAGATGGAGCGTCGCGGCCTCGTCGGCAAGGAAGACGCACCCCCTCCAGCGGCCGCGGACGCGGTCGCAATCCGGGAAATTCTTGCTTTGCTCGTGGCCGGCCTGCGCGCGTCGAGTGCGCGTTTCGCGACAGGAGAGCGAGGAGAAGATTTTCTTGGAGGGGTAAGAGAGAAGGCAGCCGCGAAGATCGATGCGATCCCGAGCGAGGGACCATTCGAAGAAATCGAACACGAGCTCTCGACGATCGAGGCGTCGCTCGTGAAGGCGGGTCTCAAAGCAATGAATTCCTCTTTCCGAAATCTCGTCGAGTCCCGCGTCGCGGAGGCCCTCGGCGACGTCGCGGGCCTTTCACCCCACGTCGTCGAGCGCATGCGGACGGCCCTGACGCGCCGCGAAGTGCGCTCGCTCGCCGGTTTCCCGCCGCTGACCCTGCTTCATGGCTGAGCCCCGCCCGGGCGATTCCGCCGAGGCCCTCATCGAGCGCGTCGTGCCCGGTGGCGAGGGGCTGGCGCGTCTCTCGGGCGTCGTCACGCTCGTGCCGGGCGGGTTGCCGGGCGACCGCGTGCGCGTACGCGTGACGGAGGCCTCGCCTCGGCTCGTCCGAGGCGTCCTCGAAGAGGTCATCGCTCCCGGTTTGGCGCGGCGCCCCGACGCCGAGCTCTGTCCGCGTGCCCGAGACGCCTCCTGCGGCGGGTGCGACTGGCCGGCCGCGCGCCTCGAGCACCACCGCGACTTGAAGACGTCGCTCGTTCTCGACGCATTCAGCCGACTTGCCGGCCTCCGACCCGAAGAGCTCCCCGAGCCGGGCTGGCGCGGATCCGCGAGGAACTATCGCCTGCGAAACCGCCTGCATCTCGACAGGGACGGCCGGCTCGGGTTCTTCGCGCCGCGTTCGAACGTCGTCGCGAACCTCGAAGTCTGCGAGATCGTGTCGCGGGCGCTCCTCGCGCGGCTGCCCGCGATCCGCGAGCACCTCTCCGGGCTCGGGCCGGTGGAAGGGGAGCTCTGGACGTTGGAAGACCGGGAGGGGAAGACCCTGCTCGGCGAGCTGCGTCTCGGCGAGGGTCAGGGTCTGAAGATTTCTTCGAAGGTGAAAGAGATTGGGAGGGGGCCGTTCGACGGGTTGCGCGTCGTCGAGGCGGATGGGCGCATGCTGCTTTCGGACGGGCCCTCGTCTCTCTCGATCGTTGCGGGTGGCGCTGCCTTCGAAGTTTCGGTCTCTTCCTTTTTTCAAGGAAATCTGTATCTCCTCGATGTTTTTCTCGAAGAGATTCGGACGGCGCTGCGCGCCGTGCGCCCCACGCGCGCTCTCGACCTCTATGCCGGCGTTGGCTTCATGACGCGCCCGCTTCTGGAATTTGCGGCCGAGACGCGCGGCCTGGAGGTGACAGCCGTCGAGATCGAGGCGTCCGCATTTCTCTCACTTTCAAAGAATCTTTCTGTCTGGTCTTCTTCGGGCCTTCCACTCGCGCGCGCGGTCCGTTCCACGGCGGAGTCTTTCCTTCATTCGCGGAAATCTCCGATCGATCTCCTCGTCGCCGATCCGCCGCGCGCGGGCCTGTCGCCCGCCGTGCGCGCGGGAATCCTGCGGCTCGCGCCGCGGCATCTTCTGATGGTGTCGTGCGAGCCGCCGACGCTCGCCCGCGATCTCGCCGCCTTGAAGGCCCGCTACGCGGTCGAGCGGTTGACGCTTCTCGATCTGTTTCCCCAGACGCACCACGTCGAGACGATCGCCTTGCTCGCGCGGCGGAAAGTCGGATAGAAGCGCGCCATGCGCGCCTCCTGGTCCCGGGACGCCGGTGCTCCATCACTTCCCTTGGCGGGGGCGATGGCGGCGGGCATCCTCGCGGCCGTCGTCTTCGCGGTGCCGCCGGGGCGCGCCGCGGGGACCGCGCTGATCCTGGCGGCGCTTGCGGGCCTCGCTTTCGCGAGGCCCGCAAGCGCCGCCCGCGCGCTCCTCGGCCTGGTTCTTTTCGCGAGCTTCGGGTTCTGGAACGCCCGGGAGCGTTTCCTGCTCCCGGCCCTCCGCACGGCGTCCGAGGCGCGCGAGGCGCTCGTCCGTGCGCGGGCGGCGGATCCGGCCGCCGACGGCGCTCTCCTCGAGGTCACCGGTCGCCTCGACGCGCCGTGGACCGCGAGCGGCTCGCTTTTTCGGACGCGGCTCGCCGTCGAAACGGCCTCGGCGGACGGGCGCTCGATACATCTCGAGTCGGGGCTGCCCCTCACGGTCGCGGGACAGCAGGACCCCTCCGGCGTCGCCGAGCTCGGTGACCGCGTGCGCCTACGCGGCACGCTGCGGTTGCCGGAGGCGGGCGGCCCGGTCCGCTCGCCGTTTGACCTTCCCGCGGAGCCACGCCTCGCGCTCAAGAGTGCCACCCAGGTCGAACGGCTCGGCCCGCCCGCGGGGCCGCTCTCGCTCGTGGCGCGCGCCCACGCCGCCGTGAAGAGACGTCTCCGTTCCAATCTGGTTGGCGCGAAACCCGCGACGCGCGGAGCGCTCGCGCTCCTCCTCGCACTCGTGATGGGGGAGACGCAGGATCTGCCCGGCTCGACGGTGAGCGCCTTCCGCGACGGCGGGGTCGCGCATATCGTCGCCATCTCGGGATTGCAGGTCGCACTCGTCGCGGCCCTGCTCGGTTGGCTCGCGCGGCAGCTCGGCGCGTCCCTCGCCGCGCGCGACGGGTTCGTGCTCATCGCGACGGCTCTCTTCGCGGTCTTCGCCGGCGGCCGGCCGCCCGTCGTGCGCGCGGCGCTGATGATCGGCCTCTATCTCCTCGCGCGCCTTCTCGGTCGTCCCACCTCGGCGAACCACGTCCTCGGCTTCGCGGCCGCCGTCCTGCTCGCCGCCGATCCTTCGAACCTCTTCGACGTCGGGTTCCTTCTCACGTTCGCGGCCGTGTTCGGCCTGGCCGCGTTCGGCGTTCCCGCGGCGAAAGCGCTGCGCCGGGCCGGGATCCCGGGGCTCGTCGCGGACGCGCTCGGCGCGACCGCGGGCGCCGAGCTCGCAGTGCTCCCGATCCAGCTCTTCGTGTTCAATGTCGTGCCCGTCGTAGCCTTCCTCTCGAATCCGTTCGTGGTACCCCTCTCGAGCGTATTCCTGTTCGCAGGCCTGCTGCTGCTCCCGCTCCTCCTTTTTTCTCCGGCTGCGGCGTCTCTCGCGATCCTGCCGCTGCGCTTCCTGTCGGACGTCCTGCTCGCGCTGCTCTTGGCCCTCGACCGCCTGCACGCGGTGAGGGTCGTGCCGACGCCCGCGTTCGCCCTGGTCGCGGCCACGGCCGCACTCTTGGTCGTCGCGGGCTTCACGCGGCGCCCCGCGCTCCGGCGCGCGGCTCTCGCCGGAGTCGCGATGGTCATGCTCGCCATCGTCCTCGCGCCGCCGGTCGTCTCCGCGCGGGACACGATCCGGCTTCAGGCTCTCGACGTGGGCCAGGGAGACGCGTGGCTTCTGATCTCGCCCCAGGGCCGGGTTCTCGTCGACGGCGGAGGCAGCCCCGACCGCGAGTACGACTTCGGGCGGCTCCGGCTCCTGCCGCGTCTCGCCGACCTCGGAGCCGTGGCGTTCGACGCCGTCGTCCTCACGCACCCGCACCCCGATCACGCGCGCGGGCTTCTCGCCGTTCTCACGTCGCTCCCGGTCGCGCGCGTCGTCCTGCCTCGGGCGGTGCCTCGCAACCTCTTCCTCGACGAGTTCGAGGACGCGGCCGCCCGCCGGGGCCTCACGCTGGAACGCCTCGGCGCCGGCCAGCGCTTCACGGCGGCGGGTCTGTCCTTCGACGTGCTGCATCCGGGGGACGGCCCCTACCCGCGCGCGCAAGAAAACAACGGATCGCTCGTGCTGCGTGTGGCGCTCGCGGGGCGCATGGCGATTCTCGCCGGCGACATCGAGGCCCTCGCCGAGAGCGATCTCGTCGCATCGGGCCGGGATCTCGCCGCCGACGTGCTGAAGGTCCCGCATCACGGGAGCCGGACGTCCACTTCGGCGGCGTTCCTCGCGCGCGTCTCGCCGCGGCTCGGGCTGATCGGCGTGGGCCGTCGAAACCGTTTCGGCCACCCGGCGCCGGAGGTGATGGAGCGGCTCCTCGCCGCCGGAGTGCGGACGTTCCGGACCGATCGCGACGGCGAGGTCGCGCTCGTCTTTTCGGGCGGCCGCATCCGGCCGGTTTTTCCGGAAAGCGTCGCCCGGGGGACGCCCTGAACGGGAGGCGTCCGATCGGCGTCCTCGCGATCGTCGGAGCGACCGCGACGGGGAAGTCCGAGCTCGCGGTGGCCGTTGCCGAACGTCTCGGCGGCGAGATCGTCTCGGCGGACGCCTTCGCAGTCTATCGCGGGTTCGACGCGGGAACGGCGAAACCGTCCGCGCAGCTCAGGGAGCGCGTCCCGCACCACCTCGTGGACGCGCGGGACCCTCGCGAGCCCTGGAGCGCCGGCGCGTTCGCGACCGAGGCCCGGCGCCTCTGCGAGGAAATCCTGGCGCGCGGAAAACTTCCAATCCTGGCGGGTGGGACGGGCTTCTACGTGCGCGCGTTCTTCGGCGGGCTCTTCGAAGGGCCGCGCCGGGACGACGCGCTGAGGCGTGCTCTCGAGGCGGTGAAGGCGCGTCGCGGCGCGGGCTTCCTGGTCCGGATGATCGCGCTCCTCGACCCGGCCAGCGCGAAGCGCGTGGGTGCGGCCGACGCCGCGCGTGCGATTCGGCTCCTCGAGATTCTGTTCCTCTCGGGCGCGCGTCCCTCGCGCCTCTTTCGAGAGCGGCCGGGGCCCGCGTGGGAGAAGCCTTCCGTAAAGGTGCTCCTCACGTTGCCGCGCGAAGTCCTCTATGGAAGAATCGCCGCGAGGTTTCAGTCGGAATTCGTGAACGAACTGCCAACGGAAGTGCGCGGTCTGCTCGCGGCGGGGATCCCGCTCGCGGCCCCCGCGTTCGCGGCGATCGGTTATCGCGACACGGCGGCCCTGGTTTCCGGCGCGCTTTCCGAAGACCAGTGGGCCGAGCGGCTCCTCCGCGAGACCCGCCATTACGCGAAAAGGCAAGAGGCGTGGTTCCGGCGCGAGAGCGGACTCGTACCGGTGCGCGCCGACCGCTCCGACCTCATCGATTTCGTCGCGCGAGAAGCGCGACCTCTCTTTCTTTTTTCGGATGCCGGCGAAGGGGGATGACCATGATCGGACCGAGCAAACCGCCCATCAACGTTCAGGACGGTTTTTTCTATCAGTTGCGGAAGGACAACACGCTCGTCGAGGTCATGCTCATTTCCGAGAAGAAGCGCGTGGGGCGGATTCGCCGCTACGACAAGTACGCGGTCGTGCTCGAGGTGGAGGGGCGCGAGGAGCTGATCTACAAGCACGCCATTTCCTCGGTCGCGTCTCTGGGCGGGAGCCCGGCGTCGTCTCCGGCCGTGAGCACCGTGCGGACACCGCCGGTTTGACGCAACGGTTTGGCTTCGGCGTCGTCTCCGGCGTCGTCTTCGCGTTCGTGACGGCGCTTGCCGGATGCTCTTCGGCCCCCCCACCCCTCGACCCGTCGTCACCCGAGGCGCGGGCGGCCGCCCTCGCGGCGCGCGCGGAAGACGACGCGGTTGCCGGGCGGCTGCGCGATGCGCTCGACGCGTATCGCGACGCGGCGCGCCTCGCGCCCGGAGAGGCCCGCTACCTCGAACGGGTCGGCGAGCTCCGCGCGTCGTACGTGACGACTCTCCGCGCTGAGGCCGAGTCGGCGCTCTCGCGCGAAGACTTCGCGGCGGCACGCCGGGCGGCGCTCGCTCTCGTCGAGGTGGCCCCGGAATCGCCGGCCGGCTATCACGTGCTCGCGTCGGCCGCGGAGGCGGAGGGAAAACTCGAGGATGCATGGGCGGCCGCCCAGACGGCTCATGCGCGGGCACCGACCGATGCCTCCCTGACCGAGTCGCTCGCGGCGCTCGCGCTCAAGACGTCGCGCTTCGCCGAGGCCGAGGCTCTCTACGGCGGCCTCGCCAAGGACGACCCGTCCCTGCGGGAGAAACAGACGGCCGCGCGGCTCGAGTTTCAGATGCAGAATCTTCCCGCCGCGGCGCGGAAGGCCGTCGCGGCTCCCCGCATCACGCGCGCCCAGTTCGCGGCCCTGCTCTTCACGCTCGTTCCCGAGGTGGCGTCCGCCCGCGTGCCGCCGGGCGGCGACGTGGCGGTCGACGTCCTCGACCGCCCGGATCGCAGGCGCCTCGTCAAGGCGATCGCGCTCGGATTCTTTTCCGTCGCGCGGGGGACACACCTCGTAGGGGCCGACACGCCGGTGGCCCGAAACGAGATGCCCGGCCACCTCAGGCGCCTCGCCTCGCTTCTCGGGAGCCGCGACGAGACGTGCTTTCTAACGCCCGCCTCCCTCGCCACCTGCGGCATACTCCCCGAGACGACATCCCGGCAGGTCAGTGGGAGAGAGGCGTTCGCCGCCATCGACGCGACGCTCGGGCTCTCCCGTTAGAGGAGGGTCTTCCATGGTGATCACGGAGCTCTTCTCGAGGGTCCCTCTCTTCGAGGGAGTCTCGGCGGAAGACCGGACCGCGCTCGCGCGCGCGGCGACGTTGCGCACGTACAGGCGGGGCGAAACGATCGTGCAGCAGGGCCAGCCCGGGGATGCGTTCTACGTCCTCGTCCGGGGCCGCGTCGCGGTCGCCATCGTCGCGCCGGACGGGCGCGACGTCGTGCTCAACACGCTCTGCGAAGGCGACCACTTCGGCGAGATGGCCCTTCTAGACGATGCGCCCCGGTCGGCGAGCGTCATCGCCCAGGAGAAATCCGACCTCGCGATCCTGTCGCGCGCGGTATTCCTCGACCTCCTGAAGTCGAATTTCGTCCTCACGCGCGCACTCCTCGCGACCTTTTCGGCGCGGTTGCGCCGTGCCAACGCCACGATCGAGGGGCTCGCGTCGCTCGACGTGAAGAGCCGGCTCGCGCGGTATTTCCGCGAGCTCGCGGCGACGCGCGGGCGAAAGGCCGGCGGCGGATGGGCCGTCGTCGTGCGCCCCTCCCAGCGCGAGATCGCCGACACGATCGGGTCTTCGCGCGAGACGGTCTCCCGCACGATGACGCAGATGGCGGTCGAGCAACTCATCGTTCCGAAGGGCAAGGCGGTCTACGTCAAGCTCGACCCCCCTGAGGCCGGCGCCCCGCCCGGCGGACCTGCCGCGGCGGGCTGACTCTCAAGCCATGGAGCTCCGCCCCTGGACGCTGCCGAACTTCCTGACGTTCGCGCGGCTCGCCTCGCTTCCGTTCCTCGTCATGGCGATCCTCGACGGCCGGCACGGCGTCGCGCTCGCGATCTTTCTCGTGGCGGCGGTCACCGACATCGTGGACGGCTACGTCGCCCGGCGCTTCGGGATGGGCTCTCCTCTCGGGGCATGGCTCGATCCCATCGTCGACAAGCTCTTTCTCGTGTCGACGTTCGTGGTCTTCGCCCTGCCGTCGACGCCGACCCGCCTGCACATCCCGATCTGGCTCCTCGTGCTGACGATCTTCCGGGACGTCTTCATCGTCGTGATCTGCCTCGTCCTGTTCCTCGCGCTCGGGATCCGCGACTTTCCCCCGTCGATCCTCGGGAAGCTGACGACGTTCCTGGAAATCTCGACGGTCGTCGCGATTCTGCTCGTGAACGTGAGCCGGATGCCGGTCATCGTCGCGACGACGTGCATGCAGCTCGTCGCGGTCTTCGCGACCGTGTCCGCGCTCCACTATTCATGGCGCATCATGGCCCGTCTGCCGCGCCCGCCCGCCGCCGGGACGGGAAATCCAATTCCGAAGGCATGAGTCCTTTCCGCCGGCCATCCGGGGGGCCGCCGCCGGCGCTCCGTCTCCTGTCGCGACCCGGATGCCATCTGTGCGACGAGATGCGCGCCGTCGTTTCCCCGCTGGTGACGGGCCTCGGCGGGACGCTCGAGACCGTGGACGTGGACTCCGACCCGGCGCTTGCGGCGCGGTGGGGGAACGAGATCCCGGTTCTCCTGGATGCCGAGGGGCGTGTCGTCGGGAAGGTCAGGGACAGCGCCTCGCGGATCGCGCGGCGGCTCGGGGCCTGACCTCGGGCGAGAATGGCTCGGCCATGAGAGGACGCTCCCGGACGATTCTCGCGGTGCTGGCCCTCTCTGTTGCCTCTTTCGCGCGGGCCGAACGGTTGCCGGTCCAAAGGCACGGAGTGGCCGAAGGGCTCGCCGAAGAAACGGTGACCGCGCTTCTGAAGGACTCGCGGGGCTCCCTCTGGATCGGGTCCTTGAACGGCCTCAGCCGGTACGACGGGGAACGTTTCAAGGTCTATGCCAGTGAGGATGGGCTCCCGAAGCCGCGCGTGACGGCCCTCGCCGAGACGCCGGACGGCGCGATCTGGGTGGCGACGACGGGTGGCCTCGTGCGCCTCGATCCGGCCACCCCCGCGGGACGCCCGGTGTTCCGGCCCGCGGCGGCGCCTCCGCAGGGAAAGAGCGTCGACTTCGTCTCCGTCGCACGCGGGGGAGACGTGTTTTTTGGAAGCGGCGGCGAGCTGTATCGAATGGGAAAGGCGGATGCGATTTCACTGGGCCTCGCGGCGGCGGCCCCGGGAAATGCCTTCGTGCGCTCGGTCCGGGAGGCGCCGGACGGAGCGATCTGGATCGGCTCGTCGCGCGGCCTCTTCCGTGCCGCGGCCGGCGAGCCGATCGTAAGCGTCGGACTCCCGGGCGCGGCTGTCCCGGACGTGCGAGGGGTCTTTATCGACCGCGCGGGCCGCATCTGGATCACGACACCGGGCGCCCTCTTCGTGCTCGGCCCGGGAACGGGAGGCGGGGATCTCGCCCGCGCGGAACCCCTTCTCGGTGCGGACGGCCGGGTCGTGCTTCCGCTCCGCGGCGGAGAGGCCCGGGTCCTCGAACGCGTGCCCGGAGCCGCGCCGGGAGCCTGGCAGCGCCCGCTCGAGCTGCGCGACGGGCGCATGGCCCTTTCGACGTCCGCGGGCCTCGTGCTCGTCACGGAAGGCCGCCTCGCCGTTTACGGCCGCCGGAACGGCCTCGGCGACGGGATCCTCGGTGAGCTGCTCGAGGACCAAGAGGGGAACCTCTGGATTGGAACGCAGAGCACCGGTCTCCTGCGCGTGGCGCCGTCCGGCTTCACGAGCTTCGGTGAGGCGGACGGCATCGTGGACGTGCGCGTCGGCGCTCTCTTCGAGGACGCGGACGGCCAGGTCGTCGCGGTCACCGGTGGCAACGGGAGCCTCGTGCGCCTGGAAGGACCACCGTTTCGTCCGGTCGTCCTGAACCCGGTGGCGACCGTGCCGATTCGATGGGTGTGGGGCCGTTCCGTGCTGCGCGACCGGTCGGGCACGTGGTGGATCGCGACGCGGGCGGGCCTCGAGCGCCGGGCGGCGGCCGCTCTCGGACCGGCGCTCGAACGCGCGCCCGTCCAGGCCGTCTACACGGCGCGCGACGGCCTGGGAGCCGACGAGGTGTCGGCTCTCTACGAGACGCGTGACGGGACTCTGTGGGCCGGCGTCTACGACTCTCCGGCGTCGCTCGCCCGGTTCGATCCCGTGTCGCGCCGCTTTGTTTCCTACGGAGCCGCCGACGGCCTGCCGGCCACGGCTCCGGTGGCCTTCCTCGAAGACCGCGCGGGCGATCTGTGGATCGGGTTCGGCAGCGGCGGAGCCGTGCGTTTGAGAAGTGGCCGATTCGAGCGCCTCCTGCCCGCGCACGGCGCGCCGGAGGGTTACGTCCACGACTTCCTGCTCGACGGCGGGGGCCGGCTGTGGATCGCGAACGGCGCCAGCGGGGCCCTTCGCGTGGACGAACCCGCCGCCGAGAAGCTCTCGGCGGTCGTCGTCAAGACCTCGCCGGGGCCCGTCACGGGGACGGTCCTGTGCCTGGCCGAGGACGCGGCGGGATTTCTCTACTTCGGCACGACGCGGGGCGTGGAGCGCCTCGAGCCTTCGACCGGCCGCACGCGGCAGTTCACGACGGCCGACGGTCTCACGAACAACCTCGTGACGTGCGCGCACCGGGATCGCGCGGGCGCGCTCTGGTTCGGGACTCTCGAGGGGGTCTCGCGCCTCGCGCCGCGAAGGGATTCGCAGGTCCCGCCGCCCCGCGCCGCCATCGCTTCGTTCCGCGTGAACGGCAACCCACGCGAGGTCCCGGAGCTCGGCGCGGGCGCGCTCGGCGAATTCGTCCTCGAGCCGGACGAGACCCGCGTGCGCATCGACTTCGCGGCACCGAGTTTCACGGCGGGAGGCACCGTGCGCTATCAGACGAAGCTCGAAGGGGTGGACGCGTCCTGGAGCCCGCCGGTAGGGGATCCGACCGTGCGCTACGTCGGTCTCGCGCCGGGGACATACCGGTTTTCCGTGCGCGCCATCGGGCCCTCGGGCGACGAGCCGGGCGACGAGGCCACGGTTTCCTTCCGCGTGCGCCCCCCGCTCTGGCGGAGGGCCTGGTTCCTCCTCCTCGCGGTGGCGGCCGGCGTCGCGCTTTCCGTGTTCGTCCACCGCCAGAGCCTCAGACGGGCGATCGCCGTGGAGCGCGTGCGCACGCGGCTCGCGACCGACCTGCACGATGACGTGGGCTCGAGCCTTGCCCGCATCTCCATCCTGTCCGAGGTCGGACGCCGCGATCTCGATCCCACCGGCGAGCCGGCGCGCCTCTTCGGCGAGATCGGAGAGACGTCCCGGTCGGTCATCGACGCCCTCGGCGACGCGATTTGGTCGATCGATCCCCGACGAGACGATCTCCAGAGCCTCGGCGACCGTCTCCGCCATTTCGCGGGGGATCTCCTCGAGGCCCGCGGAATGACGTTCCGTCTCGAGCTGCCTTCCGAGGCGCCCGCCCTCGACGTGCCGCCCGAGCCGCGCCGCCAGCTCTTCCTCCTGCTGAAGGAGGCCGTCACGAATGCCGCGCGGCACTCGCAGGCGACCGCGGTTTCGGTCGTCTTTCGCCTGGCCGGCCGCACCCTGGACGTCGCCATCGCGGACGACGGGGCCGGTTTCGACCCGGCCGCGCGGGCGGGAGGCCCGGACGAAGAACGGCGCGGACTTCTCAACATGCAGGCGCGCGCCGTGGCCCTGGGCGGCAAGCTCGAGGTGGAAACGGCCCCGGGCCAGGGTACGCGCCTGGTGATCCGGGGGCTGACCCTCCCGTTCTCTTCCCACGCCCGCGGCGCATGAACATGCTCTCCCCGAAGGGTCCCGCCTGACCGAGACTACGCGTGTGACCGTGAGCCCCGAGCGCCCGCCCATCCGCGTGGCCGTCGTCGAGGACGACGCCGGCCTCAGGGAGAGCCTGCGCCTCCTGATCGGCGGCACGCGCGGGTTCTCGTGGGCCGGAGGCTGGGGCTCCGCGGAGGACGCCCTGCAACGCCTCCCCGACCTCGGGGACGGCCCCCCCGACGTCCTCCTCATGGACATCCACCTGCCGGGGATGTCGGGCTCGCAGGCCGTCTCGCGGGTGCGCGACACGTGCCCGTCGGTCGCGGTCCTGATGCTGAGCGTCTACGAGGGCGAGGAGCAGATCTTCGAGTCCCTCTGCAACGGGGCCTCGGGCTACCTGCTGAAGAAGACGGCGCCGACGAAACTCCTCGAGGCCGTGCGCGACGTGAAGGAAGGCGGCTCCCCGATGTCGCCGGAGATCGCCCGCAAAGTCATCCGGCTCTTCCGCGAACTGGGGCCGCCGCCGGTGCCTGGCCACGACCTGACGCCTCAGGAGGTCCGACTCCTGCGCCTTCTCGCGGAGGGTGCGAGCTACCAGGCCGCCGCCGACGGCCTCACGATCAGCATCAACACGGCGCGCAACTACGTCCGTTCGATCTACGAAAAGCTGCACGTCAATTCGAAATCGGCGGCCGTGAGCAAGGCCCTGAAAAACCGCATCATCTGAGAATCGGAGAGCGTTCATGAGCGACGAGACCGCCAAAGCCACGGCCACCGCGCCTTCCGTTAGTCATCGGACGCGCAACATCGTCCTCGTGGCGGCGGGCGTCCTCGTCGTGGCGGCTTCCGCGCGCGCCGTCCTGAAATCGTCCAGCAAATCCGGCCCCCGGCCCGAGATCGTGCCCGTTTCGGCGGCTCTCGTCACGCGCCAGGCGGTCCCGCTCACGACGAAGGCGATCGGCAACGTCGAGGCGTACGCGACCGTCGCCATTCGCGCGCTCGTCCCGGGCGAGCTCGTGAAGATCCACTTCAAGCAGGGCCAGGACGTGCAAAAAGGCGATCTTCTGTTCACGATCGACCCGCGGCCCCTCCAGGCCGCGCTGGACCAGGCCGTGGGCACGCTCGCGAAGGACAAGTCGCAGCTCGCGAATGCCCGCGCGCTCGAAGCCCGCTACAAGAAGCTCTTCGACGAGGGGATCGCCTCCAAAGAAGACTGGGACCAGTACCGGACCAGCGCCGACACCTCTGCCGGGCTCGTCGCGGCCGACGAGGCCGCCCTCGACAACGCGAGGGTCCAGCTCTCGTACGCGACGATCCGCTCGCCGATCAGCGGGATGACGGGCAACCTTCTCGTCTACGAGGGGAACCTCGTGAAGGCGAACGACACGACGTCCCTCGTCACGATCACGCAGGCGACCCCGATCTACGTCACGCTCGCGGTGCCCGAGGGCGAGCTCGCAAAGGTCAACCGCGCCCGTGCCGCAGGGCCCGTCAGGGTCGAGGCCGCCCTCCCGAGCGACGAGGCCCACCCGCTCACGGGCGTCCTCAGCTTCGTGGACAACGCCGTCGACACGACGACCGGCACGATCCGCCTCAAGGCGACGTTCGACAACCCGGAGCGGCGCCTGTGGCCCGGCCAGTTCGTGAAGGTGACGCTCACGACGGGCGTCGAGGAGAACGCCCTCGTCGTCCCGTCGCAGGCGGTCCAGACGGGTCAGGACGGCCCGTACGTCTACGTCGTGAAGGACGACCTCACCGTCGAGCCGCGGCCCGTGAAGCCCGGGGCCGGTGTCGAGGGCGTCGTCGTGATCACGAAAGGCCTCTCGGCGGGAGAGCGCGTCGTGACGGACGGCCAGCTCCGTCTCTCCCCGGGCGCGAAGGTCGAGCTCAAGACCAAGGGATGAGCATCACCGAGCCCTTCATCCGGCGGCCCGTCATGACGACGCTCGTCATGGCGGGCATCCTTCTGTTTGGCGCCATCGGATTCCGCTCGCTCCCCGTGAGCGACCTTCCGAACGTCGACTTCCCGACGATCCAGGTCACGGCGAGCCTGCCGGGCGCGAGCCCCGAGACGATGGCCGCCTCGGTCGCGACGCCCCTCGAGCGGCAGTTCTCGGCGATCGCGGGCCTCGACTCGATCAACTCGACGAGCTCGCAGGGGACGACGCAAGTCACGCTCCAGTTCGCGCTCGACCGCAACATCGACGCGGCCTCGCAGGACGTCCAGACGGCGATCGCCGCGGCCGCGCGCCAGCTCCCGCCGGGGATGCCGTCGCCCCCGACGCTCAAGAAGGTCAATCCGGCCGACCAGCCGGTGCTCTACCTCGTCCTTTCGTCGCCTACGATGGAGCTCACGGCCGTGGATGAGGTCGCCGAGACTCTCATCGCGCAGCGGCTCTCGACGATCTCGGGCGTCGCGCAGGTCCAGGTCACGGGCGCGCAGAAGTTCGCGGTCCGCGCCAAGCTCGACCCGTCCCAGCTCGCGGCCCGCGGGATCGGGATCGACGAGGTCGCGACGTCCATCCAGCGGCAGAACTCGAACCTGCCCGTCGGAACGCTCTACGGCGCGCACCAGTCCCTCACGGTGCAGGCGAACGGCCAGCTCTTCGACGCCGCCGCGTACCGGACGATGATCGTCGCCTATCGCAACGGCTCGCCCGTGACGCTCGGCGACCTCGGGAAGGTCGTGGACGGCGTCGAGAACGACCGGATCGGGAACTGGTACGACGACAAGCAGGTCGTCACCCTCGCGATCCAGAGGCAGCCGGGCTCGAACACGATCGCCGTCGTGGATGCCGTCAAGGCGAAGCTCCCGGCGCTCCGGGCGCAGCTTCCGGGGGCGCTCAAGCTCGACATCCTTTTCGACCGTTCCGTCCCGATCCGCGAGTCCGTGCACGACGTCGAGTTCACGCTCGTCCTCACGATCGCCCTCGTCGTTCTCGTGATCTTCCTGTTCCTCCGCAACGTCCGGGCGACGCTCATCCCGAGCCTCGCGGTCCCGGCCTCGATCGTCGGGACGTTCGCGGCGATGTCGGTCCTCAACTTCTCGCTCGACAACCTCTCGCTCATGGCGCTCACGCTCTCCGTCGGATTCGTCGTCGACGACGCGATCGTCATGCTCGAGAACATCGTCCGGCGGATGGAAGGGGGGGAGGACGTCTTCACCGCCGCGCTCAAGGGCGGCAGGGAGATCGGCTTCACGATCCTCTCTATGACGATCTCGCTCGTCGCGGTCTTCATCCCGGTCCTTTTCATGGGCGGGCTCCTCGGGCGGCTCTTCAAGGAGTTCGCGATCACGATCAGCGTCGCGATTCTCGTCTCGGGTTTCGTCTCGCTCACGCTGACGCCGATGCTCTGCAGCCGGTTTCTGAAGGCGTCGAACGTCTCGAACGAGGGGCGCTTCTTCCGCGTGACGGAGCGGATCTTCAAGGCCTGGCTCGCTCTCTACGATCGGACGCTCGGCTGGGTTCTCGCGCGCCAGCGAGCCACGCTCATTGTCTCCGGCGTCCTCTTCGTCGTCACGGCATTCCTCTTCGTCGTGATCCCGAAGGGCTTCCTCTCGAGCGACGACACCGGGCAGTTCATCGGCTACACCGAGGGGCTCCCGGGCGTCTCGTTCGCGGAGATGGCGCGCCACCAGAAGGAGGTCACGGACGCGATTCGCCGCCATCCGGCCGTCAGGGGCGTCTCCTCGACGGTCGGCGCAAGCGACGCGAGTCCGGCGGGCAACTCCGGGAACCTCCTCGTCCTCCTCAAGCCGCGCAGCCAGCGGAAGGAGAGCGTCGACGAGCTCATCGAGGAGCTGCGCCCGAAGCTCGCGGCCGTCTCCGGCATCAAGGTCTTCCTGCAAAACCCGCCGTCGGTCTCGATCGGCGGCCAGGTCACGCGCAGCCCCTACCAGCTCACGCTCCAGGGTTCCGACCGCGCCGACCTCGCCAAGTACACGGAGCTCCTCGAGACGAAGGTCAAGACCCTGCCGGGCCTCATCGACGTCACGACGGACCTCCAGAACAAGAACCCGCAGCTCGCCGTCACGATCGACCGGGACAAGGCGTCCGCGCTCGGCCTCACGGCCTCGCAGGTCGAGGATGCGCTGAACAATTCGTACGGGACGCGGCAGGTCTCGACGATCTATACGTCCACGAACGAATACCAGGTCATCCTCGAGCTCCTCCCCGAGTACCAGACGAATCCCGCGGCTCTCTCGCTCCTCTACGTCCGCAACGCCGCGGGCACGCTGATCCCGCTCTCCTCCGTCGCGCGGTTCGACGAGAACGCGGGTCCCCTCGCCGTGAACCACCTCGGGCAGGTCCCGTCCGCGACGATCTCCTTCAACGTGCGGCGCGGCGTCGCGCTGAGCGACGCGACGGCGCGTGTCCGGAAAGCCGCGAACGAGATCCTCCCGATCACGATCCCGGCGACATTCCAGGGCACGGCGCAGGTTTTCCAGTCCTCGGTCGGAGGCCTCGCGTTCCTCCTCGTGATCGCCGTCCTCGTGATCTACCTCGTCCTCGGGATCCTGTACGAGAGCTTCATCCACCCGCTCACGATCCTGTCGGGCCTCCCGTCGGCGGGCCTCGGCGCGCTCGTGACGCTCCTCCTCTTCGGCAAGGACCTCAACGTCTACGGGTTCGTCGGGCTCATCATGCTCATCGGCATCGTCGAGAAGAACGCGATCATGATGATCGACTTCGCGGTCGAGGTCGCGCGCGCGGAGGGGAAGGGCCCTGCCGAGGCGATCCACCGGGCCGCGGTCGTGAGGTTCCGCCCGATCATGATGACGACGATGGCGGCCCTCATGGGGACGCTGCCGATCGCGCTCGGGATCGGCGCGGGCGCCGAGTCGCGCCAGCCGCTCGGCCTCGCGGTCGTGGGCGGCCTCCTCGTCTCGCAGGTCCTCACGCTGTACCTGACGCCCGTCGTCTACATCGCGTTCGACTCCCTTCAGGCGAAGTTGACGCCCGCGCCGCTTCCGGACCTGCCGGAGGAGGCCGTGCCGGAACCCGCGACATGAGCGGGGGCGGCGGCGTCAAGCCGGTCCAGGCGAACGTCTCCGGGCTCTTCATCCGGCGCCCCGTCATGACGACGCTCGTCATGGCTGGTTTCTTCCTCTTCGGCGCGATCGCGTATATCTCGCTGCCGGTCGCCGACCTGCCGAAGGTGGACTTCCCGACGATCAACGTGGGCGCGAGCCTCCCGGGGGCGAGCCCCGAAACGATGGCGGCCGCCGTCGCGACGCCTCTCGAGCGGCAGTTCTCGGGGATCGCCGGGATCGACTCGATAAACTCCACGAGCAGCCAGGGCTCGACGAACATCACGCTCCAGTTCTCCCTCGACCGTGACATCGACGCGGCCGCGCAGGACGTCCAGACGGCGATCGCGGCCACACTCTCGCAGCTTCCGCCGTCCATGCCTACGCCTCCGAGCCTGCGCAAGGTCAATCCCTCGGCGTTTCCGATTCTCTTCATCGTCCTGTCCTCGCCGACACTCCCCATGTACGAGGTGGACGAGTGGGCCGAGACCGTCCTCGCCCAGCGCATCTCGACCGTGAGCGGCGTCGCGCAGGTGAACGTCTACGGCGCGAAGAAGTACGCCGTCCGCGTTCAGGTCGACCCCGGAGTCCTCGCGAGCCGGAAGATCGGAATCGACGAGGTCGCCTCGGCGATCGCCGCGGGCAACTCGAACCAGCCGGTCGGGATCGTTTACGGGGCCCAGAAGGCGCTCACCGTTCAGACGAACGGCAGGCTCACGACCGCGGCGGCCTACCGGCCGCTCGTCGTTGCGTGGCGCAACGGCGCGCCCGTGCGCCTGGGCGACGTCGCGACGGTCCTCGACAGCGTCGAGAACGAGCGCCAGGCCGCGTGGTTCCAGGGCAACCGGTCGATCATCCTCGCGATCCAGCGCCAGCCGGACTCGAACACGATCCAGGTCGTCGATGCCGTCAAGGCGCTCCTTCCGGCCTTCCGGATGCAGATCCCGGCCGCGATGCGGATGGACGTCATGTTCGACCGCTCGCAGGGGATCCGCGAGAGCGTGCGCGACGTCCAGCTCACGCTCCTCCTCACGGTCGTCCTCGTCGTCCTCGTCATCTTCCTTTTCCTCAGGAACGTGCGCTCGACGTTCATCCCGGCGATCGCGCTCCCGACGTCTCTCTTCGGGACGTTCGCCGTGATGGCCGTCCTCGGGTTCAGCCTCGACAACCTCTCCCTCATGGGGCTCACGCTGTCGGTCGGGTTCGTCGTGGACGACGCGATCGTCCAGCTCGAAAACATCGTCCGGCGGATGGAGAAAGGGGAGAGCGCCGCGGTCGCGTCCCTGCGCGGCTCGAAGGAGATCGGCTTCACGATCCTTTCGATGACGATCTCTCTCGTCGCGGTCTTCATCCCCGTCCTCTTCATGGGCGGGCTGCTCGGCCGGCTCTTCCAGGAGTTCGCGGTCACGATCAGCGCCGCGATCCTCGTGTCCGGGTTCGTGTCGCTGACCCTCACGCCGATGCTCTGCAGCCGTCTCCTGAAGCGCGAGGAACCCGGTGCGGGCGCACATGGGCGGGTCGCGTCGGCGCTCGAGCGCTTCTTCAATCGCATCCTTCACGGGTACGAGAGGACGCTGCGCCGGGTCCTTCAGCATCGGCGCGCGACCCTCGCGATCCTCGTCCTCATGGCCGTGCTCGCGGGCTTCCTCTTCTGGGTCGCGCCGAAGGGGTTCATCCCGAACGAGGACATCGGGTTTCTTCGCGCGAGCGTCGAGGGCCTGCAGGGAATCTCGTACGACGACATGCGCGAGCGACAGAAGGTGGCCGCCGAGATCGTCCGGGCCGACCCCGGCGTCCAGTCCGTCCAGTCGTCCGTCGGATCGGGAGGACCGAACTCGTCCTCGAACTCGGGCTCGATGTTCATCACGCTCAAGCCCCGCGGTGAGCGTCCCTCCTCGGACGAAATCATCGAGCGCCTGCGCCCGAAGCTCGCGAGGGTTCCCGCCCTGCGCTTCTACCTCCAGACCCCGCCGTCGATCAGCGTCGGGGGCCAGAACACGCGCAGCCAATACCAGCTGACTCTCCAGAGCACCGACACCGCCGCCCTCTACTCCAACGCGGCCCTTCTCGAGCGAAAAATGCGCGGGATTTCGATCATCCGCGACGTCACGAGCGACCTTCAGATCAAGAACCCGCAGCTCGACGTCACGATCGACCGGAAGAAGGCCTCGGCGCTCGGCGTGACGGCTGGACAGGTCCAGCGGGCGCTCGCCCTCGCGTACGGGACGAGTCAGATCTCGACGATCTACACGGCGACCAACGAGTACCAGGTCATCCTGGAGGTCAAGCCGCAGGATCAACGCGGCCCCGCGGACATGGCGTCGCTCTACGTGCGTTCGTCGAACGGGACGCTCGTTCCGCTGAACGCGGTCGCGACGTCGGCGACGAGCGTGGGCCCGCTTCTCGTGAACCACCTCGGCCAGCTCCCGTCCGCGACGATCTCCTTCAACCTCGTCAAGAACGTCGCATTGAGCCAGGCGACGGCGGCGGTCGCGAAGCTGGCCCGCGAGACGCTGCCGGGCACGATCACGACGAGCTTCCAGGGCCAGGCCCAGGTCTTCCAGTCGTCACTCAAGGGGATGTCCGTCCTCCTCGTCGTCGCCGTCCTCGTGATCTACCTCGTCCTCGGCATCCTGTACGAGAGCTTCGTCCACCCGCTCACGATCCTGTCCGGACTGCCGTCGGCGGCCGTCGGCGCGATCCTCACGCTGATCCTCTTCGGCAAGGACCTGAACGTCTACGCGTTCTTCGGCCTCGTCATGCTGATCGGGATCGTGAAGAAGAACGCGATCATGATGATCGACTTCGCGCTCGAGGCGCAGCGCGGTCAGGGGATGGATCCAGAGAGGGCGATCTTGACGGCCGCGCTCACGCGCTTTCGGCCGATCCTCATGACGACCATGGCGGCCCTCGCCGGGACGCTCCCGATCGCGCTCGGCCTCGGCCGCGGGGGCGAGTCCCGCCAGCCGCTCGGACTCGCCGTCATCGGCGGGCTCGTCGTCTCGCAGGTCCTGACGCTCTACATCACGCCGGTCGTCTACCTCGCGTTCGAGTCCCTGGGCGAGCGCTTCCGGGCCCGGCGGCGGGCGCCGGCGGAGGGGGCGGTGCCGGCACGCGCCTAGAAGGAGCTATTCCGAGCCGTCCGCTCGCGTCGCAGTCACGGTGCGCTCGTCGTCCTCGCCCTCGACGTGGAGCAGCCAGGGGTTGCAGCACACCTCGCAGTCCTGCACGAGGCTGCCCCGGACGTCCCGCTCGAGGCGCACCTCCACGTCTTCTCCACAGTAGGGGCAGGTGACGACGAAATCCTCTTCCATAATCCCACAAAAACCAAGAGAGCCCGAGGGGCGCCGGTTCCCCCGGGCTCCGGTGAACCCCGTGAGGGGCCTGCCGGCGGCGGAGCGGCTTTGCGCGTGCTATGCGCTGGTCCTGCGCTGCCCTTCCGAATCCCGGACCTGCTGGGGCAGTTTTGTGACCGTGCCTGTGAGCCTTTCCGACCGGCCCCGCCGTGAATTCCGGCGCGCGGGGCTGACTAATCAATAGGTCGCGAAAGGCTCCAAGTCAAGGAGAGTTTCGCGCGGGCATGCGCCCCGTTCCTAGAAGGAGGACGGGCACGACCCAGCCGTTGGCCCGCGCCGACAGCACCGCCGCCACCGCGAACGCCTCGGTCGTTTCTCCCGACGGGAACGAGGCGTTCCCGGAGAAAGGCCTGAATTCATCCGCGTTGGCTCCGTCGCTCGGCCGGACCCGCCCGACGGAGTACTTCAGGGCCGGCGTTGCGATGCCGGCCGCGAGAATTTCGGCCTCGACGGCATCGCGGCCGGTGTCGAGGAGCCGCTTGTTGTGCGAGACGACGCCGCCCCCGAGCGCGACGACCGAGACGCCGATCGCGGCCCAGCCCCCGAAAGGCTTCACGATGCGGGCGAAGTCCTCGGTCTGTTTCGAGCGGTGGTTCTGAACCCACGCGTCGATGCGATCGTCGCGCGTGCCGACGAAGACGCCGCCGCCAGAAGCACGGCCGCCGCGAGAGGCGCGAGCCGAAGCCGACGGGCGAGCGTCACTTCACAGCGGGTGCCGCCACGACGATCTCAAAGCTTCCCGTGACCATCTTGCGGCGCGGCCTCGGACTTTCCGCCGTGGCGGGCGGCGCCGGCTCCCAGCGGGCCGCGGGAAGAAAGATCGCGTGGGTTTTCGGGTCGAGGGCCATCGTGCGCGCGCCCTCCTTCGTCGCGAGGTTCTGGACGACGTGAAACGCGTCGGCGGAGTCCTCGCGGATGATCGTGAGCGTTCCGTCGCCGTTCGAGCTGAAGACGAGGTTCGTGTCGGGATCGAAGACCACGGCGTCCGTCCCCTTGCCGATCGCGAGCTTCGTGACGAAGCGTCCGTCCGCCGCGCTGAGGACCACGAGCGTCTGATTTCCGCATCCCGCGAAGAGGCGGCGGGTCTTCACGTCGATCGCAAGTCCGGTCGGCGAGTCGCAGCCCGCGAGCGGCCAGTGCGTCTCGACCTGGAGAGTCTTCGGGTTCAGGGCGACGATCTCGTTCTTGTCTTCGATGTTGACGTAGATGCGTCCGGCGAGATCCGTGACGGCGAATTCCGGCTTCCCGCCGACGGCGATCGTGCCTGCGACGACGCCCGTGGCGCCCTCGACGGCGGTGGCGTTCGCTGTCCGGCCGTTGAACGCGAACACACGGTGAGAAAAGGGGTCGTAGAGAATCGCGTCCGGGTTCACTCCCGTCACCTTGACGGTTCCGACGGTGGCGAGCGTCTTGGGATCGAAGATCGTGATCGTGTTCGCGCGGCCGTTGCTCGTGAAGCCACGGCCGAGGTCTGGGGCGAGGGCGATGCCGTGCACGCCCTCGGTGCTCGGGATCTCGCCTTCCGCCGCGCCCGAATCGGCATTCAGCACCGCCACGCGCGTGCCCCGCGAGACGTACAGTCGCCGCGCGGCGGCGTCCACGTTCAGGTAATCCCAGCCGCCCTCACCACCCGCCGGGATCGTGCGGGCGATCCGGTAGGAAGTGTCGGCGGCGAAGATCGCGGGTGACAGGAGAGGGGAAACGGCGAGGAGGGCGGCGAGGCGGATTTTCATGATGCCCGCAAGTCTGTCACGAGCTCAGGACCCCGGCGGAATCGTTCTTCGCCCGCCTTCGAGGCGCACGGCGAGAGCCAGGACGATCCACGTGAGGCCGGCGGCGAGGGCCGGGAGCCAGAGCGGGCCGATGCCCGCGGCGACACCGACCGCGGCGGTCACCCAGATCGTCGCGGCGGTGGTCAGGCCGTGCACTTCGCCCCGGTCGGCGAGCTTCAGGATCGTCCCCGCGCCGAGGAAGCCGATGCCCGCCACGATGCCCTGCACGACGCGGCTCACGTCCGGGGTCGAGAAGCCGGCTTCGAGGCCCCCCAGCACCAGGAGCACGGCTCCCATCGCGACGAGGATGTGCGTGCGGAATCCCGCGGCGCTGTGGACCCGCTCGCGCTGCGCGCCGATGATCCCGCCGAGGACGGCCGCGGCGAGCAGCCGCCCGCCCGTGACGAGGAAATGCGCCGCGTCCGGGAGAGCGAGGGGGCCGGTGTCGAGAGGCATGTGTCAGCCCGTCACTTTACGCACGAAGGCGCGCCCCACGAAGCGAAACTTGTCGCCCAGCGGGAAGCGCTTGAGCACCGTGCTCACGACCCCCTGCGTGAAGCGCGTGCGTTTGCCGTAGTCGACCCTCACGTCCACGACGACGGGCCGCCCCGTGCCGGAGACGCGCAGCGCCTCGGCGATGCCGCCCTCGATCCCCGCGTCGTCCCGGATGGAAACGAAAGCGGCGCCGGTCGCGAGCGCGATGCCCTCGAGCTTCATCTCCCCGAGCACGGTGCACGTCTTGCGGTTGTAGGGAATCTCCTGTCCCTGCGAGATCTGCGACAGCTCGCCGTCGTGGAAGACGAAGAAGGCGACGCCCGCCTGATACGACGTCGCGGTGATGATCTCGAGGCCTGTCATCAGGAACGCGCCGTCGCCCACGATCGCGACGACCTGCCGGTCCGGCCGGGCCAGCTTCGCTCCGATGGCGGCGGGCACCGCGTAGCCCATGCAATTGAAGTCCGTCGGGCTCGCGAAATGGCGCGGCTTCGTGACGGGGAAGAGCTCGGCCGCGAGGAACGTGTGATTGCCATCGTCGACGATCATGAGGGCGTCGTCTCCGAGCTGGCGGCGCAGCGAATCGAAGAAGCGGGCCGGGTTGACGCGGTCGGTGCTTCGGGCGAGCCATTCGTCAAGGTAGGCCCGCTTGTCGGCGGCGATCCGCGCCTCCTGCCGCCGCCGGCGTTCCGGGTGCTCGACGCCCCGCTCGGCCAGCCGAGCGAGGAGCTTCGGCACGACGGCGCGCGCGTCTCCCGCGATGCCGACCTTCGCGGGATAGTTCGCGCTCAGGACGGCGGGATCGATGTCCACATGCACGAGGTTCTCGGGCACGACGCAGCCGAAGCTGCCCGTCGGAATCTCGGCGAAGCGCGTCCCGATGGCCAGAAGGGCGTCGCAGTTCCGAAACGCGTTCTCGGCGGCCGGCACGGAGGCCCGGGAGAACCCCATGCCCGTGTGCAGGGGATGCGTGGCCGGAAAAGCCGAGAGGCCCTGGAGCGTGGTCGAGACCGGAGCCCCGAGCCGCTCGGCGATGCGTGCCACGTCGTCCGACACGTCGACCGCCCCCCATCCCGCGAAGATGCCGGGGGACTCGGCCGCCGTGAGGAGATCGACCGCCGCGTCGAGCAGACTGGCCGAGGGATTCTCCGGCGCCGCCGAAGCCTCGAACATCGGAACTTCTTGGACCGTCTCCTGGAAAAGCTGCAGGTTCACCGGGATCTCCACGAAGACGGGGCCGGGCACGCCCGACACGGCGGTGCGGTAGGCCGCGAAGATCGCCGGCACGATCTCGGCATGCGTCTTCGGATGCCACGAGCCCTTCGTCAGGCCCGAAAGAAGCGCGTGCATGTCGAGCTCGTGAAGCTGGTACCGGAAGGGGACGTCCGTGCGCGTCCCCCCGGAGATCACGAGCATCGGAATGCCGTCGAGGAAGGCCTCTCCGATGCCGCTCATCGCGTGCGTGAGCCCGGCGGCAGGAACGATCAGAAGCGTTCCGATGGCACCCGCATTCGTGCGGCTGATCCCGTCCGCCGCGAAGGCCGCCCCCGCCTCGTGCGTGACAAGGACGGGCTGGATCTTCTCGGACCGGTTGAGCTCGTCGTAGATCTCGGTGTTGTGGACGCCGGGGATCCCGAACGTGTGCGTGATGGGAAGCTGCTCGAGAGCGTGGCGCACGAGCCAGGCTCCGGACTTTCTCGCGCCGATCTTCAGAAGCTTCGTCATATGGAGATCCCCGCGATCGTACGCGCCGCGACGCGTCCCGTCAGGACGCAGCTTCCGAGAAACGTTCCCTCCAAAGAGCCCATGCCGTGGATGCCTCCGCCTCCGAATCCCGCCGCCTCGCCGATCGCATAGAGCCCGTCGATCGCCGCGCCCGCGGCGTCGAGGACCCGGCACCCGAGGTCGGTTTGAATGCCGCCGAGACTCTTGCGCGAGAGGATGAACTCCCGGATCGCGATGAGAGGCAGGGCGCGCGGGTCGAGAATCTTCTGGAAGTTGCAGACGCGCAGCCGGTCTCCGCGGTACTGGCGGAAGTTCCCGATGCGTCGAAGCTGGTCGTCGGTGAAGTAGGCCGGCCCCCGGTCGATCTGCGCGTCGTAGTCGCGGACGACGTCCCGGACGGTCGCGAGGTCCGTGCGGAGGCCGTCGAGGTTGCGCTCGTTCATCCGGTCGACGAGCTCTTCCAGCGAGCGCGCCGTGACGATGTCGTCCGGGCACTCCTCGGTCAGGCGATCGACCAGCTCCTGGTTCCCGAACAGCAGCTGCCGCGCCATCAGGAGCTTCCTCTGGTACCGGAACGCCGTCATGTAGTCGCAGCCCGAGACCGCGAGCTCCTTTTTCGCGATCGCGTTGTTCATCACCTGCCACGAATACTGGCCGGGCTGCCTGAGGATGTTTTCCACGAGGAAACGCGTGTCGGTCGAGCCGACGAGGGGCACGGGGCCGATGCGCTCTCCCTTCGCGTTCAGCCAGAGCGCCGAGCGTGGCGGGACGAGCGACAGGCCGTCGTTCGGCTTGCGTTTGGCGGGATGATGAATGCCGGCCGCGTAGTGCCACTGCTTGTCGAGGTGAGTGAGGTTGCCCCCGGCCCGCGCCACGGCTTCGTGCATCGCGCCGTCTCCAAATTGGTGCGCTCCGTTGAGCAGCACCTTCGGAGGAGCGCCCCATGGCTTGAACCAGTTCGCCCGCACCTTCGAGAGGTCGCCTCCGCAGATTCCTCCCGTCGCGATCACGACCCGATCGCCGCGCGCGACGAACCGGCCGCCGCTTTCGAGGTCGGTTCCGACGAGCCCCGTCACGTGTCCGTTCGAGACTTCGAGGTCCAGGACGGCGTGCCGGAAGCGAATCGTATGGCGGGCCGCGCGCGGATGCGCCCTCAGCGCGCGCACGACCTGCTCGATGATGGCGTGGCCCGTTCCCCACGCGATGTGCCACCTTGGGACGGTGTTGCCGGGCCCGAAGACGCCGCGTTCAGGCCAGTTCACGACGGGCAGGAACTTCACCCCGACGCCGTCGAGATAGGCGTGGATCAGATCGAGCGAACGGTCGCAGTAAAGCTCCGCCCAAAGGCGCGGCCAGGAATCGCCTTCGCCGAACCGAGCGTACGAGAGCCAGTCCCGGAGGGCGAGCTCGGGCGAGTCGGAGATACCCGTCCTTCTCTGCTGCGGCGTGCCGATGAGATGCACGCCTCCGAACGACTCCTTCGCGAGGCCGCCGAGTTTTTCGGGCACGTCCTTGTCGAGGAGGAGAACCGTTTTCCCGTGCTCGAGCAGTTCGTGCGCGGCAACCAGCCCCGCGAGCCCCGCGCCCGCGATGACGACGTCCGCGTGATGCACCTTCTCGGTCATCGATTACGCCCGCTGTGCCGGGGCCAGAACGTCGGCATTCTAGCTGCCCGTCCGCCCGCGTTCTCCGGCCGCGCCGCGGCACCGCCTAAGATGGCGCACGTGACGGCGACCGCTCGGCGAGCGGAGAAGGGGATCCCGAACGCGCTCGCGCGGTTCGGCTTCTTCGCGCGCGGGCTCGTCTACGTGCTCGTGGGGTGGGTTGCGGCTCGGGTGGCGCTCCTCCAGCGCGGGCGTGCCACCGGGCCCGCGGACGCGCTCGCCAGGACCCTCACGGGATGGAACGGGCGCCTCGTCCTCGCGGTCGTGGCGGCAGGCCTCTTCGCCTTCGTGCTCTTTCGCGCCGCCCAGTGCGTACGCACGCGCCGGCGCTTCGCCCAGATCGGGTACGCCGCGAGTGCGCTGGCAAATCTCTTTCTCGCGATTTCCGCTGTCCGCATCCTCTTTCATTTCCGCGCGGGCGGGGACGCCGCGGGGCTTCGCGAGCTGGGGTCCCGCCTCGTCTCCGACGCGTGGGGACGCGGCGCCCTCGAGCTTGGAGGCGCGATCGCCGTCGTCGTGGGCGGCGTCGAGATGGCGCGGGCGCTCATGGGCAGGCTCCCCGCGGATTTCACCGCGGCGATCATGGCTCGCGAGAGCAAGAGATGGACATCCGCGCTCGCCCGGGGCGGCGTGTTCGCGCACGGCCTCGTCCTCGCGGTCGCGGGCGCCTCCGTCTGCAGCGCGGGGCTCGCGGCGAACCCCCGGGCTCTCAGCGGCATGGGGGCGGCGCTCCGCACGATCAAGAGAGCCGACGCCGGCCCCATTCTCTTCGCGCTCGTGGCCGCGGGCCTCCTCGCCTATGGCCTTTCGCTTTTCGTGCTGGCGGGCCACGGGTTGAAACGCTCGCGCTGAAAGCCCCGCTGGTGGGCGTCGAACCTGTGACGCGCTTGCATCGGCGGGTGTACGCTTTCAAAGCGAAAGGAAGGGTTTTCATGTCACTGAGGAGACTTGCTCTCAGTGTTCTGTGCGCAGCCCTCGCGTTTCCCGCGGCCGCGGCTCCTCCCCAGCCGGCCGCGAAGAAGGCCGTCAGCAAGGTCCAGCACAACCTGTTCGATGCCGCCAAGGGCGGCCACGCGAAGGACGTCGAAAGAGCGCTCGCGGCAGGCGCGAAGGTCGACGGGCCGGACGAGCATGGCGTCACGGCGATCACGTACGCGATCGTGGAGAACTCGTTCAACGCGGGGGAGGTCATCCGGGCGCTGCTGAAGGCGAAGGCGTCGGTGAACGCGAAGAGCGAAGACGGCAGGACGCCCTTGATGTTCGCGGCCCGGAATGGGAAGAACGCGCACTTCGGCGACCTCCTCGCCGCCGGGGCCGACCCCAACGCGAAGGACAACGACAACTGGACGGCGCTGATGTATGCCGCCTTCTACAGCTCCTCGTTCTGCGTGACGGATCTCCTGAAGGCCGGCGCGGACCCGAAGGTCGAGGCCACGGACGGCAAGACGGCGGTCCTTCTCGCTGTGCAGCACGGAAATTCGACGAGCATCGAGGCTCTTCTCGCGGCCGGCGCCACCTTCGAATCCAGGGGCCTCAAGGACACGGCGCCGCTCGTCCTTGCGGCGATCGGCGACGACATGGAGACCGTCGAGCGCGTCCTGAAGGCGAAGCCCGACGTGAACGGCAAGGACAAGAACGGCGTGACCGCCCTGATGGTGGCCGCCGACCTCGGAAACACGGACACCCTGATGGCTCTTCTCAGGGCCGGCGCCGACGTCACCTTGAAGGAGAAGAAGGGCCTGACCGCGCTCGACATCTCGAAGGAGTCGAAGTGCGAGGAGTGCGCGGCGCTGCTCGGTGACAAATGGGAGCAGAGGCAGCCCTCCGGCGGAACGACGCTCTCGGTTCCGTGCGACGCGCTCGCGGGCGCGCTGGACGTCAACGTGAAGACCGAAGGGAGCGATCTCGTCTGGTCGGTCTTCTACCCGAAACCCGTCGGGGCGTACCTCGGCGGCTACAGCAGCGGCGTGAAGAAGGTTTCGGCCGACGTCGAGATCTACCTGGACGTGGACAACAACCCGAAGACGGGGCTTCCCCCCACGAAGGGCGTGTCAGGCGACCTCGGAACGGGCGGCGCCGAATACGTGATCGGCCTGATGGAGATCGGGACGTCCGTTCGCAACGAGCAGGGCAAGTACGTCAACCGGCAGGTCCTCGACCCGTCGATCTCGAAGGGCGAGGAGCAGCTCAGCTCCGACCAGATGAACGGCTGGTTCCCGAAGGTCGAGCGGGATCTCAATGCCGTTCGCCTCGGCGTGCCGCTGTCCGTGCTCGGCCTGAGGAGCGGCGCGAAGATCCGCGTCACCGTGCGTCCCGGCTTCTGCACTCCGAAGAGCAAGGTCGTGACGCTGGGGTAGAGATGCAAAGGCGAGGAGACTGCGATGACGGTATCTGTCTTCGTCGGCGCTAGCGTCGACGGCTTCATTGCGCGAACGAACGGTGATCTCGACTGGTTGCCGGCGGGCGGGGGCGAACCCCACGGCTACGACGAGTTCATGGCCAGTGTCGATGCGCTCGTGATAGGTCGCAAGACCTACGAGAAGGTTCTGAGCTTCGAGGCCTGGCCCTATGGTGACAAGCGCGTCGTGATCCTGAGTCGTCGCCCCGTCGACCTGTCCGCTGCCGGCGCAGGCGTCGTCGAACAGATGGCCGGGCCTCCGGCCGAGATCGTTTCCCGACTCGCTGCGAGCGGTGCCCACCACCTCTACGTCGACGGCGGGATCACGATTCAAGGGTTCCTGCGCGCGGGGCTCGTTCAACGTCTCATTGTCACGCGCGTGCCTGTGCTCATTGGAGACGGAATCCCGCTCTTCGGCGCCCTGCCGGGCGACGTGCGGCTCCGTCACATCGCGACTCGGCATTATCCGAGCGGCCTGGTTCAGAGCGAGTACCTTGTTGCGGGCTGACAAGAACGGGAGAGCCGTTCGGCGTAACGCCTACGGCTTCGCGCGGCCGTACTGCCACGGCCACTCCACGTCCACGCCGAGCTCCCGCGCGGCACGCTGCGGCCAGTACGGGTCGCGGAGGAAGGCGCGCGCCATGACGATCGCGTCGGCCCGGCCCGCGGCGAGAATGTCTTCCGCCTGCCGGGGCTCCGTGATCATTCCGACGGCGGCCGTCGCGATGCCTGCCTCGCGCCGGATCGCTTCCGCGAAGGGCACCTGGTAGCCGGGGGCGACCGGAATCTTCGCCGTCGACACGTTGCCGCCGCTCGAGCAGTCGACGAGGTCGATGCCTTCCGCCTTCAGGAGCCTCGCGAGCTCGATCGACTGCGCGAGGTCCCATCCGCCCTCCACCCAGTCGGTAGCCGAGATGCGGACGAAGACGGGCCGCTCGGCAGGGAAGGCCTGGCGCACGGCGCGGGCGACCCGGACGGTGAGGCGCGCGCGATTCTCGAGGGAGCCGCCGTAGGCGTCGGTGCGGCTGTTCGAGAGCGGGGACAGGAACTCGTGGAGGAGATAGCCGTGCGCCGCGTGAACCTCGACGACCTGGAAGCCCGCGTTGACGGCGCGCTCGGCCGCCGCGACGAACGCGTTCACGACGCCGTCCAGGTCGTCGGCCGTCATCTCGCGGGGCGGAGGAAAGCTCTCGTCGAACGGGATCGCGCTGGGGCCGAGCGTCGTCCATGCGCCTTCGTTCGCCGCCAGCGGACGGCCACCTTTCCACGGCACCTGCGTCGACGCCTTGCGGCCCGCGTGGGCGAGCTGGATCCCGGGCACGGCGCCCCGGGCCACGATGAAATTCGTGATGCGCGCAAAGGCGCTCACCTGCGCGTCGTTCCAGAGGCCCGTATCGCCGGGCGAGATCCGGCCCTCGGGTGAGACTCCCGTGGCCTCGGCGATCACGAGCGCGGCTCCTCCGACCGCGCGGCTGCCGAGGTGCACGAGGTGCCAGTCGTTCGGCACGCCCTCCTCGGCCGAATACATGCACATGGGCGACACGAAAATCCGGTTTCGGAACGTCACGTCGCGGAGGCGGAGCGGGGAGAAAAGGCTCGTCATCCCGGCACTCTACCCTTCGAACGAGGGCGGGTGTGGGGCCTCAGATGACGCCGTCCCGCTTCAGGTTCGTGAGGTCGGACTCGGAATAGCCAAGCCGGCCGAGGACTTCGGCTGTGTGCTCGCCGAGCCGCGGCGGCGGGGTCTCGATCGCCGCCGGTGTCGAAAGGAGGAGCGCCGGGAGGTTGAAGAGCTGGAGCGGCCCGATGCCCGGCGCCTCGACCGTCCGCAGCGTCCCTCGGTGGGCGACCTGCGGCTGGTGAAGCGCGGCGTCGAGCCCGAGGATCTCGCCCGACGGGACGCCCCTGGCGTTCAGGAGCTCCACCCACTCCTTCGTGGTCCTCTCGGCCAGCTTCACCTCGAGGAGCGGCGTCAGCGCCTTCCGGTTCTTCTTCCTCGTGTCGCGCTCCTGGAACCGCGGGTCGGCCTTCAGGTCCGGAGCGCCGAGGGCGTCGCACACCGCCTCCCATTGCTCCTGCTTGTTCGCCGCGATGTTGACGTAACCGTCCCGGGTCCGGAAGACGCCGCTCGGCGCGGCCGTGAAGTTGTCGTTCCCCATCAGGACCGGCTGCTGGCCGCCGATCAGGAGATTCGCGGCGACCCAGCCCATCAGCGGCATGATCGCGTCGAGGAGCGCGACATCGATCATCTGCCCCTCGCCGGTCCGCTCGCGGTGGTAGAGAGCGGTCATGATCGCGAACGCCGCCGTCAGCCCGCCGACCGTGTCGCAGACCGGAAAACCGCAGCGGAGCGGGTTGAGCCGCTCGTCACCGTTGACGGCCATCGTCCCGGAGAGCCCCTGAATGATCTGGTCGTAGGCCGGCTTGTCGGCGTCGGGCCCGTCCTGGCCGAACCCGGAGATCGCGCAGTAAACGAGGCGCGGGTTCACGGCTCTCATCACGTCCCAGCCGAACCCGAGTCGCGTCATCACGCCCGGGCGGAAGTTCTCGACGACGACGTCGGAGTCCGCGACTAGCTTCAGGAAGATCTCCTTGGCCTCGTTCTTCTTCAGGTTCAGCGTGATCGACTTCTTGTTCGCGTTCTGCGCGAGGAAGCTCGTCCCCATCAGCTCCTTGTTCAGCTTCGGGACGTTGCCGAGCTTGCGCGCCAGGTCGCCGTCGAGCGGGTTCTCGATCTTGGTCACCTCGGCGCCGAGGAGCGCGAGGTGGAGCGTGGCGTACGGCCCCGAGAGAACGTTCGTCAGGTCGACGACGCGGACCCCGTCGAGCGCCTTGCGCGTCACGCGGAGACTTCCGCGATCTTCCGCTCCGCCGGGATCGGCCCCGTCTTGTGGACCCTTCCGGGCATCTCGCGCCCGAAGAAGGCCGAGACCGAGCGCGCGACCTCGATCAGGATGTCGAGCTTCACGTCTAACCTGCGCCCCGACCTCTGCCAGCCGTGGACGAGGTCCTCGGTGGCGACGTTGCCCGCGGCGACCTTCGTGAACGGGCAGCCGCCGAGGCCGGCGAACGACGAGTCGAACGAGACGACGCCGGAGCGCATCGCCGCCCAGACGTTCGCCATGCCGAGCCCGAACGTGTCGTGGAAGTGGCAGGCGGCCTCGACGTCCGGCTCGAGCTCGAGGATCGCCTCGAACAGCCTCTCGACCTGCTCGGGGTAGGCGTGCCCCGCGGTGTCTGCGAGCGAGATCCTCCGCAGGCCCGCGTCGAGATACTCCTTGACGATCGAGAGGACCCGCTCTTCGGGGACCGGCCCCTCGAAGCCGCAGCCAAACGCCGACTGGACCGAGACCTGGACGGCCCTGCCCGCCTCGACCGCCTTCTTCGCGGTCGCCAGAATCCGGCGTGTCGCCTCCTCGGTCCCCATCCCGGTGTTCTTCCGGCTGTGGGTGTCGCTAGCCGAGACGCCCATGCAGACGAGCTCGACGCCGCACGCGAGCGCCCGGTCGAGCCCTTTCTCGTTCAGGACAAGACCGGAGAGGACGCCCGACCCGGCGTCCGGCCTCGCCGAGAGCCTCCGGAACAGCTCGTCCGTGTCGGCCATCTGCGGGACCTTCTCCGGGTGGACGAACGAGCCGACCTGCACGATGTCGACACCCGAGGCGAGGATCCTCCCGATCCACGCGAGCTTCGTCCCGGTCGGGACCGTCTGCTTCTCGACCTGGAGGCCGTCGCGCGGCCCGACTTCGTGGAGGACGAGCTTCCTCATGACCGTTGAGGATAGGAAGATTGATTCGTGCCGGCAAGAGGACGAGGCATGGTGCCGGGTGTAGATTGCCCCGAAACCGCGCTGCCTCAGCGGGGCTGAAAGGAAACGGACATGGAGAATCGTGGATGGAGCGTGGATCTGGGTGGCGGCAAGCGGCTCGAGCTCCCGCCGATGCCGCAGATGCCGCGGATCCCGCGAATCCCGCGAGGCGGGGCGCTCCTGATCCTCGGCGTTGCGGCGGCCCTGTTCCTGATCGTGACCGGCTACTACCAGGTCGAACCGGACGAGGTGGCGGTGGTCCAGCGCTTCGGCAAGTTCGTGCGGACCACCGAGCCTGGCCCTCACATCAAGGTCCCCTTCGGCGTGGAGCAGATCACCAAGGTGCCGGTCAAGCGGCAGCTCAAGATGGAGTTCGGGTTCCGGACCGCGCGGGCGGCGGCCCAGACGACTTATGCGGCGCCCTCGAAGGAGACCATCGCCGAATCGCAGATGCTCACGGGAGACCTCAACGTCGCGGTGGTCGAGTGGATCGTCCAGTACCGGATCAAGGATCCGGCGGCATACCTTTTTCGCGTGCGCGATGTCCCCGAGACGTTCCGGTACATGTCCGAGGCGGCCATGCGCCAGGTCGTGGGCGATCACAGCGTGGACGAGGTCCTGACCATCGGGCGCGAGGCGATCGCGCTTCAGGCCAAGGCGGAGCTGCAGCGGCTTTGTGAGCTGTACGGGATCGGCATCGAGGTCCAGCAGCTCGTCCTCCAGGACGTGAATCCCCCCAGCCTGGTGAAGCCGGCGTTCAACGAGGTCAACCAGGCCATCCAGGAGAAGGAGCGCGCCATCAACGACGCCTGGTCCGAGTACAACAAGTCGGTTCCGAAGGCCAAGGGAGAGGCCGAACAGGCCATCCGCGCAGCCGAGGGCTACGCGCTCGAGCGTGTCAACAACGCCGAAGGGGACGCCAAGCGCTTCGATGCCCTGTACGAGGAGTACCGGAAGGCGCCCGGCGTGACCAGGCGGCGCATCTACCTCGAAACGCTGAGCGCGATCCTGCCGAAGGTGGGTCGAAAGCTGATTCTCGACGAGAGCGCGAGAGGCATCCTCCCGCTCCTCCAGCTCGAGGGCGAGCGGAAGGAAGTGAAGCCGTGAAGGGGCCCGGCATCGTCGTGGGGGCGGTGGTGGCGATCGCCCTCCTCTTCTCGTCGGTCTACACGCTGTCCGAGACCGAGCAGGCGATCGTCACCCAGTTCGGGAGGCCGGTTGGCGGCGTCGTGAAAGACCCCGGTCTGCATCTCAAGGTGCCGGTCGTCCAGGAAGTGCACCGGTTCGACAAGCGCTGGCTCGAGTACGACGGAGACCCGAACGAGATCCCGACCAGGGACAAAAAGTACATCTGGGTCGACACGTACGCCCGCTGGCGCATCGCCGACCCGCTGCGGTTCTACCAGGCCGTGCGCGACGAGCGGGGCGGGCAGAGCCGCCTCGACGACATCGTGGACGGCGAGACGCGGAACGCCATCGCCTCCTTCGACCTGATCGAGATCGTCCGCTCGACGAACCGGACCTTCCAGGTGACGGAGGACCTCGAAGGGATCGGAGCGGCCGAGGCCATGGCAAAGGTGAGCGCCGGCCGCGGCGGGATCGCGAAGATCATTCTCGACAAGGCCGCCAAGATCACGCCCGAGTTCGGGATCGAGCTGGTGGACGTGAGGTTCAAGCGCATCAACTACGTGGAGAGCGTGCAGGCGAAGGTTTTCGAGCGGATGATCTCGGAGCGCAAGCGCATCGCCGAGCGGAGCCGCTCCGAGGGTCAGGGGCGCGCCGCCGAGATCCGCGGCCAGAAAGAGCGCGATGTCCTCGGGGCTTCATCCGCTGGCTACAAGAGCGCCCAGGAGGTCAAGGGGATCGCGGACGCGAAGGCCACCTCCATCTACGCGCGGGCCTACGGCAGGGACGCCGACCTCTACCAGTTTGTGAAGTCGATGGAGACCTTGAGCGGCAGCCTCGACGAGAAGACGTGGCTCATCCTGTCCACGAACTCGGAGCTGTTGAAGTTCCTCAAGAGCGATGGCGGCGGCGCATCGCGGAAGTAGAATCTTAGTCGAGGCTCGCCATGCTCGCGTTCCTGCTTCTCGCCCAGGTTGCTTCGGTGACGCCCCCGGCGCCGGCGTCGACGCCCGCTCCGGCGCTCGGCGTGGCGTCCACGGCCGTCTCGGCGAAGCCGAAGACGCTCGCCGATTTCGCGCGGGAGCGCAAGCTCGGCAAGAAGGGCGTGGCGGGTGGAACCCTGTCGGTGGCGGGGACACCGGGAATGCCCGCGGTCGCGCCTGAAGCGCACGTCCGCGGGGGGAGACGGGCCCTTCCGGAGGGAAAGGCGCGCCTCAGAAACGCGGAGGCCGACGTCCAGGCCGCTCGGCGCGCCGTGGACGACGCGGCCGTGAGGAAGGGCATGACGTCCGAGGACACCGCGGCCGCCCGCCAGAAGCTCGACGCCGCGCGCCGCGAGCTGAGCCAGGCGCGCGAGGCCGCCGCTCGACCCGAGCGCTGACCTCGGCCGTCAGCGCTTCAGCGCGAACGTCCCCTTGAGGATCACGAGGAGCCACGGAGCGCCGTGCATCGCGAGGTCGAGCCAGTCGATCGGCCGCACGAGCGTCCCGTGGAAGAGCATCTGGAGCTTCTCGACGATATGTGGCGGACGGAACGGCGCGAGGCCCAGCGTCAGCGCAGCGAGGATCGCGAGCGGCCAGGGGACCTGTTCGAGGAAGTGACGCATCGGACGGAGACTAGCGCGGAGCGGGCCTTCCCTTCACTGCCCGTCGTCCAGCGGGCTCCAGGCCGCGGAGGCGATCTTCCAGCCGCCGGGGCCGGCCTCGAGCCGCACGTCGAAGCTCCAGCGCGACGAGCGGGGGAGGAGGCCGTCGAGCCCGCCCACGGCGCGCGGTCTGCCCGACATCCGCACCCTGAACTTCGCATGCGCGGCGGCGGACCCGCGCTCGACGGCGACGTCCGAGAGCGTGAGCGAGAGGGACTCGTAGGCGCCGAGGTACCGGCGCACGAGCGCGGCCGCGTCCGCCTTGCCTCCGCCCTCGGCGTCGCGGAACCCCTCGGCCACGCGGGCCATGACGCCGTCCGCGTCGCGCTTCTCGGCGGCGGCGACGGCGCCCGTCAGGCACTCGGTCACGGGGTCCCGGGGCGCGCCGCAGGACGCGAGGAGGATCGCGAGAGGAAAGGCGAAGATGATGCGACGCACGCCCGCATCTTATGTGGCGCGGATCTTCTCGCGGGCGGAGAAGACGTCGGGCCGAGACTTGTGGATTTTCTTCTCAGGAGCAGCGGCTCGAGAAGATGAGGAAAAGCAGGCCCAGCAGGCCGACGATGAGGAGGGAGCCGACCGATCGATGCCAACCCTGGAAACGTCACGCCTCGCCGCTGGTACGAACAGTGGTGGGGCAGATACTGCCGCACCTCATGACGAGACCGATCATCCCCTTGGGTTTTGCTTTGGCCTCATCGATTCTCATTGCCGGTGCGATCTGGCAGGGGGCGGCCTCGAACGCGGCGCTCCGGCGCTACCCGCCTCCCGGGATCCTCGTGCGGGTCCGTGGGGGAAACGTCCATCTGAACTGCTCGGGACAAGGCGGACCGACGGTGATCATGGACGCGGCGCTCGGCTCCTTTTCTCTGGAGTGGGCCGCCGTCCAGCCCGAGGTCGCAAGGGTGACCCGCGCCTGCTCGTTCGACCGGCCGGGGATGGGCTGGAGCGAGGTCGCGGCTCCCCCGCGGGACAGTCAGCGGATCGTCTCGGAGCTTCACGACCTTCTCGCTGCCGCCGGGTTGAAGCCCCCGTATGTGCTGGTCGGCCATTCCTTCGGAGGTCTCAACGTCCGGCTCTTCGCGAGCGAATACTTGCCGGAGATTGCCGGACTCGTTCTCGTCGAGAGCTCGCACGAGGACCAGGTCCGGCTGCTTCCACGGCCGCCGGCCTGGAAGAGCGCCATGCGGCGTGCGGTGCTCGCGTCGTCCGCACTCGGGCTTCCGCGGCTTCTCTACTCGAGGCTGGCCGCGAGCATGCCGGGCAGCGGCTCGGAGGTCCAACGTGCCTTGACCTGCACCACGCGAAGTCTGAGGACCGTCGCGAGCGAGCTGGACTCTTTCGAAACCAGCCTGGACCAGGTCCGCTCTCGCAGGCGCTCTCTCGGAGACCTTCCTCTGGTCGTCATCTCCCGGGCGGACACAGACGGTCCGACCTCATCGACCTGGGACGCCATGCAGCGGGACACTCTCAACCTTTCGACAAACGCCGTTCAGGTCATCGCCCGGCATTCGGGTCACTATGTCCCCATCGAGGAGCCGACGGTCGTCATCGACGCCGTAGAGCGACTCGTCTCGTGCGCAAGGGGAGCCGATAGGGATTGTTTCTCTGGCTGGAGCTCAGCGTCCGGCAAATAGGGCTCCGCAGAGGGGCGGCGACCGGGCAGCTCGTCGTCGGCGGAAGGCAGACGGCGCTGGCGCATGCACACGCGCGCGCACAGCCGGACACGTTCGACAAGACGAAGGGGAAGGCTCACGTCGTGTCGGTGGAGCTGACCGCACGGGCGGACCACGGTTGAAATGGGCCGCGGAGTCCCTGCGGATCAATAGAGCGGGTGATGGGGATTGGGATAACGTAGTCAACACCATGTCCTTCATCCAGGCTCCCCCGACGCTCGGCAACACGTTCGAGAGCGACGTCGTTCTCCGCGCCTTCCTCGAAAACCACGTCCCGGCCGAGGTCTTCCGGGAGATCGAGCCTTCTTTCCGGGAGATGGGGGCCCTCTCGGGCGGGCCGCTCCACGACCTTCTCCGGGAGGACGAGGCGTCGGTCCCCGTCCTGACCTCGTGGGACCCGTGGGGACGCCGCGTCGACCGGATCGAGCTGACGCGCCTCTGGAAGGAGACGCTCCGGATCTCGGCCGAGAAGGGCCTCGTCGCCCTTCCATACGAACGGCGGCACGGCGCCTTCTCGCGCCTCCATCAGTTCGCGCTCGTCCACCTCTTCGAGGCCTCCTCGGGCGTCACCTCCTGCCCGCTCGCGATGACCGACGGCGCGGCAAAGACCCTCTTCGTCTCCGGACACACCGACCTCGCCGCCCGCGCGCTGCCGCGCCTGACCTCGCGCGACTCCGCCCGCGCCTGGACTTCGGGCCAGTGGATGACCGAGCGGATCGGGGGGTCCGATGCGGGCGCGAGCGAAACCGTGGCGCGGCTCGAGGGTGACACCTGGCGGCTTTACGGAACCAAGTGGTTCACGTCGGCGACGACCTCGGAGATGGCCATGACGCTGGCGCGTCCCGAGGGGAATTCGCCGGGCGGGAAGGGCCTCGCGCTCTTTTATCTCGAGACCCGCGACGAGGCGGGCGACCCGAACGGCCTCGTCATTCACCGGCTGAAGGACAAGCTCGGGACCCGGATGCTGCCGACCGCTGAGCTCGACCTCGTCGGGGCCCGGGCGGTCCCCGTGAAAGGCCTTTCGAACGGCGTCAAGAACATCACGACGATGCTGAACACGACGCGGACCTGGAACGCGGTCGCCGCGGTTTCCGGGATGAGACGGGCGCTCGACCTCGCCCGCGACTACGCGGCGAAGCGGGTCGCCTTCGGCGCGCCACTCTCCGAAATGCCGCTCCACGCCGAGACTCTCGCAGACCTCGAGGCGCTCTATGCCGGGGCGTTCCTCCTCACGTTCCGGGTCGTCGAGCTCCTCGGGCGGGAGGAGAACGACGCTCTTTCGGAGGGAGAGGGCGCGCTCCTCCGGCTCCTGACGCCGATCGCGAAGCTGACGACGGGAAAGCAGGCCATTGTCGTCGCGAGCGAGGCCCTCGAGGCGTTCGGCGGGGCCGGATACGTCGAGGACACAGGTCTTCCACGACTTCTCAGAGACGCTCAGGTCCTGCCACTCTGGGAGGGGACGACGAACGTCCTCGCCCTCGACCTCCTCCGGGCGCTCACGAAGGTCGGAGGGCTCGCTCCCGTCGAACGCGAGGTCTCACGATGCCTCGCGGGAGCCGGGGGACCGCTCGGTTCCGCGGCCCGGAGCGCCTCTGAGGCCGTCCGGCACGCAGCGGCCTGGCTCTCCCGCGTCCCGGACACGACGGTGCTCGAGGCCGGCGCGCGGCGATTCGCCCTGACGGTGGGCCACGCCCTCGAGGCCGCTCTACTCGTCGCGGAGGCCTCGCGCCTGCCCGACGGACACCCTCTCCGGCACGCCGCCACGCGCTTCGCCCGTTTTCCTCTCGACTCGATCCGGGACGACGCGCCGCTCCAGGAGGCCCGGGCGCTTCTCGGAGCCGCCGAGCCCGTCTCTGCCGGGCGCGAGCCCTGACCCCCTTCCCGATTGCGAGTCGGCGTCCGTTAAGCCTTTTGGTTCGATGCAGCGGGTGATGGGGATCGAACCCACCACATTCAGCTTGGGAAGGATGCCCAGGAAGCGTTGCCGATGAAGGGCCGCTTCGCGGTGCGTCCATTTAGAATGCGTGAGTACCCTTGACAGCCCATGGCCGCCGGCGCACGCTCTCCGCCGATACGCGCAGCAGTCCTATCTTCCTACTCCCCTCGAAAAACGTAGACGGGAGGTTCCGATGTTCTCGCTAAGCCTGTTCTCGCCACCGAGCTGGATCGGAAGGCCCGAAGCCTCGACTTGGAATTTCACCACCTCGGAATCCGCGGAGTTCGACGCCCTCGTCTTTGCCGCAGGGAAAGGATCGTTTTACGTCACCGACGATGACGATTCGGATGGAATCGTTCACGAGATTCTTTATGTCGGAGCCGGGCTGACCAAGAGCAAGGGACCAATCCCTTTTGGTATCGGGGGCAGCTTTTCTACGCCCGATATGCCCAGTTCTGGGATTGGACCCATCGTCGAAAAGCCAGGGCGCAAGCTCAAACTGAGTGATTTCGGCGGGTCCGGTCTCATCTTTTCGGCTGCGGGAGGGGCTGGGAAGGGCAAAGACTATGCTCTCATCCTGTTTGGCATTCCTCCATTTACGGTAGCCGGAGGGCGCATGGAAGGAATCCAGTACATGGCTCCCGGATTCGGCTTCACAGCCATGCCGTGCTTTTTTTATGTAGATCCGTAGTGACCGGGGCTGACTCCAGCGGCCGGGACCGGCGCGCGCAGCAGTGGGTCCTCGCCCCGTTTCTAGTCCAGTAGCTCTGCCACTCTTGAGGCTTCGTTTCGGTCCGTGGCCGATCGATTCACGCCCAAGAAGCCGGCATGCGCGGCCTTTTGGGCTCAATGGAGCGGGTGATGGGGATCGAACCCACGACATTCAGCTTGGGAAGCTGACGTTCTACCACTGAACTACACCCGCTCGCGGTGGCCGTGGCGGGGACGAAAGTACTTGCCGCAAAGGGGTTCGTCAAGCGCCGTCGCTTCGGCCGCGCGGGCGGGGGAGAATGCCGCGTGCTTGAGACTCGAGAAGGCGCCGAAGACGGCGGCGCGGTCGCCGTCTTCGGCGCGGGCGCGGTCGGGTGCTACTTCGGCGGGATGCTGGCCAGGTCGGGCGTCCCGGTCACGCTCATCGGAAGGCCGCGCCACGTCGACGCGATCGCCGCCGAGGGCCTCCTCCTCAAGACGACGACGTTCACGGAGCGCGTGCGCGTCGCGGCGTCGACGGACGCCGGAGCAGCGAGGGGAGCGAGCCTCGTCCTCGTCGCGGTGAAGTCGTGGGACACGGAAGAGGCGGCGCTCGCGCTCGCGCCCCACCTCGCCGAGGGTGCCACCGTCCTCAGCCTCCAGAACGGCGTCGAGAACGCGGCGCGTCTCCGGGAGGGGACGGGCCGCGACGCCTTCCCGGCCGTCGTCTGGGTTGCGGCCGAGATGACGGCGCCGGGGACGCTCACGCACGCGGGCCGCGGCGATCTCGTGATCGGCGACGAGGCGTCGTCGGTGGCTGGGGCGCCAGAGAGAAGAAGAGCGCTGGACGCCGTGGCGGCGCTCTTCGCGCGTGCGGGTGTCCCGTGCCTCGTGTCGGAGAACATCGCGGGGGAGCTCTGGGCGAAGCTCGCGACGAACTGCGCATACAACGCGGTCTCTGCGCTTGGACACGCGAGGTACGCGCGCGTGACGGCGAATTCGGACCGGTGGCGCCTCTTCGAGGACGTCGTCGCGGAAGTCCTCGCCGTCGCTTCCGCGAGCGGCGTCGCGTTGGAAGGAAGGGACGTCCTCGGCGAGACCCTGAAGCTCGCGGGCTTGATGCCCGAGGCGACGTCCTCGATGGCACAGGACCTCGCGCGTGGGCGGCGCACGGAGATCGACGACCTGAATGGCTTCGTCGCGCATCGGGGAGAGGCGCTCGGCGTTCCTGCGCCCGTGAATCGCACGCTCGCGACGCTCGTAAAGCTCCTCGAGGAGGCAGGCACATGACGGTTCCCTTGCGCGCGATGCTGGCCTTCTTCACGCTCGCCTTCGCCCTCACGGTGTTCGTCCCACGCGGGAAGGCGGACTGACTCAAGGCCCCTCGACGGCCTTCTCGGAGGCGGACCTTTCGGCGCGACGGGTTCTCGACGGGGCTATTCCTGGGGGCTCACGCCGGGACGACGATGACCGGGACGGTGCAGGCGGCGAGGACCTTGTGGGTCGTGCCGCCGGAAATGAGGCACGTGGAGGAGCGTGAGCGACGCGCCCATCCGGCCCGCGAGCCTGCCTGCCTCGCGCAGCGCCTTGATTGAAGCGGGCGAGAAGTCCACGGCGACGAGGACGGAGACGGTGTCTCGGGCCATGAATGAATCCTATCCCGGGAGCCGCTGCATCATCGGTTCCGGCTCGAACCGAGGCGAGAATCGCCCGATGGCATCCGATCGCGACCCGCGGCGCTTCGGGGGGCTTTCCGAGGCCGAGGCCATGTCGCGTCTGGCCTCCGAGGGCCCGAACGAGCTGCCGTCGACGCGACGCCGGAGTCTCGCGGTGCTCGCGGCCGAGATCCTGAAAGAGCCGATGATCCTGCTCCTCCTCGCGTGCGGCGGGGTCTATGTTCTCCTGGGCGACCGGGAGGAAGCGCTCGTCCTCCTCGCATCCGTCTTCGGGGTCGTGGGGCTTTCCCTGTACCAGTCGCGCAAGACGGAGCGCGCCCTGGACGCTCTGCGCGATCTCTCGAGCCCGCGCGCGCTCGTCGTGCGCGATGGGCAGGAGCGCCGGATACCGGGCCGCGAGGTGGTGCCGGGCGACCTCGTCGTCCTCGCGGAGGGCGACCGCGTGCCGGCCGACGGGGTGCTCCTCCATGCGATGAGCCTCTCGGCAGACGAGTCTCTTCTCACCGGAGAGTCGGTCCCGGTGACGAAGCTCGCGAACGAGAGCGCTGCGGAGACGGGGCGGCCGGGAGGCGACGGGCTGCCGCACGTTTGGTCGGGCACGCTCGTCGTGCGGGGGCAGGGCGTTGTCCGTGTGAGCGTCACGGGCCCGAAGACCGAGCTGGGAAAAATCGGCAAAGCGCTGCAGACGCTCGATACGGGCGCGACGCCGCTCCAGACGCAGACGGCGCGATGGGTGCGCGTCCTCGCCGCCGCGGGACTCGCTCTGTGCGTCCTCCTCGCGCTCGCCTTCGGATTCTTCCGGGGCGGGTGGCTCGAAGGCCTTCTCGCCGGGCTGGCCCTCGCGATGGCGCTCGTACCCGAGGAGTTTCCGGTGATCCTCACGGTCTTCCTCGCCCTGGGCGCGTGGCGCATCTCCCGGCGGCACGTCCTCACGCGGCGCGCGGCAGCCATCGAGGCGCTCGGGTCGGCCACGGTGCTGTGCGTGGACAAGACGGGAACGCTCACGGAGAACCGGATGGCCGTGGCCGCGCTCGAGGCCGGCGGGCGGACGTGGGACGTGGCGAAGAGCCGAGGTGAGCCGCTGCCCGAGACGTTTCACCCGCTCGTCGAATTCGCGCTCCTCGCGAGCCGGCAGAAACCTTTCGACCCGATGGAGCGGGCCGTGGAAGCGCTCGCGAAGGATGCGCTGGCCGGCACGGAGCATCTTCACGGCGGCTGGACGCTCGTTCACGAGTATCCGCTCGGCCAGGAGCTTCTCGCCGTCACCCACGTCTGGGAGCCGAACATGGGAGGACCCCGTGTGGTGGCGACGAAAGGAGCTCCTGAGGCCGTCGTCGACCTCTGCCATCTCCCGCCAGCCTCGGCGCAGGCGCTGCTCGCCGCCGTGGCGCGGTTCGCCGAGCGCGGTCTGCGCGTGCTCGCCGTCGCACGGGCGACGGCGCCGCCGGGCGCTCTCCCGCCCTCCGCCCACGATCTCACCTATGAGTGTCTCGGCCTCGTCTGCCTTGCGGACCCGCTCCGCCCGGGCATCTCCGACGCCGTGGCCGAGTGCGAGCGGGCCGGCGTGCGGACGGTGATGATCACGGGGGATTACCCTGGCACCGCGCGGGCGATCGCGGCCGGAGCCGGCCTGCCGTCCGGCGACGTTTTGACCGGGCCCGAGCTGGATGCTCTCGACGATGCGGCTCTCTCGTCGCGCGTCACGGGCACGCGGGTCTTCGCGCGGGTCGTGCCCGAGCAAAAGCTGCGGCTCGTGAATGCCCTCAAGGCGAACGGCGAGGTCGTCGCGATGACGGGAGACGGGGTGAATGATGCGCCCGCCCTCAAGGCCGCGCACATCGGGATCGCGATGGGCGGACGGGGAACGGACGTCGCCCGGGAGGCGTCCGCGCTCGTCCTTCTCGACGACGACTATTCCTCGATCGTCGCGGCGATCCGGCTCGGGCGGCGCATCTTCGAGAACATCCGGAAGGCCATGGCGTACGTGCTGTCGGTCCACGTCCCGATCGCGGGGGCCGCTCTCGTGCCGGCGCTCGTGGGTTGGCCGCTGGTCCTCCTGCCGGTGCACATCGTGCTCCTCGAGCTGGTCATCGATCCGGCGTGCTCGATCGCGTTCGAAGCCGAGCCGGAGGACCCCGGCCTCATGCGCCGCCCGCCGCGGGACCCGAAGGAGCCGCTCCTTCCGGCGCGGATCGTGGTCCGCGCGCTGCTCGACGGCGTCCTCGCGTTGATCGCCGTGCTCGGAATCGCCGCCTTCTCCGTTGCGCGGGGCGATGCCGAGGGAAGAACGCGAGCGCTCACCTTCTCGACGCTCCTTCTCCTGAATTTGGGGCTCATCCTCACGCATCGTTCGACCGGCCTGACCATTGCCAAGTCGCTCCGTGCGCCGAATCCGGCGATCTGGTGGGTCGTCGGCGGCGCGCTCTCCGTCCTCGGCCTCTGCCTCGGGCTCGCGCCCATGCGCGAGCTTCTGAGGTTCGGATCGCTCTCGGCCGTGGACATCGCGATGGCTGCCTGGGCAGGTTTTGGCGGGTTCGCCGGCTTCGAGCTCCTGAAGCGGGCCAGCCGCAAGCCTGACGCATTCGCATCATCGACACCCCGGGGTCCGGTTGGTGCATAATGGCGAAGATGCGACTCAGTCTCAAGACAGGGGTGGCCCGCTTCCGCCCTCCCGTTAGTCTCGACGACCTCGCCCCGGGCGAGTCGGGCCTGCTCGCGCGGATCGACCTGCCGGAGGCCGACGCGACGCGCCTGATGGAGCTGGGATTTCTGCCGGGAGCGAGCATCGTGGCGGCCCGGAGCGCGCCCGGAGGCGACCCGCGCGTTTTCCGCGTGGACGGCACCGAGTTCGCCCTGAGGCGTGACACGGCGCGGCGCCTCCTCGTCGAGGTCGCGAGAGAGGGGGCCGTGTGAGCCTCCTCCACAGCTGCGAGGGATGCCCGGTGGCGGCGCTTCCGGTCCATGGCGGCGCTCCCCGGCTCGTCGCGCTCGTCGGGCCGCCGAATTCCGGCAAGTCGACTCTCTTCAACCGGCTGACGGGCCTGCGCCAGAAGGTGGCGAACTTCCCGGGCGTCACCGTGGAACAGCGGCGCGGCCGCGCCCGCCTCGAAGGGGACCACCGCGAGGTCGTCCTCATCGACCTGCCGGGCGTCTACAGCCTCACGCCGCGCTCGGAGGACGAACGCGTGACGCGCGACGTTCTCGCGGGCGAAATGGCGGGAACCCCGAAGCCCGACGCCGTCCTCCTGATTCTCGACTCCACGAACCTGAACCGCCATCTCGTCCTCGCGGCGCCCGTTCTCGCCTTGGGCTTGCCGACGCTCGTCGTCCTGAACATGGCCGACGAGCTCGCGAATCGCGGGGGAGCGGTGGATCCCGAGGCGCTCGCGACGCGTCTCGGCGTGCCGGTCGCGCTCGTCAGCGCGTCCCGGGGCGAAGGCCTCGAGATGGTGCGGGAGTTCCTGAGCGGGGCGGTGGGCCTGCCGCCGTCCCTCGACCTGCCGGTCCTCGCCGACATTCCGAAATGCCGGCAATGGGCCGTGGCGATCGGGGACAAGGCGGGCTACTCCCAGCCCGCGCCGCCGGTCTGGACGCGCCGCCTCGACGCCGTGTTCCTGCATCCCGTCGCGGGCCCGCTCATCTTTCTCGTCGTCGTCGTCGCGGTGTTCCAGACGATCTTCTCGGCGGCGCGTCCCCTCATGGACGCCGTGGATCACGCCGTGTCGGCTTCGGGCTCCTGGCTCTCGGGCGTTCTGCCCGCCTCCGCGCTCAAGTCGCTTCTCATCGAAGGGGTGTGGGGCGGCGTGGGTTCCGTCGTCGTGTTCCTTCCGCAGATCCTGCTTCTCTTCCTCTTCATCGGCCTTCTCGAGGACTCGGGGTATCTCGCGCGCGCCGCGCTGATAGCCGACCGGACGATGCGGAAGGCGGGCCTGCAGGGGAAGTCGTTCCTGCCCCTCCTGTCCGCCTACGCCTGCGCCGTGCCCGCCGTGCTCGCTGCCCGGACGATCGAGAACAAGCGCGACCGCATCGCGACGATCCTCATCGCGCCCTTCATGACCTGCTCGGCGCGGCTCCCCGTCTACACGCTGATCATCGCGGCCTTCCTTCCCGAGCGTCCGCTGCTCGGGCCGCTTCTCGGCACGCGCGCGGCCGCGATGCTCGGCCTCTATCTCCTCGGCTTCCTCGCCGCCTTCGGCACGGCACGGCTTCTGAAGTCGTCCATCCTGAAGAGCGACGGGGCGCCGTTCCTGCTCGAGATGCCGCCCTACCGGCGGCCCACGCTTCGGCAGATCGGCCTCCGGATGTACGACCGCGCGAAGATCTTTCTCCGCCGCGCCGGCACGGTGATCCTCGGCGTCGCGGTCGTGCTGTGGATCCTCGCGCACCTGCCCCTCTCGGGGGGGAAGATGCCCGAGATCGCGAGCAGCGTGGCCGGCACGATCGGCCGCCTGATCGAGCCGTTCGTGAGGCCGCTCGGATTCGACTGGCGGATCGGCATCGGCATCGTGATGTCTCTCGCGGCGCGCGAGGTCATCGTCGGCACGCTCGGCACGCTCTACGGCATGGACCCGAAGGCCGGAAGCGAAGGCCTGCAGGCCGCGCTCCGGCACGACCTCACACCGGGCGGAGCAGTTGCGCTCCTCGTCTTCTTCGCGTTCGCGATGCAGTGCCTCTCGACGGTCGCCGTCGTGCGGCGCGAGACGGGCGGCTGGAGGTGGCCGGCCATCCAGTTCGCGTACATGGGCCTTCTCGCGTACTCCGGCGCGTTCGTCGCGAACCGGCTCGTCACGCTCTTCCTGGGCTGATCCTGGGCTGACGTTCAGGCGGCGGCGGGCCTGCTCTTCGGGTGCTTTTCGGCCCGCGTGGCTTCCGACGCGGCACAGAGGGTGTCGCAGTACATCCCGAGATCCTGCAGCGTGGGGCAGGCCTCGCTGCCGCATGCGGGACACTGGAGACACGAGTATTGGCCGGTCTCGACCGGTGCGACCGGCCTCGATCTTCGGGGGCTCGGGGCGGGATTCGGCGTTTGGTTCACAGGGCACCTCCCCTGGGCGGTATCCCGGCAACAATATAGGGCTTATTACGCGCTGCGTCAACTCGATGCGTTATACGACGCGCCCGACCCGGGGTATATCCTGAAGCTGGCCGACCTCCAGGCCGGAAAGGCCCCCGTGTCGGTGTTGCCGAAAATCATCCAAGGTGGAATGGGCGCCGGCGTCTCGAACTGGACGCTTGCGAATGCCGTGTCGCGCCTCGGCCAGCTCGGCGTGGTCTCGGGGACCGCGCTCGACGTGATCGTCTCGAGGCGCCTGCAGGACGGCGACCCGGGCGGGCACATGCGCCGCGCGATCGCCCGCTTCCCGTTCCCGGAGATGGCCGGACGCGTTCTCGCACGCCATTTCGTCGAGGGCGGCCGGCCCGCGGACACGCCCTACCGGGCGATCCCGATGTACGCGCGGACGGGCTCGGCGCGCGAGCTGATCGAGCTCTGCATCGTCGCGAACTTCGCCGAGGTCTTCCTCGCGCGCGAGGGACACGACGGGCCCGTCGGGATCAACTACCTCGAGAAGATCCAGCTGCCGGTGCTGCCGTCGATTTACGGCGCGATGCTCGCCGGCGTAGCGGCCGTCCTGATGGGCGCGGGCATCCCGATCCGCGTCCCCGGCGTCCTGGACCACTTCGCCCTCCATGAGGCGGCGGAGTACGCGCTCAGCATCACGGGCTCGATCGAGGGCGACGACACACTCATGCGGTTCTCGCCGTCCGACTGGATCGAAGGCACGCCGCCCGCGATGAAGCGGCCGCTCTTCCTGCCGATCATCGCGTCGAATACGCTCGCCCTCACGCTCAGCCGCAAGGCGAACGGGCGCGTCGACGGCTTCATCATCGAGGGCCCCACGGCGGGCGGGCACAACGCGCCGCCGCGCGGCAAGCCGCCCCTCTCGGCGGCGGGCGAGCCCGTATACGGGGAGCGCGACGTCGTGGACCTCGCGAAGATGCGCGAGCTCGGGCTCCCGTTCTGGCTGGCTGGCGGGCGCGGCACGACCGAGGGCCTGCGCGACGCGCTCGCGAGCGGGGCCGCGGGCATCCAGGTCGGCACCGCGTTCGCCTACTGCGTCGAGTCCGGGCTGGACGCCGCGACGAAGGAGCGCGTCCTACGCCTCGCGGCCGCAGGCTCAGCGCGCATCTTCACGGATCCCGTCGCGTCGCCGACGGGCTTCCCGTTCAAGGTCGTGCAGCTCGAGGGCACACTGTCGAGCGAGGCCGAGTACCTCGCGCGCACGCGCATCTGCGACCTCGGGTATCTGCGCGAGCCATACCGAAGGGACGATGGGTCGACGGGGTACCGCTGCGCGTCCGAGCCCGTCGCCCAGTACGTCGCCAAGGGAGGCGGAGAAGACAACGCGCAGGGCCGCAAGTGCCTCTGCAACGCGCTCATGGCGGACATCGGGCTCCCGCAGACGCGGGCCGGAGGAATCGGCGAGAAGACGCTCGTCACCTCGGGCGACGACGTCGCCGACACCGCCCGCTTCCTCGCGCCCGGCGCGGCGTCCTACAGCGCCGCGGACGTCGTCACGCGGCTGCTCGGCGTGGCCTCGTAGGAGCCGTCCTCCGCGCGCTTGCGCCTCCGCCGCCCGATCCACTGGTCCAGATGGTCCATGTAAACATAGAAGACCGGCGTGACGTAAAGCGTGATCATCTGTGAGAAGAGGAGTCCGCCGACGACGGCGAGGCCGAGCGGTCGCCGCGACTCGGCGCCCGCTCCGAAACCGAGCGCGATCGGAAGCGTGCCCATGAGCGCGGCCATCGTCGTCATCATGATCGGGCGGAAGCGCACGACACAGGCCTCGTAAATCGCTTCCTCGGCGCTCTTGCCCGCGCGGCGCCCTTCGGCGGCGAAGTCAACCATCATGATGCCGTTCTTCTTCACGAGGCCGACGAGCAGGATGACGCCCACAAAGGCGTAGATCGACAGCTCCACCTTGAAGATGAGCAGAGTGAGCAGCGCTCCGAAGCCGGCGAAGGGGAGAGCCGACAGGATCGTGAGCGGGTGCAGGAAGTCCTCGTACAGGATGCCGAGCACCATGTAGATCACGAGGATCGCGACGAGGAGGAGGATCCCGAGTCCCTTCTGCGATGCTTCGAACGCCTGGGCCGTCCCCTGGAAGGTCGTCTGAATGGTGGCGGGCAGCGTCTCGCGCGCGACTTTGCTGATTCTCGTGACCGCCTCGCCGAGCGAGACGCCGGGCGGCAGGTTGAAGGAGATCGTCACGGCCGGAAGCTGGCCCACGTGGTTGACGGCGAGGGGGCCCACGGTCTTTTCGAGCTTCGTGATCGCCGAGAGAGGGATGAGGTCGCCCTTTTTCGACCGGACGTACAGGAGCTGGAACGCCGACGGGTCGCGCTGGAACTGCGGCATCAGCTCCATGATCACCTGGTACTCGTTGTTCGGAGAGTAGATCGTGGAGATCTGGCGCGAGCCGTACGCCGTGTAGAGCGCGTTCTCGATGGATTCCGGCGTGACGCCGAGCGCGGCCGTCCGATCGCGGTCGATCGTGAGATAGGCGGTCGGGTTGCGGAGCTGAAGGTCGCTGTTGACGTCCTGAAGACCCGGGATCCCGCGCATCTTCTCCTCGAGAAGGGGCGCGGCCAGGTAGAGGTCCTTCGTGTCGGACGCCTGCAGCGTGAACTGGTACTGCGCCCGCGTGAGCGCTCCTCCCAGCCGGATCGGCGGCAGGTTCTGGGGATAGACCCGGATTCCGGGGATCTGCGCGAGCCCCGGGCGCAGTTGCTGGATGATCTGGTCGGCCGAGAGCGTGCGCTCGTCGCGGGGCTTCAGGCGCATCATGATTGTGCCCGTATTTCCGCCCTGGACGTTGTTGCCGCGGTTGCCGCAGCTCGACATGAAGGCCTCGACGTTCGGGTTGGCCCTCACGACCTCCGCGACCGCCTGCTGGTGGTGAACCATGGCCTCGAACGAGATGCCCTGCGCCGCCTCGGTGGGGGCGAAGATCTGCCCGGTGTCGTCGCTCGGAATGAAGCCCTTCGGGACGATCCGGAAGAGCCAGATCGTGGCGAGAAGGACGAGAGCCGAGAAGGCCAGCATCAGCCGTTTCTGCCTCAGAGCCCACTTCAGGCCGCGTTCGTAGAAGGCGAGCGACGCGTCGAAGACGCGCTCGGAGGCCACGTAGAGGCGGCCGGGCTGCCTCTTCTCGTCGCGCGCCTTCAGGTAGCGGGCGCAGAGCATGGGCGTGAGCGTCAGCGAGACGAAGCCGGACACGAGGATCGCGACGGTGATCGTGACCGCGAACTCGCGAAACAGCCGTCCGATGATCCCGCCCATGAAGAGCAGCGGAATGAACACGGCGGCGAGGGACAACGTCATGGAGAGGATCGTGAATCCGATCTCCTTCGTGCCGTTCAGGGCGGCCTCGAAGACCTTCTCGCCCATCTCGATGTGCCGGACGATGTTCTCGAGGACCACGATCGCGTCGTCCACGACGAACCCCACCGAGAGCG
>Ga0209385_1000022_pt1 | contig 53978 bp, 44 predicted proteins | sample NGEPerB_FD_184506 | JGI IMG/M metagenome (GOLD analysis project Ga0209385, IMG submission 184506) | Arctic peat soil microbial communities from the Barrow Environmental Observatory site, Barrow, Alaska, USA - NGEE PermafrostAB12-B... | ecosystem: Environmental > Terrestrial > Soil > Wetlands >... | reverse complement strand
TGTCGATGGCGAGCAGTCCCAGGGCCATCGACACGGCCTTGGTATCAACGACGCGCACGTCGAAGGACGTACCGACGGTGTCGGCCGCGAGTTGCGCCGATTGGTGTGTCGCCGAGAGCGCCGCCGAGAGCGTGAGCACGATCGCGCCGTCGCAGCCGTCGGCCTTCGCTCGCTCGTAGGCCGCCTGAAATGCTCCGGGCGAGGGCGCGGACGTCTCGGGCAAGACCTTCGACGCTTTGCACTTGGCCCAAAAGGCCGACGGCGTGAGGTCTATCCGGTCGGTGAACTCGCTGTCGCCAAAGCGAATGCTCAACGAGACGACGTCGATGTCGAGTCGGGTCGCGATCTCCTCCGGAAGGTCACAAGCGCTATCGGTGATGACGCGAATCCGTGCCACGGGTCCCCCTTTAGAACGTCCTTAGCCTTGCACCTTTTCCCGAACGGCGAGCGAGGCGCCACTGCGAGACCATGACGAGCAGGGCGTAGACGAGCAATCCGGCGAACGCGGCGATCGAGAAGCGGGCGATGAGTCCCGCGCCGCGCGTCGCGCCCGAGGCGGCGTAGGCGATCGCCATCGTGATGGCGGCCCCGAGCGAGGCCCAGAGACTTCTTCGAACGTGCACGGACCAGATCACCGACGCGATGGAGACCTGGTGGCGCGCGAGCGTGGCGAGCGCAACGACGGCGCCGACGGTGTAGGCGATCGAGACACTCGAGGTGAGACCCGCAATCGAACGGCGGCCCAGCACTATCGCGAGCGCGATCGTGAGCGCGTTCTGCAGGGCGTAGAGGTAGAAGACCTCACGGGCGCGCTGCATCGACTGCAGCCCACGAACGCAGAGTTGGAACACGGTGAATCCCGGTAGTCCCGCCGCGAGCACGGCGAGCACGGTACCCGCCGCGAGTACGTGCGTCGCGTTCACGTGGTGCAACAGGATGGCGACGATCGGCTGGGCGAGTACCAAGAGCACCAGGGTGCAGGGGATGATGATGACCAGTGATTGGCGAAGGCCGAAGCGAAGTCGTTCGCTCAGCCCCGCGTAGTCCTGAGCGGTCGCCAGTCCCGCGAGCTGGGGCGTGAGTGCACTCAGTACTGAGACCACCACCACCGCGTAGGGCATCTGCATGAACGACCAACCGTACGTGTAGGCGCTCACAGGGCCGCTGCCACCGAGACCGAAGGCGAACGCGAGGATGACGTACAAGGAGAGTTGATTCGCGACTACCACCAACAGCGTCCAACTGCCGAGTCGGCCGACTGCTCGAAGGGCCGGGTCCTTTCGATCGAAGCGCAAGGACAGGCGCCACAGATCACTGCGGGCGAGTGAAGGGATGAGGCAGAGGAACTGGATCGCGACGCCCATCGTCGTACCCAGCCCCAGCCAGAGCAAGTGCGTCGAGCCCTCGAGCGAGTGGAGGGTCGGGGAGGGGTCGACGAGGTGGAACCAGATCAGTACCGCGATGCACACGAAGTTGTTGGCCACGGGTACCCAGGACGCGGCGCCGAATCGGCGTCGGACGTTGAGCAACGCGGTGGCGATGCCGATGACGCCATAAAAGAAGATCTGCGGAACGAACCAGCGCAGAAGTGACGTCGCGATGGCGCGCTGCTGGTCCACCACGAGTTGGGTCTGCGCCGGATTGGCGTGGTGCAAGAGGGTGAAGCCGTCGATGATCCATGGCGCGAGGATCCACGCGGTCGCCGAGGCGACCAAGAGCACCATCAACGCCCCGGTCACCACGCTCGAGATCGACTTCCACGCGCGCCGCTCTCCGTCGAGGGCGAGGCGTTCGACGAAAACCGGAATGAACGTGGCGCTCGCGACACCGCCCAGAACGAGGTCGAACAACATGTTGGGAACGGTGTTGGCGAGGTTGAACGCGTCAGCCAGCGGCGTGAAACCGAGGACCCAGGCGAGTACCAGTACGCGCAACAGACCCGTGAGGCGCGACGCGAGGGTGCCGCCGGCGATCGACATGACGCGCGAACCGTGCGTCGAACTCTCGCTCATCGCGCGTGCTGGCCTTTTGAGCGTCGACGATAGGTTCGCCACCACCACAGCGCCAACACCAACAGTGACGCGATCGTCAACAGGTAGCCCACGACCGACGTTCCCGCGATGCGTACCTGTATCGCCGCGCGAGCGAGTACGACCGCACTGTCGGGTGTCGTGACGACGACCTGCAGGGTCAGGCTGCCGCCCTGGTGATTGACCGTGGCGACCCGGAGTGATTTCGTGGGTGAATCGAGCGTGACGACCAGGTCCTTCCCCTTGGGAAAGATCAGGCGATCGGTAATGAGGTGCACGACCGCCGTGACGGTGTAGTTGGCCCGACTGATGATCGTGATGGGTAGTGACGTGCCGGGTCCGGCGAGCGTGATGGGGCCCGCGTCAATGGAGAAGTCACTGAGCTGGGCGTTGAGCGCGGCGGTCGCCCTGGTAATCGCCAGTTGACGTGCGTCGGGGTCACCCGTGACCTCCGATCTCGCTACCGCGACGTGGAGTTCGGACTCGACGATGTTGGAGGTGACGGCCTGTCCAAAGGAGTTGACCTGACCGATCAACGAGGTCAAGGTGCTGAGATTTCGGGGCGTCCACGTCGAGGGCCGTGACGTCACGAGTGAGCGCGAACTAGGAGCTCCGTTGGTCGCGACGAGCATCGAGTCGAACGAGGGAACGAGATTGCTCGCGTGGAAGAAGGGATTGTGCGCCAAACCGCCGAAGAGTTCGACCATGAACGTGGCGGGGGTCTGGGCAACCGGTGCGCTGATCACGACGGTGCGAATGGCCGGCGCGTTCGGCTCCTCGAAGTGCAGGAAGGCGAGTGTCGTCAGTGCCAGGACGGCTCGGCGCCCAGGCTCGATGGTCGAATCGGTCACGAGTTGACTGAGCGGCTCGTCAGTGCTGAGCGCCAACAGTGGCCCGGCGCCCTCGACGTGGAACGGTGCGCCCCAGTTGAGGGTGGACGAGGGCGCTAGTGCCAGGTCGGCCTCGGGCAGGACGACCTCACTCACGCCCGCACCCGCGAGGGCGTCGAGGCTGCTCACCGACGGCGTACCCGACAGCACCACCGGATTGTCGACGTAGCGCCCGTTGAGCGTCCGCAGCAGTTGGCTCGCGAGAGAGAGTTGCGTGCCGACCTGGGTCGTCAAGCCGTTGGCGACCAGTCCGCCGAAGTCGATGTCACCCGGCGGAGCATCCGACGCGCGGTGCAGGGGACTCGCGAGGGCCTCGTTGAGCGACGCGCGCCACGCGGCGGCCGTTGCCGACGTATCCGAAAGTGCCCGCACGAGGGTGCGATAGTCCCCGGTCAACGTCAGTGGGACGGCGCCGAACTTGGCCAATGCGTTCATCACCGCGATGGCCCGACCACTCTGTTGCCACGAGGTGGGATCGAGGGTCGTGATCCAATCGACGTTGAGCGGCGTGGCGACCCGGCTCGCCTGGACCGCGATCATCGACCATTCACTCATCGAGACGCCGTTGTTCGTGACGGTGTAGCGCAAGGGGTAGACCCCGTCGCAGGTCTGACCATTGCACGGCAGGCGCAGGCGAGCGCCTCGGACCGCGCACGGACTCTTCGCGTGGCCGAGCACCTTCGTGTAGAGCTCCACCGTGAACGTCAGCGAGTGACGCGTCGTGCATTTAAGGGCGAAAGTGCTGGTCGCGGCGGCCGGTCGGCCCGGCGCGCCGGCGCCACTCACCAGGGGACCGATCTGCGAGCGCGTGACGAGGCGCGGGTAGAGCGAGAGCTGGGCTCTCGCGCTCACGTCGGTGCGCGTTAGGTGCAGCGTGAAGTTGAAGTGCGAGGTTCCGCGCGACGAGAGGACCGCGAAGGAGTCCTGGTGCACGAGTGCAAAGGTCGCCGTCGGTGTAGCCTGCGCGGCCGAAGGCCACGTCACCGTTGCGAGGCTGAGGAGTACGACGCTGAGCGCCCGCCACCAGGTCGGAAATCGGTGGGACATGCTGCTACAGGCTACCTTCGACGACGCCTTGCGCCGGGCGCCCACTACCCTTCATTCGCAGTGACTTCATTTGAACTCGCCCACGATCGACTGAACGAGCTGGCCCTTCTTTCACGTCCGTTGGCTCGCGCCTTTTCCGCCGCGGGCTTCTCCCTCTACGCCGTCGGCGGGTCGGTGCGCGACGCGCTGCTCGGTCTCGAGCCGGGCGACGACTTCGAGATCGACTACACGACGCCGGCACGTCCGGAGGACATCCTTCGGATCATGAAGCCACTGTGCAGTGCACTGTGGGAGCAGGGCAAGGCCTTCGGCACCATCGGCGGGACGCTGCGGGAGGGAGGTTTCAAGGCCGAGATCACGACCTTTCGCTCCGAGGCCTACGTCGACCACTCCCGCAAGCCGTCGGTGGAGTGGGGCGACTCTCTCGAGGTCGACCTCGGCCGGCGCGACTTCACGATGAACGCGCTGGCCCTGGACGTCGTGGCCCTGGACGCCGAGACGCCGGGCGTGCAGACGTTCTTTGACTTCTACAACGGCTTCAACGACGTGCACGAACGCGTACTGCGCACGCCCGCCGAACCCGAGACGCTTTTTCGCGACGACCCCCTTCGGATGATGCGCGCCGCGCGCTTCGCCGCGAGGTTCGACCTGCGCATCGATCCCTCCATCGAGGCCGCCGCGACGGCGATGGCCGATCAGATCACCAAGGTGTCGCCCGAACGGATCCACAGCGAGCTCGACCTACTGTTGCTGACCTCTCGACCGTCGATCGGACTCGACTTCATCGTTCGAACGGGTCTGGCCGACCACTTCGTTCCCGAGCTTCCCAAGTTGCAACTCGAGCAGGATCCGATCCACCAACACAAGGACGTCTTGAAGCACACGTGGGCGGTCGTCGACAAGACGTCGCCCGATCTCGTGCTGCGTCTGGCGGCGCTCTTTCACGACATCGGAAAGCCGACGACGCGCGCGATCACCGAAGAGGGGGTCACGTTTCGTTTCCACGAGGTCGTCGGTGCCAAGATGACCCGGCGACGAATGGTCGCGCTCAAGTACGCCCAGGACGTCACCGACGACGTCAGCATGCTCGTCGAACTGCACCTGCGCTTCCATACCTACAAGATGGGGTGGAGCGACAAGGCGGTCCGACGGTACGTGCGCGACGCGGGCCACCTGCTGAGCGAACTCAACGAACTGACCCGCTGTGACTGCACGACGCGCAACGCGCGCAAGGCGGCCGTGCTGTCCCAACGGATGGACGAGCTCGAGATCCGCATCGAGGAGCTGCGCGCCCAGGAGGACCTCAGTCGGCTGCGCCCGGCGCTCGACGGGGTGGCGATCATGGAGTTGCTCGGCATCGCGCCCAGCCGCGCGGTGGGCGAGGCGCTCGACTTCTTGATGGAGATCCGTATGGACGAAGGCGAGATCAGCGTCGACGAAGCGTCACATCGCCTGCGCGAGTGGTGGGCGGAACGAGCGCAGAAAGCACAAAACCCCCGGCCCGAGGGCGGGGGTTTTGTGGACGGAATCAGTTCCTAGGGCCACACCGGATTCGGGGCACCCTGATCGGCGAAGGCCTCGACCATGTTGTGCGCCTCGTCGTCGTGGAACTGCACCGGGGGCGACTTCATGAAGTACGCGGAGGGTCCGATGATCGGACCACCGATGCCACGGTCGAGGGCGACCTTGGCGCAGCGCACCGCGTCGATGATGACGCCCGCTGAGTTGGGCGAGTCCCAGACTTCCAGTTTGAGCTCGAGATTGAGCGGCACGTCACCGAAGTTGCGTCCCTCCATGCGGATGTACGCCCACTTGCGGTCGAGGAGCCACGGGACGTGGTCGCTCGGGCCGATGTGGATGTCGTCGGGCTCCATGTGGCTGATCTCCAGCTGAGACGTCACGGACTGGGTCTTTGAGATCTTCTTGGACTCGAGGCGCTCGCGCTCGAGCATGTTCTTAAAGTCCATGTTGCCGCCCACGTTCAATTGGTACGTGCGATCGAGCGAGAGTCCCCGATCCTCGAAGAGGCGCGCCAGCACGCGGTGCACGATCGTGGCACCGACCTGGCTCTTGATGTCGTCGCCGATGATCGGCACGTTGGCGTCGGCGAACTTCTTCGCCCAGACCGGGTCCGAAGCGATGAAGACCGGGATGGCGTTGACGAACGCGACACCCGCGTCGAGGGCGCACTGGGCGTAGAAACGCTGGGCCGCCTCGGAGCCGACGGGCAGGTACGAGACCAGCACCTGGGCCCTGGCGTCGCGCAGGGCTTGAGTGACGTCAACGGCCGCGACCGGCGACTCCTCGATCGAAGCGCGGTAGTACTTGTTCAGACCGTCCATGGTTGGTCCGCGCAGCACGGTCACGCCGAGCGACGGCACCGTCGCGAACTTGATCGTGTTGTTCTGACCGCCGTCGATGGCCTTGCCGAGGTCGTTGCCGACCTTTGACGCGTCCACGTCGAACGCCGCGACGAACTCAAGATCGCTGACGTGGTAACCGCCGAGCACGACGTGCATGAGGCCCGGCACGTCGTCACCAGGCTTGGCGTCCCTGTAGTACGTCACGCCCTGTATGAGCGAACTGGCGCAGTTCCCTACGCCGGCTATGGCCACGCGAATCTTCTCCATGGCTCTCCTTTCCTACTTCACTTCTTGAGCGAAGGTTTGCTGGTTACTGCGTTCGCTGGACAACAGATTGTCGATCCACGCGAGATCCAATTCGGCGCCGCGCGCCGCGTGGTCCATAACGCTGCGCGCGTACTGGTCCAGCTGCTCGTTGTCGGCGCCGGCGCGTACCTCGGCCAGTCGCTCGACGAGGTCGGCGCGTCGGCGCTCCAAGAGACCGACGCGCAGACTCGGGGTGAGGTACTTGGCCAACGCCATACGCAATGAAAAGTTCTTGGCGTCGTCGAGCGTGGCGGGATTGGCGAGCAGCGTGACGAACTCCTCGCGACCACGATCGGTGATGCGGTAGACCTTTCGACCGCGTCGTCCGATTCCCGGCGCGGTGCGCAGCGAGCGCAGCGAGGCCCGCTCGCCCGAAAGCGATCCGGTTGACAACGAGCCGAGACGGGGTTCGCTCGCGGTCACCGCAGCGACGCAGCCGTCGCGCTCGAGGCGCGCGAGCGCCGGGTAGATGGAACCGAACGAGACGTTGGCCCAGACGCCGAGCCGATCGCGAAGTTGGGAACGGATCTCGTAACCGTGGTGGTCTCGGTCCATCAGTAGTCCCAGAATGGCAATGTCTAACACGCGACCCATCATATCACTTCGATATATCGACGAGACAATTCGATGAATCCCATTGAAATAGCCGATGGCGGTAGTGTCGCCCGTAATGGATAAGAGTTTTCGAACGAGCACCGCCGATGGTGCAGTCGTCGAGTTCGGACTCGTTCGTCGGGCGCTGCTCGCGAAGGTGGCGGCCGGACTGCTGCGTTACGAAGATGTCTGTGATGCTCACCCCGAACTCGTACGCGCCGCGAGGAACATCGGACGCTCGACCGGCGAGACGTGTCCGGTATGCCACGACGTCGAGCTGGTCGAGGTGACCTACGTCTTCGGCGCCCGTCTTCCGGCGGGCGGGACGTGCCCGTCCACTCGCGCGGACCTCTTGAAGTTGGAACGCCGTGAGGACCCGGTGCAGTGCTACGCGGTTGAAGTGTGCGTCGGATGCTCGTTCCACCACCTCGTGCGAAAGTGGAGCGCCGGTGGACGGCGTGCGCGAAAGGTGCAGCCGTCCCAACAGAAGAAAGTCGGCCAGTGAGCCTCAGCCCACTGGTGATCCGTACACGCAAGCGCCGAAACGGCAGCGACCCGCTCGTGATGGTGACCGCCTACGACGAGCCGAGCGCTCGCTACGTCGACGAGGCCGGCGTCGACCTCATCCTGGTCGGTGACTCGGTGGCGAACGTCGTGCTCGGACACGCCGACACGCTGCACGTCACGGTTGAAGAGATGTGCCACCACGTTCGCGCGGTGAGCGCGGCCAAGCCGCGGGCCCACGTCGTCGCGGACATGCCGTGGCTCAGCTATCACGTGGACAGGGCCGACAGCGTGCGAAACGCTGGCGCGCTGATTCGCGCCGGCGCGCACAGCGTGAAGCTCGAAGGCGGCCAGGTGCGTCGTGACGTCGTGCGGTCGCTGCTGGACGCCGAGATCCCGGTGATGGGTCACCTGGGGCTGACGCCCCAGAGCGTGCTCGCCTTCGGGGGGTTCAAGGTGCAGGCGAAGACCAGCGAAGCCGCGAAGTGGCTCGTCGAGGACGCGATAACGCTGCAGGACGAAGGGGTCTACGCGATCGTGATCGAAGGTGTACCGAGCGCAGTGGGGACCCTCGTCACCGAGGCGCTGGCGATTCCGACGATCGGCATCGGGGCGGGTCCCGACACCGACGGTCAGGTGCTGGTCTTTCACGACCTTCTGGGCATGACCAATCGCTCGCCCGCCAAGTTCGTCCGCCAGTACGCCGCGCTGGGTCCGGTGATCGTCGAGGCGTTGGTGAATTTCGCCGCCGACGTGCGAAGCGGGGCGTTTCCGAGCGAATCCGAGACGTACGCGAACCCCGAGGACCTACTCAACTAGCCAAAAATGGCCGTTTGGAGTAGAGTTGACCTTCCCATAGAGATGGGGAAGTGACAACAGAACCCTGCTCTGTTTTCCGCAGAGCCCGGCCTGGCCGGACCAGAGGGAAAGGAAACCGGCCATGCGGCCTTATGAAACCATGATCGTGTTCGACACGAACGTCGACGCGCAGTCAATCCAGGTCGCTCTCGACCGAGCGCTCGAGACCATTCGCACCAGTGGCGGAAACCCCGGAGCCATCGACCGTTGGGGGAAGCGTCCCTTGGCGTACGAGATCAACAAGCGTAAAGAGGGTTACTACGTGCTGGTGGAGTTCAGTGGCGAGTCCGGCACCGTTGTCGAGCTCGACCGAATCCTGACCCTGTCAGACGAGGTGCTCCGCTTCAAGATTCTTCGTCGCAACGAACGAACGAAGTCCCGGCGTGTCACGGCGCAGGGTTAAGGTCGGACGCCCGGAACCGAGGAGAAGAAATGGCCGATAACACCATCACCGTCGTGGGGAACATCACCCGCGACCCCGAACTGAAATTCTTGAACAGCGGTCAGGCTGCGGTGCGCGTTTCGGTGGCCGTCAGCCGTCGCTGGCAGAACCGCCAGACCCAGGAGTGGGACGAGAAGACCTCCTTCTTCGACGTCCAGTGCTACGGACCCATGGCCGAGAACGCCGCGAACTCGCTTTCCAAGGGCGCCCGGGTCGTCGTGACCGGTCGCATGGAACAGCGTTCGTGGGAAACCGACAACGGGGAGAAGCGATCCGCGTTCGAGATCGTCGCCGACGAGATCGCCCCCTCGCTTCGATGGGCGACCGCGGTCGTGACCAAGACCCCACGCCCCGAAGGTGGCAACTTCTCGTCGGGCGACCGCCCGGCCGCCGCACCTCGGAACAACGAGCCAAGTACGTACGCTTTTGATGAGGAGCCCTTCTAATGCCACGTATCAATAATCCGAAGCCACCCAAGCGCGCGCCCAAGATCGACAGTCGCCGCGTCAAGAAGAAGCCGTGCTCGTTCTGCCAGCACGGCGTGGGCACTGTCGACTACAAGGACCTGGCGCAACTGCGCAAGTACATCTCGGACCGCGGAAAGATTCGCGGCCGACGGGTGTCGGGCAACTGCCAGCAGCACCAGCGTGACGTGACCGACGCGATCAAGACCGCTCGCGAACTGGCGCTCTTGCCGTACACGCAGCGAACCGTGACCGAACGTCGCGGTGGCCGCGGTGGCGGCGGGCGAGACGACCGAGGTCCTCGCGGACCCCGTCCGGACCGTGACAACACCGAGGCGAGCCCAGAGATAGTGGCCGCCGTGGCTACGGACAACGTCGTCACGGACGACGCGAGTGAAGCCGCGGCCGTCCTCGTGGGCGAGAGCACCGAGGAGAACGGCGAATGAAGGTCCTCCTGCGCAGTGACGTCGTCGGCGTCGGACGACGCGGCGACATCGTCGACGTGAAGTCGGGCTACGCGCGCAACTTCCTCCTGCCGACCGGTGCCGCACTCGCGGCGAGCGATTCGATGGAACTCCAAGCGGCGTCCATGCGTAAGTCGCGTGACCTGCGCGACGCCAAGAGTCGTGAGGCCGCCGAAGTGCAGCGCGCGGAGATCGAGAGGGCGACGATCAGCATCGCCGCGCGCGCCGGAGCGAACGGGCGACTCTTTGGTTCGGTGACCGAGGCCGACGTCGTCAACGCCATCCGCAGCGCGACGTCGATCTCCCTGGATCGCCACGCGATCCACATGGGCGAGCATCTGAAGGAACTTGGCACCGCCACGGTGACCGCGACGATCTTCGAAGGCGTCGACGCGACCGTCACGATCGAGGTTGTCGCGAAGTAGTTCTCGCCTTCACAGCAGTGCAACTTCGCCGGGGCTATGGCCCCGGCGAAGTTCGTGTCACAGTGAGTTGTCACTGTGTTGAGGTGACGAGGTTAACCACAGAGAAATCCCCATGTTGTTGTTCTTGCGCCGCACAACCACTATCGACAACCGTTGAGGTCTTATGACGCAGATAGAAATCGACCGCACTCGACCATCTTCCATCGGCGGCCGAATACCCCCGAGCGCGATCGAAGCGGAGGAGTCGTTGATCGGTGCGATGCTCCTTTCACCCGAGGCGGTGAGTGTCGCCTACGAGACGGTGCAGCCAGAGGATTTCTACCGTCCGTTGCACGGACAGATCTTCAGCTCCATCGTGGCGCTCGCCAACGCCGGTGAACCGGTCGACTACGTCACCGTCCAGGCGAAGCTGCAAGAGCGTGGTGCCGTGGTCGTCGAACTCGCCGTCTTGTCGTCGCTGCAGATGAACACGCCGTCGGCGGCGAACGCGCAGCACTACGCCGAGATCGTGCGCGACAAGGCCCAGCAACGCCGACTTATCTCCGTCGGGGGCGAGATCGTCGACGACGCGTACGTGGCGACCAACGACGTCGTCGGACTGATCGACGAGGCCGAGCGCAAGATCAACCAAATCGGCGACGACCGCAGGATCGACTCGGTCTCGCCGCTCCACGGCCTGCTGCTCACCGAGGCGAACATCCTCGAAGAGCGCGGAGAGACGCGCGGACAGTTCAACGGTCTCGAGACGGGGTACCGTTCACTCGACCTCGTGCTCCAGGGTCTCCAGCCCAGCAGTATGACCATCGTGGGCGCCCGACCGGGAACCGGAAAGACCGCCTTCGCCCTAGGGATACTGATCCACGTCGGCGCCGTCGTTCAGCGCCCGGCCCTCTATTTCTCACTCGAGATGAGTCGCCAGGAGCTGGCCGAGCGCATCCTCGCGTCGACCGCGCGCATCGACTCGTCGAAATTGCGCACCGGCGACTTGAGCGACGCCGACTGGAACCGGGCTCACGAGGCGTTCGGGTACCTGCAGTCGGCCAAGGTCTTCATTGACGACAATCCGAGCCTGACGGTGATGGACGTTCGCTCGAGGGCACGAAGGATCAAGCAGCAGAACGGCGACCTGGGCGTCGTCATCGTCGACTACCTCCAGTTGATGAGTTCACGAGGGCGGGCGGAGAATCGTCAGGTCGAGGTATCCGACATGAGCCGTTCGCTCAAGATTCTGGCGCGAGAACTGCAGACGCCGGTCATCGCGTTGTCGCAGTTGTCGCGAAAGCTCGAAGAGCGCGCCGACAAGCGCCCGGTGATGTCGGACCTGCGTGAGTCGGGATCGCTGGAACAAGACGCCGACGTCGTGCTCTTCCTCTTTCGTCCCGAGCAGTACGGTGAAGTGGCGAACGACAAGAAGTCCGAGGCCGAGATCATCGTGGGCAAGAACCGCAACGGACCGACGCGCAACGCGCATCTGACGTGGCGCGGCGAGTTCGCGCGATTCGACAACGTCGCCGAGGCGCGCGAGATCTAGCTGGCCCTTGGGCGACCTGCGTCAAAGGCCCTTCTCAAGGTGCGGAGACCGAAAAGCGGACTGCGAGCCGCACCATGACGGATCGCTTCTCGAAAAGGCCTTTGGACCCCCGGGGGCGGTGGAAGAATTTGGAAAATGAAACGGTCTCTTGGAAGGGCGACGTTTGTCAACGCCAGCGATTAGAACGTTCGCACTCTCGAAGCACTTTGGTGACACGCAGGCGTTGCGCGACCTGGAGTTCGACGTGGGAGTCGGCGAAGTCGTTGGCTGCCTGGGTCCCAACGGAGCCGGCAAGACAACGTTGATCCGTCTCCTGCTCGGCTTGCTCATTCCCAGCGGTGGTCGCGGCGAGATCTTCGGACTCGACTGTCATCGCCAGACGGTCGAGGCGCACGCCCGTCTCGCCTACGTCGCCGGCGAGGCGAATCTGTGGCCGACGTTGACCGGCGCCGAGACGCTGCACCTGCTCGCTCAGGTCCAGGGACACGTCGACGACGCCTACCGCGACGTCCTCGTCGATCGCTTCGATCTCGACACTTCCAAGAAGGTGCGCGCTCTGTCCAAGGGCAACCGCCAAAAGATCATCCTCGTCGCGGCGCTGATGACCCGACCGGACCTCTTGATCCTCGACGAACCGACGAGTGGTCTGGACCCGTTGATGGAGCAGGCCTTTCGCGCGTGCATCGGCGAGGCCCGCGAGCGGGGCCAGAGCGTGCTGTTGTCGTCGCACATCCTGAGCGAGGTCGAAGTGCTCTGTGACCGGATCGGCATCTTGCGCGAGGGTGTCCTGGTCGAGATCGGGACGCTCGCCCAGATGCGGCACCTCTCGGCGCTTCTCGTCGAGGCGACCTTCGACGGGGCGGTGCCTGACCTTACCCAGATCGCCGGCGTCACGATGGTGAAGGTGACCGGCTCGTCCGTGACGTGTCAGGTGCAGGGCAGCGTCGAGCCCTTGCTGCGCGTCATGGTGGACGCTGGCGTTCTGGGTCTGCTGAGTCGTGAACCGTCGCTCGAGGAACTCTTCCTCGCCCACTACGGTGACGACGCGACGGGCGAGGAGCGTCCGCCTCGTGCAGAGTGACGTCCTCGAGCGGACGCCGATCGCCACCACGATGACCTCGGGCACGGTCATTGCCCGCCTCTCGGGCAAGAAGGCAGTGCGTTCGGGCGTCGGGTGGGGCCTCGTGTTCGGCGTCTACGTCGCGACCCAGGCGCTGACCTACGCGTCGAGTTACAAGAGCGAGGCCGCGCGTCGGCTCCTCGTGAAGGAGTTCGGCTCGAATCCCGGCATCAGTGCGCTGGTCGGACCCGCGTTTCGCATCGACACCGTGTCGGGCTTCACGGTGTGGAAGTGTCTGACCGTCCTCGCCATCACGGGCTCGGTGTGGGGAATCCTGACCTCGACGAGACTGCTGCGGGGTGAGGAGGAGGCCGGTCGCTGGGAGGTCCTGCTCGCCGGGCGCACGACGCGACGGGGATCGGTCGTGCAGGCGTTGTTCGCGCTCGCCGGTGGCCTCGGCGCGCTGTTCGTGACGACCGGTGTGCTGATCGTCGCCTTGGGCCGCTCGTCGAAGGTCGACGTCGCGGCCGGGGGAGCGTTGTTCTTCACGATGGCCATCGTGGCGGGCCCCGCGATGTTCCTCGCGATCGGGGCGCTCACCAGTCAACTCGCCTCGACGCGTCGCCAAGCCGCCGGCGCCGCGTCCGCGGTGCTCGGAGCGAGCTACGCGATTCGCATGGCGGCCGATTCAGTGGCCGGACTCGGCTGGTTGCGCTGGGCGACGCCGTTCGGATGGGTCGAGGAGTTGAAACCCCTCACCTCGCCCAACACGTGGCCCGTCGTGCCCATCGTCGCGTGGATCGCCGTCTGTGGACTCACCACGGTCCTCCTCGCCGGGCGCCGCGACCTCGGGGCCAGCACGTTGCGCGATCACGCGAGCCGAGCGCCGCGCGTCGGTCTCTTGAACGGGCCGGTCGTGCTCGCCTTTCGCCTTCTGCGTCCGACGCTGCTCGCGTGGACGGTCTCGATCATCGCCTACGGACTCCTGCTCGGCAGCATCGCCAAGTCCGGTGGTCAGGCGATCACCAGCTCGCCGGCCCTGCGCCTCGTCTTCGAGCGCCTCGGCGTCAGCGGTGCGCAGGCCTATCTGGGTATCGCGCTGTTGTTGATGGCGGTGACGATGGGTTTCATCGCGGCGGGACAGGTCAGTGCCGCACGGACCGAGGAGTCAAGTGGGCGCCTCGAACACCTGCTGGTTCGACCCTTGTCACGTCGGTCGTGGTTCGTCGGGCGAACGGTCCTGGCGACGGGGGTCCTCGTGGTCGGAGGCGTGCTCGCGGGTCTTTCGACGTGGGTTGGGGCGGCGAGTGATCACGCGGGCGTGAGCTTCACCTCCATGCTCGAAGCTGGCGTCAACGTCGTGCCCCCCGCGCTCGTGATCCTCGGCGTCGGGTTGTTGTTCCTCGGCGTCGCCCCGCGTCTCTCGGTGCCCGTCACCTACGCGGTGCTCGTCTGGTCGCTGCTCATCGAGATCACGAGCGGGATCGCCGGCGTCAACCACTGGGTGCTCGACACGTCGGTCTTCCACCAGATGGCGGCGGCCCCCTCGGTGCACGTCGACTGGGCCGAGAACCTGATCATGGTGCTGCTCGGCGCGCTCGTGGCCCTCGCTGGCGTGGACGCCTTCACTCGCCGGGACCTGAAGGGTGAATAGCGCAGCGCGGCGTTATTTGGGCTGCATGCGGATACCGGCGTCGATGCGGATGGACTCGGCGTTCATGTAGCTGTTCGCGAGCAACTCGACCGCGAGCGACGCGAACTCCTCGGAGTAGCCGAGGCGTTTGGGAAAGAGCACACCGGCGCCGAGACGCGCCTTGAACTCGTCGGACTGGGGGCCGGTGCCGTAGATGGGCGTGTCGATCAGTCCGGGCAGGATGCAGTTGGCGCGCACGCCAATGGCGGCGAGGTCGCGCGCGAGGGGGAGCGTCAGTCCGACGACGCCGCCCTTGGAGGACGAGTAGGCGACCTGGCCGATCTGGCCGTCCTCGGCGGCGACCGACGCCGTGTTGACAATCGCGCCGCGCAGTCCGTCGACGTCGGGCGTGTTGTGGCTCATGGCGGTGGCGGCCAGGCGGCAGACGTTGAACGTGCCGATCAGGTTGATCTCGATGACCTTGCGGTACAGGGCGAGATCGTGGGCCGACGCGTACTTGCCGTCCTTGCCAATAGTGCGCGTCGCCCAGCCGATGCCCGCGCAGTTGACCGCGCTCCACAGTGGCGCCATGGCCTTGGCGGCTTCGAGCGCGGCGATGACCTGGTCGGTGTTGGTGACGTCACAGTGCGCGTACGCGCCGCCGATCTCGGCGGCGATCTGGGCCCCGCGCTCGTCATTGAGGTCCGCGACGACGACGTTGACCCCGCGTGCGGCCAACGCCCGCGCGGTTGCCTCGCCGAGGCCCGACGCGCCGCCGGTGACGATGGACGAAGTGCCGTTGAGTTCCATGATGCTCCTGTCGTTGGTGGGTCGAGTGTCCCCCGGACCGATACAGAGTCAAGCAGAGTTTCGAGGTGGCGTGTCGCGCCGCGAGAGCACCTAGCGTGACGCTATGACGTCGGCCTACGAGTACACCAAGGAAGAACTGGCCGGACTGCTCGAGGACGAGCCACGCTACCGCGTCGACCAGGTGTGGCACGGCTTGTGGAACGAGGCCCGGAGCGTCGAGACGATCACCACGATCCCCAAGGCGTTGCGCGAGCGTCTCGGCGCGACGTTCGCGCCGAGTCTCAGCGTCGCCAATGACGTCCAGAGCGACCACGGCGCGACGCGCAAGTGGGTGTTTCGCCTCGCCGACGGCGCGACGATCGAGACGGTCCTCATGGCCTACGACGACCGGGTCACGGTCTGCGTCTCGAGCCAGGCGGGGTGCGCGATGGGTTGCACGTTCTGCGCGACGGGACAGGCCGGCTTCACGCGCCAGCTCACCACGGGTGAGGTGCTCGAACAGGTGATGTTCGCCACGCGCGCCGCGGCCCCGCGTCGCCTCAGCAACGTCGTGTTCATGGGCATGGGCGAGCCGCTCGCCAACTACAAGGTGACCGTCGACGCCGTTCGGCGCTTGCACGAGTACCGCGGTCTCAGTGCGCGCCACCTCACGGTCTCGACCGTGGGCGTCGCGCCGGCGATCGAACGTCTGGCCCAGGAGGGACTGCCGTTGACGCTGGCGGTCAGCCTGCACGCGGCGAACAACGAGACGCGCGACGAACTCGTGCCGCTCAATCGGCGCTACCCGCTCGAACGACTCCACGAGGCGTGCGTCAACTGGGTCGCGACGACGTCGCGTCGGCTCAGCTTCGAGTGGGCGCTCATCGACGGCGTGAACGACACCGACCGGGCTCTGGATGAACTGGCTCGCTACGCCGACTCGCTGCGCGCCCACGTGAACCTGATCCCGCTCAATCCAACGCCGGGCTACCTGGTTCGTGGCTCGTCGCCCGAACGGGTGCGGGCGTTTCGTGATGGACTCGAAGCGCAGGGCATCAACGTCACGGTGCGCCACACCCGGGGACGGTCGATCGACGCCGCCTGCGGACAGTTGGCGAGCGTCACCAACGCCAAGCGTCGTTCGATCCCCGTCCGATCGACTTAGGCGGTCTCGTCGCGCCAGAAGCCGCGACGGCGCCAGATGAGCGCGAGCGCGCCGAGAACGCAGACAACCCCACCCGAGACGATCGAGAACTCCGTCGAGACCAGGGAAGCGACAACGCCGGACTCGACGTCACCGAGACGCGGGCCGCCGGTGACGACCGCCATCTGAATGGACGAGATGCGACTGCGGAACTCGTCGGTGATCGCGTTCTGCAGGATGGTGTTGCGCAGCACCGTCGAGATGACGTCGGTGGCCCCGGCGACGGCGAGGCACGCGAGTCCGATCCAGATCACGTGCACCAGTCCGAAGAGCGCCATCGCACCACCCCAGATCATCACGACCACGATCACGAGGCGGCCCTGACGGCGGACCCCTGCCACCCAGCCAGTCATAACCGCCATGACGACGGCCCCCGCGCCGGGCGCCGCGTAGAGCAGGCCGAGCAGACGCGGTCCGCCGTGATAGATGGTCAACGCCACCGCGGGAAAGAGGGCCCGTGGCAGACCGAAGACCGTCGCGTTCAGATCGGCGAGGTATACCGCCTGGGCAGTGGCGTGACTGCGAACGTAGCGAAATCCGTCGCCGATGGCACGCAGCATCGCAATCCCGGAATGTTCGCCAGAGGGCTTCAGGGCTGACATGAACATGGTCGCGAGCGCCAACAACGTGAACGTCGTGGCGTCGATCCAGTAACAGGACGAGATGCTGACGCTCGCGAGCAGCACGCCCGCGACCGCCGGACCGGCGACGGCCGCGGTGTTCACGGCGATCTGGATGAGCGAGTACGCGGCGACCAATTGATCGGAGCTGAGCAGGCGGGGAATCGTGGCGGCCCGAAGAGGCGAAGCGAATCCCGCGGCGCCGGCCGCGACGGCGGCGAGCGACAAGAGCAACGCGAAATGTCCGTGAGGGCTCAGCGCGTTGAGGGCGAGTCCGACGCTCACGGCGCCCTGGAAGAACGAACTGGCGATCATGAGCGTGCGCTGGTCGATTCGGTCGCCGAGTGCGCCACCCCAGAGCGAGCCGGCGATGAGGAAGGGTAGCTGGATGAGACTCGCCAATCCGACCCAGAGACTCGAGTGCGTTTCGCGATACACCTGGTAGGGCACCGCGACGACCGTGATGTTACTGCCGAGTAGTGAGACGACCTGTCCGGCGAAGAGGAAACGGAAGTTCCTACTCGCGCGCAATGGACGCACGTCGACGAAGAGCCTGGACACCCCATTTATCGTACGGGGGTAAGGTTTCCCAGAGGGTCGCGGAGAGGGAGGGTCGATGATCGACGAGGAACTTGTCCAGTTACTTACCCCCGAGGGTCAGCGGATCGCCAGTGCCGACTACGAGAGTTCGTTGAGCGGCGACGAGATCTTCGGCTTCTACCGTGACATGGCGATCGTGCGCCGAATCTGTAATGAGGCGACGTCGCTGCAGCGTCAAGGTCAGCTGGCCCTGTGGGCGCCGGTCCTGGGCCAGGAGGCCGCCCAGATCGGGTGCGGCCGGGCGCTCGAGCCCTCGGACTTCACCTTCCCCTCGTACCGCGAGCACGGCGTCGCCTGGTGTCGGGGCGTGCCGCCCGAGGACATGCTGCGGATCTTTCGTGCGGTCACCAACGGCGGGTGGGATCCCCAGCGCTACCGCCACAACGTGCCGACCGTCGTGCTCGGCAACCAGGCCCTGCACGCAGTGGGTTACGCCATGGGCGTCCAACGCGACGGCGCCGAAGAGGCCGTGATGACGTTCTTCGGGGACGGCGCGTCGAGTCAGGGCGACGTGCTCGAGTCGTTCGTCTGGGCCTCCTCGTTCAATGCCCCGATCGTCTTCTTCTGCCAGAACAACCAATGGGCCATCTCCGAGCCCACCTCGTTGCAGACCAAGATTCCGCTCTACCACCGCGCCCAGGGGTTCGGATTCCCGGGTGTGCGCGTGGACGGCAATGACGTGCTCGCGGTATACGAGGTCACCAAGCGGGCACTCGACCACGCCCGAGCCGGCGCCGGACCGACCCTGATCGAGGCGTTCACCTACCGGATGGGGGCGCACACGACCTCCGACGACCCGACGCGCTACCGCATCGACGCAGAAGTCGAGATCTGGAAGCACCGCGACCCCATCGAACGCGTGAAGTCGCTGTTGGTGCACGAGTTCAAGGTGAAGGCCGTCGCGTTCGACGAAGTCACGCGCGAGGCGGACGCGATCGCGCTGAAGCTACGCGCGGACGTGTTGGCGATGGACCGGCCCGATCCGCTGTCGATGTTCGATCACGCCTACGCGGCACCGCACCCCCTCGTCGAAGAGGGGCGACGCGAGATGGTCGAACTGGGCGTGGGCGGAGGTTCGCACTGATGGCGACGACCATGACGATGGCCAAAGCGCTCAACGAAGGGCTTCGTCGCTCGATGGAGAAGAACAAGAAGGTGCTGCTGATGGGTGAGGACATCGGCAAACTCGGTGGTGTCTTTCGCATCACCGACGGACTGCAGAAGGACTTCGGCGAGGACCGCGTCATCGACGCGCCGCTCGCGGAGTCGGCGATCGTCGGCACCGCGGTCGGACTCGCGATTCGCGGCTACCGCACGGTGTGCGAGATCCAGTTCGACGGTTTCGTCTATCCCGCCTTCGACCAGATCGTGTCCCAGGTCGCCAAACTGCACAAGCGCACCGACGGCGTTTACCTGATGGGCCTCGTGATCCGGCTTCCGTTCCAGGGGGGCATCGGCGCCATCGAACATCACTCGGAGAGCCCCGAGGCCTACTTCGCCCAGACCGCGGGGCTGCGCGTGGTGTCGTGCTCGACCCCCAACGACGCCTACTGGATGATCCAGCAGTCCATCGAGCACGACGATCCGATCGTCTTCTGTGAACCTAAGAGCCGTTACTGGGAGAAGGGGGAGGTCGACCTCGACGCCGCGCCCCACGGTCTCTTCGACGCGGTCGTTCGCCGTGAGGGCTCGGACGTCACGATGATCACCTACGGCTCGATGGTCAAGACCGCGTTGCGCGCCGCCGAGACCGCGGCGGACGAAGGCGTCTCGATCGAGGTGATCGACGCGCGTTCGTTGGCGCCGCTCGACCTCGCGCCCATGGCCACGTCGCTCGAGAAGACGGGTCGACTCGTCGTCGTCCAGGAGGCGCCCCACATGGCCTCGATCGGCTCGGAGATCGTGGCCGAATTGACCCAGCGATGCTTCTACTCCCTGCGCGCGCCCGGACTGCGGGTCAGTGGCTACCACGTGCCCTATCCTCCGACGCGCATCGAAGAGGAGTACCGACCGAGTGTCGACCGGGTCCTCGACGCGGTCGACCGAGTGATGGAGTTCGGGAGTTGAGCGAGCGTACGTTCCTGTTGCCCGACGTGGGCGAGGGCCTCGTCGAGGCCGAGATCGTCACCTGGAAGGTGAGCGTCGGCGACGTCGTCACCCTCAATCAGCCACTCGTGGACATCGAGACGGCCAAGGCGACCGTGGAACTGCCGAGTCCCTTCGCGGGTACGGTCGTCGCGTTGCACGGCAACGTGGGCGACGTCATGGAGGTGGGTAAGCCACTGGTCGTCTTTGACGTGGGTGGTGAAGACGCTCCGGCGAACGAGGTCGACGCCGCGGTGCCCGCGCCGGCGAGTGGAGGGACCGCCCGCACCGCGGTGTTGGTGGGCTACGGTGTCGCCGACGAGGACGCGGTGGTCACCCGACGTCACCGTCGAGCGCCCGCGGCGCCCGTTGAATTGGCTACGACGCCGCCGTCACCACTTCTGTCGCCGCGATCCACACCACCCGTGCGTCTCTACGCCAAGCAGCACGGCGTCGAACTCGCAGACCTCGCCGGTACCGGTCGTGACGGACTGATCACGCGCGACGACGTCGATCGCGCGTTGAGCGGTGCGCCGGCGCCTCAGGTTCGTCCGAGAGCGGCGGTCACCGGTCCGACCTCGACGTCACGCTTCGTGGGACGCGAGTTGGCGTCCTGGGCGAGCGGGCCCAAGGAGGAACGCATTCCCGTGAAGGGAATGCTGCGCTCGATGAGTGACGCGATGGTCCAGAGTGCCTTCTCCGCGCCGCACGCGGCGGTCTGGGTGCGCGTCGACGCGACCCGCACGGTCGAGCTCCTGGCGTCGCTGAAGGAGCACCCCCGTCTTGGGGGAGTCCGGCTCTCCCCGCTGACGATCGGCGCACTCGCCTTCTGTGACGCGGCGCGACACTTCCCCGGGATCAACTCCAGTTTCGACGCCGCGACCAGCGAAGTCGTGGTGCGACGCACGATCAACCTTGGCATCGCGGCAAACACCCCGCGCGGCCTGATCGTGCCCAATATGAAGGGCGCGGATGCGTTCGATCTGGTGACGATGGCGAACGCCCTCGACGTCCTGGTCGAAAAGGCTCGAAACGGCACGACGACGCCGAACGAGATGATCGGCACGACGCTCACGATCACCAACGTTGGACCGTTCGGCGTGGACGCCGCGGTGCCGATCCTGCCACCCGGTACGGGCGCCATCTTGGTGCTGGGACAGCTCGCGAAGGCGCCGTGGGTCGTCGACGATCAGGTGGTGGTTCGCCACGTGATCGAACTGGCCATGTCCTTTGATCACCGTCAGATTGACGGAGCCCTCGCGTCAGCGGTGATCGCCCACGTGGGGCGTTACCTGCACGATCCGGCGCCCGCGCTTATCGCGGGTTAGCCGTCAACGTCCGCAGGGCCGCGAGCGCGCGGTCGGCGTGGACGTCCATGTTGCGTTCGCTGTTTATCACCTCGACGACACGCCGGTCGCTCGCGATGACGAACGTCGAGCGCTTGACCTTCATGAGAGCGAGCGAGCGCTTGACGCCGAACTGCTTGGCGACCACTCCGCCCACGTCGGCGAGCAGTGGATAGTCGAGGCGATTCTTCTGCGTGAACTCCGCTTGGCGCTCGACGCTGTCCATTGAGATGCCGACTCGCTGGGCCCCGAGCGCCGCGAACTCACCGGCGAGGTCTCGGAAGTGGCACGATTCCTTGGTACAGCCCGTCGTCATCGCCGCCGGATAGAAGAAGAGCGCGATCGGCCCCTGTTGCAACATCGTCGACAACGTGCGTTGAGCGCCGTGCTGATCGTTGAGCGTGAAGTCCGAGACCAGGTCGCCAGGTTGCATGAAGCCACGTTAGGCGTCGAGTCGAAAGCCCACACCGCGAATCGTGATGAGGTGACGTGGAGTCGCCGGGTCGTTCTCGATCTTCTGTCGCAGGCGCTTCACGTGCGTGTCGAGCGTGCGGGTATCGGAGAGTTCGAGCCCCCACCAGAGTGTGTCGAGGCAGACCTCGCGCGTGACGACCTGTCCCAGCCGCGACGCGAAAAGTGCGAGGAGGTCGAACTCCTTGCGGCTCAGTTCGACCTCGGTGCCGCGAAGGGTGAGCGTACGGCGCACGACGTCGATGCGTAGTTCGCCGAAGCTCACGGTCTCGTCACCACCGGTGGGAGCGGGACGGCGCAGCACCGCGCGCATCCGCGCCACGAGTTCTCGCAGGCGATAGGGCTTGGTCACGTAATCGGCCGCGCCGATCTCGAGGCCGAGCACGACGTCGACCTCGCTGGTGCGGGCCGACACCATGATCACCGGCACGTGTTGGGTGTCGTAGAGCTCGCGACAGAAGTCGATGCCTGAGCCGTCGGGCAGCATCACGTCCAACAGGACGAGGTCGGGATTGGTGTCGCGGAAAAGTTCGCGCGCCTGGGCGATGGTGCTCGCGCCTACGACGACGAATCCCTCCACCGTCAGGCCAACGTTCAGCGCGTCCTGGTAGCTGGCCTCGTCCTCGACGACGAGCACGACGCTGCGTCCCTCGGCGTCGATCATGTCGATGCCGAGACGGTCGGGAGCGGACACTGCGGGCGAGGTGCGGCTCGCACTCGACGTCTCTGGAGGGGATCAGATCGGAGGCGGGCCACGTCGCCACCGTAAGAAGACAGGGTTACCGCAAGGTGATACGCGCGCTATCGCGAGGTGGCAAACAGATGAAACTTTCACCTTCGCCCTTGAATTGTTCGAGGACGACTTCGACGCCCAGGAACGGTCTTCTGGCAAACGGGCGCGTCGGGTGTTCTAATCTGGGCGACAAATCACGAAGGAGCACCATGGACGAGACCCCGCTCAAGATCAGCCGTGACCAACACGTCTGGTCGTTCGACGCCCAGCGCGAGCCGGTCCTGGTCGTCGACCCGGGCGCGGTGATCGAGGTCGAGACGTGGGACTGCTTCACCGGTCAGGTCCAAAGTGAGAGTGACACGCTCGAGAAGTTGGACCTCAACCGGATCAACAGTGCCACGGGCCCCATCGCGGTGCGCGGCGCTGAGCCGGGCGACGCCCTGTCGGTGACGCTGCTCGACATTCGACCCGGCGCGCAGGGCGCCGCGATGTGCATTCCCGAGTGGGGGCAATTGATCGACCGCGTGCAGTCACCGACGACCCGGATCTTCAAGGTGGCCAACGGGATGATACGGATGAACGATCGTGTCGTGTTTCCGGTGCGTCCGATGCTTGGCGTGATCGGGGTCTCGCCGGCCTCGGGTGACGTCTCGACGTTCTTCGCCGATCGCCACGGGGGCAACATGGACGATCACGTCAACGGCATCGGCGCGACCATTCACCTACCGGTGTTTCAGGCCGGTGGTCAATTGGCGATCGGCGACATGCACGCCTCAATGGGCGACGGCGAGATTTCCGGCACCGGCGTGGAAATCGGCGGCACGGTGCTCGTGAAGGTCGACGTCATCAAGGGCAAGACCGGTGGTTGGCCGATCACCGAGACGGCCGACGCCTTCTAGACGCACGGTACGTCGGGCGACAGCCTCGACGACGCGTTGAAGATCGCGTGCGAGGAGGCCGCGAAGCTCCTCGTCGATGAATGGGACTTCACCATGGAGGACGCCTTCATGTTCCTTTCGGTGGCCGGCGACCTCGGCATCGCGCAGTACTGTCACCCTTCTCCCGGTAGCGTCATCGCGCGGATGCGCGTACCGAAATTGACTTCCAATCCTCGACCGTTCAGTGACTGATCACTTGGTCGAGACGGTGAAGCCTTCGTACGTGCTCGCGCCCTTCAGGTAACTGCCGACCGCGGTGCACTCGCCGCGGGTCGGACAAATGAGTCCGTAGACCCCGCCGTCGACGCCCACGCTGACCGCGCCCGCGGGCAGGGCCAGCTTGGTGGCGTTGCGCCAGACGCCGCCGACCTCATTGACGATCGAGGCTTGGTAGTTACCCGCGGCGTCGAGGTACGCCGCGCCGCCACTGCAATTGCCGACCGAGACGCACGACACCGACACCACACCGCCGTTGTGCCCGGCCATCAGTGAGGTGCTCGGTAGTTGTAGTTCGGAGGCGGGTTGCCACGTGCCGTGGCGCTCGTTGACGAAGAATCCCTGAAACTTGCCAGCGCTGTCGCGGTACAGTCCGCCGGCGCTGCAGTCATTGACCCCCGGACAGGCGATGTCGGCGAAGCCGTAGAAGAAGACGTGGGGATTGGTTTGGGCGCCGAGGGGCATTTGGAGCTCGACGGCACGATCCCATCGACCGGACGATTGACTCGTCGCGAGGCCCTGCAACGCACCGCTCACGGTTTCGTAGCTGCCGATCGCCGTGCAGCGGCCCGGCTTCGTGCAGGTGACCGAGGCCAGCGTCACGCCAGCGAAGGCGTTCGCGTTCCCCGGCAGATCGAGCGACGCACCGGCGCGCCACGCGCCGCGTACCTCGTCGACGGTCAGGCCCTGGGTGACGTCGTTGGCGTCGATATACGTGCCGACGGCGCTGCAGTTGCCGACCGACGCGCACGCCAACTGGCCGATGGCGACGAAGGGATTGGCGTTCGTCCTCGGGGGCAGACGCACCTCGGCGCCGCGCCGCCACCGACCCGCGACCTGGTTGAGGACGAAGCCCTCGTTGCGTGGTTGGGGCGTCGCGTTGTCGAGGTAGTCCCCGACGGCGCTGCAGTTGCCCGCCGAAGAACAGTCGATCGATCGAAGCAGCGCGTTCTGTCCCTTGCGAGCTGCGTTGACCGGCAGCGCGACATCGTGCGCCCGAGCCCAGACGCCCCGCACCTCAACGTCAACGAAGCCCTGCGTATTGCCTGAGCGATCCAGGTACGAGCCGACCAAGGCACAGTTGCCGTTCGATCCACACGAGACCGAACTCGGCGTCAGGCCCGCACTGGCGGCGGCGTTCACGGGCGCGATTATCGTGAGCGAGGATCGCCACGTGCCGTCGATCTCGTTCAGGATCAGGCCCTTCACGACGCCGTTGGCGCCGGCGTAGTCGCCGCCGGCGACACAGTTGCCCGCTGATGGACACGAGAGGGCGGGGAGGTAGCCCGAGGGGATGGTCGTGCCACCGGCGGGCAACGACGCGTAGCGAGCGGCTCGCCACGTCGGAACGGTAGCCGCCGCGGCGGAGGTGGCGCTCAGGCACGCGGCGGTGATCGCGATCAAGAGTGCGCTGCGAAGGAACTTCATGCGTGCGGTTCTGCTTTCAGGGACTTCAACTGCCGGTCGGGGTACGGGCGATAGCACGATATCGAGGCTCCCAGTCCTTGAGGAATCGTCAACGAAACCACAGTATAAGTAGGACGGTGTCGAACGATGGCTCGCCCACGAGGCTGCGGCCCTCGTTCGCTACTGGCATCGGGGGCGCTCGCGAGTCAGAAGGAGCGGTCCGGCGAGCGCTGAGCGGACTGTGAGAAACCACCGAATTCCCTTGTCGATACGCGCTCTTCAGTATGGGGTATCCGTAGAATGAACGCGTGCAGTCACTCTCTCACCTTGGAGCAACGCGGCGCCCCTTCCGGATCGCCGTGGCGTCGCTCGAATCGTTGGCCAACTCTGTCCCCGCGCGAACTGTGTTGGAGGAACGCCCGTGACCAAGATTCTCGTGGTTGACGATGACGCCGAGATCACGAAGTTGCTCGAGAATTACCTGACCGGCGAGGGTTACGAAGTCGTAGTCGCCTCGAGCGGCGCCAGCGCCCTCACCGCCACCTCATCGGCCGAACCGGATCTCGTGCTGCTCGACATCGTCCTCGGGGCCGAAGACGGCCGCGACGTGCTGCGAGAACTACGACTCATCAGTGACGTGCCCACCATCTTTCTCACGGGCCGGGGGCTCGAATCAGAGCGAATCGCGGGTCTCAAGATGGGGGCAGACGACTACATCGTCAAGCCGTTCGCGCTCGGCGAGGTGTCGGCGCGGATCGAATCGGTCCTGCGCCGCTCGGGCGTCAGCCTCGCCCAGAACGAGATCGAGCGTCCCAACCTGAAGTTCGGTGAACTCCAGATCAACGAGAGTACGCACGAGGTGCGACTGGCCGGGGAGCTCTTGGACCTGACCTCAAAGGAGTTCTCGCTGCTGGCCTTCCTCGCCTCTTCACCGCGACAGGTCTTCTCGCGTGAGCAATTGCTCGAACACGTGTGGTCCTCGTCGAGCGAATGGCAGAACGACGCGACGGTGACCGAACATATCCGTCGTCTGCGTTCCAAGATCGAATCTGACCCGGATCATCCGCGTTGGATCACCACCGTTCGCGGATTCGGCTACCGATTCGAACCCGACGCCAGCGCGTAAGTCTCAAGGGCGGCGTGCGTTCGCCGCGAAGGATTGGCGTCTCAAAAACCGTGGCTCAGGTACGACGTGAGAGCAGTTCATGAACGTGGTCGACCAACTGACTGGGTTTGAAGGGTTTGGCGAGAAACGCGCAGGACCGCGGTCGCAAGTTCTCGAGCACCGTCTCGTCTGCTGTGCCCGACACGATCAGTACGCGTAGATCCGTAGCAGCGCGCTGGAGCCGTTCGGCGAGTTCCGGCCCCGACACCTCGCCCATCACCACGTCGGTCACGAGCAGGTCGATCGTCCCGTCGAAGTTCGCGAAGGCCGCGAGTGCGCTTTCGGCACTTTCGGACTCGAGGACCTGGTATCCGTTGCGGCGCAGCACTTGGACCATCATTCGCCGGAGCCCCTCGTTGTCTTCGGCCAAGAGCACCGTGGCTGAACCGCGAGGGCGTGCGACGTCAGGTGACGCCGGTTCTTCAGTGACCAGCTCGGCGACGGCGGGCAGCAGGATCTCGAAGGTCGTGCCGAGACCGACTTCAGACTGACACCGGATCGATCCGCCGCTCTGTTCGACGAGCCGGCGAGCGGCCGCGAGACCCAGCCCCGTGCCCTTGAACGGCCCCTTGGTCGTGAACAGCGGATCAAAGCAGTGCTGGCGCGTCTCTTCGTCCATTCCCACGCCGTTGTCGGCGACACTGATCATCACGTACGCACCGGGAACGAGGCGCCACTCGCCCGAGGACTGGTCGTCGAGGCCGATCGAGTTCACCGCGATGTTCAGGTCGCCGCCGTTGGGCATCGCGTCGCGAGCGTTGAGTGCCAAGTTGAGGATCATCTGCTCAAACTGATCCGCGTCGACGCGGACATTGGCGTTGTCGACGTCGAGGGCCCAGTGGAGTTCGACGTCCACGCCGACGATGCGCTCAAGGACTTCGGCGTTGGTCTCGATCGCGGCAACGGGATCGAGCACGACTGGTTCGGGTGCCTTCGTACGGCCTATCGTCTGCAGCTGCGCGGTCAACATCGAGGCCCGCGACGTCGTGGCCTGGATGTCGCGGACCATTTCCAGTGCTGAGCCGTCCGCTTCGAGGTTCTGGGAGAGGATCTCCGCGTAGCCCGAGATGAGGGTCAAGAGGTTGTTGAAGTCGTGGGCCACGCTGCTCGCGACCTGTCCGCGGATCTCCATCCGGTGGGCGTGACGGAGCTCGGCCTTCAGCTCGCGCTGATCAGTCACGTCGTCGACCAGTGTCAGAATGCTTCGTTCCTCGCCCTCTACGGAGGGCAGCAGGGCCGCCGAAGCCGTCAGGTCGCGTCGACGTCCGCCGATTTCGATGTCCACGAAGTCGCGCCCACTGGCGACAGCGCCGCCGAGGACGTCCGACCAGAGTGTGCGTAGAGGGTCGAGTGCCGCTTCGGGGAAGGTCGGCCGGACGTCGCCGGGCGTTAGGGCGAACTCGGACCACGAGAAGACCCGACTGGCGGCTCGATTCCACCACTCAACGTGACCGGTCGGATCGACCTCCACGATGCCGACCGGCGCCGTGTCGACGAGGACGCGCCATCGTGCTTCACTGTTCTGAATCGTTCGATTGAGCTCGGCCGCGTCGAGGGCCCTCGAGGCGACCTGGGCCAACAACGTGAGTACTTCCTTGTCTTCGGTCCCAAACGCCGAGCCCGACGTCCTTCGCATCGCCACCAGGCCACGTGATTGGCGTCGTTCGAGCAGGGGGGCGGCGAGCCATTCATCCTGGCGCCAGGGGGCAGAACTCTTTGGTCGCGAGCGTGGAAGGTCGACGAGCTGCTCGTGGTTCTCTTGGTCGATGAAGGTCGCGTTCTGGCCCCTCAGGGCCATGACGTGGAGCGGCGCGAAGGGACCAACGTCGAGTGAGACGACCGCCGCGTCCGCGTCAAAGACATTGCGCGTGCTCGTCACCAGATTCGCCAGGATCTCCTCTTCGCTCCGTAGACCTGCGACGGTGATGGACGCGGCGATCAGTTGGTGGAGCTGACTGGCGATCCTTTGGGTCTGACGCACGGCGTCGCGGGCGTCGCGGTGCAGTAGGACTCGTTCGATCGCGGTGGACGTGTACCAGGCAACCTGCTCGGCCGCCGCGATCTCCGCCTGTCCGTAGCCGACACCGCCTTCATCGGTGGCGAACGTTATGGCGCCAAAGACGTGATCGTTGACGAGCAGGCTCACCACGATGCACCAGGGATGTACGCCGTCGTGGGGGAGCGGCCACACTTCGGATTGACCGGTTCCCAGGACGCGCTGGCGGATCGCGGCCAGGTCGGGCACCCGTGCGTCGAGCTCTCGCGTGCACTCGTGCGCGTTGAGCACTTCCGGAGAGCAGCCTCCGTGACGGATGGCGAACTGGTGTGCTCCACCGTCTTCATCGACGACGTCGATCGCGCACCAGTCACCGAAGTCCGGTACCGCGAGATCGAGCAGCGTTTCGAGATTGGCTTCAAAACTTGCCGCCGCTGAGGGCGTGACGTCGCCGCTTGGCCGGGACGAGGCGACGCGCTGGGTAAAGCTGAACGCGCGGCCGGGCTGGCCCTCTGGAAGATTGACGCCGGCGACGGGACGGATACGCTCGGTCTTCGTCCCTCGGGGTAGATCCTCGGCGCCGAGTGCCATCTAGCGCTCGGCCCGTCGAGCGAACACGAACCGCCGGGTAACGACCGCCGAGGTGGCGCGCGCGGTCAAATCGGCTTACCTGAAAAGATGGCGAAGTCCTCGAGGAATCGATCGATCTCTGCCACTTCGTGGGGGCGCGAGAAGAGGAAGCCCTGTCCGATGTCGACTTCTTCGAACTGGAGTCGCCGTCGTTGCTCGGCGTCCTCGACGCCCGACGCGATGATCTGCAGGTTCAGCGACCGCGCGAGCAGCACCAGCGTGTGGACGAGCGAGGCGGCTTCGGTTGAACTCGTGATCGCCGCGATGAAGTCACGGTCGAGCTTGACGATGTCGATCGGGAACCGTTCAAGGTTCGCGAGGGGTGAATGGCCTGGCGCGAAGTCGTCGACCGCCAGTCGCACACCGAGCGACTTTAACGCGACGAGTCGGCTCACGGACTGTTCCTCCTCGTTGAGCAGCGCCCGTTGGGAGAATTCGAGGACGAGCGACGTCGGATCGAAGTCACTCGCCGCGATCGTCGCCTCAACGTCCTGGACGAAGTGGTCGTCCTCCAGTTGGTTCACCGAGACGTTCACCGAGACGTCGAAGCGGTAACCGCGGGCGTGCCACAGTGCGCCCTGAAGGCACGCCGTGCGAAGTGCCCAGCGACCGACCGGAACGATCTCACCCGTCGCCTCGAGATCGTGGATGAACACGTCAGGGTTGACGACGCCTCTTTCCGGGTGGCGCCAACGCAAGAGGGCTTCGACCCCAACGAAAGCGCCCGTCTGAAGATCGATGGTGGGCTGGTACACGAGAAAGAACTGATCGGACTGAAGTGCAATGGTCAGCTCATCTGACAAGCCTGGTTGCGATTGCTTCGACTCGGGATTCACAGGTTCATTGACCATTGAGCATCGCTTCCTCGGGCCGTTATTCACGACGTGTTATCGCGGTTCAACTGAGAACTCCTCGGACGTGACGATACCAGTTACTTAGGAAATTGGTCGAACTATCGACTCTTCGTCTGATTACCACGCTCCCTCTCGACAAGGTGTCGCCGAGCGCGACGTCGTGTGGCTGTCCACGTCACGTTCGCGCGTCTCGCGGTCGCTGAATGACGCGGACGATCGGCGACCGCATCCGTTCGTGGTCATCCTTGCTCCACCCGTCTCACGTTTCATCATCATCGTTGTCTCCAGAGCACTCACGTCGCGGCGAACGCGTCCAAACGACGACCTATCACTATGAGCAATCAAACATTCGACAAATGCCGAACAAGTCGGCGAGTTTTGGAATATCGAATGGAAACATCCATGTACCTCGCTTCTTGCGAGGGTCTTTCTCAGTTCTCTCTGAGGTGATCCACCAGCATGCCCTTGCATGGTGGGTCACGCCCATGAACGGTTTTGACGACGAGTCGTCATCCTGTCAACGTTCGTGTCCGTTAACCGTGAAGTCCATACCGGCCAAGTATTTGATCACGACTTGGCGGATAGTCGAACTGTCTGCGCGAATTCTTTCACTTGTCGATGCCCGCGAGCGGCGAGGACGAACACGGAGAGGCGGTACCGACGCGTGAAGCGACGGATGGTGGGCGAGGTCATGGAGCGTATGATTTCGACTCGGTGTATCACGTCGTGCCGTGCAGAGGTTTGACGACGCGGTGAAGCGCTGGAGCGTAACGTCGCCAAACGTCGATACGCTTGGCTTGGGTTTCAACGAGGGCAAGAGAGGACGTACCGATGAGAATTCTCGTGACGGGCGCGGCTGGATTCATTGGTTCAACTACCGCGGAACTTCTGGTCTCGAAGGGACACGAGGTTGTTGCGCTCGACAACCTCGTGTCCGGTCGGGCGGACAACGTTCCTGATGGAACTGCATTTATTGAGGGAGATTGTGGCGACACCGAACTGGTTGGCTCCTTGGGGAGGTTTGACGCCTGCGTGCATTTCGCTGGTCGCATAGAGCCTGGTGAGTCGATGAAGTTCCCGGAGACATTCTTTGCGAATAATGTTGCCGCTAGCTTTCACCTGATCGACGCACTCGTTCAATCGGGCGTGGAACGATTCGTTTTCTCATCGTCGTGTGCCGTCTACGGCGACCAGATTGACATGCCGATTGACGAAAATCGGGCCACGCGTCCCCATAGTCCCTACGGCCAGTCCAAGTTGATGGTCGAAGAAGGTCTTCGTTGGCTGGCCTCGCTGGGTCGACTGCGTGCAGCGTCCCTGCGGTACTTCAACGCGGCGGGGGGCACGTTGGCACATCCCGAACGGCATCGCCCGGAGATACACCTGATCCCGATCGCTCTTGACGTCGCCGCCGGACGCCGCGACCACCTCGACGTCTTTGGTGATGACTACCCGACGTTCGACGGGACTTGTATTCGTGACTACGTACACGTGAGCGATCTCGCCGAAGCTCACGTGTTGGCGATTGAAGCGCTTGACGGGCACACGGACCTGACACTCAACCTGGGAACGGGCGTCGGATCCTCCAATCGGCAGGTGGTCGATGCCGTGAAACGGATTACCGGAGTCGATTTTGAAGTTCGCTACGCCAGTCGCCGGCCCGGAGACCCAGCGGCGGCAATCGCCGCCAGCGAACGCGCCAGGGAGATCTTGGGTTGGCGCCCGGAATCGTCCGACCTTGAGACGATCGTCGCGGACGCTTGGTCGGCCTATCAGTCGATTGCGAGTAATGGATAGTTCGGGGGCCTGTCGGGACATGATAAGGGATTACTACTGACTCCGTAATTGATTTCTGCGGGCCAAGGGCGCGCCACAATCTCTTCGCAAGCGCGACGACGCCGCTCCCCGAGAGTCCTTGCCTTTGCTTTGCACGTCAATGAGCTGATTGGACGTACTCAATTCGGGAGTCGAACCGCGAAGTTGGGTCGTTTTTGAGAGTCCGTTGGGAGCACCATGATTCCCATTATCAAGAATTCCTTGTATGGAAAACCTGCAAGGGCAAGAGACCGCCAATCGACGTCCGCGTCGCTTCAATGCTAAAGGACGACGCAACGGACTCGAGGTTGGCGTCGGCGCCCTGGTGTCCAGAGCCGACAGTTTCTCCACGCGGAAGACACCCGGCGGTCTGCGTCCACGTCGATCGGTCGTAGTCGGTTCTCTGACCCTGCTCGTGAGCGGACTCGTCATAACCGCGACGGCCATTCCAGTTTCGGCCAACCCTGGAACCACCAGGCTTGTGTCACGCGCCACATCGATCTCTACGGCGCGTACTTCGACCGCTGCCCCCAGAGTCGCTCCTTCGGGGGCTCTGGTTTCCTACTCGCCAGCGAGCACGAAGAGCGGTGTTCGCCGGGCGACGAGGTCTACGAGCCGCCACCGCAGGAATCAACAGAATGTCGCACCGACCACCACCACGACCGCGGTGAACTCTTTCTCACCCATTCCGACGACCAAGCTCGGACCGACCACCACGACGTCGGTCGCGCCAACCACCACGACGTCGCTCGCGCCAACCACCACGACGGCGCTCGCGCCAACCACCACGACGGCGCTCGCGCCAACCACCACGACGGCGCTCGCGCCAACCACCACGACGACGTCGCCACCCGCCGTGGTCGCTTCCGCGTTTCCGACCGGCGTGGCGGACAACTCTGAGCCGTCCGGCTACGCTCCGCCAGGCTCGAATGCATTCGCGGGCTACACACAGATCTACACGAGTGACTTCAGTGGCAGTTCCTTGCCAGCAGGTTGGGGGGCCTATTCTGGAACACCGGGCGGTGATCCCGGCGGTCAGTTCGGCGGCAACGCCCACGTCGCCGTCGGCGGCGGCCTTCTCCAGTTGAATACCTTTCTCGATCCCGCGTACAACAACGAGTGGGTTACTGGAGGCCTCTGTCAATGTGGCCTCAGTCAGACCTACGGTGCGTACTTCGTGCGCAGTCGAGTTACCGGAGCCGGCCCCACCGGCGTAGAACTGCTGTGGCCGGTTGCCAATGTCTGGCCCCCGGAGATTGACTTCAACGAGACGAACGGCAGCATGTCCGCCACGACTGCCACCAATATCTGGGCGGCGTCGAGCACGACGAGAAGTCAGGTTCAGGTCAAGTTGAGCGTCAACATGACCCAGTGGCATACGTGGGGCGTGATTTGGACGCCGACTTCCATCACCTACACGATGGATGGACAGGTGTGGGGCACGTTCACCAACGCGTCCCAAATCCCGAACCAGCCAATGACGCTTGATCTACAGCAGCAAACCTGGTGCAGTTCCGGCTGGGCCTGCCCCACGTCCCCTCAGTCAATGCAGGTGGACTGGGTCACGGAGTACCGACCGAGCTGAGTGGGCTCAATTTGAACGTTTCGTAGTGCGAAATTCAGCTTTGTGATGTTGATGAGAAGTAAAGGCAAGGGCCACCGAACAAGTCGGGGTTCGATGAAGAGAAGAGGGCACTCTCGTGAATGAACGCAGTGAAAGTCATATACCGCTGGACGGGCTGAGATCAGTTCGCCAAGACCAAGTAATTCCTCAGGAAGTACGCTCTCACGCGAGTCCGAGAGCCCGCTGTATTGCTAAACACCTCGCGGAGAGGCCTTTTCTCGGGCAATTCTGCCCGAACGCGCTCTTGACATTACAACGCTGCTCTGCCATTCTTTATTCGGCAAGGGCTGATGAGGAGTAGGGGTAGTGTCGCATGTCATCCCTCAAGCATTGGCCGAATCCGTGAATGACGCCCCAGAACGAGCCAAGACCCCCGAAGAAGTCACTGTTTCCGTCGTCATTCCGACACTGAACGAGGCCGGTAACCTTCCCTACGTCTTGAACACGATTCCGAGTTGGGTCGACGAGGTCATCATCGTGGATGGGCGCTCTGACGACGACACCCAGCGCATAGCGAAAGTCCTACGACCGGACGTTCGAATTGTGCACCAACCGGTCCCGGGCAAGGGTGCGGCCATGAAGGCGGGGCTCTACGCGGCAAAGGGCGAGATTCTGATTGCCCTTGACGCAGATGGATCGATGGATGGAGCCGAAATCGGAGCCTTCCGGGACGCATTGCTCGCCGGCGCGGACTACGTAAAGGGCAGTCGATTCTGCGCTGGCGCCGGTTCAAGCGATATCACAAAGTTTCGGCGCTTCGGTGACGCGGGCATCTGTTTTCTCCTTCGAATTCTCTTCGGCGCCCGCTACACGGACGCCACGTACGGCTACATCGGCGTCTGGGCGGATCGTCTCGACTACCTCGGGATCGACACCGACGGCTTCGAGGTTGAAACGCTCATAGGAATTCGCGCGGCGCGCGGCGGACTGCGCACCAGCGAGGTACCCTGCTTTGAAGCAAGTCGGATCCATGGAGAAAGTAACCTCAGCGCATTCCATGACGGATTCAGGATCCTACGTGTGATCGTGACTGAAAGATTGAGGAGATATCGTGTTTTGGCGTCTTGAGGACGAGACCACCGAGTCGGGGCGTGAGAACCGATCGCGCGTGGTGGTTGCGGGCCCGGGCTCGTCGCTCACGATTCCCGGCATCATTGTTTCCGAGATCGTTCGCGCTCTCGCTAAAGACACCAAGGTCACGCGAATTGAAGTAGATCTTGCCGCTGATTTGATGGCGGGATTGCACCGTGCGCCTTCTTTGGCCGCGGCGCACGATACGCAACAGAGTGCCAACATCGATCGACACCGAGCGTCCATCAATTCTCGAATTCGAAATCAAGATTTTCGAAATCTCATAACCTCCGACGTCGGAACTGCGGTTGCTTACGCGTGGCCGGGCCTGGACAACAGTTGGATCAGGCCGTTTCTCCTGGTGGCGAGGGCTAGCGGAGCTGCGACGGTGGTGGTCTGCGAAAGCTTGCCGAAGTCCCACCCGTACAAGGTCGCGTCGATGGCCGAGCTGATGTACCACGCCGATCGCATCCTCGTCGGCGATGTTGCCGACGCGACGGAATTGGCAACCCAGTTTGGTTCGCACGGTCCGATCATTGAGGCTCATCGAGCACTCTCACTCGGAGGAAAGGGTGACCGACCCGTCGATCGAATGATCACGGCATTTCTGCCCAAGGATGATAACGAGACGCTGGCAACCATGTTGGCCGCGTTTGACGCGATACCGGAGGCATGGATTGCCGACTACAAACTGCAACTCATCATGCGATACGCCGGACAACAGTCGCTCGACATGGTCTCTGATAGTTACTACTCAAACCACGTCAGTCTGATCGGCGAGGACATTTCCGCGCCGGACTTGAAGCGTCTGTGCTTGTCGTCCTCTGCGCTCGGTGTCGCCGAACCGGCAGTGGATTCTCGGGCGTTCTCCACTGCGATGGACAGTGGAGTGGCCACGGTCGTCTTGGCGTCCACGTCACTTCCTTCGGTTGGACAGGGCTACGTTGGCGGTCTTCTCGCCCAACTCAGTCGTCCCGCGTCAGTCAACGTTGCGTTGAACCATGCCTTGAGACTTGAGGCATTGCGTTTTCCAAGCCCCGACGCCTGGGACGATCTCGCACGGCGACTGATTCCGACAACGCCGAGTGTGCTGTCCCTCGCCAGTCTCGAACTCGCCTACCACGACTAGTGAGCCAGAGTGCTCGTGTGAATCGTCGTGTGGCCTTGACGCCTCAGATCGTGATGACCACGCTCCCGACTCCGATGATCGTCTGGAGATCGGACGAGCGTCCGGAACTTCTCGAACGATGAAGAATCTGTCCCACCTTCCGACAGAGCCGTTTCCTGCCGACGAATTTGCGTTCGCCGCGCGGCGACCGGCGAGGTGACTGATGACGTTACAGCTTTCCGCGTCCTTCCTGCCTGCTAAACATGACTTCGTGACTCGAAATGCGGCGACTTGGGTGTCGATGCCGATCATACGAGTTGAACTTGACGCACTGGCCGACGTCGCCATCGTCGGCGCTGCAGTGGGACAACGTGTATGGGTCGAGGTAGAACGCCATGGGCAGATCGTCGGCATCGTGGAAGGGACGACCGAAGCGGGAGGACTGTCCGCACCGGTACTCGAGAAATTGACCAGGAGTTTTTCGTCGTTCCCCGTACCGTCGCGCGTACCGATTCCGGATGATCAGTTGCCGAGGGCTTCGGTCGTGGTGCCAACCATATGCCAGGACCCAGCCCGACTGGTCTCGACGATTGAGACAGTACTGGCGCTTGACTATCCGGATTTTGATGTTCTTGTCGTCGACAATCGGCGGAATGCTCACGGGGTACCGATGCCGCAGTTTCCTGGTGGCACCAAAGTCAAAGTGCTGACGGAGTTGAGACCCGGCGTGTCGGCGGCGCGTAATTGTGGGATTGCCCAAGCGACCGGCGACATTATCGCGTTCACCGACGACGACGTCGTGGTTGATGTCAATTGGTTGCGCGAACTCGGGACACGGTTCGTCATCAGTCCGGAGGTCGATGGAATTGGCGGCCTGGTACTTCCGATGGAGCTGAGGACACGATCGCAACTTTGGTTCGAGGAGTTCTTTGGCGGATTCAATCAAACGTTTTCAACCGAGATCATGAGCATGGAACTCTTGGCGCCTACCGATCCGATGTTTCCCTATGCACCTGGGAGGTTTGGTGCCGGATGCAACATGGCCTTTCGTAAGGCTGCACTCGCGAAGGATGGTGGATTCGACGTCACGCTCGGCACGGGCAGCCCGGCCCGTGGCGGGGAGGATCTCGCGATCTTCATGAAGCAAGTTCTGAGCGGTGGGACCGTCGCGTTCGAACCCAGAGCAGTCGTGAATCACCAGCACCGAGAGTCCGAGAAAGCCTTTCTCAACCAGGTGTTTTCGTACGGAGTCGGACTGAGCGCAATGTTCACGGAACTGATCATTCGGGATCCTCGGCACTTGATCAAGTTGATTCGCCGCATTCCCGGTGGCTACCGACTCCTTTCCAAGCCTCGCGACGAGCGTTCGCCGAGCCTGGCACCGAGTTATCCCCTTCGCGCGTATCCGTATCACTTGCTTGGCCTGTTGTACGGTCCGTTCGCGTATCTCCAGAGTGCCTTGCGAAGTGGATCGAAGGGCTGATCTGCGTCGAGTGATTCTCGATTGTTAGGCTCCTCGGCCTAGAATTGGGGATGCACGGTCGCAGCTGAATCATGCCATTATTCGGTCCCATGTCACTCGTGCAAGGCGAAAGGAGCCAACAGTGGGACGTAGAATCTCGAATCCATGAGTTCCGGCAGCGACACTAACGGAGAGCATTCGAAGCAGACGGAACCGGACTCTCAAAGCTCCTCGATGCGAGAGGCACTGGATCGCTTGTTGAGATCTGCGTCCGGCATCGACTTCATCTACGCGGCGTTGGCGGTTTTCGCCCAGCGATTCAAGTTGCTCGACGCGGTGATCGTCCTGCCCGTCGCCAACTCCGGCACGAGGATCTTCCGCCTTGGTGGTGACGCGGCAAGCTCAAATTTTGCGGCGCAGGCGGGCCTGGCTCCTGGCGTGTACTGCAAACCTCACGTCGACGCGCCCGAGGATCTCGAGATCCTGTGGGGTGCGTGCTTAGACGCCCTCACGCGCTCCTCGGATTCGATCCTCGAAGTAGAACAGCCGGCTCGACATTCCAAGAACCGATTGCTCGGTGCGAAGGATGTTCGCGGACTGGTCGCCGCGCGCGCCGCGCCTTCAACGCGGGACGCCCCCGAGGCCAAGGGTGGTCGCGATCGACTGACGCTTACGTTCTCCCCCAGTTTCGCGCCACGAGAAATCGTTTCACTGCTACTCGTCGCCGTGGACCTGGTGACCTTCGCCATGACGATCGCGAATACTCACGGCCCCGTTCGGTTCGTGCTCGGGCTGATCCTTGGACTGGTAATCCCGGGCTGGTCGGTGGTGGGGCTCATCAGATTGAGGAACGCTCCCCTGGAGGTGGGCCTCTCAATGGCTGCGAGCCTCGCAATGTTGACAATCACTGCTCAGGCGCTGATGGCGTTGAATCTCTGGCATCCCATCGCGCTCGAAGAAGTTCTCTGTGTGCTGTGCCTGCCTTCGCTTCTTTGGCAGTCCGGTTGTCACGTTCGACGGGTTGGAAGAGCAAGATGACCTTCATCATCTTCGCCGATGCCGCGGCGCTCACTGCTCCCGTCGTCTTCGTGGTGCTCCTGGGTGTGGTTACGTTGCTCATCGTGCGGGCGTTAGGTGAGGTACTTCGGGTTCCGCTGACGCCATTCGTTTCGAGGATGCTCGACGGGTCGATAGTGACAGTCCTTCTCGTCTTCATCGTTCTCGTGGTCGTTCGATTCAAGATAATTGGATGAGAGGTCGGGCGAGATGAACACCGTGCGCAGCGACCATCGACGTTCACATCGATTGATTCGCGAATATCTCGGACCGCTGCTCGGAGCCACGGCACTCATTCTTTGGTTCGTCGCCGTCAATGACGCCGTGTTCTCCAAGATGGGTGCCTTCGGCCTGGTCTCGGTTCTTGGCTGGCCCTACTTTGCCGGGCTGACTCTGGTCGTCATTGCCTTTGCCTTTGAAGTCATGCGAACGCCGCTGCGTCCCGTGTGGCTGATTGTGCTGATCGTGATTTTGGCGATCTTCATCTACGGCACCGCCTCCGCGGTCGATCCCGTGGCGGCACCCACGGATTCGTGGATTCACGCCGGATTCATTCAGTACATCGTTCAACACGGGCAAGTGTTGAACGGTTATGACGCGCGGTTCTCCTGGCCGGGCGGTTTCTCGATGGCGGCGATGCTCGTCGCCTTCGCTGGACAGGCGAACGCCATCGGATTCCTCCACTGGTTCCCACTCTTCATCGAACTCTCGTACTTGGCCCCACTCTTGGTCATCGCCCGGTTCAGCGGCGTGCGTCGTCGAGCGGGGTGGCTCGGTATCGCGATTTACTACTCGACCAACTGGATTCTCCAGGACTACTTCTCGCCGCAGGCGGAGAACTATCTGTTGTTTCTCGTCGCAGTGGCGTGCGTGCTCGCGTGCTGGCAGCCGAAGCGCCGGGAGAGAGACGGCCCCGCGCTGAGATTTTGGCGGGAGCAAGTAGCGAAGGTTCGTTCCGTGGTGACGCTCAAGCGACTCAAGGGTCGAGACTCTGCTTCGGCTTGGAATAGTGCGACGATACTCGCCGTACTCGCACTCCTCGCCATCATCTTCCTGGCGTCGTCGATGAGTCATCAGTTGACGCCGTACGCGCTTGTCTTGGCGCTAAGCGCCTTGCTACTCACTCGTCGTCTTGGTCGTCCCGAGCTCATCGTTTTACTCGCAGTGTTCGCCTTTGGTTGGCTCAGTCTGGGAGCGAGCAACTTCTGGGTTGGACACTTGAGCATGATCTTTGGGTCCGCTGGTCAGTTCACCAGCACACTCAGTTCCAACGTGACGAGCCGTGTGGCGGGCAGTTCGAGCCATCTCTTGGTTGTAGAGATTCGGATTCTTCTGACCGGTGCGCTCTTGCTCCTCGCCGGCGTTGGTTTCCTGCGACGGTCCGCGAGTTCACGTGCCCTTGAGGCGCTCGCCGGCGCCCCGTTCTTGTTAGTGGCGGCTCAGAGTTACGGTGGCGAAGGATTACTTCGGGTGGTGCTCTTCGGACTGCCGTTCACTTCGCTGCTGGCCGCGTCGGCGATCTTGCCCCTCCAATCAGGTGAGATTCGAAGTCTCCTCCCGCGAATCCCAATTGGCCGATTTGCACGGGCGGGACGCGTTGTTCTGACCATGGCGATAGTGGGCGTCGTCCTGATCTTCGCGCTCGCCACGACGGTGGTACGCGGCGGGAATGACGCCTACGAGTCTTTCTCTAGTGGCGAACTCGCGGCGGTCAACTACGTGTACGACCATGTTCGGCCCGGTCAGTCGATTGGCAGCGCGAACTATTACTTACCAATTGGACAGCGTGGTGTCGGAACGATCAATGCGTTCAGTCCGGCGTCAACGTCGCACTACCAGGGCATTGGCGTTCGAATTCTGCACAATCGGCCCACGTACGTGATCCTGTCACAGTCAGAAGATGCTTATGGCGAAGTGGTGGCGGGATATCCCGTTGGCTGGGAGGCGAAGCTGGAGACCACGCTGGTGAACCACGGCTATTCGATCGTCGCTCAGTGGACGACCGCGACAGTGTTAAAAGCGTCCAAGTAGACATTGGCGCTCGAATTCGTGATCACTCGCCGCGGTCACGATTGGAACATGACGCGGTGATCGAACTGGCGCCGTGAATCTCATTGCAATTGACCAGCACTCGTTGTCGTGACCTGGTTATGGGCCCGTTCTCTCTGTTCAAGCACCGCGACGGCGTGAACAGTGCGGCCTCTACCTCGCCAGAAGTGACTGTCGACTTACCGCGCGTGGCCGATTGGCGAGGACCTTCAGCTAGGGCATGGAGATTGTTAAGAAAGAATTAACATAGGCTGTTTCGTCCGTCTTACCTGATGACGGCGTGTGTTCACGAACTGAATTTTCTTCAACCCGCGTTGAGCGTCGGTTCAATCACTAGCATTGCGCCAGCAGCGCTCGTCTTGGAACTTCCGACCTGGTCTTGAGTAATGTTGCTGGCGACTCGGTTTAAACCGTCGCACGGGAACGTCAATCAACTGGAGAGCGAATAGTGATTTTGGGTACGCGGGCATGAGGTGTGCTCGACGCAGCGTTGGCCAGTCGACGTCGCGCGTTCGTCGATCATGGATGGTGCTCGTCAGTGTTCTGATGCTGATCACGCCGCTCGCGATCGGCATTGTGCAGCCTGGCCAATTGTCCAGCGGCGCGTCGACGATATCGAAAACCGGAGCTACCGCTCAGCGTTCTCCATCGCACAGCGTGAAGCCTCGCGTTTCGGCGCCGGCCGCCACGATCGATCGATCTGAGCCGTCGGGTCAGGCGCCACCAGGCGCGTCTGCGATGGCGGGATACGTCCAAACCTACGTAAGTGACTTCACCGGGACATCGGTGCCAACTGGTTGGGACGTCTATTCCGGGATTCCAGGCGGCGACCCTGGAGCTCAATGGGGAGTGGGTCACGTGCACGTTTCCGGCGGAGAGTTGCAACTCAGTACCTGGCAAGACCAAGCCTACGGTGGCAAGTGGGTGGCTGGGGGGCTTTGTCAATGCGGCGTCGCCCAAACGTACGGGGCGTATTTTGTTCGATCGAAGTTGACCGGCGCTGGACCCACGCAAGTCGAATTGCTGTGGCCGAAGACGGGGTGGCCCCCAGAGATCGACTTCAATGAGACGAACGGTGGGACCACGGCGTCCCAAGCGACCGTCATCTATCCCACCGTCAACAATCAGGTGCACAACCAAGTTGTCGTCGACATGACTCAGTGGCACACGTGGGGCGTGATCTGGACGCCGACATTGATCACGTACACCTTGGACGGACGCGTATGGGGGCAGGTAGATTCCTCGACCGGCATACCGAATCAGCCGATGACGCTCGACATCCAGCAACAGACCTGGTGCGGCGCGGCACCGAGTTTCGCCTGCCCCTCGGTGCAGCAGTCAACGTTGGTTGACTGGGTCGCGGAGTACAGGTCCGTTCCGCCACCAAGTTTGACGACGACGGTGATCATCTCAACTAAGTCCCACACCGCAACGTCGTTCACCTTGCGACCGTTTGCCACCAACTCGGCGTTACTTTCTTCATCGCTCAAGCGTCAGGTCGCTGACCTCGCGAGCAGGATCAGACAACTTGGTGACACCAAGATCGTTCTCACCGGATACAGCGACAGTTCAACGTCATCGTCGATGTCGCCCGTCATCAGCAGGGCCCGAGCCACGGCGGTAGAGGAGTACTTGCGACTGCTCCTGAAGCGCTCCCACGTGGGCGCCGTCTCGATGTCCATCCGGGCCGCCGGCAGCGGCCAGCGGGTCGCTTCGGATTCGACATTGTCTAGCAGGTCACGAAACCGAAGAGTCGTGGCGAACATCAACTGAATTGCTTGATTGCGGGACCCGTCGCGGTGGGCTACTCGCGTTGTCGGAAGTTTTCGCACGATCGCTTCAATCGAGGCGGATTGCGCAGAGGTTTCCAATCACATCCTTCGCGCTCGGGCTGCGCACCGACGCGGGGCGCCGACCAATATCCGAACGACAGGCATTGACGAATTTCGAGAATCGGCGTCGGTTAGTTGAACCGCCCGCGTGTTCCGGCCCGGCCGGTTGCGCCGTGTCAGGTAGCGCGGTTACTTGGGTGAGTACTCGGTGATCCAATCAATCAGCATCGACGTCGGACGCGTAGGACACTCTCGATGCTGACTGCAAAAGGCGAGTTGTTCAAAGTCAAGCGTCATGGGAACCGTTGTTATCTCCGCAACGTTGGAGATCGTTCCCCACACCTGGCCGTCAACGAGGTACGTGATTGCTTTCGGTGTCCAGATCACGCCCCACGTGTGCCACTGCAGCATGTTCACCGTGACGGTCCTCTGGTCGATCTGATTGATTGCCCCCCAGTGCAACGTGGACGTGGTCGACGTTGAAAGTCCCTGCGTCTCGTTGAAGTCGATCTCTGGTGGCCACGTATTCGTTTTCGGCCAGAGCAGTTCGACTTCATTGGGACCAGATGCCGTGATCCTCGATCGGATGAAGTACGCCCCGTACGTTATGGGCACTTGACACTGGCATAGTCCTCCGGTGATCCACCGATTTTGGTAGGCCGGATCCTTCCAGGCATTGAGTTGAAGCAAGCCGTTGCTCACGACCACGTGGTTGCTCGCGAACTGACCTCCGGGATCACCATTGGGGATGCCCGTGAAGAGATTCCACCCTGAATCAAGAGTGGTTCCCTTGAAATCGTTCAAGTAGCTGAGTTTGTAGCCGGCGAGCGCCGTCGCTCCCGTTGGCGCTAGGCCGGAAGGCTCGGCGGTGTTGGTTACGCCAGATGGGTATTTACTGTCGGACGATGGTGGGTGAATCGTCGTCGTGGAGGAATTCAGTGCGAACAGCACGACTGCGATCACCACGACACTTGCCGTGAGGACGATGGTGACCCCGACGCGCCTGTTCCAGCGGCTATTTCCCTCGGGCATCTCGTACGACGCTGCGGTCTCTGAGAGATTGATCATGTCCGAATTGATGCTAGTAAGTCAGCGGCAGAAAAGTGGCAAATTGACAATTTTGATGGATGGTCTCGAATTCCCGGCGTCGCGGGCGCGCGTTCCCGGACCTGAACGTGCTCAGAGCGTAAACCAGTCGGCATCTGGTTGAAGGTATCGTTCCAGTTCCTCGCGAATGGTGACTCGTGACCGCCTCCAAATTCTTGGGACCGTGTCGCCAGGACAGCCCAACGGACCAACGATCGGTGCGTGGCAATTTCCTCTCGCTCGCCGAAGGCTCCCGGACACATCGTGAACGCGAGTCTCAGCAGTCTGACGCCTTGAGGTCGAGTTTGCCGCCGATCTTCGCGGGTGGTGCCGACCGGCTACTCGTTGCTTGTTCGTGCCAACCGAAGTTGTGACGGCGCTCCGACCATACGGACCCGATTCTTCGGTGTCGCCAATGATGTTGACGTGACGGCCTGATTCATTCGAAAACGAAGTGCGGTGGGGATTCTTGAAGAAATAGGGACGTGTCGCACCGCCGTCGTAGTAGACGTCTGGAGGATTGTTGCGCACGCGATTTCGGATCAATCGGACGTGGCCGTGTCTCGGAGGGAGAGGTTCACGCCGTTCGGATGGTCGTAGCCCAACGGAGCTGTGATCTCTCACCGCGCGCGCCCAACGTCGCCAGATCGCCCTAGACGAATACGGGCTGAGTTCGTCATCTCCACGTCGGGGTTCTTCATTAGCAAAATTGCTGATTAGGGGATGAATTCGCAGAGCGGCTAATTTGTTGGAATGGCCTTAGTGATATTCGCATCTTTCAACTTTGGCCGTTTTGGCGTCTCAAACAGATCGTGTCTTGGTGCGCCCTCGTCAACGCGGGAGAGCCATTAGTGAGTGAGCATCAGACTGATGACCAGGTAGGTGCACCTCCTTTCTCGCCACGGGTGAGTGTCATCGTCTGCGCGTACACCCTCGATCGATGGTCCCTGATCCTGGAGTCGCTTGCTTCGGTTGCGCGACAGGAAATGCAACCGATCGAGGTTATCTTGTGCATCGATCACAATGAGATCCTGTTCGACAAGTGCGTCGCTGAATTACCGTCGTTCTTGAAGGATGCGCCGTGGCACGTGAGAGTGATTCAGAATCGCTTCGAGACTCGCTTAGGAGGGGCTCGCACGTCTGCGTCTGAAGTCGCCACCGGGGAGATCCTCGCGTTCCTGGACGACGATGCCTCCGCCTCGGCGTCGTGGTTGCGCTGCTTGACGATGGCCTACATGGACCCACGTGTCGTCGCGGTCGGGGGAGCTCCAATCGCAGCGTATGAAACGGCACGACCGAAGTGGATCCCGTTTGAATGCAACTGGATCTTCGGCTGTGCCTATCGAGGATTGCCGGAAAAGCGGGCCCCAATCGATCACATGATCGGGGCCAACATGTCAGTGCGGCGCGAAGCATTGATGTCGTGGGGGGGTTTTCACTCGGATAACCACGACGACATGGATCTCAGTCATCGCGCGGTTCACGCCTACGGTGCGCGGGCCGTGCTGTACGAGCCGAGCGCGACGGTCAGTCATTTCGTCCCTAAGGAGAGATTGACGTGGCATTACTTCTGGCGACGCTGCTTCTTCGTCAACATGGGCAAAGTGAAAGCATTTCGCGATATGGATGATGCATCCAATCTCGGTGCAGAGCTGCGATTCGTTCGTCGTTCGCTTTCGCGGGCTCTGATCACCGAGGGCAGAGAACTTGTTCGAGGGGACGTTTTTGCCCCGGTCCGATACTTGGCACTCGTCGCGGCCATTGCACTGGGAGGCGCCGGTGCGATTGTTGGACGGCTGCAATGAGCCGTATCGCGTTCGCGCGTCGACTACCCCTAGCGGTCGAAGTCCGTCGCACGACGCCTTTTTGGGCGATCGTCACCAATCAGGCGCAACGGGCGTAGTCGGGTAATGGACGTTCTCATCATTGGCGCGGGCCCGGCAGCGGCAGGCGCCGCGATCTCTCTTTCTCACGAACCCGATGTCAGGGTGCGGGTCCTTGACGTCGGCGGTCGCTTGGAAGAGAAGAATGACGCGGCGCGACTTCGAATGTCGATCAGCGACCCGAGCCGCTGGGAGTCGACGGACCTCGACATCATCAGCAAGACAGCAGTGGCGTCAAAGCAACAGGGACTGCCAGAAAAGAGAGTCTTCGGCTCAGATTTCCCGTTCCGGAACTTTGGACAACTCGATGGCCTGGAGAGCGACCAGAGCTTGAACGGCCACGTCATCTCTGGGGCGTACGGAGGATTCAGTAACACTTGGGGCGCGCAGACGATGATGTACAGCGCGGCGACGTTCGACGACTGGCCCTTCTCGCGTCGTGACCTTGAAGGCGACTATCGCGCCATACTCGGTGCCATACCGTATTCGGCCGAGGTGGACGACCTGGCGGAGTACTTCCCTGTGTGGGGCCAGGCCGACAATCTCCCGCCGCTCAGCGAGCGATCGCAACGGGTTCTCAAGGCGTACGAAAAAAACAGAGTCGAAGTGAGGCGCCGGGGCGTGATAGTCGGCAAGGCCCGTCTCGCATTACGCGGACGGAGTTGCGTTTCCTGTGGTCTCTGCATGACGGGATGCCCGTACTCTTTGGTGTACTCGGCGTCGCACACCTTCGACGATCTTGTGAGAGACGGTCGAGTCGAGTACCTGAGTGGATATCTGGCGCTGAACCTCAGTGAAGAAGAGGGTCGTCCATCTGTTTCGGTCCGATCGCTGCAAACGGGGCGAAGAGAGACACTCACGGCGGACAAGATCTTCGTGGCCTGTGGCGCCCTCGGAACAACAAGATTGGTCGCTCAATCTTTGGGAGATTGGTCGAGGCGGATTCACATGAAGGAATCGTCGCAGTTCATGGTGCCCTTCGCTTCACTGCACGGCAGCAGGAACTTGACTCAGGACGGGTCGTTCACGCTCAACCAGTTCAACATGGTCCTGCCCTTTGATGAAGTTGGACGTGATCTCGTTCAGATTCATGGTTATCCGTACAACGACGCCATGGACGACGCGCTCCCAGGCCCGTTGAAGCTTCAAGCACTTCGTGGCGTACGGACGGTGCTGCTCAAGCGACTCACTGTCGGCCTCGGCTATCTGCCTTCGTGGTGGTCTCCTGGTTTCGATGTCGCGGTTACACGACAAGCTTCAGAAGGAGAGTTGGCGGGCATGAACTTGACGCCGTCGACATCGATTGACGTACCTACGAAGTCGATGCTTCGAGCCGTGGTCAAGCGTCTTGTGAAGTCGGCTCCCTATTTGGGGCTGATACCGGTTGTGCCGCAGATAGCTTTGTCAGCCCCAACAAAGAGTTACCACTTCGGTGGAAGCTACCCCCATTCAAGTGCGCCACACGAGGGTCTCGAGTCGGACGTGTTGGGTCGAGTCGCCCCGTGGAAGAACATTCACCTGGTGGACGCTTCGGTGTTTCCGACAGTGGCGGCCACCACATTCACGTTGTCGATCATGGCCAACGCCCACCGGATAGCGCGCTCAGTAATTGAAGACAGCCGTGGTTAAGAGTGCGAAGAAGACTGTCGGAGTAACTGGTTCGAACGGGTATCTCGGCAAGATGTTGGTCGCGGCTCTACGTGAACAGGGGTTTGACGTCGTTGAGTATCGTCGATCGGTTCCCCATGACGTCTCGAACGAAAGTATCCGCAGTCTTGATCTCGGTGCGCCCATTCAGCACCAAGCATTCGAAGGCGTGCAGTGCGTCATCCATGCGGCGTGGGATCTGCGAGAGACTGATCCGTCTCGAGCTTGGAGTCGTAACGTCGGGGGGTCGAAACGAGTCCTCGAGGCTGCCTTGGAACGCGGTGTCGAGCGTTTCATCTTCGTGTCGTCGATGTCGGCATATTTTGGGAGCGAACAGGACTACGGGCTCATGAAGTTGGCCGTGGAGCGCTCGGTTCTGGATGCACATCAAGTCGTCGTTCGTCCGGGTTTGGTCTACGGAGGTGAGCCCGGAGGCATGGCGCTCGCTCTGACGAAGTTGGCGCGCCTTCCCGTCATCCCTTTGTTTCGCGGTGCACAGCAGTTCACGCTCCATAGTGATGATTTCCTGACGGCCATGAAGGCGCTCGTAAACGTGGATGAAGTCCCATCCACGCCACTTGGTCTCGCGTCACCGTCGCCGACCTCATTCAAAGAGATAATGATGAGCATGGCTGTCGGAGCTGACAACTCTCCAAGGACGGTCGTTGTGCCATGGCACGTGGTCCTCGGACTGTTGCGTATTGCGGAGCGACTGAGGGTCCCGCTGCCCGTGCGCTCGGATTCGCTGTTGGGACTGGTGCGACCGGCCCCTTCGGTTCCCGGTCGTGACGTCACGGACCAAATCGGGCTCTCGTTTCGCAGATTCTCGTGGGGCGACGTATCACCGTCTAACGAGAAGTAATAATGCCGTCGGTCCTCCTCCTGCCGAGGTCCGACGGTTGTACAAGAGACGCGTCTTTGATCCGCCTGCCACATCCTCCTACCGTTCGCTCAACACGCCGTCGAACGAACCAATGGTCCAATGCGAAACGTTGAGCGGAACGAGTACGAAAGAGTTCTTCGAACGTTGTCGCGACGCGAGCCAGCTCGACGAGACGGCGCCAATTACCGACGCCACGCTGCGGTTGGAATTCTCCTCGAGCCACGCCCTGGAGCAGTTCTGACGCCTTCGGCGGATTTCGGTACAATTTGTATCTCCGACCTATGAGAAGAACATCGAGGGACATCCCGCCCAAGGGTCCGAGGAACGGCCAATGGGGAGGGCGCCTCGTCAAGAACGCGGTTGCCCTGATGATTTCCGCAGCTGGCACCGCAATTCTGGGCGTCGCCTTCTGGGGCACCGCCGCTCATCTTGCGTCGCCGGTTTCTTTGGGGCGTACTTCGGCAGAGATTGCCGCGATGGTGCTCTTGGCGAACCTCGCTCAGTTGAGTTTCGGAACGATCTTCGAACGTTTCCTTCCAGTGGCCGGAAACGAGACTCGCGCCTTCGTTATCCGTGCGTACGTCATGTGCGTTCTCTTCGCCTTCGCTGCTTCCATCATCTACCTCGTCGTGGGATTTGGGCACAGGTTCCTCCCAAGTTCATTGGGCGAGCACGCTTTCTTTGTCGTTGCCGTCGTCCTCTGGACGATCTTCATCCTGCAGGACTCAGTGCTTATTGGTCTGCGTGCTTCTCGATGGGTGCCGGTCGAGAACATATTCTTTGCCCTGGCGAAACTGGCCGTGCTTCCGGCTTTCATCGCATTGTCGTCCAATCAGGGCGTGTTCTTCGCGTGGACTGCTCCGGTCATCGTCACGATCGTCGCCGTCACCTGGTACCTGTTCGCCAAGCGAATACCTGAACATCAAGCCTCGAGCAGTGCGAACCAGCAATTGCCGGGGACGCGCGAGTTACTAATGTTGGCCGCCGCACAGTACGCGACGCTCTTGTTCAGCGTCTTTACGCCCTCGATCGTCACGCTCATCGTGATCCAACGACTTGGAGCCGTGGCGAACGCGCACTACTACGTTCCGGCGATCATCACCAGTGGACTGGCACTGTTCAACTGGAGCATTATCCGGTCATTCATTGTCGAGGCGACGCATGAGCCACACCTTTTGCGTCGCCATGCCAACACCGCTCTTTGGACCTTGACGATCGTCCTCGTCCCGAGTGTCGTCATAGGAGTCATCTTCGCGCCAGAATTCCTGCGTATCTTTGGTGCGTCGTACGAGCAGCACGGCACCACGTTGCTTCGGATGATGCTCCTGGCTCTCCCCGGCAGCGCGGTGACTATCTTCTACTCTGCTTTTGCATGGATCGACAAGAGAGTCTGGTGGCTCTCCATTCGCGAGATCTTTAGCTTGGCGATCTTCTTCAGCGTGCTGCTATCACTTATTGGACGCCATGGAATTGCGGCGATCGGCATTGCGTATCTCGTTTCCTCAGGGGTGCAGGGATTGTTCTTTCTCCCTATATCGATTCGGCGCTATCGCATGACGTCAAACATTGAAGTCGATTCGAATGGCACCAGTGAGGGCGCACCGCCGACCGCATGAAGCTGTGGCTGTCGGAGACGTGACGGTGTAAAAGCTTGCGATCGCAGTGTTCTCGATCCTTCCTTCGGATCCAAATCGATGGGGACGATCGCGCGATCGACCTGATACGGGTGAAAGATGGAACACGGCAGTTTCGGCACTAATGTCGTGCAAACATTTCTTAGGCCGAGCCTTCTCTGCGGCGGTGTCCGCGGACGATAGGTATTCGCGCACGAGTGATCTCAAGCGATCGTGAAGGATTGGTTAGTTCCCATTTCTGCTGTTGTCAGAGAACGAGAGAGTCGCTCGGCGTGATTTGGCTCGACACGCTGCGGAGCCCAGTCCACTTTTTGAAGCTGAGTGTCTGATCCCCGAGCCTCGCCACCTTCCAAATGGGGACCACATGTCGCTCGTCATTGTCGGGGAAGAGTGTTTGCCATGGTGACATCCTTTGATCCGACCGATCAAGACGCATGGTTGGGTGTCCACCGCGGCTGGGGAACCTCACTCCGGCGGTCTCGCTTTACGCGCTTCGGACTCTCTCGTGAGACGTATGCCTCTTCCAATGTTCGCAATTGAGTAACTGGGATTGCATGCTCGACCAGAGTGACTCCATCAACGCTTTGTCTGGGCCGCCGACGACTGCGTCGAAGAACGCAATGAGGCCCACACCTTCGTCAGCCCCTGTTGACAAGTAAAGATTGCCTCATGTGCCAAGTACAATGACCAGTGCCATGTCGTGCTACGAATGCCGTAAAACGTCCTGTGCTTGACCATTATCAGGTGTCTCACCCTTAGATATCTACGTTGCGACGTCCTATCGAGTGTGCTTCCTTTGTCGAAGTGCTTCCGATAGAAATACAGTGGTTCGTTCAGGAGAACGCCGATGAATCCGTTCTCAGCCAAAGTGAGATAGAAGTCCCAATCTTCCAGAACAGCAAGTTCTTCGTCATAATGAAATCTTCGTGCTAACTCGCTCTTGACCAAGCAGCCCGAGGGAATGTAGTTGCTGTTCTTTAGGTGATGGGCACTGTAGCCGCGAAACTCGGTGACTTCATCGCTCGCGTCGAAGCATCGTAGTTGCGTATACACGTAACCAACATCTGCAGACTCCTCGAGGAGTAGCTCATACGTCTTCTCTACGAATGTCTGATCCAGTTTGTCATCAGAATCCAAGAAGACTATGTAGTCACCTTTCGCTCTCTTCGCGCCGTAGTTACGGGCAGAGCTGATTCCGCCATTGACTTTGAAGTAGTAGTCAACCAGGTCGCCGTACTTTGTGACTACTTCGTTCGTGTCGTCACTTGAGCCGTCATCCACGACGATCACTTCAATGTTTTCGTATGTTTGACTCAGCGCACTGTCAACAGCGTCAGTGACAAATCGCCCATAGTTGTAGGTCGTGACAATCATCGAAACTAGTGGCAATTCTCGAACGATCACTGTAAGGACGCTCTCTCCGCAGGTGTTTTCTTAAGCGGCGAAGTTCCCAATTTGGTCTTGACCCTGTTCTGTGGATACTGGTTTCGCGGCTTTGGCAATAGCTGCCGCGTTGGTTAAGTATTGCATCTCTAGATTGATCGGTTAGACATGACGAAGTGGGGCGTGCCTGCGCCGATGCACGCAGCAGTTGTCAGTGCACTTCCCAGATTCGATTTACGCACCTGGTGGGCAACACGCGCCAACTGAGCCACCGTTACCTTTGGGCACAAACATTCGGTCCGGTTCGTGCATTCGACGGGCCAAAAGGTGCTGCTCGTTGGTGTTGTGTGCAATCAAGCTCAAACCATCTGGGTAGTCCAGCAAATCTGCTCTGCTTCGGCACGTCCTGCAATGATGAATACCCTCAAAGCACTCGTAGTGGCGCCCCGGCCTATGGAAGAGGCTCCATACGCCAATAGCGTTCCCCCCCACGCATCGTCGCGTCGAACGCCTTGCGATGGTTGTGTCGAGTCGTGGCGTACTGAGACCTATAGAAGCTCATCGCCCGTTGCTTAATTTCGGGATCGCCGTCAAATGAATCGAGATCCACTAGTTGAAAGTATCTACGGACCGCTGCAATGCGTCTCGACAGTGCTCTCCGATTTCCCAATCCGTATGGCAAGTCCAGGTAGACGTACCACGTGAACGGCGAGTTAACCGCGAGCCGAAAGCATGCCTCGCTTACCGCAAGATGATCAGCGTGAATCAGACCAAGTGGAGCGAAAACTGACATCGGACGGATTTCGTCGAGCCTTCGACTGATCTCGTTTTGAATGGAGTCACCGTAATCTGTCGACGGTCGATACGCGGCATAATCGACGTCAAGCAAGTCCAGCCACGCGGGCGTCGCATTCAGAAAATCCAGTGCATTAAGGTCTTCGTCCCGACGAACCCCAATCGCGTCAGGCGCATACGGCTTGCCCGTAGTTCTGCTGTTATATCCATCGTGCAACGCATCGGGTGCGCCGGCCAAAATCGTCATCACGGTTGTCGAGGGATGCGTGTACAAGAAGTTGCCGCACGAGAGCACCGCATCGTCCAAGTGCGTCGACAGCATCAACACTGGCTCAAGGGGCTCAAACTTCGACAACTACTTACCATCCCCAATGGACCATGGTCTGGACTGCAGACCGAGCGGCACTAGCCCTCACTTGGTGACAGTGACATTAGTCTCTTGAAGGCCAATCGCATCGTACCAGACGCGAAGCCGAGGAACTCTTGTTTGCATCAACGCCAATCCGACGTCGCGATCGCCGAGCCCAGATGAGTGTCGCCGCCGAACTGGGTCGAGGTTGAGCACTGATGGGGTGAGTTATTATGAACCAATGGTCGATTCGGCATTGTCGTCTATTGCTGATGCAAAAAGACGCAATCGTGGAGACAAGTTACGTTCGACCTTGACCAAATTGCACCTGATTGGTCTTGCGCGCCTCATCGATAGGTGGGCGCGTCAGTTGATCTTCACGAGCGTCAACCTCCTCAGATCGTTGGCGCGAGTGCCTTTCATCGGGCCTGGACTGGACCCTCTGCTCGCTCGAATTGATCGATTCAATCGCCTGAATTTTGAGTTGTCGGAGCTGCTACGAGTGTGTAATGCGCTAAGCGATGAACACCTTCCCTTTTGGGTGGCGGGTGGGTGGGGCCTCGACGCTCTGATTGGTTGTGAGACTCGACGCCACAGCGACCTAGACGTCGTCGTAGATCGTTTCTGGGAGAACCTGCCCAAGGTCGCGGCACTTCTCACGGGTCTCGGCTACCGGCGGAAGAGGCCAATCAGCGGCACCGTGTGGTTCCTGGACGCTGAAGTGTTCGAAGACGATCAAGGGCATCATATTGAAGTCGTCAACATCAACTGGGAAAGCCTAGCCATGGCGGCGGCGCTGCTCAGTCCGCTACCGACCCCCGAATCCGAGCCGTCCGGCGAGCCAACTCGGGCAACGCCCTTTTTATTGGAACAGTTCACGGCGACGGGCATGTTCGATGGCGTCTCGATACCGGCGCTATCGGTGAAGACTCAGCAACTCTTCCACCTTGGTTATGTGCGCCGTCCAGAGGAATCGCACGCCGACGATGTTATTCGTCTCATCACCGAGCGACAGGTCGCGAGGGGGGATTCGCTGAGCTCGACTGCATCGCGAAGACCAGGGCAGGAGTCTCGAAAGCCGTCGACGCTCCTGCTGGTTCCGATTCTTTCGTTCCCCGCGGACCTTTGGAGACTCTGCAGGCTCTACCACAACGACCTGAACCTGGTACCTCCCCACGTCACACTGGCATTCCCGTTCTTGCCCCTGGAATCAGTCACTCCTGAGGTGGTGCAGTGGCTCTCGACGCTGTTCAGCGAGACCCTCGCGTTCGACTTCGAGCTACGCCAGGTCCGGTGGTTCGGCACCAACGTTGTCTACTTGGAACCTTCAAACGCCGATGCCTTCCGTTCGATCATCGAGACCCTGCAACGGGAGTTCCCTGAGTTCCACCCGTACGACGACGCGTTCGATTCAGTGATACCTCACGTGACTCTCTCCGAGTACGGCTCGCTCGGCGACCGTCGCGTGCTGAGTCGCAACGCGCCCAAGTACCTGCCCATAGCTGCACGCGCCTCACACGTGTGGATGATGAGTGACTATCGACAGCCCGATGAGTGGTCGATCGCCAAGATCTTTCACTTGGGCTCCACGCCGCCCGCTCGGCCCAGCGATCATCTTGCGTAGGAGGCACACGGGCACTTAACGTTAGCCAAGCATCATCGGTCGCGTTCCCCACGAGCCCTTCCTCAGGCGTCGCAGCGATCCCGGCAGCCTGATCGATGCATCGCGGCGCTCCATTTCGCCGGTGATGGGCCATGCCCGGGTCGCGCGTGAGGAATTGAGATACATTACGAAGGTTCACGTTTAATGAAGCGCTAAGAATTTCCGACCCGAAGGAGACGTTCGATGATAAGCGACCACTGGACACGAGGGAACACTGCTCGTGTTGTGTCAAAGTGCATCATTTCCGTCGCGTTGATGACGTCAGTCCTGACCATCGGGCTCGAAAGTTCGGCATCCGCCGTATCTACAATTTCCGAAGCCACAGGCTTCCCGGTCGCTCACGAAGCCCAAGGAGTGAACACGCTGACCGTCAATCCACAGCACGTCGGCGACCTCCTCATCTTCCAGTCGCAGATCCACTCGCAGAGCATCACGGTCTCCGGGGTGACCTGCCCCGAAACCGGAACGTGGCAGCTCGCGCAGCGATACGTCGACGGTGTGAACGGCGTGATTACCGAGGAGATCTGGTGGGCGGTGGCGACCGGCACGGGATCTACCACAATCACCGCCACCTACTCGGGCGACATCTCCGCCATCAGCCCGGGCCCCGAACTGGTGAGTGACTCGTTCACCTCGACGAACCCGGGCTGGAGCGTTGTGTCGAGCGGCGGCACGGCGGCGGCCGCGACCACGGCGATCACGTTCCCCAGCGTCACGAGCGGTCCAGCTGCTAACCAGTTGTACTGGGGTTACGTTGAGTCGACCACGCTCGCGTCGGTTGGCGCCACTAGCGGCTTCAACTATACGACGACAGTCCAAGGGAATCTCATCACCTCCAACGCTTCTCTTGCCCCGAACATCAGCTACGCCCCCACGGCGAGTGAGGCGCCGGCGAGCAATAACACCTCCATCGCCGCGATCTTCGCCAACCCCGACACCATCACCTTCAACAGCCAGGGCGGCAGCGCGGTTG